>Ga0172371_10006782_pt1 | contig 16500 bp, 17 predicted proteins | sample Lak12m_FD_114543 | JGI IMG/M metagenome (GOLD analysis project Ga0172371, IMG submission 114543) | Freshwater microbial communities from Kabuno Bay, South-Kivu, Congo - kab_022012_12m | ecosystem: Environmental > Aquatic > Freshwater > Lake | place: Democratic Republic of the Congo: South-Kivu...
ACTCATAAAAAACGATCGCATTGTAATCCAGATAAATAATAGGGGCTCGGTTTCACTAACTTCCAATCTCGATATCCCTCCTACCTCACACACCTACCCAAAGAAAATCTCTCTCTATATCCCCCCATTATCCTCAAGCAACCTAGAAATATATTTTCGTTCAAGGCCGCTGTTTAGATCTGTTACCGAAAACCTTATAATTCCTCTCAATGGTCAAACCTTTGTCCCCATTACTATCGGACCCTATTTTGATTGGACCATTTACTTCTATCTGGGGGTGGGGAGTCTTATCGTCTTTGCCCTCATCTCCTGGCGTTTACATATTCGCCGATGGCAAAAAAACTCCCCTCTACATTGGTAAATCGATTAGTATCAAAAGCCGCATTCAACAACACTTAGATAATGCTAAGACCAATGACACTAAAACTTTCCACTTTGTAAACGAAGCAGTTTATCTTATTATTCAAGGTTGCGACAGCGATCTCACCGCCATCATTCTCGAATCCAATCTCATCAAGCTTTACCAGCCATATTACAATTCACTTTCCAAAGATGGTAAAAGCTCCTGCTATATTTCAATCTCCGATTTTCCCCAGCCGCAAATTAAAATATCCAGAGGAGAAGGGGAGTATGGTCCGTTCCTTAATGCCACATCGGCTAATCAAGTCATAAAATCTGCTCGTCACATTTTTGGCTACTGTCAGAACCCATTTAATCAGAGCAAACGGTCTTGTTTTTATTTTCATTTACATCAGTGTCCAGGAGCCTGTAATGGTCAAATCACTATTAGTCAATACAAAAAACACCTCACCCGGATAAAAATTTTTCTTTCTGGTCGTTTCAAGTATCTTCTCGATAGCCTGACGAAAGAAGTTAACCTTCTCGCTAAAGGACAAAAATATGAACAAGCTGAAATATTAAAGAAAAAATTGGCATCTTTGGATAATGCTATCCATAGTAAGCAATATAAAAATCTTTTAACCTTGCCCGTTTCAACCAATGACATTCTAGATACCCAAATTAAGGCCTTACATCATCCACTGATCAATACTTCACCCCATCGAATCGAGTGTTACGATATGGCCACCCTAAATCAAGAAAATACCGTTGGAGTCATGGTAGTTTTTGAAGACGGTATGCCTAAGAAAAGTGATTATCGCAGATTCATTGTCGACCCAAAGTTTCTAGGTGATCCCAACGCCATGGCCAGCGTTATCCAAAGGAGGCTAAACCATCCTGACTGGCCCAGGCCAGACCTAATTATTCTTGATGGCGGCATCCCACAATTAAATATGGTCAAAAAGGTAATCAAGGATGAAGTCCCATTAATAGCCTTATCTAAAAAAAGAGAAACATTACATTTTTATGGTTTCGATGGGAATATAGTTAATTTAAACCTTCCTCTTCACAATCCACTTTTGAAAATTTTTCAATTTGCCCGTGACGAAGCCCATCGTTTTGGTACCACCTTTCATAAATCCAGGCGCAAGTTTATATCGTCATCCTGAACTAGTTTCAGGATCGATCCCGAACTAAATTCGGGATGACAAATCGCGTTATACTTAATCTTATGAAAACTATTCTTAGAGCCGTCTTTCTTAACATAACCACACTTTTTATTGTTAGTCATTTTTATCAAGGCCTGTCAATAAAAAGTGATATAAAAACCTTCGTTAGCGCCGCCGTTGTTTGGTGGCTTTTGAACAAAATAATTAAACCCATCATCAAGTTACTTTTGTTGCCAATCAACCTGATCACTTTAGGACTATTCTCCTGGGCCGTTAATGCCATTACTATCTTCTTGCTCCAGATGGTCATCAAGGACGTCGCCATCACTGCCTACACCTTCCCTGGGTTCGTGTATCAGGGCTTTATCGTACCTACCATTCTCTTCAATCTACTGTTCTCATATATCATCACTTCCTTCATTTTGTATATTACTCATGCCATTCTGGTTTGGATAATGAAATCTTAATCTATAATACAATCATGACATTTTTACTTATCGCCCAAATCTTCATCAGTTTAGTATTGATTATCTCCATTTTGATCCAGGCGAACGGTCTGGGTATAGGCAAAACTTTTGGCGGTTCATCACTTAGCTACCACACTAAAAGAGGTGCCGAGAAAGCCATTTTTGTCAGTACCATTGTCATGGGTGTTATTTTCGTCGGCCTCTCAATCCTAAATTTAATTAAGGGATGATGAAAAAAATTGTCAGAAGGTACGTATGGCTAAGTACCGCCTTCGTCAAACAATATCTGGGAATTATAATTATCTGCCTGTTGGTATCATTATTCGCCGGGACAATTATCCTCAATGTCTTAAGTAAATTGCCTACCAAAAAAAACACTTACAGAATTGGTCTCATTGGTGTTTACAACTCGAACAACCTGCCACAACTAGTCAAAGCCATCCTAGCCTCAGGCATTACCACTATCGGTCCAAACCAAACCGTCACTAATAACCTCTCTACTAAACTGGAAATAAGTCCCGACGAAAAAACCTACATCTATCATTTTAAAGACGGTCTAATCTGGAATAACGATACACCATTCAAATCTACGAATATCAATTTAACCATCCCATCAGTTAAAACTTCTTTTCCCACCAACAAATCAATATCCTTTGAGTTGCCAGAAAAGTTTTCTCCCTTCCCTTCTCTGCTGATTAATCCCATCGTCGATAAATCAGGAAACCTAGTTTCCGACTTTAAGATCCTGCTTTCTCAAAACACCAATGGCAATCTTACTCGTATCGAATTGACCTCCAATGATCTCAAACTCATCATCAAGATATTTCCCAATGCCAGTCAGGTTGTCACTGCTTACAGATTGGGGGAGGTCGACACTATTTTTGGTCTAATTTCTAACCCAGAATCTGATTACAAAAATGATGGAGAAATTGAACAGACCATCAACTTCAACCAATCCGTTGTTCTATTTTTCAACACCCAGGACCCGTCTCTCAAAGACAGATCAATTCGGCAGGCAATTGCATACGCCATTAAAAACAAATCGCCCGAAAGTCAGAGAAGTCTTGGTCCGATCAGTCCTCTTTCTTGGGCCTATAACCCACTAGTCAAAGTTTACGATTTTGACGCCACTAAAGCTAAAAAATATTTAAAGAATATCTCGGTTGAACTTGCTACCCTTCCTCAATTTATCTCACTTGCTGAAAGTATCAAGAAAGATCTCGAGGAAATAGGGGTATCGGTCAATCTAAAAATCACCACAACCAGACCATCTAATTTTCAAATTTATCTATCGCTTTTTGATTCCCCGGTTGATCCAGATCAGTACACCTACTGGCACTCAACCCAATCTCAAACCAATAAGTCTCTTCTCGACAACGACAAAATCGATAAGTTGCTAGAAGACGGTCGTAGGACGATGTCTATACTCGATCGAAAACGCATATACGCCGAATTTCAACGAACCTTTTCCGAGGAATTACCCGCGCTTTTTCTATATCACCCTCGTTACCTCAATCTCACCAGAAACCCAGAAATATTTAAAATCATCCATCCATCACTAGCTTTCTGAGCGGTGCCGAGGAGAGGACTCGAACCTCCACGCCTTTCGGCGCTACCACCTCAAGGTAGTGCGTCTGCCAATTTCGCCACCTCGGCTTCAAATGCATTATCTCATATGGATTCCTGCCTTCGCAGGAGTGACTATATTGTGGGCGAGGGGGGACTTGAACCCCCATGAGTTTCCTCGCAGCGTTCTGAACACTGTGCGTCTACCATTTCGCCACCCGCCCATAGCAAATGACACCCATATTATCTCACGACTGATAAAATAGAGGCGCAGGATCCTTAGCTCAGTGGTTAGAGCGCCTCGTTTACATCGAGGAGGCCGAAGGTTCGACCCCTTCAGGATCCACCACAATACTCTCAAAGTTCTCACTTATGCATCTGTTTAAATACGGCGTAATCTTCTCAAACGAATAGAATTTACGATCAACATCGGTAATTCCACCTTTAAAATCATGAATTATCAGTTCTGGTGGATCCATTATTAGCTCGTGACAAACTCGTATCTCTTTATCAGTCGAGGGAACTGCCAACAAATCAATTAAAGAATCGTAATAAGTTGGATTACTTCTACCAGTTATCGCATAAAGGGGTGGGCTCTCCCAATCTGTCACAAATATCTTGTCGCCAGGCATTGTTTTACTGTTTACCAAATCTATCAGTCTCTGAGTATTAGGATTACTTCCACCTTTAATCAAAGTTCTAAAACTTTCTGCACAGAAAACCACCACTATCCACAATGACAAAATAATAGCTGAATACAAAGCAATTTTCAGGTATTTAGTTACTGGCTGAGACAACAATATTCCAGCCAGCAAGATACTAGGTAATAAACTGTGGGCTACTGTCTCTAGGCTACCCCTCATCAATGCCCTTGGGCTCATGGCCAATATCCAAAACAAAAACACATAAATGTATTTATTCTTTTTTTTAAGCGACCACGCCGATGTAACCACTACGATCGGTAAAAAGTATATTCCTAATAAATAAGGTGTTTGAAGTAAAGAGCGCCAATTACCTTTTAAAAAAGTCAAATTCATTTTTAAATCAATAAAGTAGGGGAGTCTCCAAACTGTTCCATGCTTCAAACTTTCGAACAAAAGTTGATTTATCATCACTGGCAAAATATCTCTAAAAATAACCATCATTAAAATAACCGGTAGCACCAATCCCACTAAAAGTTTTTTGATTTCTCTGAATTTGCGATCTAGTATTAAAAACAAAACAAACACCCCAAAGATTGCTGCTATTTCGTAGAACCTAAACCAAAAAGATAATCCCAAAAATAAGCCGCTTAAGAAAAGCTTACTATCCGTTAAAAAATACGCCGCCAGCAAAACAAACAAGACATAAACATTATGAACCGCAAAAAAATACGTCAGTAATCCCGATAAATATGCGTACAGGTAAATTTTTGTAAACTTTTTTACAACCAAAAACCCGACCAGTGCCGATAAAAATCCCACCAAAACGTTTGTAAGCAATATTAAATTAACATTTATTCCAAACATTTTATAGATCAGAGCCGGGAAATAAACTTCACCAGGAGGAAACAACAACCAAAAATCTCGATAGGGGAGTTGCCCCCGTAAAGCTCTCACGCCATTATTTAAATATTCAGCCATATCCCCACCCACAAATCCATAGCTATAAGTTAAAAGTGTTAAAATTGTGAGGCAAAAAGTTAGAAAATAGCAAACACGTCGCATAAATGAGTATTGTAGTTTATTAAAAATGAAAAAGAAAAAGATTGTTGTTATCGGTGGCGGAACAGGAACCTATACCACCTTAATGGGTCTTAAAAAATACCCTCTTGATATCAGCGTTATTGTTTCTATGACTGATTCGGGGGGTAGCAACCGTATTATTAGAGATGAATTTGGGCTACTTCCAACGTCAGATTTGCGTCAAGCTATTGTTGCCCTAGCCACGGGCAAAGAAGAATCACTTCTCCGAAAGCTTTTTACTTATCGCTATAGCCTTGGTATTGGCATCTCTGGTATGACCTTTGGTAATCTATTTATGGCCGCCCTGTCAGACATCATGGCCTCTCAAGAAGCTGCCCTAGAAGAAACCTGTAAATTTCTTCGTGTTAAAGGAAATATTATTCCTGTTACTTTTGATAATTCTCAGTTGGTGGCTAAATATGACAATGGTAAACAAATATTAGGAGAGCACCACATTGATGAGCCAACTGCACAAATAGGCGAGCATAAGCTGATTGAAGTATCCGCTTTTCCTCCAGCCATAGCTAACCCTAAAGCCATCAAAGCCATCAAAGAGGCAGATCTAATTGTTTTATCACCTGGGGACCTATATACCAGTCTAATTAGTAATTTAGTAATCAAAGGGATGCCCGAAGCCATCATCAAATCAAAGGCTAAAAAAGTCTACGTAGTCAATCTTATGACCAAATTTGGCCAAACAAATAACTTTAAAGCCAGTGATCACGTTTTCGAACTCTATAAATATTTAAGGGGGGGATTCGTTGATTTTGTTTTAGTAAACAAACCTTTCAAACTTACTCAATACATTAAAGATAAATACAAAGAAGAAAGAGCGATCATTGTTAAGGACGATCTCGACTTTTCCAATCCCACCCCTAAGCCAAAGGTTATCAGGGCCGACATGATCTCAAAATTAATCTACGAAAAACCCAAAAGTGATAACCTAATCCGTAGCCTAGTTCGGCACGATCCAGCCAAACTCGCCAAAGCCATAATGAGCTTGGTATAATAACCCCTGATTGCCAAACCAATTTGCCAAGCCCTGAAAGGGTCCCTTCGGGGCTAGCCAGCATATATGAAATATTATGTATATGTCCTAGAAAGTCAAAAAGATGGCAATCTATATATCGGCGTAACTGATAATATAGACAGACGTGTGCAACAACACAACCTCGGCAAGAGTAAGTCAACTCGACCCAGGCGTCCATTTAAATTAATATATTTCGAAATCTTTGATGACAAACAGCTTGCCTATAAGCAAGAATGGCGGTTTAAAAACACTTCAGAGGGAAACATCGAAATGAGGCAAAAAGCCAAGCTAGCCAAGATGGTCACGGCGCATGACTGAAAATCATGAAATTGAGGTTCGAGTCCTCAGCTTGGCACCCTGTAGCAAAAGCGAGCCCGCTCGCCGAAGCTTCAGCATAGGCGAGATTAGTTAATCGGTATAACGATACCTTGCCAAGGTATAGTGACGGGTTCAATTCCCGTATCTCGCTCCGCGTCAAAATGAACAAACTAACCAATCGTGAAGTAAATTTTTATAATCCGTTGATACGCGATTATTTATCCAGATCTTCCGTAGACAACGTCTTATCAAAATACGAATACAACCCCGGTGTCAGTGTTCCTCATTTTCATCGTATTCTGAAAAAGTGGGGGATTGTCAAAACCGTCGGTCCAAACACTCGCCTTTCTCACGCTTTGTATTTTTTATGTCACATGGTCAAAGAAAATGTGCCACTAGAGCGAGCATATTACAAAAGTCCTAATTTTATCAGAAAATCTGTCTCAGTCGGCACCCTTCATCGAATCATGCAATTGGCTAAGTCAGGATTGACTCGCCGCACTGGTACAGCTCTCTTAATTTCACCAGAAGGTGAGTACGACAAAATTCTTATTGGTAAAGATATTTCTTCAAGTAGTTATACGCTTGGCAAACCTTTTGGTTCGTTATCTTTGCCTATGACTTATTCTAAACAAGGTGAAGATCCAGCAGTTTCAATTCTAAGAGTTGTTCAGCGTGAAGTCCTCTCTGAATTGGCTATTAATCGTCAAATTCCCAAAAAACTAATTTCAGATAATCCCAAGGAAATATTCTCAATCGACATCGCCGATGTCCACGTTCATGTCTATCGACTTATTCTTCCCAAGGATTTAATTTCAAAAATCGGCAGTTTAAAACTATGTGACCTGTATTTTGAGGATGTCCAAAACGTCGCTAGAGAAATAAAACTCGATTCTCTGTATCGCGCCGGCGTCAGCGAAATCGCCAGAACCTATCTCAATCTCCCCTCCAATTTAAAAAACCCTCCTCGTGTTCTCTCGCTTCTTAACCATTCCCTCGCTTTGCTTGGCATCCACGCCTAGGGTAAAATATATCTGCTACCACAATGCCGAGTCGTCTAATGGTAGGACACCTCCCTTTGGAGGAGGGTATTCCTGGTTCGAATCCAGGCTCGGCAACCAAGTTGGACACGGCCAAATGACCATAGAACCTAAATAGGTTGACAGCCCCTTACAAAACCCCTTTTGTATAAGTCAAAACCTTGAAATCAATCTCTGTCTCCAAAGTCTCTAGCTTCTCTAGTTTTTGTTTCTTTTCCAAATTTATACTCCAGTAATAAGGAGTCATCAATAACAAAGACATTATTTTGCTTTGACCGATAATTGTAATAGTTTTTTTAATTTCCCTTGTATCAACTAGCTTTAGTTTGGTACTTCCCTTAATTGGATCCTTGTCATCTTTGTGTGGTTCGGAGCTGTCATAAACCAATTTGACGAGCCCAGACAAATGATTTTTTCCAGGTACCACCACGATTAGTTGCCCGTCATTTTTAAGTACACGGTTTACCTCTTCTGAATCCAGTGGTGCAAACACTGACAATGCTATATCAACAGAATTATCTTGAAATGGTAAAGAAAGGGCATTGCCCACGCAAAAATTTATTTCAGCACTCCTTCTCGATGCATGCTGAATGGCTGGTTTTGATATATCAAGACCCCAAAGGTCTGCTTCGGATTTCTTACCATTCTTGTTTAGTTCATCATTAAGTCTTGAGAGATAGAAACCTTCTCCACAGCCAATATCCAAGACGGCTATTTGGGAATTTGTTTTTGTACTAATAAATTTGAAGATTAGTGTGTTAATTAGATTTGACAATTGGTCATAGTACCCACTGTCAAGAAATTCTTTGCGGCTTATGACTGACAATTTACTGTCACCCGGCTCTTTCGATGACTTATGTACTAATAGGTTTACATATCCCTCTTTGGCTATATCAAAGTTGTGTTTTTTATCGCATACAAATGATTTCCCCTCAAGTTGAAGCTTCTCATCGCAAATCGGACATTTATATATTGTTTTTCTCACAAACAATTATACCCTGATTTAGGCATGTTTGATCTATTTTGTTATATATTTCTAAGTGTTTATCCTTATCCCAAACCTAGCAAGAATGAACCTAATGACCACAATTGGATGTTTGTGGATTTGTCTTAATGCCTGTTTGATAGTTACTCCTTGAATTTCTCTTTTTATAACTTCTTTGGATTTTTTCTTCAAATCATCCAGCCAACTATCAATTAGCGGATGTCTCATCTCAGGAAGGTTGTTGATATCGAAGAATTCGACGGCACTCGCTTCATTGTTTGTGGTTGCGTTTCCACCCACCACACCCGCTTCAAAAAGATGATTCTTCTTGTTACTCCCAATATGTGTATACTCAGCTACTTTTCTAAGAATCTTAACATCAAACCCACTTTCTTCTTTAGCTTCCCTAATTGCTGCTTTTTCTGGAGTTTCATGTTCTTCAATGCCTCCACCAGGAATAACCCAGACAGGAACATCACGTCTTTTTACCAGAAGCATTTTCTCTCTTGACTTATCAAATACAAAAACTGAGGCACCGTTCATTGATTCAAAACTAGAGCTCCTAATTTGTCCTGAGACTCTTGGATATTAACATATTGAAAAACCTAAAAAACCAAATTGTACGCAGATAAACAATTGGTTTTACTATCATCGACGACGAATATCTCTTCTGGATGGAGATCTGGAATAATTTTCCTTGCTTCCGAGTAGGCTGTTGCCCAGAAATCCTTGTCTGGATTGGCTACCCATGGGTCTAGGTTGTACCGCTCTACAAGTGCAAGTTAAGCTAGAATATCCCCTGTGTCCAAACATACTAAAGAAAATATCGCCTTCATCGGCCGTGAAGGCTCTGGTAAATCCACTCAAGCTCACGAACTAGCTACCTATTTAAACAAACCATATATTTCTACCGGTGATATTTTGCGAGACCTAGCTAAAAATGATAACGGCATCTGGGGCAATGCTTGCCGAGATATGTTTGAAAAAAGTATTTACCTAGACGGCCAAATGTTGATCGATATTTTAGTTGACCGCTTAAGTAAAGATGATTGTCAGGACGGTTTCATTCTTGATGGGGGACTGCGAACCCTCAAAGAAACAATTATTTTTAAAGATATGTTAGTTTCTGCTGGACGAGATTATCCTTTGACCGTTCTTCACCTTCGCCTACCTGGCTGGCAAAGTATCGATCGATTGGTTACTGGTGAATCAGCCAGAGGACGCAGTGACGACACCATCGACGCCGTTCTAGCTCGTCTAGGAAAATATCAATATCAACTTGTCGAGAGACTTAATATCATCAAGTCCACCAATGGTTGGCAAATCCTCAACATCAACGCCCTGTCCGAACAACAATCTGTATTTGATGAAATAATAAAGAAATTAAATGTCTGATCCATCTCAGTTTTAGATTTGATCGATCTCGCCAAAAAACACCAGAGGTATAATCTAGGCATGACTGAACGCAGAAAAATATCAATAGAGCACCCCCACCTAACCGAATTTATTTCATTTTCAAAACAGGAGATTGCTGAAATCACCAACCTTATGGGTCACCCAAAAAATGTTGCCTTGATGATTGACGGCACCAGACGACTTCTCAAATTAGAGCCAGCGCACCACAAAGATTCATGGCTTTATGGAAAAGATCACATTGATTCATTGATGTATAAGTCCGCTGAAATTACAAATAATTTGTTTGATATGGGTGTTGAAGTTGTTACAGCACCATTGGTTTCTTACGGAAACTTACATCGTGAAGGATTTGTTCCCAAGGGACTCGAGAGACTACTTCAGCCGCTTTTAAGTAAAGAGGTTTTTTCCATATTGATCAGGCACAATGCGACCGTTCATTTCTATGGTGACCTTGACACAATAAGAGTGTTTGAAAGTGGTTTTGTAATAGATCAATATTTAGAAGGTTTCAAAGAAATAAATCAACGTATACCGAATCCTAAAAAGAAAATTCTAATTGGCTTAGGTTTCACCACAGACAAGGAAACAACTATCATTTCACACAAGGCAATAAATTTTTACAAAAGAACGGGTAAATACCCCACTCAATCAGAACTAATTCACGAATATTTTGGCTTTGACGTTCCTCCCGTAAATATATTTATTAGAACTAATGAATTAAAGGCTAGTGGTGGATTAACCCCACTTCTAACCGAACACGACACTCAATTTTATTTTCCCAGTTCACCAGGTTTGATTTCATTAACCGAAACTAATCTTAAAAGAATTATGTTTGATTACTTGTTCAATCGTAATTTATCTGGCGGGAGACATCAGCATTTACCCATTACCGATCTTGAGGCTGAGACCATAAGTGATTTTTATACAAAATCAATAAACCATATTTCAGGTATCGGCCGAAGAGTTGGTGATATTTGGATTCAGGATCCTGAATAGCTAATATGAAACTATGTTAAATTTTGTACTACTCCTAATTTTTAGCTCAGATAAATCAAGAGTACTTGCTGTTAAACGTGCCATAACTGATCCAGCCTTTGGAGGTATGTGGGCGCCTCCAGGTGGACAAATTGAAGATAGCGAGACAATTGAGCTAGCCGCCAAAAGAGAATTAAAAGAAGAAACTGGACTAGATCTGAAATCAATAGCTCCATTAGATTTTTTAAAACTTACTCCTACCTTAAAAGGAATCCAAATTAACGTAGTAGTAAAAATAGCCAATATATTTGACGGTGAACTTTTACCACAAGACAAAGATATTGAAGAAGTTAATTGGATTCCCTTGAGCCAATTACTGGAATCATTTCAAAAGTTTGGATTACCTCAAGATGCAGTCTCTGCATTTATATTAAAACTAAATGACTGATCCCTTTCCCCATAACAAGCCAGGCCGAGATCTAAAAAAGCTTTCTAAGGTTCTGCCCGTAGATTTTTGTACCCGCGCTCCTGAAATATTTCCTGACGAATCTAATCTATCAACTTTGGTCAAAGGCTTGAAATCAATTAGGCCAACCACTTTTAGAGTCAATTCTCTCAAATCCAGCAAAGACCAAATTGAAAAGATTTTGATAGAAAAAAATATTATTTTTACTCATCCAGATTGGTATTCAGATGCCTTTATTGTTGCTCCTGAATTCGATGAGCAAATAACAAGTTCAGACGAATTCAAAAACGGACTAATCTACGTTCAAAGTTTGTCCAGCATGCTGCCGCCTTTAATTCTTAATCCTAACCCTAGCGAAACCGTTCTTGATCTTTGCGCCGCCCCAGGAAGCAAAACTACTCAAATGTCCGCCATGATGAAAAACGAAGGCCAGATCATTGCCAACGATAACAGTCGTATTAGATCCTATCGTCTTCAGGGGAATCTTCGAATTCAAGGTGTGACAAATACCAAAACCTTCTTGGGACCAGGTCAAACCATCTGGCAAAGATTTGGTAATGTTTTTGACAAAGTTCTCGCCGATGTCCCCTGTAGTTTAGAAGGTCGTTTCAATATCAACGATCCCAAGTCTTACGAGCAATGGACAACTAAAGAAGTTAAAAGATTATCTGATCGTCAAAAACTTCTTCTCCGTTCTGCCATCAGTGCCACCAAACCTGGCGGTGAGATCGTCTATTCCACCTGTACCCTATCTCCCGAAGAAAACGAAGAAGTCGTTGACTGGATTCTCAAAAGGGAAGTGGGTAACATCCAGATCCTACCCATTGATATACCTCGACTTAAATTTGCAAATAGCCTGACTAAATGGAAAAACAAAACCTACTCACCAGAAGTCATAATGGCCAAGCGAATCATCCCCAATGAGCTATTTGAAGGCTTCTTTGTCGCTAAGTTCAAAAAAATAGTATAATAGGCCAGGTTTTCCAAAAAGGATCCCAAAGGTTATGAATACAAAGTTACGTAACATTGCTGTCATTGCGCACGTTGACCACGGTAAAACTACCATGATCGACGCCATTCTCAAACAGTCCCATATTTTTCGGGACAACCAGGCAGAGATGTCGCAGACCACCATCCTTGACAGCAACGATCTTGAACGCGAAAAAGGTGTTACTATTTTGGCCAAAAACATCGCCGTTGAATACAAGGGTTACAAGATAAATATCATTGATACACCAGGACATTCTGACTTCTCAGGAGAAGTTGAAAGAACCTTGGGTATGGCTGATGGTGCTTTGCTAATTGTCGATGCCCAAGAAGGTCCCATGCCCCAAACTCGCTTTGTCTTAAAAAAAGCCTTTGGACTGAACCTCAAGATTATTGTCGTTATCAATAAAATTGACAAACCTTTCGCTCGCCCCAAAGAAATTATCCAAAAAACCTCCAATCTTTTTCTCGAGTTGGCCACCAAAGATGAACAACTTGATTTCCCCATCATTTATGCCATCGGACGAAATGGTGTAGCATTTAAAGATCTTCCCACTAATTTTGAACAGCCAGGGGACATAACCCCTGTTTTGGACGCCGTTATTGAACACATTCCGTGTCCTCCCAACGACACCGACGGTCCATTTAAAATGCTAATTTCCTCCCTAGATTTCGACTCGCATCAAGGTAGATTTGCCATCGGCCGTATCTTTCAGGGATCAATCAAACCAGGTGACAAAGTTTTTAACCCTGATAGCAAATCTAGTTATTACATTGAAAAAGTTTTGCTTTCAAAAGGTTTAATCAGGATCGAATCTGAAATTGCACAAGCCGGCGACATTGTCGCCCTGATTGGTATAGACGATGCCAAAATAGGCGAGACTCTAGCCAGCTCACTTGACGCCGAGAAACTTCCCGCTCCCAATCTCACCGAACCCACTCTTCATATGACTATAGGTACTAACACTTCTCCTTTTGGTGGTCGAGAGGGTCAATTCTCCACCGCTAGACAACTTGAAGAGCGTCTAACCAAAGAACTCGAGACTAATCTAAGTTTAAAACTCGAAAAATTAGATAATGGTAAATTTAAAATCTCTGGAAAAGGCGAGCTACACATGGCTATTCTTTTAGAGACTCTTCGCCGTGAAGGCTACGAAATGGAAGTTGGCAAACCAGAAGTCATTGTCAAGTTAATTGATGGTCAAAAGCAGGAGCCTGTCGAAGAAGTCAGCATTATCGTTCCTCAAGAATATGTTGGCACCATCACCCAAGAAATTGGTAAAAGACAAGGCGTATTACAAAAGATGGAACCTATTACTGGAAACGACGTTGAGTTTACTTATATGCTCCCCACCAGAGCCATCATTGGTCTCAGAAGCCTGCTTTTAACCGCCACTAAGGGGACTGCTGTATTTAATTCACAGATCTACGGTTATCAAACTTTAGGGACAGCTCTTCCCAAATTGCGATCAGGAGTTTTAATCGCTTCAGAATCGGGTGACGCCTTGGCCTATGGATTACAAAACGCCCAATCACGAGGGATAACCTTTGTTGACCCAGGAACTAAAGTCTATGAAGGAATGATCGTCGGACTAAATCCAAAAGATGAAGATATTGAAATTAACGTTACCAAAGGAAAAAAATTGACCAACATGCGATCTTCTTCGTCCGACGGAACCATTCAATTGACCCCAGCTACCAAGATGAGTCTTGAGCAATGCCTTGATTTCCTCGAAGGCGATGAACTTTTAGAGATCACCCCCATCAATTTGCGCCTTAGAAAACGCTACTTGACCGACACCGAAAGAAAACGCAACAAACGCGACCAAACAGGGTAAAATATCATCCAGAATGGGCCGATGGCGGAATGGCAGACGCTCAGGTCTTAAAAACCTGTGAGGCAACTCGTGAGGGTTCGACCCCCTCTCGGCCCACCATGTCCCGGTAGCTCAGCTGGATAGAGCAACTGCCTTCTAAGCAGTAGGTCGACGGTTCGAATCTGTCCCGGGACACAATCATCTAAGCTTGACCGGACAGCTCTTCCAAAGGCCAAATTTATTTTCCGCTGCAATCTTCTGAGCCGCCAAGAATCTATCTTTGTATTTGACATCAGGTGGCACTGTATAGACACCAGCAAACCCTTTTGCCACCAATTCTTCATTTACCATCAAGGGGGCAGTGGTCTCTCTCGGGTTCTCTAGGTAAACCACCCTCAGTAATCGGCCATACCTATCCTTATCTGAAACATCTTTTTCTAGCCAGACTGTTTTTCCTTCGACTAATTCTTTATTAAATGATGACGCCTCCTTTCCAAAACATTGCACTTTCTTCCGAGGATCCACACTTTCCGGTGTATTTACACCTATATATCGCACCTTATCACCGTTATCTAGCTCGACTGTATCACCGTCAACCACCCTTTTAACTACCGATTCAAAGGCAACTATCCCAGTCTGGGACAATTCGGTCTTCTCTGTCTTAATAACTGTTTTTTTTGGTAAAAAATATAGAATTCCTAAGGCAACTACACATAAAAACAAAAGAAACCTAATTAATCTCATTACCTTATCCTAGCAAATATCTGTAAAATGTCTCCATGTTAACTACCATCAAGTGTGACCAATGCGGCCATGAAATCGAGCTGTCTAAAGCCTTGTCGCAAGATATCGAAAATGAAATTAAAGGAGACCTGTCAAAAAAATATACCCAGGAAATAGAAGGTATAAAAAAAGACAAAGAAGCAGAAGGGGAGCGTAATAAAAAATTGACCAAGCAAATAGACGACTTACTGGACGAGCTCCGTCAGATGAAAACCAAAGACAATGATCGGGAAATTGAGATGAAGAGAAAAATGATTGACGAAGAAGAAAGAATTCGCAAATCAGTTCTATTAAAGGCCGAAGAAGATCACCGACTAAAGGATCAAGAGAAAGAAAATAAGCTACTCGAGGCCATGAAACAAATCGAGGAGTTGAAGATTAAAATGCAACAAGGCTCTCAGCAAACCCAAGGAGAAACTCTAGAGTTAGATATTGAGAATCATCTTAGACAGGAGTTCCCCACTGACCAAATAAATGAGGTCAAAAAAGGTGTCCGAGGAGCCGATATTAATCAAATAGTTATCGATAAAATAGGCAGGACTGCTGGTGTGATCCTCTGGGAGTCTAAAAATGCCCAATGGAGCGAAGGGTGGGTAGATAAACTAAAAGAAGACCAAAGGCAGGCCAAGGCCGATCTGGCGGTCCTAGTTTCAGTCAATTTACCCCAAGGGGTGACAGGATTTACCTACAGACAGGGGGTTTGGGTCTGTGACCTCAAAAATTACCTCCCGCTTGCTTACGCCCTAAGGTTCAATCTAATCAGTCTCCACCACGAACGTCAATCCAGTGAAGGTAAAGACGAAAAGATGAAGATTCTCTATCAATATTTAACTGGATCTGAATTCAAACATAGGGTTGAGGGCATTGTCGAAGCTTTTGGCAACCTTCAAGAAGAACTAGAAAAAGAAAAACGCTGGTTCTCGATTAAGTGGGCCAGGCAGGAAAAAGAAATCAGAAAAGTCATCGACCACACCCACGGCCTCTATGGTGATTTTCAGGGGGTTGTCGGTAAATCCCTCCCCGAAATCAAATCCCTCCAACTCCCCGAATAGAAATTCTGTTATGAGGCGGGTTTTTTTATGGTGTAATATAAGCACAATTACAAATAATCACCCAAAATGATATTCAAAGAAGGAGATGATAGAAGAGGAATTATCGCCACTAACTCCAATAAATCACTAGAAGAGGCAAAACGTGCAATATTAGATTACAAGCCCACGACAAGGCCAAGCCTTAGTTCAAAAGAAATACGTTTGTACAGTAACAAGATGCTTAAACAAGTGCTGAAAAAAAACGTCTAGGCTTTCGGAACTGGGGACGGTACTCAGCTCGAACCTCGTTACCAACCGCAGCATTAAGGAGGGCTGGTTTCCAACTTGGTTATTTGTTAACCTAGCTAAGTACATAACCCCCGATCT
>Ga0172371_10006783_pt1 | contig 16500 bp, 16 predicted proteins | sample Lak12m_FD_114543 | JGI IMG/M metagenome (GOLD analysis project Ga0172371, IMG submission 114543) | Freshwater microbial communities from Kabuno Bay, South-Kivu, Congo - kab_022012_12m | ecosystem: Environmental > Aquatic > Freshwater > Lake | place: Democratic Republic of the Congo: South-Kivu...
GATATTTAATTCGGTAAAAGTCTTTTTTCCTAATGCATTCCATAATGTCCCCAGAGGCATGGTCACCCCGTAGGATTTCAGATGAGAAAATAAGGTTAAGATCCCCGATATCACCCCCTCAGGCTTCGGCCTGATATATAAATGAATACCGTTGTCAAAATCGAGACGGTACCTTACCGGCATGTCCTCAACCTCAAAGACTTGGATATCCGAAGAAGTGTCTTCATTATTCTTTTTAGGTTTAATCCTTATTCTTTTTGGTTTTAGGAGGGTGGCCTTTTTACGGAGGATTAAAGGTGCTGGCTGAACGGATGCCCCCCAGAGATTAAATTTTTCTACAGGTAATTCCTTCAGGAGGATCCCTCTTGCCTTCATTTGGACCCTTTTTCCGACAAGATCAAACAGAATATAGATTTGTGAGGTCCTAGCAAGCTGATACTCTGATTTAAGAAGCCTGTTTTCTTGCATCAGCCTCTGTATCTCTGTGGCAGATGCGGCCTCCATGCTAAAAAATAGGATAATAAACAGAAAGATAAACCTTGATGAATGCATTAAAATATCAGTATTTGTGTACCTATCGGCACGGTATCGTAAAGCGTTTTCAAATCCTGGTCTCCCATCCTGATACATCCATGCGTGATATTTCTGCCGAGAAGCCTGGTATAAAGTGTCCCGTGGATGAAGTATCCATTTCCAAACCCAAGCGCATAGTCTCCCAGCATCCCCGACTCAGCTCTTTCTGCAGATTTTTTAGGGATGGGTTTGCCTTCTTCGATGAAGGCCCAATCCGGCTTAATCCATGTGGGTTTCTCATATTTTGACTGGATGGTGAATTCTCCCCTTGGGGTTTCAAACACCCATTCCCTTTTTCCCGAAGGGTCGGTCAGGATCGTTCCGCTTCCGCAAGAGATGATGGCGCCCAGTATCGTTCTCCTGCCCTTTCTGAGGGAAAGCGCATTGCGTGCTGTATCCACGATGATATAAAGGTCGTTCGGTTGCAAACCTTCCATTTTTTTTCTGAGGAGGGCGTTTTGGAATTTTAGGGAATGGAGAAACCTCTTTTCGGGTTCGGTGATGTGGGGTTCATTTATCCTCGAGGCCTTCCAGGCAATCAGATATCCCGCCCCTTCTATCGCAACCAAGAACGAGAATAAGAATATTAAAACCTTAAGGAGTCTTCTTCTGTCCATAGCCCTGTTGCATTTCCATCAGTATCGAAGAGATGCTGTTTTGTTCATTCAGCGCCCCAACAATCGTCACGGGGGTCCCGATCCCCGCAATGTGATAAAGTTCCTCCATATGGCCATTGTCCAGCGCAATGCAACCGTAGGTGATGGCCTCTTTACTCCCTCCATGGATCTCGATGAGACCACCGATATTTGTTTTTTTCAACAGGAGGCCTTTCCTTTTAGCATTCTGAAATTCCCTCCTGTCATTTTCATTAGGGTAGTTGATGAGCAGGGCCTTATAGAAGCGGCTCCTTGGATTTTTCCCGATGATTCTATATTTCCCTTCGGGGGTCGCATTGTCTCTTGAGCGGCGTTTGTTGAGCCAACCGTTTTTCCCCAATCCCACCGGGTAGGTTTTTACGGGTTCACCTTTTTTATAAAGGATCAATTTTTTTTCAGACTTGATGATGAGGATACAATAGATGTCCTTTTCCCTCGACTCATCAATCGCCTCCTTCGCCCACTTCTTCCACTTTGAGATCAGGTTCAAGTCGCTGTAACGGTTCAGGAGGGGGGAAATCCCCTTCTCGGTCTCTGTGAGGTAAGTCTCCGCCTCGGTCAGCTTTTTCTCGGAGGAGAGAAATTGATTTCCTTTAAATAGGATCACCGCTTCGCTCAGGGCTACTCCTGCCTTTGCGAGATTGCTTCTCGGCGGGCCCCCTTCATGAAGTATAAAGGTTAATTTGGATAAGACATCGAGCCTTTCCCTGAGGGTTTCCGTCTGTTCGAGAATCAATTTTGTTTTCAGCTCCTTTTCAACCTGGAGCTTTTTGAATAGGTCTTCACCCTGTGTGAGGAGTTGGCGAAATTCAGTTTGAACCGCACTATAATCCCGAAACCATCGAAATTGAGAATTGATCCTCAGGAGGTTTTTTTTTGCCCGGATAAGATTCTCTTTATATTCCGAATACTGGGCAGGCAGGTATAAATGGGTTTCGGCTCTCCAGAGGCTGGCCTCCTGGAGCTCGACGAGGTTGACCTCTGGAGGAACCGGTTTTTCATTGAGACATCCATACAGGGATAAAAGAAAGAGAAAAGAGACTGTGGCTACGATCAGTTTCAAAACTGATGAGCCTCACTTCTTCTTCCCTGGTTTTGCAGCCTTCACTTTTTCAAGAGCCTGGGTAATCTGGCTGGCAACGCCCGATGCTTTTTCTTTCAAGGCATTGGCCTTCGTCACCGCTTCGCCATACTCCTCCTTTTCAATTAATCCCTGAACCTCAGCAAGGCAATCCTCAAGCCCCTTCACATCTCCTTTCAGGGCCTGGATGTCAGCCGCCGTTCCTTTGCCTTTGGGGGCTTTGGCTAAAAGGGATTTTGCCTCATTGACCGCTCCCTTAGCCGATTCCTGCGCTTGGAGTGCATTCTGTTTCGCCTGTTCTTTTTTGGCCGGGAGGGCAGCCTTCATTTCATCCGCATTCTTTTTCACTTCAGCCAGCATCTGTTTCGCTTTATCATAGTTCTTGAATGTCTTATTGTCCTGTACCTTGATTTCATCCATGGCTGAGGCCAATTCGTCCTTCAATTTCTTTTCATCCTCCGGAGCATATTTTCCAAGGCCCTCGGAAACAACCGCATTCACACTGCCCTGTGTGCCTTCAATCTCCTGAGCCGGCTTTTTCCCGCAGGCAACCAAAAAGGTTAAAAGGATAAGACCCAAGACCAAATACCGTATTGCTCTCATCATTTTTTCCTCCTTATGTATTTGAAATTTTCTCCGTTTGACTTCATTGGTCAAACCCAATTTTTATTAAATGAGGGGACACACGATGGAAGTGTGTCCCCTCATTGCCGGACCACTGACCTTTACTTCTTAGGTTCTTACTTCTTCGGTGCCGCCTTTGGCACAGCCACTTTGATCGCTAAGGCAAGCATCTTGTCTCCATCCTTTTTATATTCGACAGAGACATTCATTCCACCCTTCAGATCAGCGAAAGAAAGGGCCTCTTTTCCCTTTGTGATCTTTGTCTTGTCATCGGTCACAAACGTCTTCTCAGCTTTCTTGCCCTTCACCACAACAGCTTTTGCCATCTCATCCATTTTCTCAATCACCCCGCTGAACTTCTCCGCTTTCACGGCTGCCGGTTTGGCAGGTGCAGGAGTGGTCGCTGCCTTTGCAGGAGCTGGAGTCGGTGCAGGTTTCGCTTGCTGGGCCATCACTCCGGAAGCGAAAGCTGCCAATACTAAAAGAGCGATTAAAAGAGATATTCTCTTCATTCAATTCACCTCCCTTCTTATACGATTTCCTTTATGATTTCCTTAGAGTTAACTTATCATATAAGCAAAAGAGGTGCCAAAATGATAAAAATAAATGATTTTTAACTTATTGAAAATATTTATATTTTTTTGAAAGGGTTTAAAGAAAGAGAAGATTGTTTTAAAATCCTACATATTAAAATGAGGGCTATGACGCAGATTTCTACACAAAGCCTTTAAGTTCCCTTTTCCAGGATTCTATAGAGCGTTGTCCGGTCAATGCCCAAAATTTCTGAGGCCCTCTTCTTGTTACCGCCTGTTTCCTGTAAGACTTTTAATACATACCTCCTTTCCACTTCTTTTAATGTTAATAATTCTTCTGGAGGTCTGAATTCAGCTTTTTTCATCTCTCCAGACATCTTCTTGGGCAGATCTTCCGGGAGGATAATGGGATGGTTGGAGAGGATGACAGCCCGTTCGATCGTATGCTCCAGTTCCCGGACATTTCCTGGCCAGGGATATTGAGTGAGGATGTCAAGAGCCTCTGGAGAAAAGTGGGAGATGTTCTTTTGATTCTCCACGCAAAATCGCTCGAGGAAGTGTGTGGCCAGGAGAGGAATGTCCTCTTTTCTTTCCCTCAGGGGAGGAAGAGTGATGGAAACGACGTTGAGCCGATCAAAGAGGTCCTCCCTGAATTTACCATTTTTGATAAGGGTTTCCAAGGCCTGGTTAGCCGCCGCAATCACCCGCACATCAACCTTCACATCCTCCATTCCCCCCACCCTTTTGATTTCATGTTCTTGAAGAAACCTTAAGAGTTTGACCTGAGTGGAGAGGCTGAGATTGCCGACTTCATCGAGGAAGAGGGTCCCTCCGTCCGCTTCTTCGAATAGTCCTCTTTTAGCCCAATGGGCTCCTGTGAAGGCGCCTCGGACATGACCGAATAGTTCACTTTCCATCAGCGTTTCGACCAGAGAGGCGCAATCGACAGGGATGAAAGGCCGATGATTCCGATTGCTATTGTAATGGATGGAACGGGCGATAAGTTCTTTCCCCGTGCCCCTTTCTCCGTAGAGAAGGATGGTTGATTTCGAATCGGCCACCTTTGCAATGGTTTTATAGACCTGAAGCATCTGAGGAGTTCGTCCGACGACATTCTTCATCTGGTATTTTTCCAGAAGCTCCTGGCGATAGAATTTGTTCTCCTCGAGAATCTTCCTCTGATCGAGACACCTTTTGATGGTGAATTTGATCTCTTCGAGCTTAAAGGGTTTGCTGATGTAGTCAAAGGCCCCTTCCCGGATCGCCTCAATGGCGGTATCCATGGATCCAAAGGCGGTGATCATAATCACGGAGGCCTCCGGCGAGGTTTTTTTGAAGGATCTCAGAACCTCCATCCCATCCCTCTCTCCCATGCGGACATCGGTGATGACAATATCGAAGAAGTGATCCGTCCCAAGGGCAATGGCCTCTTCCCCGCTTGAGGCGGTCGAAACCTGATACCCCTCTTTGAGGAGAACTTCTTTCAATAGATCGAGCGTGACCCGGTCATCATCCACGATCAAAAGATGGGTTGAGTTTCTATCCATTCTCTTCTTTCCCTTTGCTTACCGGAAGGTGAACGAAAAAGGTGCTTCCCTTCCCGACCTCACTCTTGACTTCCAGGTTCCCGGAATGGTCCTTGACGATTTTTTCGCAGATCGAAAGTCCCAGACCCATTCCTTCACCCATCTTCTTTGTGGTGAAGAAGGGATCAAATATTCTTTTTCTTGCTTCCTCTGAGATGCCAACCCCTGTATCGGCAATCGAGATCTCCAACCATTTCTCATTCTCCGGAGATGAGGGGGAGGAGGTTTTTTGTGTCTGAATCGTGAGTATTCCCCCGTTGGGCATGGCATCCAGGGCATTCGTGATGAGGTTGAGGAAGAGGGTCTGAAGATGCGTGGAATCCCCCAGGATCAGGGGGAGGTTGGGGGAAAGAGAGGAGTGAAGGGTGATACTGCGGGCGTGAAGCCAGGGTTCGCTCAGAGGGATTAGTTCTCTCAGGACCTCGTTGACATCCAATCGTTTCAACTGGGGCTTGGGTTGACTGGTATAGGAAAGCATTTTTCTGAATGATTCAGCCAATCGGTCCAGTTGAGATTCGATAATTTTCAACCGGTGCTGATCGGTCGGTTGAAGATTTCCTTCCTGTAACATGAGTTGGATATATCCGGAGATGGAGTTCAGAGGGGTTCCGATCTGGTGAGCCATCGTTGCGGTCACCTGTCCCAGAGCGGCCAGTTTTTCGGATTGGCTGAGCTGCCTTTGAGCCTCAAAAAGGGCTTCGTGGAGGAGTTTAAGCTCCGAAGTGGCGGATTCGACTTTTCTGGTCAATTCCTCATTGAATTTATTCACCCGGGAGAGGAGTTGGATATTCTGTTCATGGGTTTCCCGGATCGTCCTGATCATCCGGTTAAAATGCCTTCCCAGTTCTCCCAGTTCATCCCGGCTCTGAATGCGGGTCTCCGCCTCCAGATCCCCTTTCTCAGCCTTATCCATTGCCTCGACCAGTTTCTGAACCGGATTTCCGACCAGTTTTTTGAAAAAGAGGGTGAGCATGATGAGGATGATGAGAATACTGGAGAAGGTGAGGAGATAAGTCCAGTTCTTCTTCTTGCTCAAATAACTGTGGGCCTCGTCCAAGGAGCTTACGATCCGAACCCCACCGATCACTTTTTTTCTGGAGTGTAGGGGGACGATCACCTCCAATTGTTTCTCCCCTTCGACCTCTTTGAGGTTCGAAAGATATTTATCCTTTTTCAGGTCTTTGACCTGCTCCCTCGTTAAGGTAAAGGTTGTCGGGTTGGTATGCTTGGAATGGGAGGTCAAAAGATCCCATCCTTTGGGAGAGAAAAGGAGGACGTCTATTTGTGTCAAACTGGGGCGACTCAATAACCATTCCTCAATCTCATCGCGAATTTGGGGAAGGTTCTCCATCATTCTCTGGTCAGGGATACCGATATCGATCTGCATGGCGATGTAGAAGTTACGATCCAGGTAAAGGTCAATCTGGGCCTTCTTCGAAAGTTGAAAGTCGAGGTAACTGGCAAGGAGGAGGATTCCCGTGACGATGAGAAGGATGAGGAAGGTAATCTTTGCCTTCAATCCGAAAGATCTCGAGGGAATCCATCGGCCTAAAAGGGATACCGGATTGAAAGACCAGTGGTGCATTTCCTTCATCTTTCAGGGAGGGGGGTCTTAGGAACAGCCCTTCTTTTCTCTATGATTTTGACCAAGAGGATCCCGATTTCGAATAAGATATATAAAGGCCCCCCCATGAGGGACATATTAAATATATCCGGGGTCGGGGTAATCACTGCGGATAGGATGGCAATGATTAAAATAGCATACCTTCGGTTTCGAGTCAAAAAGGAAGATTGGAGCACTTTGATATAGGCCAGCAGGGCAAGGATCAGGGGAAGTTCGAAGGTCAATCCAAACCCGAAAATGAAGGCCGTACAGAAGGAGACATATTTCCCCGCTGAAATCATCGGTTTGATATGGGCGGATTGATATCCCAGAAGGAATTGCACGCCGAAGGGCAGGGTGACAAAGTAACAGAAGAATGAGCCGAGATAGAATAGAAAGATAGAGATGAGAAGAATGGAGGTGAACGATTTTCGCCCTTTCAGATGGAATGGGGGAGAAAATGCCTTCCAGATTTGATAAAAGATGACCGGGACAGAAAAGAAGAGGCTCGTGTAGAGGGTCAGTTTGAGGAGGGAGAGAAAAGACTCGGGGAGGCTGAAGGCAACGAGGTCTGTCCTGAGAGAGGTTTGATGGAGGTGTTGAAGCAATTTCTTTGAAAACGGGAAGAGGATAGCCCCGATAAGAACAACGGTGAGGATGATTTGAAGGAGGCCTTTTCTTAATCTGCTCAATGCCTGAAAGATCTCACCTCGATCCATTTTCCCTCCCGGCTCTTGCCTGCAGCCGTAGCCTTTGATAATGTAACATAAAAGGGGGCCTTCCGAAATATTTGTTCTTTTTTTATGTTCAAATCGATGTGAGATCGGGGTTGACAAAGATTGAAAACAGGGGTATACAAAATTTTAAACCATCGTGCTTTTCCAATGGAATTGCGAGTAGGGATTACCTATAATTTAAAAAAGGATTTCACCGATCAAGAAGATCGGCCGATCGACCATTTGGAGGAGTTTGATTCAGAGGAGACGATCAATGCGATTCGAAAGGTCCTTGAAGGCGACGGACACCGGGTGGTCAAATTGGGAGGAGATACCGGTTTGATCAACCGGCTCAGAGAGTCCCCTCCTGACATCGTCTTCAATATAGCGGAGGGAAGTCAGGGACGAAATAGGGAAGCACACATTCCTGCCCTCCTTGAGTTTTTAAATATCCCCTATACCGGTTCTGATCCCCTCACCCTTTCCCTTACGCTCGACAAGTCCATGGCGAAAAGGGTCGTCATGAGCGAAGGGGTACCCACCCCTCGGTTTAAAAAAGTAAAAAGGATGGAGGACCTCCGTGATCTGGGTCTTCGATATCCCCTTTTTGTAAAGTTGTGCGATGAGGGATCGAGCAAAGGGGTCCGGCTGGATTCAAAAATTACAAACCCTTCTTCACTGACGGAGAGGGTAAGGTGGCTTTTGGAGATTTACGGCCCTCCTATTCTTGTGGAGGAGTTTGTGGCCGGACCGGAATTCACCGTGGGTGTTTTGGGCAATGAGCACCCTTCTGTGCTGGGGGTCATGCAGATCCAGATCAAGGGCATTCCTCCCCATGAGGCGATCTACTCCCTGGAGGTGAAGAGGGAGTGGGAGCAAAGGGTTCGTTACCTCTGTCCCCCTCCGATCTCATCCGAACTCTTGAAGAGAATCGAGGATGTGGCCCTCCGAGGCTATCAGGCCCTCGATTGCCGTGATGTATCAAGGGTGGACATTCGGGTCGGAGAGGATGGAGTCCCCTACTTTTTAGAGATCAATCCCCTTCCAGGCCTCTCCCCGGTCTATGGTGATCTTCCCATCATGGCAAGGCAGATGGGGTGGGAATATGCCCGATTGGTCAAAACGATCTTTCATCATGCTTTAGAACGGTACGGTTTGGCGGAGTGAACGGTTCAGGATGAATCGAGTCGAATCAACCCTTTCCGAAATCATCTTAAAGAATTTAAAAGAGGCGGTTGTCTTTGCCGATACCGAAGGACGCATCCAGATCTTCAACCGTGTTGCAGAGCAGTACTTTGAGATGAAGGAAAGGCAGGTGTTGGGAAAACGGGTGGAGCGGGTGATTTCCCATCAAAATATCCGGAAGCAGTTTGCCTCGGTTTATGAGAAGAGAGAAGGCCATCAAGATATTGAACTCGCGATCCATATTCCAGCGGGGTCGGATTCTGAGAATGAAATGAGATTGCTCCGGTGCAGTTTCTATCCCATCTTTGACAGGAAGGAAACTTTTTTAGGATGCCTGGCCATGTTTGCGGATGTCACGGAGAAGGGTTTGCTCTCGAGGGAGATCAGCAAAAGCAAGGACCTCTCGACCATCGGGGTTCTGGCCCGATGGATGGCCCATGAGATTCGAAATCCCCTGAGTTCCCTCAATATCAATATTGAACTCTTGAGAGAGGAATTGAAGGAGGAGGCCCATTTCGGCACAAAAGAGGAGATTCAGTCCCTTCTCAATTTTATCAGCTATGAGACCCTCCGGCTGGAAAATAATCTGAAGGATTTTTTGGATTTCAATCGTCTTCCCCCCCTGACCTTTGAATGGGTTGAATTGAACGAAGTACTGGACTCCATCGTGAGGCTCCTCAGGCCGGATGCCCAGATCAAGAATGCGAGGATGGATACCCACTTTCAAAAGAATCTGCCCATGGTCAAGATCGATGTCAGTCAAATCAATTTGGCCATATCCAATCTTATTATCAACAGTATTCAGGCGGTCTCTGAAAGAGGGGAAATTCATCTCTTCACCCGCTCTTCGAAAAAGAATGTCTTCATCGTCATCAGGGATAATGGGGTGGGGATCTCCAAGGAGCATCTTCCCAGGATCTTTGATTTTATGTTCAGCACCAAGCCCTCGGGATCAGGATTGGGTCTCTCCATTGCCAAGAAGATTATTTCAGACCACCATGGAGAGATCACCGTCAGGAGTGAGGTCAATCGAGGTTCAACCTTTAAAATTAGGCTTCCGCTTAATCCGAAATAAACTGATGAAGCACCGAATTCCAAGCACCAATAACCAAATAATAACCAATGTCCGAATTACCAAAATTTTAAAAAATATTTTGTTTAGGAAATTGGCTATTGGAGCCTATTTGTGATTTGGAATTTGGTAATTGGAATTTAGACGAATGGATAAGAAAGTGATCCTGATTGTAGAGGATGATCCCAATGTCGGGGAAAGCCTTTGTCTCCTGTTTAAGAAGAAAGGCTATACGGTACTTCTTGCCTCCAACGGAAAGGAAGGCCTTCAGCTCCTCCGCCGGGAGATAGTGGATTTGGTGATTACGGATGTGGTCATGCCCAAGATGGACGGGATTGCGCTTTTAGAAGCGTTAAAGGGTCTGAGGCCGGAGACAGAAGTGATCGTTATTTCCGCCCAGGGGACGGTTGAAAAGGCGGTCCAGGCGATGAAGCTGGGTGCCTTTGATTTCATCGAAAAGCCCATCAACCCCAGGGTCATTTCCCTCCTGGCGGAGAGGGCGCTGGAGAAACAGAGCCTGGTTCTTCAGAACCTGGATCTGCGCACGAAATTGGAAGACAAATTTCATTTCAAGAACATCATCGGGAGAAGTGAGAAGATGGTAAAGATCTTCGATCTCATCCAGCACATTGCTCCCTATGACAGCTCTGTCCTGATCATCGGGGAGAGCGGGACAGGGAAGGAGCTCATCGCGAATGCGATTCATTATCATAGTCCAAGGGCATCAAAGCCTTTCGTCAAGGTGAGCTGTGCCTCACTGAGCGAAGGGATCATCGAAAGCGAACTCTTCGGCCATGAGAAGGGGGCCTTCACCGGCGCCATTTCCTCGAGAAAAGGTCGATTTGAAATGGCCCACGAAGGGACCCTCTTCTTAGATGAGGTGGAGGATATCCCTCCCTCCACTCAGATCAAGCTTCTCCGGGTCCTTCAAGAGGGTGAATTCGAAAGGGTGGGGGGAAACAAGACCATCAGGGTCAATATCCGGATCATCGCTGCGAGCAATCGGGATTTGCAGGAAGCGGTCAGAAACGGAACCTTTCGAGAGGATCTCTATTACCGGCTCAATGTGGTCAATATCAAGCTCCCTCCCCTCAGGGAGAGAAAGGAGGATATCCCGTTCCTGGTCAATTTTTTCATTGAGAAATTTAACCAGAAATATCATCTGAAGGTAAAGGGAGTTTCCCAAAGAGGGATGAACCGTTTAATGGATTATCAATGGAGCGGAAATGTGAGGGAGCTTGAAAATACCATAGAGTCCGCTTTAGTGGTCAACAATCCGGAGACATTAGATATCCAGCATCTTTCGCAGGAGATCAGGGATTACCAAGAATCCCGGGGGGTGATTCCTTTTAGGATCGGGACCCCTCTTGAAGAGGTGGAAAGGGAGATGCTCATCCAAACCCTGAAGGCCACCAAAGGGAATAAGCGAAAGGCAGCTAAGCTATTGGGGATCAATGTGCGCACGATTCACAGGAAAATGGAAGAGCTTCAGGAGCCCCCTTCAATATCCTGATCATAAGAGAGGAAAGAGCGACAAAGAGTCATACTTTCTGATTAAAAACTGAAAAACAATGGCAATTTGTCCTTATTTATTAGATTTATATATGTCATTTTTACTTATTTTTTCAGATATAAAATAAAGGTTCGCCAAATTCTTTTATGAATAGAAATTATAACTTTTGAATATCATTAATTTTTTTAAGGCCCTCCTTTTCTGGGCCTCCCTAAAATTGGCACGGAAATTGATATACACAATTAATTATGAAGGAAAGAGAGAAATGGGCATTTATTATTGATAAAGATGAATTTGTCCGACTCAGCCTGAATAAGATTTTGAGAAAATATGGATTTCAGGTTGAAGAGGTGGAGGATATCCTTTACCTTGAAAAGAGGAAAAAGGATATCCGGGATGGCATGATATTGGCCGATTTGGAATTGGAGGCCCTGGAGAAATGGCTTCCTCTTGTGAGAAAATGGAATGATCGTTTTATCCTGATGACCCCTCTGGTCACAGATGAACTCAAACAGCGATTGAGACGATCCGGGATTCACCGAATCATTAAGAAGCCCGTAGAGCCGAGGCTTTTAAGAAAGGTGATTCGAGAAATTTCCTTTCCCGATGAAGTTAAACTTCCTTCATCGGTTAAAAAAAGGGGAGGGTCCCCGACTCAATTAGAAAGGAGGTGAAGACAGATGAGGAAGTGGATTTTGCTTTTACTTGCACTGGTTTTGGTCATTAATTTCGCTACCGTGGGTATTGGATGCAAGGCTAAGGCCCCAGAGAAACCAAAGGAGGAGGCAAAACCTGCTGAGGCGCCAGCACCCGCTGCACCCGCAGCGACACCTGCGCCTGCTCCAGAAAAACCCGCCGAAGCTCCGAAGAAATAAGGTGGGGCTATCGGAAAGACAACAGCGGGTATTTGGGTTGTTGGGAGGTTGGTGCCTTTTCAATGATCAGGGAAGGCGCCAACCTCAATGTTCAGTTTAAGTTAGAGTGGCAAAAAGGAGTGGAGATCATTCGACGTAATCCAAAGAAAAAGAAAAGGTGCATGCTTGCTCTTCAGGAAAGAGGGCATTTCCATTGTCTCGAAGGAGGAGGTATCGGATGATATCTCCTTTTTTATTTCCAAGGGGCCTGAATCCTGTTTGCAGGGATGCGGGAAGGAGTGAAGATGGAGCCTGCCTCAGACTCTAATTTATCTGTACCGCAGAGGACCATAGAGAGACCTTCGCAGCTTATACTATTTCCCGTTTCAGATGAACGAAAGGGGATGGAGGAGGTTAAAGAAACCATCCCGCCTTATTGGAAAGGGGTATCGGAGAGGGAGTGGAATGACTGGCGATGGCAACTCCGTCATCGAATTACCACTCTGGATCAACTCAAGGAGATCCTGGAATTGACTCCCGAGGAGATTGAAGGGATCAGGCATTCTAAGGGGAGATTGGCCTTAGCCGTGACCCCCTATTTTGTCAGCCTGATGGATCCGGGCAATCCGAATTGTCCCATTCGAAGACAGGCCATTCCCAGGAGGGAGGAACTCTATCTCTCCAAAAACGATATGGTCGATCCCTGTGGGGAGGATAAAGACTCCCCTGTCCCCGGTCTTGTCCATCGCTACCCGGATCGGGTGCTCCTGCTGGTTACTGACCAGTGTGCGGTCTATTGCCGGTACTGCACCCGAAGACGATTGGTGGGAAGTACAGAACGCTCGATCACCCAGGGAAACTTCGAGGAGGCATTAAAATACTTGAGAACCCACAAGAAGGTAAGGGATGTCCTCCTCTCGGGAGGTGATCCTCTCCTACTTGAAAATGAAAGGCTGGAGGAAATGTTGAGCCGCTTGAGGACGATCCCTCATATTGAGATTCTTCGAATTGGGACAAGGGCCCCCGTGACCCTTCCTCAAAGGATCACAGGGGGACTGGTGAGGATGTTGAAGAAGTATCATCCCCTGATGATATCCATCCATTTTTCTCATCCCAAAGAGATCACGGATGCCGTGAGGAAGGCCTGTAATGAATTAGCGGATGGTGGGATTCCCCTGGGGAGTCAAACGGTCCTGCTCAAGGGAATCAATGACAAGCCTCAGATTATGAAGAAGCTTGTCCATGAGCTGTTGAAGATCCGTGTCCGGCCCTATTATATCTATCAGTGTGATTTGGCCATGGGGACGGAACATTTCAGGACCTCCATTGCCACAGGGATTCAGATCATCGAGAAATTGCGTGGACATACCACCGGCTATGCCATCCCCACCTTTGTGGTGGATGCACCCGGCGGGGGAGGGAAAATTCCGTTGGAGCCGGATTATGTGATTTCAAGGGGAAAGGGTAAGGTGGTGTTAAAGAATTATGAGGGGAAGATCTATGAATACCCGGAGCCCAATATTATTGAATTCAAGAAGACGAGATCCAATGGAGAGGAGAAGGCCGCTACGAGAAAGGTGATTGCATAGGCCCTGAAGGTTTCAGATAACGGGTGAGAAGGGCTTTTTAGGTGGGAATTCAAATTCCCTGAAGTCTCCGGTTTGAAATCATCTTTGATCCATGGCTTAGGGGAGGAGATGGGTGAAAGAGATTGGAGTAAAAGTAGCCCTCCTTTATAACCTTCTTGAGCGGCTCGAAAGGGGGGAAGAAAAGGATATTCTTGCTGAGGAGGCTATTGTTGAAGAGATCGGCGCTATTGAAGAAGCGCTCTTCTCCCTTGGACATCAGTGCTTCGTGATGGCCATCCGGGAGGATATTCATCCGGTGGTTCACTGGTTGAAGGAGATTCGGCCCGATGTGGTTTTTAACCTCTGTGAAAGTGTGTATGGCAATGCCTGCCTGGAGCCGAATATCCCGGCCCTGCTCGACCTTTTGCGGATCCCTTATACAGGATCTTCCCCCCTGACCCTTGGATTGTGCCTGGATAAAGGAAAAGTGAAGGACATTCTTGCCTCTCAGGGTATCCTGACTCCCCGATATAAGATATTTGATCACGAGGTCAATCATCTCAGGGGAAATATCTTCCCGATCATTGTCAAACCTCTTCATGAAGACGGGAGCCTTGGAATATCCAGGGAGAGTGTCATCTATGATGATGATGGGCTCAACAGGCAGATTCGATATATCCTCGAAAGATATCGGCAGCCCGCCCTGGTCGAAGAGTTCATTGATGGAAGGGAATTAAATGTGGCCCTGATGGAGACGGATGGAAAGGTTGAGGTCCTCCCGATTTCTGAGATCGACTATTCAGAGTTTCCAGAGGGGACCCCGAAGATATGCGGGTACGAAGCAAAATGGGTTACAGAGAGTATCGAATATCAAAAATCGAAACCCGTCTGTCCCGCTCCGCTGGAATGGGTTTTGCAAAAGAGGCTGGAACATATTGCGGTCAAAGTTTTTAAACTTTTTGGTTGCCGGGATTATGCTCGAGTGGATATGCGTGTGGACCGAGACGGGAAGATCTATGTCCTGGAAGTCAACCCCAATCCGGATATTTCTCCGCAGTCAGGGATGGCCAGGGCCATTAAGGTCCAGGGGATGGCCTATAGTGAATTCGTTAAGAATGTGCTCGAGAAGGCCCTGCATAGGAAAAATGGGAGACTATCCGGTTGATGCTCGTTTCTTTTTTTTCCGTTCGTTAACACGTGACCACATAAAATCCCAATCACCAAATTCCAAACACCCAATAATCACCAATCACCAAATTCCAATCACCAGAAACTTATGAACCGTTTAAAATTTTGGTCATTGATGATTGGTTATTATTTGATGATGGGTGCTTGGAATTCGGTTATTTTTTAGACAGATGAATATATTGCCAAAGATCATGCTTAAAAAAGGAAAAGAAAAACCACTGCTCAGGGGGCACCCCTGGGTTTTCTCAGGAGCGGTGGGAGAGATCGAAGGGGATGTTTCTCCTGGAGATCAGGGGGAGGTTTACTCCGCAGAAGACCAATTTTTAGGAATCGGGCATCTCAACCCTCACTCTCAAATCATCCTCCGCCTTCTGACCCAAAAGAAGGAGGAGATCGGGTACGATTTTTTTAAAGAAAGAATATTGAGGGCCGCAGGGCTGAGAGAGAAATGGGCCGGGGGAAAGGCCAATGCCTTTCGTATGATCAATGGAGAAGGAGATTTTCTTCCGGGGCTTGTTGTGGATCGATATGGGGATATCCTTGTCCTTCAATGTCTGACAGCGGGAATGGATCGGTTGAAAGATCTCATCGTAGAAATTTTGGTCAAACATTTTCATCCTCAAAGCATCTATGAAAGGAGCGATGTTCGATCCAGAAGAGAGGAGGGACTGGAAGAGACAAAAGGCCTCCTCTACGGGAAAGAGGTTCTTCATCCGGTTGAAATAGAGGAATACAGCTGCCATTTCAGAGTGGATATTGAGGGAGGCCAGAAGACCGGTTTTTACCTGGACCAGAGGGAGAATCGCCTCTTTTTAAGAGAACTCTCTCACGGAAAGAAGGTATTGGATTGCTTCTCTTATACCGGGGCTTTTTCCATTCATTCAGGGTGCGGGGGAGCGGAGCAGATTACCCTTATCGAATCCTCCGGAGAGGCATTGAATATGGCCAAGGAACACTTTGTCCTCAATGGTTTGAATAAAGTCCCCTTTCAGTTGGTCAGAGGAGACGCCTTTGAAGTTCTAAGAGACCTTGAGCCCCGATACGACCTCATCATCCTTGACCCACCGCCCTTCGCCAAAAAGAAGGGACAACTTCAGGGCGCTTCAAGAGGATATAAAGACCTTAACCTCCAGGCCTTCCGTCTGTTAAGGCAGGGAGGTCTTCTCTTCACCTTCTCCTGCTCCCACCATATGAGCTGGGATCTCTTTCAGAAGATTGTCTTTGCCGCGGCCGTAGATGCGGGCAAGAAAGTTCAAATCTTAGCCAAGAGAGGGCATCCCATTGACCACCCCTTTTCTTTATCCCACCCCGAGGGAGAATATCTAAAAGGCTTCCTCTGCAGATTGCTATAACTTCTTGACCGCATTATAAGATTCGGTTAATATTACAAGTCACCAATCACGGTGAATGAATGATGATTGACCTCTTAGGCGACCTGAGAAGAACAGATTACTGTGGTGACCTCCGGAAAAAGGATGCTGGACGAAAGGTTACTCTCTTGGGGTGGGTCCAGAGGAGAAGGGATCTCGGCGGCCTCATCTTCGTTGAGATGAGGGATCGGGAGGGGATTGTTCAGACAGTTTTCAACCCGGAGATCCATCGCCAGGCCCATGAGAAGGCCCAGTTGCTTCGAAGTGAATACGTAATCGGGATCAAAGGGGAGGTGGTGGCAAGGCCGAAAGGCACGGAGAATCTTAAACTCAGCACAGGAGAGATCGAAGTATTGGTGGAAGAACTGAAGATACTCA
>Ga0172371_10006784_pt1 | contig 16500 bp, 17 predicted proteins | sample Lak12m_FD_114543 | JGI IMG/M metagenome (GOLD analysis project Ga0172371, IMG submission 114543) | Freshwater microbial communities from Kabuno Bay, South-Kivu, Congo - kab_022012_12m | ecosystem: Environmental > Aquatic > Freshwater > Lake | place: Democratic Republic of the Congo: South-Kivu...
AAAGGAAAAACAATAATTATGGTAACTCATGATCTTAATCTTGTAAATTATGGTTCTAAGATAATACACATTATTGATGGTAAAATAAATAAAATTGAAAATAAATAAAAAGGTGGATAAAATGATAAATAAAAAAATAAATATTTTAATTATTTTAATTGTGTTAGTTGTATTTAGTACAAACTTATTCTCTTCAGGTAATGGGGATGTTACTTCTACTTACTCACTTAAGGCAGATTTAATTAACCAAAATCCAGATCCAGCAAGATCAGGAGATATTGTGGAATTAAAATTAAGTATAGAAAATAGAGGGGGGGTTGGAGTTAATAGAGTTATATCTACATTAAACTTAGAATATCCGTTTTTAGAGATACTTGATGATAACTTAACAAAAGAGGTCGGTAAATTATACCCTCTTCAAACAGGTGATTATGCAAGAATCATTAAGTACAAGTTTAAAGTTGATAAAGATGCAACAAGTGGAGTCTACACAGTTACTTTAAAGCTATTAAATGCAGATACAAATATTTCTAATGTTTTTGATTTTAATATTACTGTTACTGGAAAAGAGTATGTTATTATTAATTCAATAAGTAAATCTAATCTAGATTTTGGTAAAGTTGAATCACTAAATTTTGTAATTAGTAATGTTGGGTTATCCCCATTAAAAAATATTGTTTTTTCTTGGACTGATTCAACAGGAACAATATTACCAGTAAATTCAGATAATACAAAATATGTAAAATATTTAGATGTAAATTCTTTTGCAACCATAAGTTATAATGTAATGGCAAACACAAGTGCAACTCCCGGATTATATAAATTAGATTTAAGTTTAGTTTTTGAAAATTTAGATTTCAAAGAATCATCTTTGTCTACATCGGTAGGTATGTTTGTGGGCGGAAAGACTGATTTTGATATTACTTTTTCTGAAAGTAGTAGTGGGAGTGTCTCATTATCTATTGCAAATATAGGAAATAATCCTGCTGCATCAGTTAATGTTATTATTCCGGAGCAAGATAATTTTAGAGTAATTGGAAGTAATTCGTCTATAATTGGGAATCTAGATATTGGGGACTACACAATTGTAACTTTCTCAATTACAAACAAATCAAGAGTAATAAATTCAAATAAATTAATTGTATTAGTTCAATATACTGATTCTTTAGGTAATAGAAATACAGTAACTAAAGAATTGGAATTAGTCATAAGTGGAAGTATAAATAGTGATTTAAATTCTAATTCTTCAGATAGAGCGTTTCCTAGAAATAATTCTGCTAGTACATCAAAAATATATTTGTATATATTAATTGGACTGGTTGTAATTGGAACAGGATACATTGCGTATACTTATAAGATAAAAAAAGATAAGAAAGATAAAAAATGAAATTAAATAGAATTTTAGCACTAGCTTTTAATTCAGTAATTCACAGTAAGCTTAGAAGTTGGTTAACTATAATTGGAATAATTATTGGAATTGGATCATTTATAACTATTTTTGCAATAGGAAATGGAATGGAAAAAAACATAAATGAAAGATTATCAAGCTTTCAATTAGATGTAATAAACATAAGTCCTGGATTTTCTAGAGCAATATCTAATTTTGGGCCAGGTGGTGGTCCAGGAGGGATGCCAAGTAGTCAATCATCGGATATAAATTTGACTATAAAAGATGTTTTTGCTTTAAAGTCAATTAATGAGATTGCAGTAATCTCAAAAGAAATTTCTGGGCAAGAAAAAATTTATTATACTGGCGAATCAATTAAAAAGAATATTACTGCTGTTGATGTTGTAAATTGGTTACAAATTACAAACATTACTCTTGATAGTGGTAGGTTATTGACAACATCAGATAAGTATAGTGTATTAATTGGGGATATGTTTGCAACAAATAGTTTTACAAAAGAAATTCCATTAAATATAATAATTATAATCAATAATAAATCTTATAGAGTTGTTGGAATTATAGACAATAGTAATGATATTATTATTCCAATGGAATCAGCAAATGGAACCTTTACTGATGTTGTAATTACTAATTTTGATAAAATTACTGTAAAAGTAAAAAGTGATGCAAATGTAGATAATGTAGTAAATAAAATAAATACTAAATTAATGGCGTCAAGACATGTAAATAATAAGACTAAGGATTTCTCAGTAAGTGCAGTTAAAGATACAGCTAGTTCAATGAGTGAAATGACTAATTCAATGACTTTGTTTTTAACTATTGTTTCAATCATTTCTTTAATTGTAGGTGCAATTGGTGTTGCAAACACAATGTTTACTTCTGTTCTTGAAAAAACTAAAGAAATAGGGATTATGAAATCAATTGGAGCATCAAATTCTGATATCCTATTCTTATTTGTTTTAATTGCTGTTCTTTATGGAATTGTGGGTGGAATAATTGGTGTTTTAGTTGGTGGTGCATTATCTGGAGTTATGGGCAATGTACTTGGTTTTTCTGCTGGTGTTGGAAGAGGAGGAATGGGTGGATTTTTAGCAAGTGGATCTGTAACTTTATCTCTTGCAATATATGGTGTTCTTTTATCTATTGGAATTTGTGTGTTATCTGGGTTTATTCCTGCATATCGTGCATCTAAACTAAAACCAGTAAAAGCACTAAGATATGAATAGTTTTGTTTTTAGGAAAGTTATTCTTTTTTAAGTTCAATAATTGTTATTTCATTTCTTGATAAATTTCTCATTTTAAAACCCCAAATATATGTTCCTTGATTAACATATAGTTTCAGTTCTTCTAAGTTATATAATCCTTTCAGGTATGGGTTTGCAAGATATTCTAGAAAATTTAATGGAAAGATTTGTCCAGCATGAGTGTGTCCTGATAACATTAAATCATAACCTTTTTCTTGTGCAACATCTACTTCTTGTGGTTTATGATTTAATAGAATATTATATTTTTCTTTATTTATATCTATTTTATTTAATTCTTCAGCTAAATATGTTTTTGTGCTTTTATCTTTTATCCCTGTTAATTCAATTCCATCTATAGAATATTTTTCGTTATTTAAACAAATTATTTTTGTTTGATTTAAAATATTATTTACTTTTTCTTCTCCAACCATTACATCATGATTTCCATATACAAAGATAACTGGAACATTGTAATCATTAATAATACTAATTGTATTTTTTGGTATTTCTCCAGGATAATCAAATAAATCTCCTGTAATTACAATAAAATCAGGATTATTCTTTACTGCTTTTTCATAAACTTTATTAAATCTATTAACTGAATGAGATCCAAATATATGTATGTCAGATAATTGAATAAATTTTATATTTTGTTCTATTTTTTTAGATTCTATAATAATGGTTTCTTCTTTATAGCTTAATGTATTTACATATGAATATAGGCTTACAATAACTGTAAGAACAATTATTATATATGCTAAATATCTGTATTTTGTTTTGTTTGGCTTAAATATTAATCTAATAATTTCAATTATTATTGTGAATATAATAAAATAAATCAAGGTTCCAATTATTATATATGCAAGATAGTATAAGAAAGTAGTAAAGCTAGTATTAAAATGTTGTTGTAAAGTAATTGATAAAGGTAAAAAAACAAAGAAAGCTACAAGTAAATACAATATAGCTCTATTATATTTTTTATTTAGATAACTATATATCTTTTTAGAGGAAAATATTGTTAATGGGAAATAAATTATTGCAAGAACAAAAAGGTTAATAATATAATGTATAAAATACGAATTCATAATTTTTTACTCTCCAGTTCTTTAAAACTAAGAATGGAATAATTTAAATACCTTTTATTTTCTGTGGTCAGGTGCCCTCTCTTCCAAAAGATATATATGAATATCCAATCATAGTTATATATCTACAAACAAAGGTTATTTTATAATGGAAAAAAATTTATTTAAGCTTGTTGCAAGTTATAAACCTGCAGGAGATCAGATTAAAGCAATTGAACAGTTATCAGATGGCCTAAGAAAAGGATATAAGTATCAAACTCTTCTTGGGGTAACTGGGTCTGGGAAAAGCTTTACAATTGCAAAAGTGATTGCGGCTCACAATAAACCTACTCTTGTTCTTGCACACAATAAAACTCTTGCATCTCAATTGTATCATGAGCTTAAAGGATATTTTCCAGAAAATAAGGTTGAATATTTTGTTTCTTATTATGATTATTATCAACCAGAATCATATGTCCCTCAAAGAGACTTATATATTGAGAAAAATACAAAAATTAATGAAAAAATTGAGGAATTAAGATTATCAGCCACTGCTTCTGTAACTTCAAGAAATGATACTGTTATTGTTGCGTCAGTTTCTTGTATTTATGGTCTTGGTTCTCCTGAGAATTTTAAAGGACTTGGTTTTGAAATTGAAGTTAAACAAAAAATATCTAGAAAAGAGATACTAAAAAAATTAATTGATATTCTATTTAAAAGAAATGATCTTGAACTTTTACCTGGAAGATTTAGGGTTAAAGGAGATGTAATTGATATTATACCTGGTTATTATAAAAATATTATTAGAATTGAAATGTTTGGAGATGTTATTGATCAAATTTTAGAACTTGATAAAAATACTGGTGAAATTATTTCAAAACCAAAATCTTTTTTTGTTTTTCCTGCTCGCCATTTTGTTATTACTGAGGAGCAGAAGGATAAAGCATTAATTTCAATTAAGGAAGAGCTAGATGAAAGACTACCTGAGCTTGGTGTTCTTGAAGCTGCTCGTTTAAAGCAGAGAACAATGTATGATCTTGAAATGATTAAAGAAACAGGTTTTTGTTCAGGTATTGAAAATTATTCTAGACATTTTGAAGGCAGGTGTGCTGGAGATAAACCCTCTACTTTATTAGATTATTTTCCAAAAGACTTTTTGCTTGTAATTGATGAATCTCATCAATCTATTCCTCAGTTGCATGGAATGTATGCTGGAGATTATTCAAGAAAGAAAAATTTAGTGGATTATGGGTTTCGTCTTCCTAGTGCATTTGATAATAGGCCTTTAAAGTTTAATGAGTTTGAGAAGAATTTTATGAATAAAGTAATTTTTGTTTCTGCAACTCCTGCAGAGTATGAGTTTAAATTATCAAATCAAGTAGTTGAGCAAATAATTAGGCCAACAGGTTTAGTTGATCCTCCTCTTTTTGTTCATGAAACAAAAAACCAGATTCCTCATTTAATTTCTGAAATAAAGAATGCAATTAATGTTGGACACCGGATATTGGTTACTACTCTAACAAAGAAACTTGCTGAAGAATTATCTGAATATCTTGCTGAACAAAAAATAAAAACAAGATATTTACATTCTGAGATTAATACTCTGGAGCGTAGTGAAATAATACGTGAACTAAGACTTGGAAAATTTGATTGCCTTGTTGGTATTAATCTCTTACGTGAAGGTCTTGATATTCCTGAAGTTGGGTTAATTGGTATTTTAGATGCAGATAAAGAAGGATTTCTTCGTGATGGTAGAAGTTTAATACAAATAATTGGAAGAGCTGCAAGAAATTCAGATTCAAAAGTAATTCTTTATGCAGATAAAATGACTGATTCAATAAAGTTTGCTATATCTGAAACAAACAGAAGAAGAAAGATACAACAAGAGTATAATATAAAAAATAAGATAATACCAAAAACAATAATCAAGCCAATACCTGAAAAAGAACTAGAAATAAAAGATATCAAGCACATTCCAAAAGCAGAGATTAATAAGGTCATAGCTGGGCTTGAAAAAGAAATGAATAAAGCTTCAGAAAACCTTAACTTTGAAGAAGCAATAATGCTAAGAGATAAGATTGAAGAATTAAAGAAAAGAAAGAATTCAAAAGATTAGTTATATATTTTCAATAATCTATTTCCTACCTTTTCTGCTTCTTTGCAAATGAATAAATTATATAACGCGCTTTGTGGGTAATATGCTTTTTTCATTTTTTTTCTTATATGCTCAAGTTTTTCTTTTGGGCCTTTAAATGTTATTTGATTTTCAACAACTAAAAGATGTGCAAGATAGCTTGCAGATATTGCAGAAGCTAATGGAGAAATAGTTCCAAATTCAATTAATATTTCATAATTATTTTTTGCTTTTGTTTCTTTTAAAAATCCTTTTGCAAGAGAATATAGATTATATATGTGTACACCTGTGTGACTTGCGAGAGTTTTAACTATTTTTTTGCAAAACTTATATTCTTCTGAATTTTGTGGATGATAAGTTGAACCAGACATTTCAAACTTTCTACCAAGTCCAGTATGTAAGTCTAGAAGAGTTGCTTGATTATACCCTTCTGTTATTTTTGAAATATAATTTCTAAAGATAATATTTTCTTTTTCTGGTCCTTTTCCAGAATAATTAATTCCTGTTGGATAAAGTGATTGCCCAACAACTCCTGCTTCAATAGTTTCAACTATCCCGTTTCTTATTACTGATTTAAACATTGTTGTATATAATTTATAGTTTTCTTTTAATTTGTTTCTTCTTGGTCCATTGGCATCAAAAATGCTCTCGTTATTTTTTATAATTTCCATAATTTTTGGACTTAGAATGTCATTAAAATTCTCTGAGAAATTTCTATTTAAATCAACATTATTTTGATTAACTCTTCTGTTATTTTTAAATCCATATGGATTAAGAGAATGAATTAAGCAAACAGAAATTTTATCTTTTAATTTTGGGAATATGTTTTCTAAAAAATATACTTGGAACATGCTTCCAACATAGCCTTCTACTCCATGAACACCAGATACAATAATTAGAAGCTTATCTTTTTTTGGAGTTTCAGATATTGCAAAATCAATAGTTAAGTCATCAATTATTGTTTCAGAAAATGTATTCATTCCATTTGATTTTGTTGCTTCTTTGAATTTATCTCTTGCTTGGTAATAATTATCTGAACAATATTTATTGTGATTAAATTCTTTAAGATTAGGTATTTTTGGTAGGTGCATAGTAATTCCATTTTACTTATAACTTTTAATTATTTTAAAATTATCTCTAAATGTTTCTTTTTTTGACAAATGTATTGGTTTTGGTTGTCCACCATTACTTATTCTTCTTTTATCAAATTCATCATAACTACCTTGTTCTAAAATTGAAAGAACAGGACTATCAAGTCTTCCAAATTCTTCTCTCATTTGCCTATAATCAGATATATATTCTTTTAGAGTTAAGTCAAGTTTACTTTTTAGTTTGTTAGCAAATTCATCATTTATTTTTTGTGTTTTGTTAAATTCAATTAATAGTTCATATCTTGGTTTTTTGGTTGTATCTTTTGCATAAGGTAAGAAAGTAAATGATTTAACTTCTAGTCTTAGTTCATCAACTATTTTGTGAATTATAGAAATTAATATATTTTCATGTGCAAGTTCTCCTGCAATATTTAAATAATTATTTCTGTCCACAAACTGAATTAAAGGGAGTTTGTTTTTATGTCCTGTGACTTTAATAATATCTCCCATATTATATCTATATAGCCCTTCTGTTGTTGTTATAATAACTTCATAATTCTTTCCTTGTTCTAATTTTTCAATTGTGATTGGATAAGAATCATACCCATCTTCTCTTTTTTCAATAAACTCAAAAAAAGTAACGTGAGCAGGTATGATTCCAGAAATACCATCTTTTTCAAGACCTAAAGATAATCTCCCTTCTGAAGCATAAATTCCTGGGTCCCTAATTTCTATGTCTGTTTTTCCAATTTTCTCTCTTAGAGTATCAAGATAATGTAAATTGAATTTCGATTTAATGCATCCAATTAAGCATAAGTTTGGCCAAATATTGATTGGTTTAAATTCAGAAAGTTCTTTAAGTTCTTTTGATCTCTCTATTTCTCCATTATTTGCAAGTTCTTTAATTAGTTCATCTTTATGTTCTGTTATATAATCAATAAATAGGATTGCTTCAATTGGAGATGCAAAAGCAAATTGAGTAATATTACTTTTTAATGCAAGAATTGCAATTGTTCTAATTTTTTTATCAAAATCAAATATATTATATATTTGAGGGGGGACAACAACTTTGCTTTTTATGTACCATGGAGATTTTGCAACTAAATATCCTGATATACTCCCACAAATAATTCCTGCTTTTGTTCTTCCTTCAATATATGGGCCTGCAAAATACAATGTTTTTCCTTTTAATACATTTGTGTGATCTTTAAGAACATATATTGACCATAGGTAAAATTCACGTTTAAAGTTTTTTATTCTGTCTTTTGTTACTGGTATTAGTTTAACTGATGATGTTGTTCCTGATGTTGTTGCAAGAAATATGATTTTATCTTTAGTTAATATATTTTCCTCTCCTTCTTTTATTCTTTGAATATAAGGAATAATATTTTCATAGTTAATTATTGGTACTTTTTCTTGATATTGTTGTACTGTTTTTATTTCTTTGAAATTATGTTCTTTACCATAAACTGTGTCTTTGTTTTTCTTTAATATTTCTTTTAATATTTTTTTTTGGATTTTTATAGGGTTAGTTAAAGCTATTCTGAATTCATTTAGATATTTGATTGGCCTTAATGGTCCAGTTAGATTTTTAAGTTCTAGATAATTACCTAGTTCTTTAAATTCTTTTTCATCAATATCTAATGTTTCTTCTTTAACGTGCGTAATATCTTCACTCATATTTTTTCATAAGCTCTGGTTATTATATTTATAATTAGAAAATAGGTTAGAAAGCTTTATATATTATTATTTTTTTTGTTTTTGAACAACCTGGTGTGCTCTATCTTCTATTTTAGTTCTATAAATAATTATTATTGTTGTAAATATTAAAATAATTAGAATTAATATTATACCAAACAAGTAATTTGTATTTGCAAAAGATTTACCTGCAAGAGAAAATACAATAATTGCTGGTATTCTTCCAAGCACAGAAATTGTTAGAAATCTAGAATATTTAATGTTTGTTAGTCCTGCAACATAGCACATTGCATCTGGAAACAAAGGAGCAAGAAAGAATATAAATAGCATGATATCTCTTTTTAGTCCATCATAATTATTAAATTTAGTCATTGCTTCTTTAGAAACTACTTTAATAACAAATGGTCTTCCTAGTTTTCTTGCAATAAAAAAAGTTATTGCGCCTCCGATAATAAAACCAATTATTGAATAGATTGCCCCATTAATTATTCCAAACGTAAATCCGCCGGCAATAATTATTGGTATTTGAGTAATGAATCCAAATAAATGAATGATAATCATAATTGCTATCATTGCAAGAGGCCCATATATACCAAAAGATTGTATAGTTTCCTTAATTTGATGAATATCTGTTAGATTTTTAAATAAACTAAATCCTAAAAAGATAATAAATGCAATTATGATACACAGAATGATTATTGTTTTTATGGATTTGATTCTATCTTTTTTTGATGCAAAATATTTCATATTTTTTTACCTTATATTTAGTTCTTTTAATAGTCTACAAGATGAACAAATATCTTGACTTGAAACATTATTACACATCTTACATTTTTGTATTTTGCTTTTGTTGTGGTTGTTTGTTGTTATTTTGTCTATATTAATTACATCTTTTATTTTTAAGAAAGATCTTATTATTCCAAACTTACTCCCAGGATAACTAACTTCAAGCTCATTTAAAAGAGATCTATAATGATTTCTTTTTGCTTCTGAAAAGAAAGGACAATTACAATCGTGAAATGGTATGTTATTGTATAATGCATACGCGCCAATTTCTTTTTCTGGAGTTAAGTAGAATGGTTTTATTCTTGGCCTAATTTCTTCTCCAAGCTCAATTATTCCCGCAACAGGCCCAGTTCTAAATAATCTAATTGCATCATTACTAAACATATTCATTAAAATTGTTTGTGCTTCATCATCAAGGTTATGCCCTGTTGCAACTTTTGTTACTTTTTCTTTTTCTGCAAGTCTATTTAATGCATCTCTTCTTAATACTCCGCAATAGGTACATAGAGTTCCTTCTTTTTTATTGTATTTTTCTGCAATTTCTCCGGTTGATATTTTAAATTCTTTTTTATGAGATGATAAAACTAGTTTTATTTTCTCTATCTTACAGAAATTAGTTACTACTTCTCTTGTTTTGTTTGAATATCCTGGTGTTCCTTCATCCACAAACAGCGCACAAATCTTTGTAGGCGATTTTTTATATATTTTGTTCATTAGATAAAGAAGAACCATTGAATCCTTTCCGCCGCTTGTTGCAACACCAATGTAATCTTTGTTGTTTGTTAGGTTATACATTCTAATTGTTTTTCTAAATCTTTTTTCAAAGAAATCATTAAAATGATTAATGCAAAGAGAATGCTTACCATATGCAAGATAGATTACTGCTGGTTTTTTACACTTATTACATTTAATAACCATAATTATTCAATTTTTAAAATTTAATTATATGTAATACTTCTATTTCTGTTTTTTTGGTAATTGTTTCTGAAATTGGAGTAAATACTCCATTTATTTTAATTAAAATTACTTCTGGACTAATGTCAAGTCCAATTAATATTTCTTTTATTGTTTTACCAAAATCTTCTTTTGTAATTGTTATTTTTTTTGTTCGCATAATAAATCAATCAAAATCAATATCTTATTCTTTAAAAGAAGCTAAATTATTGCTTATTTAAACTAATTATATATAAACCTTTTGTTTTATTAATTATATATGGTAATTGAAACAATAAATTAAATTTTAATTTGTTTCTTTTATTAAATATAAAAGAAGATAATAAATAAAAATGGTGTGATTTTATGACAACTGCAACAAAGTATATTATGCAAACAATGCAAGATGAATATAATAAGAAGAAAGACAAAGATTATGATTATAAGAAAATCTATTTTGATAAGCTTGTTAAATTCAGACATATGGATGGATCAATTATTAGACTTGAAAGACCATCAAACCCAATTAGAGCAAGAACATTAGGTTATAAGGCAAAACAAGGGTATGTTATTGTCTTTGTTAAAGTTAGAAAAGGGTCTGGAATAATGAGAAGACCAACTGCTGCAAGAGATCCAAAGAGAATGGGTGTTAATAAATTAACTAGAAGAATATCAATACAAAGAATGGCTGAACAAAAAGCGGACAGAAAATTTCCTGGTCTTGAAGTACTTAATTCATATTATGTTGGAGAAGATGGACAACAAAAGTATTTTGAAGTAATAATGGTTGACCCAAATCATTCATCAATTATTAATGATAAAAACATAAATTGGATTTGTTCAGAAAAGCACAAAGGAAGAGCATTTAGAGGATTAACTTCAGCTGGTAGAAGAAACAGAGGACTAATCCAGAAAGGAACAGGTAATGAAAAGAATGGACCATCAAATCGTTCAAACTTAAGAAAAACTAAGTAGATTTAGTAGAAGGTAAATTAAATGAATAGTTTATTTTTAATTGCAACAAGTTTTGAGCAAACTCTTTGGATTGGTCTTTTAATTGTTTTTGCTCTAGCAATATATACTTGGAGTAAAGGACAAACTGCAAACAAGACTGTTGCAGTTATAATTACTATTCTTTTGGTTTATTTAATTTTTATTAAGTTTATGGAAATGGTTTGGTTGATTGCAATCTTTGTAATTGTTTGGTGGATATATAGTTCTGATGTTAAGAAATGGTTAAAGGATAATGTTAAACTATAAAGTTTAAAGGATAAAATTAAATATGTTTGATACTTTTTCTTTTTTAATTATTGTTATTCTTTTATTTGTTTCTGCTCAATATAATTTTTATTTAATTTCTGCATTTATTTTAATGATATATTTCTTGTGGACCCCATCTTGGTGGAATATACTTTTAATTGGGGTTTTTGTATTTAGTTTACAAATAACTGGGGGTTCTCTTGCTGGAGCGGGGTATTTAATTACTGTAATATTATTTGTTGTTATGTTAATTTCAAATATTTTTATTAAGAAAAAACCAAAAGAAGAAGCAGAACCTGATTTCTCAGACTTTTCAAAATTATTTGGAGGAGGGGCAGAATAAATAATGAACTTTATTAAACAAAAAGTAGTTATAAAACGTTCTGTTTCTCCAAAAAAAGAAACTATGCATTCATTAATTAAAGAATTAAGGAGAAAGAAAGAAGAAATAATTGATCACCAAGGTATTAAAAAAGTAAAAAATGCAAGAATTTTAAATCAATTAAAAGAACTACCTATTTCTAAATTGTATCCAATTGAATTTAATATTGGTTCTGATTATATTAAAAAGATTTTAATTTATAAACAAGAGAATCCATTGTTGTTCACTGTTGGTAAACTTGCACCTTCTATTCTTAAAAAATATCCTATGCTTAGAAACCCAGAAGTAATTAAATCTATTTTAATTGCAAGTGGGAATCCAAAATTAAAGATTAATGATATTAATAAATTAGTTGAAGATATTTTTTTTGAAGGCGATCAAAAGAAAATAGATAAAAACATACTTATATTTATTAGAAATATAAACAAAAAAAATTATGGATATCTTCTTGATTAAAGCTTAGTTAATATGTTTCTGTTCCCTTCTAAAATATCTTTCATTATTTTTGTTAGGCCTTCAAGTTGTGCTTTTATTTCTGAAACTTTTGCTTCTAATTCAGATATTTGAGTAGATAATATTTTATAATCATCAGGAAGTATTCCTTGTAAGCCAATTGGTTTTGCAGTCGTTTGTGGATTAGTAAATTTTTGTATTTCTTCTTTTAGTTCTTGACTTTCGTGTTTTTCATTAATTCCATTTACTTCTGTTGTTGTTTCTTTTAATTCTTCTTCGCGTTTATTAGATGAAATGTCATCAATTCCAACATAAGCTGGTTTTTTTAAATCTTCTTTTGGAGTTTGAGACGTAATTGATTCTTTTGGTTTTATTGTTGGTGTTTCTTCTTTTTTTTGAGTTGTACTTGTTGTTGGACTTTTTGAATTAATTATTTCTGAATAGCATTCATCAATATATCCTTGATCAACTCCAATATCTTTAAGAGTAGAATAGATTGTGTCCTTATCTACATTAGCTTCCATTAGTTCTGTTATTGTATCTTGTATTAATTTTTTATCAACCATATTTTATCTTTTCCTATAAATATCATATATTAGATAATATGTTAATTATTAAAAATGTTTTGTTTTAAATATTGATTGTTATTAGTATATATATTGTTTAAATAATATCATTAAACTAATAGGATAAATAAAGCATGATTTCTTTAAATACTTGGAATACACTTTGTGATGGAAGGTATGGTAGTTTAGAATATTCAATACTATATCAAGAAGATATTTTTGTTTCTATCTTAAAACTAAGAGATCAAGCAAGTGCACTTGTGCAGGTCTACAAAGTATTTTCTGTACAAGGAGATATTGAAACATTTGTTAATACTTTGCCTTATCCTGCTATACTTTATGAAAAACATTTTAATATTGGGGAAAATAGTACTTTCAAATATATTTTTTTAAATACAGATATCGAATATGCAGAAATTAATACCCTCTCTTCTTATGTGGATAAAAAAATACAAGAACTGAATAAGAGAATCGGATCAGTTATTTCTATAATTAAATCTTATAATATTAAGTTATTATCATTAAAGCTCGCAAGCGAAGATGCTAGAAATTATTTTTTCTCAGATCCTGGTATTGTTAAGATATTATCTAATTTACCACCAGCTCTTGATTTTTCAAGAACAACTTTAGATAAATTAATTATGGGTAAAAAGAATGATATATTGGTTACAACATCACTTGAATTACAAAAGTCAGTGACTGTTGTTAATGGTTTTTTTGACAACAGAATCTATGCACTTAAAGTTATTTGTGAGAATTATCTTTTATCTTCTAAGACAGTTATTGTTTTAGATCCAACAAAAATGTTTGTAACTTTAGCTTACCCACAGTCAGATAATTCTGTATTAATTGATTATGATCTTAGAATGGACCCTTTTGGTTTTCCAGTTAAACCTATTGAATCAATAGACATTAAAATCCCATTAGGCGTAGTTCCATTAAATGCTTTCATTAATTTATTTAAATTATCCTCTATTGAGCAAAAGATTCTTGAAAAAACATATTCTTCAAATCTTGTAACTATTAATGATTTAAGAAAGAAAATTGTTGTTCAAGGAATTGATGAAGAATTTAGTGATTTTGAAAAACAAAGATTATTATCAAAATTAATACTTCTTGATAAGAGATATGAAAATAGATTTGGGCAAACAGATCTTGCGATTCTTTTTGAACAAAGGTATAAACATATTGGTTCTGTTAAGTTATTGTCTGTTGATTCAACAGACCCAATATATCCTTATTTTGTTTGTCAGGTAATTAATCAATTATCTCTTTTGGTTAAAGATGATGTTCTTTTGGTTTTGCCAGAATCAGCAGATATTTTTAATAATCTTTTTATTGGAAGAGATGTAGTTGATAAGATAAAAGCAAATCCTAGAATTTGTATTTTATTATCTTCTAAATTAATTACTGATTTTAGGGATGGTAAATTAACTGATGTAATTATTTCAATGATTAATGATAATGATGCTGTTATTCAATATCCAAATAGAGACCCATTGAGGTTATTATTAAGACCAACATTAACTTCAAGTAATATTAATTATAAAAAAATAGAAAGTATATTAAAAGATGTTTAACTAGAAAATTGTATAATTGAAGTAAAAAAATATGTCCCAAACAATAAAATATACTTATGAATAAATTGAAGAGAAGTGTCTTTCTATCTTTAAAAAAATTAAAGATGATAATTATAAAGTAGATTACATCCTTGGGGTATCTGTTGGTGGACTTTTTCCTGCTATTATATTTGCTAGACTATTTGATACTAAAAATTTATCTAGTATAAGTGTTTGTTCATATACTGGCAAAACTAGAGGTGAAATAAGAGTAATTAATTTGCCTGATAAAGATCTATTAAAAGATAAAAATGTTTTAATTGTTGACGATATTGCAGATAGTGGTGCAACAATCAAGTTTGTTTGTGAATTACTTATGAAAGATTATTTTGTTAAAGATGTAAAGACTGCAGTAATTCTAACAAATAAAGTAAATTGTAAGTATTATCCTGATTATTCAAATCAAGATATTGATGCTTGGATTGATTTTCCTTGGGATAAATTTGAAAAGAAGTAATATTTCTTTTATTTATTCTAATAGAATGTATATAATTAATATTTTTGTTTGTATATTGTATTTGTAATTTTTAGAATTAGTTAATTTTCTAAAATGCAATTTGTTTATAATTATTTATGGTGGATTCAGATCAATATGCATATTTTTAATTGTGGTTAATTAAATTATATTTTTTCTTAAAAACTAATTAAATTCTTACTTTTTGGTTAATTGTACTCTATAATAACAAATCATGATTTTTTCTAGTTAAAACTATTTTGATTGTAAGAAAACATAATCTTTTGTATCTTCTAATTTTATTGCTTTTCCATTTACTAGTGCATCTGCTACCTTTTTTCTAGCTTCTATTATTAATCTATGAAATGTAGGCTGAGAAATATTCATTTTTTCTGCACAACTTTTTTGTTCTAGTTCTAAGTAATCTTTTAATCTAATTGCTTCTAATTCAACTAAACTAATCTTATTTTCTTGTAATAGTTTAATTGGGATTCCAGCTGGTTTGAAATATATTGTTTCTGGTTTGTTATTTATGTTTCTAAATTTTCTGTGTCGTGGCATATTAATCTTTTTTTTTGTCTATAATAATATTTTATATTATGAGTGTTGCCTTTATTTATCATTATTTTAAATACATGTGTGATTTTTTTATTGATTTATTTATTTTAACTGGATTTATTTTTTACTTATCTATTTTCTTAGAAAAAACAATTTAATTTAGATTTAGTTATGCATTTTAATGGTGAAGTTTTTTATTTTCTGGTCTGTTTTGATTTATTATATTAATATATTATATTATTGCTTTTTTTAATGTGTGTGATACTCTTTTTAATATCTCGATTATTGTTATTATTTATTTTAATTATGGAAAGAAATAAAAGGAGAGCTATTGGTTAGCTCTTCTTCTTAATCCTTGGCCTCTTAACTCATTATTTATATTTTTGCTTGAGTTGCATTTTCCTTTCCCTCTTCCTGTCATTGGGCCTTTTCCATCTGGACCGGTTCCATCGTTTCCTGGCATATTTTTTCCTCCTTTATGTTAGTTTATATTTATATTTTGATACAAACTATTTAAAAAGGTATTGAATATATATTCATTACTGATTAGAGTATTTATTATCAACAAAATGGTTTATTATTTTGGTTTTAATTATTTTGCGCACATGTATTTAGCATTTATTTTACTTTAATATTTTTATAATACAGGGGTTATAAAAAGATAAGATTTTATTTTTAATAAGATAATTTCTAAATAGATAAATTTAATTTAAGTTAATTTGGTGTATAGTATTGTGTTGCATAACTCTTTTTAAAATATAGTGTGTACTCTCTTTTTATTGACTAAACAGAGGGAACACACTATGAATAATAAGAATGTAAATGTTAATAAACGTAACTGGAAGGATATCAA
>Ga0172371_10006785_pt1 | contig 16498 bp, 19 predicted proteins | sample Lak12m_FD_114543 | JGI IMG/M metagenome (GOLD analysis project Ga0172371, IMG submission 114543) | Freshwater microbial communities from Kabuno Bay, South-Kivu, Congo - kab_022012_12m | ecosystem: Environmental > Aquatic > Freshwater > Lake | place: Democratic Republic of the Congo: South-Kivu...
GTAAGTAATCGTCTACAGTTCCATCAAGGATCACTTACTTAGCACCGATTTCTAAAATCTACCCGAAACTCGGCACAGAATATTTTTTTCTCTTGACTTTTTACCTTTAATATATGTTCAATTGTCAACTGCCTCCGCCCCCTCAAGCATCTTCCGTACAACCCGATGCAAAGTCGGTCCTGTTTCCGAACCGAGCGAGTTGACTTCGCCGTAAAAACCCTTCCGCGAGCCGTATGTGTACGGCTCTTTGGTGTCCCAGTGAGATTTGGGCATGATGTAGCCGACCTCATCATTGGCCAGACCGATGACGAAATTATATTTTCCCCGCATCATTTCCCGCAGGCTTGGAGTTTCTACGATGCCATTGGGAAAATCGGCGCCTTGCGGAATTTCGATCCCCCCATTCACCAACTCCGGATTGATTTCGCCGGGGATGGTCAAAATCCAGGCATCTCCGATGGTGAGCAGATTGACCTCGCTGCGCATTTGGTTGAGACCCACAAAGCCGCGGTTGAAAATTCCAAGATAACCGCCGAGCAGAAACAGCTTGTTTTGGACTTTAAACTTGAAAGTCTCCGCGCGCAAATGCAGGGGCGGATTCTTCAGTGTGTCCCAAGCGCCATGCTCGACAGCATTCAAAACGAGATCGGCCAAACGATAACCCTGCGCCCGCGCTTTGTCAAAGCTTGCCTCCTTGAAATCTTTGTTCAGCCAAGAATCATGAACGGTCACTCCCAAGGTGGTCATCAGGCCGCCAATGGCGCCGTTGGCAAAAATAGCCGTGCCGCCGATGCCGGGGCGTTTTACCTCTCCGTCATAAATGATGCCCTTTTCTATTCCATCCAGCCAATAGTGACAGAAATCCGCAGTCACCAATAAATTGTCCGAAGCCAGCGTCTCGGGGTGGTTGCCCCAATTCAGCAAAATCCCGAAAGTGGAGTCGCTCTGGGCATCACAGAATTGCATGATATGAATTGCATCGTCCAGTACGCGCGGAGGACGGCTGTCGCGCACCAAATCTTTGGCGGTACTGTCGATTCTCGATAATTTGATAAAAGCCGGTCTACGACTCTCAAAGGCCAAGCCGATGGCCTTGGCGGCCTGCTGCTGCACGAAATTGCAATATTCCTTATTGACACCCGTCTTGTAAAATTTCGGCCCCCAGAGTCCCATCAAGTCCGGCACCTCATGAACGTGTGTGGAAGAAACGATGACGTGGTCGATACCCCAATCATTCTGGGCCACCAATTTTCGCACGGCAATCACATCGTCATGGAAAAAGCCGATGGCGTCCAAAACCACCAAGGCGACGCGAAGATTGCCATTGTCCCACACAATGGCACGCGCCCAGAGATCATCGTGCACGCCGGTAGCGGGACGGTTGTTCTGAAAACCTGCCAGCCAATAGGCGTCGAACTTGCCATTGCCATTTTTGTCGATGAATGAATCGCCCTCGTCCGGCTCGTAGCGGGCGTTGTTGTTGGCATCTACCCAAGTGTCCTCAATGGTCGGAGTGATGGGCGCTTTAGCCACGCCGATTCTGAACATCCCGGCTGCAGCAGCAAGTGCTGAGGTTTTCTCCGGCAAATTGAGGTTCAAACTGTAACCGGAACTGCGGTCGCGGGTGTTCTGCAAACCTGCGCCGGCGCCCAAAAGCAGCAAAATAACGATGACGACAAAAATGACGATGAAAGTTTTTTTCATTGGGTTGCTCCTCTGCAATGAAACGGCATCGCGAAAGACTTTTTCTGTTCTTAGGTTGTCTTGGTGATATCATCGATCTGTTTTAGCGGCAAGACGCTGATTTTGTCGGACAGTGGATAGGCCCTGTCACCAGGATAAACAATCCACAGATGCTCCAACTGCAAGTCCTGCATGGCAATGGTCATGGATTTTGTCAGGGTCGGTGCATCCATGAATTTGAATTCCAGGCCCCATTTCTTGCCGCCTTTCTGCCATAAAAGATCAATCTCAGCGCCGGAATGAGTGCTCCAAAAATAGAATTGCTGGTCCGTCGGCTTGACAATTTTGCAGACGCATTCCAAGGCAAAGCCTTCCCATGAAGCTCCCAACTTTGGGTGACTCAAGAGCTGCTCCTGCGTTTCTATGGACATTAAGATATGAAAAATCCCCGAATCGCGCAGGTAAATTTTTGGGCGTTTCACCATTCGCTTGCCGATATTCGCAAACCAAGGCGGTAAAACGCGTATCATGAAAGTGCCTTCGAGAATGTCAATGTACTTGCGAATGGACATGTCCGAAATGCCGAATGAACGGCCGAGCTCTGCCGAGTTCAATATCTGGCCATGGTAGTGACTCAGCATGAGCCAGAAGCGATGTAATGTTCTCGCCGGAATTTGGATGCTCAATTGAGGGATATCGCGTTCCAAAAAAGTCTGGATGTAGTTGCTTCGCCACAACAGGCTGGCTTGATCAGTCTCTGCCAAAAATGACTTTGGATAGCCTCCTCGAAGCCAGAGGGTATTGGCGTTCTTGCCTTTTACATCGTACAGTCCAAAGCAGCCAAGCTGATAGTATCCGATTCTCCCTGCCAACGTTTCAAAAGTGTGTTTGATCAGATTTGGCGATGCGCTACCGAGAATGAGATATCGCTGTTTCGGCTTAGCATCAACAAGATGGCGGAGCAAAGTGAAAAGATGAGGTGCTCGCTGGATTTCGTCGATGACGATCAGGCCTTCGAGGTTCTCCAAGGTCAATTGCGGCTGGTCTAATCTTGCCAGGTCCCGAGGGTTTTCCAGGTCAAAATAATGATCGAAAGAGAATTGTTGCGCCAGAGTGGTTTTGCCGCATTGTCGTGCCCCAAGTAAGGCGACCACAGGAAATAGGTCGAGCAATTGCTTGATCTCGGAGATATCTTTTTCGCGCTGAATGAACATAAAAACATCCTTGAAAAATCAAATGGCAAGTTTGATATTTCAAGGAAAGAATAGGGAAATCATACTCAAAAGTCAAGTGGAAATTTGGGCAAGATTGGCGGATAATGAGCCGGGTCTTTCTGGCAATTTTGCGTGTGCTAAAACTCTGACAGGGTTCTGAACCCTGTCAGAGCGTTCTCGGCACAGGGCAGGTGGGAATTGCATCCCCAATCGCGAAAAAAGCCAGCATCAATATGCTGACCTATCAGGGTACAAGCCAGCAGCCTGCAAGCGGCGTCGCTCCGTCACTCGGTCCTCATCGTTGAGATGCAATATCTTGACCGTCACTCGTGCCTCAGCCGTTCGCGGTCGAATGATTGCTTCCTGTAATTCAAAATGATCCTCCCAATTCTGGACACGTGGATTAAACAACGGAGTGAGCTTGCCGGTTAATGGATCAAAAGAGGCAATATTGGGGCCTTTATAGCGGTTGCAGCGCATGCAGGCTAACGCGAGGTTGTTGATTTCGGTTTCTCCCCCATGCTGGGTAGGCACGATGTGATCAGGCTCATGTTTATGTAACGAAACCGACCGCGACAACAATCAGCACTCGCAGTGATCGCGGCGCGCTCAGCAACCAATTGGCGCAAGCTATCGGAAATATCTGCGCTCATTAGGCTTCCTTGCGTGGCGGTCTTGCAAGCTGTGCTTTTAGTATAATCATTATGTGTTCTATTTGCTGCAATTCATCGAGCTCACGTTTCTCCGCTTCACCCAACAATTCCGCCTCATTCAACGCCAGCAGCCTCCGCAACCTTTGCTGCGCTCGCTCGGACACGTGATAAAGAAGTACCTCTTGGGGTGTGGGATTGATCGAAAGAAACTGAATGATCTCGGTTGCAGTTTCAGTTGCCAAAGTCTTACATCCTACCAGAGTCAGCTCCAGTATAGCCGGTAACCAGGAACGAATCGGCTGAATACGCTTCGCCAACTCTTCCGGGACTTGCATTGTCATTTGCACCATACCAGTTTCCTACTCCGAATAATTCATAAAGTCTTTGGACTGTGCCATTGCAATGACCTTTTAGGACTGTCTGATTCATGAAATTGACAAGTTTATTTTTTTGCCCAATGCTTCGGCATATAACTTTAAAGTCGAAAGGCGAATATCATAGGCGTGGTTTTCAATTCGAGAGATTGCCGATTTTTTTGTATGCAATCTTTCAGCAATTTCTTCCTGTGTTATGCCAGCTTCCTGTCGGGCCTGCTTGAGGATTGCCCCGATTTTGAACTTTTCGTATTCCTCTTCGAAATCCTCTGCGAACGCATCGCTCCTTTTTTTACGTCTATGAATATACTTCTCCAAATCATCCATTATTTGTTCCTTTCTAAGAAATCCTTTTTCCTTTGTTCGGCCAACAGTATTTCCCTTTGCGGTGTTTTCTGCTTCTTCCTGGCAAAACCATTCGTTAATATTACAACCTGCGACTTATGGAAAAATCCCAAAGGTCGAAAGGATTGACCTCCGTGACTACCGCGGACTTCATATGTCATCGGTATTGATAAGCCTTTTGAAATACTCCGTCGGCACGATTTCCAAATCTCTGATCAGCCGCAATACCCAGACTACCTTTTGTGCCTGCCTATCATCCAGAGAATCTAAAAATCCTTCAATTGAACAGCGTCCACTTGCTGTATGATAGAATTTAGTTTCCCTCATGCGGCCAAGTTAGCAAATATGTGAACACAAACAAGAGAAAAGTTATTGCACACTTTTTCCTACTCCATATTCAGATTAAGTTTCGCCAACCGTCCCGGTGATCGGAGTTTACGAAACGCCCAGCGACGGCGTATTGAAAATGGTGGGGCAGAGCTGCCACCCTACGCACTTTCCCTGCCCAATTAGACCATGTGCAGCGACGACTGAAAGCGCGGCCAATCCTTGGGCGAATTTCGATCCTCCAAGTTTGCGAGCCATCAAGGCCGCCAGAAGGACGACGCTGGCGCCTATAAGAGACGGCAAAAACCGTAAAGCGTGAAGAGAGTCACCGAGAATCAAGCGATTGACCCATAGAATGGCAATTGAGAGCGGCGGGTGATCTACGTATCCAAAGGCAAGGTGATCACTGCAGGCGATGTAATACAACTCATCTCGGAAATAACCATAGCTCCCATGGAACGCCATTTGCAATGCTAGTTGAAATAAAGCCAGCAAGAATGGGATGGCAAGCTCATGAGAGAGTAAACTTTGTGTCGATGTTCTATTCCTGTTAACCAATCGAAATATCCTTGTGCTAAAACTCTCACAGGGTTCCGAACTCAGTCAGTGTTTCTCCAACAGGGCTTGAAGAATTGGAGTAGTTCATTGGCTCGGCGCATGCGGGATTGACATCCCAAATCATTAAAAGGCCAACATCAATATGCTGGCCTATCGAATGATAAAGGCAACGACGACCAGCCAAACTGGGAATCCCCATAGAATTTCTGCTACGTTTGAATGGTGATGATGCATTTAACCTCCATTTTTAACATTTCTTAATAGATCCACCGGTGCTGAATATTTCGTTTGCTGATGAGAAACAAAATCACAGAAAATGCAAGTAAAACCGGAAAGCTTATCGCTTCAGCAATATGGCCATTCCGATTTATGGCTATTTTTAACAGGTCGGCTCCGTAAGTTAACGGCACGAGATAGGATAACAGACGAAGAAACACAGGAAGCTGGCTGACGGGGATAAACAGGCCGCATAAAAAGACCATGGGGAAACGAAAAAAATTGGAAAATGTCTGCGCTTCAAAAACTTCACTTACCGAAACAGCAATGAAAAGGCCTAAAAAAGTTGATGTGATGGCAATAAAAATGATACTCACAAAAACAATAGCCCAGTCAATATTTGAAAGACTTGTGAAAAAAAGAGCAATAAAAACGGGAACAAAGGCATTCACAATGCCAAATAAGATCGCCCCAAGCGTTTTTGCCAGCATCAACCATGTGAGACTTATTGGCGACAGCAATAACCTTTCGAACGAGCGGCTGCGACGTTCAAAAGTGATGGTAACGGCAAGCATTGACGTGGTACCGAACAGAATTGACATTGCCATCACCCCTGCGAGAATGGTCCGAACATCCACAGGTGTTTGAGATTTGAGAAAAAGCATGAGCATCCAGGCAAAGGGGAAAATAATGCCCCAACTAATATTAGGTGGTTTTAGGTAATAATTCCGCATGTCTTTAAGCAAGATGTTCCAAAAAGCGATTACAGTTTTCATGCTTTTTTGCTCTCTTTGTCTTTTCTCATTAATTCACGTTCGATGCCTGTAACTTTAACAAACACTTCTTCCAGAGAAGGTTTGATGATCTTGGCTTCTATTATTTTTATCCCACGGGAATCAAAAAAAGTCATGAACGGCATCAAATCAAGCGCTTTCGAGGAACGTAGACGAATAACTGATTCGCTGATGCGTTCAAAACTACATTGTTGGAACTGGCGACAAAAATCCTGATCAAATTGATCCAAGGTCACGTCGTTATCAAATGAAAATTGAATGATCCTGTCTTTTTGCACGTCCTCCATCAATTCATTGACGGAACCGATTTTAATAATTTGACCTTTCACGATGAAGGCAATCCGATGGCACAATCGTTCTGCTTCTTCAATATAATGCGTCGTCATGAAAATCGTTGTGCCTGCTGTATTCAAATTTTTAATCAAGGATCGTATCTGCCGCGCGCTGGCAACATCGATTCCTGTGGTAGGCTCATCCAAAAATAAAATAGACGGTTGGTGGATAATGCCTGCGGCTATCGTGAGCTTCCTTTTCATACCTTTTGAATAGAATTTAAAAGGCTTCTTCCCGGCTTCTGATAAATGGAATTGCTGCAGCAAGGATCGGGCTCGACTCTCACGTTCCGATTTTCTTATGCCATAAAGCGAAGCACAAAAACACAGGTTTTGAAAGGCGTCCAGTTCTTCATATAAATTGCTGTCGTCGGGAACAATGCCGATAATTTCCTGTGCTTTTTTGATATGGGCGGTATAGTCCATCTCTCTGAAATAGATGCTTCCTGAAGTGGGGCGGGCTAACCCAGTGAGCATATTGATGGTGGTCGTTTTGCCCGCTCCATTGGGACCTAAAAAACCAAAGATTTCGTTCCTTATAACCGAGAAGTTTAGACTGTCTACGGCCAAAAAATCATTAAACTTTTTGGTTAAATTATCAACTTTCAAAATGTGTTCATTCATGGCAATTTTCCTGAATTGACCCTGTCCGTTGTTCTATTCACTCCGCAGGGCGACAATGGGATCCAGCATCGCGGCTTTGCGCGCCGGATAGACGCCAAAAAACAAACCGACAAGGAGTGAGAAAACAAAGGCGAGTCCAACCGAGTCCGCAGAAATACTCACTGCCCACAGGGTTCCGATACGCACAAAGAACGCTCCGAGAATTCCAATAAGAATCCCGACAAGCCCACCTCCAACCCCCAGGATGGATGCTTCGAGGATAAACTGCGTCACAATGTCCTTGCGGCTCGCACCGACGGCCATGCGCAAACCGATTTCATTCGTTCGCTCGCGAATGGCAATGAGCATGATAGCGAGGATGCCGATCCCACCAACTAACAGCGAGATGCCCGCGATGCTGCCGACGAGCATTGTAAATGTGTCCGTTGTTTCCCGTTGTGCTTCAAGAAGGTCGGATTGGTTCTGGATCGTGAAATCGTCCAACTTTCGTTGTTTATTCAATCGGTGACGTTCTCGCAACACCTCGGTAATTTGCGCGACAGCTCGTGCCATAGCCTCAGCGCTCGTTGTCTGGATGTTGATTGTGTTGATGTACGAAAGATTAAGGACACGCCGCAGCGCCGTACGTATCGGGATGAAGATCTGGTCGTCCTGGTCGAAGCCGTTGAGATCCACGCCCTTTGCTTCCATGACGCCGACGACCTCGAACGGCACCTTGCCGATGCGAATAGTTTCGCCGATAGGATCGTGTCCTTCAAACAGGTTGGTAACGACTGATTGCCCGAGAATTGCCACCCGGCGGGAAGCAAGATTCTCCTCATCGGTAAAGAAAATTCCGGTGGCAACGCGGAAGTTTCTCACCTCCTGAAACTCCACCGTAGTGCCGACTACGGTGGTGTTGGTGCTGAGGTTACCGTGTTTGACCTGGATCTTTTTGCTCTGCACGGGCACAGCGGCCTTTACGACTGAGCATTCGCGAACAATGGCATCCGCATCAGCGAGAGTGAGCGTCGTGACCGTTCCCCTAATTTGTTGCTGTCCCGCGCTCTTCTGCACCTGTCCCGCGTTCACAACCAGCAGGTTCGTTCCCATCGCTTCGATTTTTGACAGCACTTCTTCCTGCGCGCCATTGCCGATGGCGACCATGATGATGACAGCCGAGACGCCGATGACGATGCCAAGAAGAGCCAGTGCCGTCCTCGGCTTATGAGCTGCTAATTGCTTTCGAGAGATGCGGATGCTTCGAGCAATCTTCATCAGTCTCTCAATGCTTCGATTGGCTGCAGCGCCGCAGCTCTTTTCGCGGGCTGCAATCCGGCGACAATTCCAACGAGACTTGAGAATAAGACCCCGAGCGCAACGCTTTCCCATGAAATGGATGTCGGCATTTGTGTGATCGCTTCGAGAATCTTCGCGCCGATTGCTCCCAAGGCAATTCCAATGACGCCTCCGGTCAACGTCACGGCAGTCGCCTCATAGAGGAATTGCAGCATAATGTCCTTGCGTTGTGCGCCTACGGCCTTGCGCAAGCCGATTTCCTTTCGTCGTTCGTTCACCGAGATGAGCATGATGTTCGCAACCACAACTCCGCCTGCGATGAGCGAGATGGCGGCTACCAGGGCAAGAAAGATATTGAAAGTGCCGGAGACCTTCTCCGCCATCTTTGTAACCTCTGTCGGAGTAGTGATGGTGAAATCGTCCGGGAATCCCGAAGACAATTTGTGCCGTTCACGCAGGAGCGCTTGGATATCTGCTGCGGTTTTATCCATGTCCTTTGCCGTGGTGAGACGTATTTTGACAGCCGAAATGTAGTCCACATTTGCGACACGCCTCATCAGTGTGCTGAGCGGAATGTAGATGCGGTTGTCCATATCTCCTCCTGCCGGGCTCGTTCCCTTCGCCTGCATGACTCCTTTGATTTCGAATTGCACATTGCCAATCCGAAGTTGTTCGCCGATGGGATTTGCGGTACCGAACAATTCTCGCTGTACGGTCGGGCCCAGGACGCACACCCGCGCAAGGGTTTCGACATCCTCGTTCGTGATAAAGTCGCCTTCGACTGCGTCCCAATCCCAAACCGGCGCCCACGACGGTGTAACTCCAAAGACCATTGTCGTGGTGGACTTTTCTTGAAATTTCACCTCGGCTTGTCCCTTCCGGCTAAAGGGCGCTACGTCAGCGATGGCCTTAATCTCTTGCTTCATCGTTGCAGCGTCTTCCAGCGTCAGCGTTGTAGCGGGTTGACCACTCGTTGGTTGTCCCATTTCACGCCCGGCACCTGCGAACACCATCATGCTCTCGAGTCCGAACTTTTTCACGCGTTCCATGATGCGGTCCTGCGCACCCAGCCCTGCGGAAACAATCACCGTCAGAGCCGTGATGCCGATAACGATCCCGATCATCATCAAGAAAGTTCTGAGCTTGTTTTTCCCCAATCCCTTAAAGGCTACTTTCAACACTCTACTTGTTTTCATTGGCCACCTCTTTCGATGCGAGAGCGCTCATCTCTTGCTCCGCAACTCTTGGCCGCGGATTTACTTCATCGCTGATGATCCTACCGTCGGCAATCTTTATGATGCGGTGGGTGTGTTCGCCGATATCAGGCTCATGAGTCACCAACACAATGGTTCTCCCTTTCTCGTTCAACTGCTGGAAGAGGGACATGATCTCAAGGCTCGATCGACTGTCGAGATTCCCAGTCGGCTCGTCGGCGAAAATGATTTCCGGGTCGGTAACAAGCGCCCGGGCAATCGCCACGCGCTGCTGCTGACCGCCTGAAAGCTCGCCCGGATTGTGATGGACGCGGTCCGCAAGTCCCACTGAGACGAGCGCCTCGCGTGCGAGCCGTGTGATGTCGCTGCGATCCGAGTAAATGAGCGGAAGCTCGACATTTTCCAGCGCATTCGTCCGGGCAAGAAGGTTGAAGGATTGAAACACGAAGCCGATTTTCCGATTGCGTACAACGGCAAGCTCCTCGTCGGTAAGTGAGCTTACCTCGATGCCGTCCAACCGTAGCGAGCCGCTGGTCGGTTTATCGAGACAGCCGAGGATGTTCATGAGGGTCGATTTGCCCGATCCTGACGCTCCCATGATGGCGACATATTCGCCCTTTCCAATCTCCAGGGAGACGTTGTGCACCGCATGAACTTCACCTCCGCCTCCTTTGTTATAGACCTTTGTTAGGTTTGCTGCTTGAATTACGACGTTGTTCATAGAATATTCTCCTGTTGCGTTTGGGGCACAAGTATCTGTTCCCCTTCTTCTAGTCCGCTGATAATCTCCGTGAAACCGTTGTCCTTCCATCCGGTTTTCACTTTGCGCTGGATTTTCTTTTCACCTTCAATCACCGTCACGTAGCGCTCGCCCCGCTTACGGGTGATGGCGGTTGTCGGCACGGCCAGTACGTTCATTCGTGTCTCGAGGTTGATGGTCACATTGGTCGTCATCTCAGGGCGTAATATCTTCTCCTGAGTGTCGTTTATTTCTACTGTCACAATATAATTCACGACGTTGTCCTGAATGATGGCTTTCGGATAGATGGCCGTGACCGTGCCTTTGAAGTCGCTGTCGGGATAGGTGTCTACCGTAAAATTCGCCAGTTGTCCAACCCGGATCTTGCCGATGTCAGTTTCATCGACGTAGACTTGAACTTCAAGGCGGCGCAGATCGATGATACTCACGAATGTCGGAGCGGCGAGGCTCGCCGACACCGTCTCGCCTTCCTGTGTGGAAACGGAGGCAATGACGCCAGAGATGGGGCTGTAGATTTTTGTGTAGCTCACTTGCACTTTGGCGAATTCGAGGTTGGCTTCTGCCTGCTTGTGCTGAGCTTCGGCAATCATCAGAGCGGTTTTCGCCTGATCCACTTGCTGCTGTGAGGTGAACTCTTGTTTGAGCAGCGAGAGTTCTCTTTCACAGGCGAGTTTTGCATAGTCAAGGTCAGCCTTTGCTTTTGAGAGTGCCGCAACATTCTGGTTGAGCTTTGCTTGCAACTCGGCATCATCCAATTCGGCAATAATTTGGCCGGCTCTGACATGGTCTCCAATGTTCGACCGCAGCCGCTTGACGACACCCGATATGCGAGATCCTACCTTCACTTCTGCACCCACCATCGGCTTGACGATGCCGGTGGCGAGCACCGTCGATCCGATGTCATGTCGAGCCACGAGCGCCGTTTCTGCAATGGCTGGTTTTTCGTCTTTTCCGCGCAACACTGAACTGCCGACAAATACAGCGACAGCCAACAACAAAGCCACGCCGCCGATATACCATTTTCGTTTCATGCTATCTCTCCTGTGATTCTTTTGTGCCCAATGATCGCTCCAATGAAGCTATGGCAATTCTGAAATCTGCTAATGCCTCGACGTGGCTTTGCTCGGCCGTCAAAAGCGCTGTCTGCGCATCCGTCACATCAATCATCGAGCCGATGCCCTCATTGTATTCCCCCTCAGCGATGTTGAGGTTCTCGGTCGCGTTTTCCACAAAGGTCTTGGTGTTATCAATTCGTTCTTCCGCTTCTTTGAGCGTAGCGTACGCATTCCACACTTCGAGAGAGATTTGCTGGCGCAGGGCGTCACGCTGTAGATCGAGACTTCGTAGTGCAATTTCTTCCTGCGCCACTCTCGCAGATGTCGAAAACCCTGTAAACAGTGGAATACTCAAGGTCAGTCCTGCCGACCATGTGTTATCAAGAGCGGCGACCTCTGCGCCACCATAGCCATAGTTTGCATCAAGGGAGAGAGAAGGGAAATAGTTGCTCCGCGCATACTGGATGTTCGACCGCTGAGCAAGGAGTCGGGAGTCGAAGCTCTTTAGCTCCGGGCGATGCTGCAACGCCACGGCCACAAGGGAGTCAAACGGCGGAGCAGTGCTGCGTTCATGATCTCCCAAATCATCCACGATGAGAATGGGTGAGCCGGCAGGTCTTCCCAAAAGCACGTTCAGGGAGCCCTGTGCAGTAAGTCGCCCGTTTTTCGCTCGAATAAACGTAAGCCCGGCGTTGGATAATTCCACCTCAGCCTTTAGTACGTCGGAGCGGGAGGCAACCCCGGCTTTAACTCTGGCCTTGGCAACGTTTAAATGCAGTTGCGTGCGCTCGACCGAATTCTCAGCAACACGGATAAGCCGTTCCGCTTGCACAAGTTTGTAGTACGCCTGTGTGGTGCTCAGAATCAAATCCTGCCGGTTGCTCTCATGCTGATTCTTTGACGCGTCGTAATTAAAGAGAGCCGCATCTGTTGCGGTTACTGTTTTGAATCCTTGGAAAAGGTAGTAGTGCGCCGAAAGACCGGCGTTGTAGTTGTTGGAGGCAAATGTCTCCCCGCTGCTTTTCCCGGAGGTAGACGAATATCTGGTTGCGACCGAAGTAAGGCTGAGTGTAGGGAAATACGCCGCGCGCATTTCCCGAACTCGTTCTTCACTTTCTGCCACTGTGTGCTGGGACGAGAGCAGTTGTGGATTGTTTTGCAGGGAAAGTGCAATACATTGCTCAAGTGTGAGCGAAGTGTTAGGAGCCTGCTGTGCCTGTGCCGTCAGAACAAAAGTGGCCAGCAAGGCGCTAACAAATCCCGAAAGTGTCCGAAGGTTCAATTAAGAATTCTCCTTGCCGTTATGGTAGTTATTGCTTCTGAGGATTAGACACGCGCCGGAGGAAAAACTTGCGGTTGCTGCGGAGCGTGGACGGAGGAGAGAGTGGAAACGACCCCGGGCGTACCTCAACGGCACCGATGCTCGGGCACGGGCTGATCCGATGCGGAGGAAAATCGTTCCAGAACGATAGCGAAGAATTTTTTCTGTTGCTCAGGCTTGAGTATGCTCTTGACAGAGAGAAGGTGGGAAATCACCTTCCGTTGCGCCAAAGACTGCAACTGACTAATGTTGTTCAAGATGCTATTGACGCGGGTCGTGTCCAACTTGTCTTCCTGCAGTGTGTGCGCCAGCTCTATCCGAACAGCAGTGAGTTGCGTGGAAAGCGAATCGATCTCTGCGTGGAACGTGGTGCGGTACACGTCAAGTTGTGCGGCTTGCCCCGACGAAAGGGCAAGCTCTCGTTTCATTTGCTCAAACCTTTGGTCGCGCCCTTGCTGAAGAGAAGCCGGTTGTGCGCCACTCCAACGATTATAGAGCAACGTGCCGAATGCAGCGAGATTGACAACCAGTAAGATAATTGCTGCAGCATGAACGATGTTCCTCTTCATAACGAACCCTCACTTCTGTACAGTTGACGTAGTAATCAGTGTGCTGCCGAGCGTGCCGGGAGGAATCACGTCGAATTGGTTCAATCCCAAATCATCCGAAGCGCCGACCAATTGATTAATCGATTGAGTCATTTCGTAGTTCTGAGATACACGCGGCGTGCCAAGATAAATGCCAGCAACAATGGCAGCAAGCACTGCAAGAGCAGAAACGGGGCGCGCTGTAATGCCTTGCAAGCTTCTTTTCAAATCCCAAACGAAGGCAGGAGTCTGCTCGTACTCCTTGATGCGGGCCTGAAGCCTCGTCCACAGAAATGGAGAAGGGGTAACCTTGCCAGGACTACGCTCTGGCTGCCAGATCGCTGCAAGCGCATCATGATGTTCCATACAGAGAGAGCAGGTGGCCAGATGCGCCCGGATTTTCTTCATCTCCTCATCCGGCAGGTCGCCGTCGAGGTAGAGCAACAATTTCTCTTGAATGTCTATATGCATGATGGCGAATTAACCTTTCTATCGATTAGACACTCGTTTTCCCAAATACCTGCGGTCACATTAAAGCTCATCTTTGTAAGGGAGAAGCTTCTTGGCTAATGTCACCTTAGCCCGGTGCAATCGAGATTCAACAGAGGCAACGGTAACACACATAATTTTGCTAATTTCTTCGTAAGGCAACCCCTCGTACCGGTGCAGCAAGATTGCGATACGCTGTTGGTCGGGAAGTGAATTGATCGCCTCTTGAACAATCCGCTCCGTGTCCTTCCTTTCGATTACAACATCAGGTCCATCTTCAGTCGGGCCGATAAAACCCGAGTCGTCAGTATCGTCTTCGCTTTCGCCGAAATCGAGCGAGAGCCATCGCGTCAGTTTACTCTTGCGCCGATGGTTCAGTGAACGATTCACCGCGATACGATAGAGCCACGTGGAGATCTGGGATTCTGCTCGAAAGTGTTTGAGTGAATTGTAAGCTTGAAAAAATACTTCCTGTGTGACGTCTTCGGCATCCTGTTTATTCTGTAGCATCCGGTAGGCGACGTTAAACACCTGAGGCGAAAAACTATCGAACAACTCCTTGAAGGCGGTCTGATTCCCTGCTTGGAGCTCTCTGATGAGGTCGTGTTCGTTCACAAACATCTATCTACTGTTCACAGGAGGAAGATTTTGAGCTTTTGGCTCGTTCATTGGTTTTGTCTTTTGGGGGATAAACCTCCCCAATCATCAAGAGGCCAGCACTAATATGCCGGCTTATCAGTATCGTAAACCGTTCCGGAGGTTCGTGGTTCCAAACCAGCTTTACCTCGCCACATGATCTCGAGGCAGTGAAAATCACTCTAATGAATGAACCTCCAGAACGGTAAGATTCTCAGAAAGTAAATGCCATGGGGCGGACCTGTCGCCCACCCTTTCATCTTCTACTTCCTTTGCTCAGATTCACCATCTTCCAGGAAGCTCAGCACTTCCGGGAAGATGTCATAACCGGCAAAGTGCTATGCACTCGTTACGCCTCCACCACCACCTTCCACCCCAAGGCGTCCGCAAAAGCGTAAACCGGCTCTTTGAGATCGCCGTAGAAGGTGACCCGGTGCCAGCCCCACTGATCCCATTCTCGGAACAACTTTTCAAAGTCGCCCACCGGCTCGGCGCAGAGCTTGGTGCGGCAGGCGCGATCATCGAGATCGTTGGCCACGGCCTTGGCGCGACGGAAGAGGATTCTTGATAACAGCGAAATTCGTAATTTCAGCTCGACTTTAATCACTTTCGGTTCTTTTGATGATTTGCCAGTATCCACCTTTGGCCGGCCCTACCCGGGCAATAATACCTTTCTTCTTTAGCTTGTCCAGATTTTTCTCGATTGCTGTTGTCCCGATGCCAATTTTTCCGGACAGCTCGTTTATGGTTATGAATGAATTCTCGCTGATTTCATAAAGAATTCGGTATTCGTTTTTGCCAAGAATTTTTTTCCATTCTTTCCAAGTTTTCTCCTCACTTTCTCCCCACTTTCTCCTCACTTTCTCCCCACTTTCCCTGGCAATCTCTAGGGTAGTATGTTCTTCGCTACTCAAAGGCCGCGGGAAAACAGCTTTGACATAAGCCGCGTTGAACTCATACTGAACAGACGGTACGTTTGCTTCTTTTAGCGCAAGCCGGATGCGCTCGATGCCCGTGCCCATTTTTTCGATATAATCGATCCGTTGAAACAGATTAGCTATCCCCGGATTGCGGAGCATGCTAATTTTGCCAAAGTTTTCCGGTGTTAGTCCTCTCACCAGACCGCCTGGATTAGTGATCTCAATACGGTCTTGAAATATTTCGACCATCACATTTGCGCCTTTTTCAAAATAATCCCGGTGCACTACAGAATTGATCAACGCTTCTCGAAGCGCTTGGTAAGGTATTTGTGGGATTTCTTTACGCGCTAATTCGCCAGTGAACTCGTATCGCACCGGCAAATATTGTTTGATGAAATTCATGGCCATATCGACATTGGCGACCAAATCCGAGTTGTAATCTTTACGATCCAGAACCACTGCTTTATCCCGACCTCTGTAAAGAGCACATGTCACCACAGTATGGTAATAGATGTCCTTCAAGTTTTTCGCAAAGAAGAGAACTGCCAGATTATTGTAAAAGACCCGGCCTTCTTGGATCTCTCCGATGCCAAGATTCTTATGCAAAATTGGTTGGTCAAGTACCGGCGTAATGCCGGCCATTTGTAGAAACCGACTCAATTTCTCAGCATCGATATCTTGCTCTGTGAAATCCGGCTTGACCAGTTCGTCATAGCGAACTTTGCCTTCGGCCTGGATAAAGGAGATGATTTGGTTGCGATTCAGTTTCTGGGAATTCGGTCCGGTGCGGGTGTAGAAACCACTTGAACATCTATAAGGCTTGTCCGTCCCCTCCCTAACGTGTACTATCAAAATGTTACCAAACTCCTCCAGTATTATTTTTATCGCGGGATCGCAATTGTTGGCAATATCATGGATTCGGCTTTTCAGAGCGTTATCAATTGCGATCCCTGTTACCGCGCTTTCGTCGGAAATTCCCAAAAATACTCGACCGCCAGAGGCATTCGCAAAGGCTACCAACTCCCTATCGAGATCTGCAAACCGTTCTTTAAATTCTATCCGGTAGCCTTCCCCCTCTTCCAATATTATCTGGAGCTCTTCTTTGGTCAAAGGCATAC
>Ga0172371_10006786_pt1 | contig 16497 bp, 18 predicted proteins | sample Lak12m_FD_114543 | JGI IMG/M metagenome (GOLD analysis project Ga0172371, IMG submission 114543) | Freshwater microbial communities from Kabuno Bay, South-Kivu, Congo - kab_022012_12m | ecosystem: Environmental > Aquatic > Freshwater > Lake | place: Democratic Republic of the Congo: South-Kivu...
CGCAACTGCCGTGCCATACTTAAATCACACCACGATTAATCAGGTTTGTAAAATGTATAATGTTGCTTTGACCCCAAAAATTGACCCCAAAAATTCAATTCTTCGAGATGGGCATGGCAATCAATAAGGGAGATTTCTTCCAGACTCTACTCCAATTTTGAAAGTTTCAATCAGGGGCGAGATGGCATCCCTTAAATAGAAGATTCATAGATTCTTCAATCCCTTTTTTCATCTTCATGACGTATTCGGGACGAATTCCATCTTTCCACCGGGGGAAACCTCCCACCCAGACGTAAAGGATCAATTTGTGGAATGAAGATTTATCGAAGAGGTATTCGCCGATGGCAATTTGCTCGGACCCCTGATCAATTTCAAAGGGGATACTTGTATTGGAGACATATTTTAGAATAATTGACTCAATGAGAGATCGGTTTTTAAAGCCATCTGGTTTCTGCCTAAAGTCCTTTTGATGGCGGGGAAAGGGAAAGAGTTTATAGACCTCTCCGATAAAGCCACTCTGGTCGATTCCATGAATTGCGGCCATCAGGTTTCCGATATCTTCTCTGTTTTGAAAGGAATAACCTTCCCATGAGGTTTTAAAAACATCCTCGTTTGTTAGGACGGCCCGAGAGATATATTCACAAAAATCTTCTGCAAAGAGGAAATATTGATTGAGTAGAATCAGGTCGGTCTCGATGTTGAAGAAACCGAAGGCGATTCTTCCATGGCTGAGAGATTCAAATTCGAGGGGCATCTTTTAAACCTGTTCAAATAGAAAATATGCTTGACCATCCCTTTATTACGCATTAATATAATCCAATCTGAAAAGGAAGGAAAGAGAGAACAGGAAAATGAAGCATTTGACCTTATGGGTCTTTTTAATCATATTCATCGTCACCGGATGCTCTGAGTCGCCCCCGCCTGCGGCCAAAAAGACAGTGACCGATTTGAAGAGATTTCGCCTGGACACGCTGGAAGGGGTCCTCACCCGTTCGGGCGTTGAAGTCGATAAGAAGATCTCAAGCGATGGGAATGGTTCCCTGAGGATTACGGCAAAAACACCCATGGTGGTAAGGCTATTCGAATTAAAAGATATTCCCATCGAGAATGCACGTTTGGTCTATCAGGCGAAACTCCGTACCGAGAAAGTGACCGGCAAAGTCTATTTAGAGATGTGGTGCCACTTTCCGGAGAAAGGAGATTTCTTTTCCCGGGGGATGCAGTCTCCCCTTACGGGGACAACGAATTGGGTCACAGAAGAGATTCCATTTCTGATCAGAAAAGGGGATAAACCGGATCTGATCAAATTGAACCTGGTGATCGACGGCAAAGGCAAAGTCTGGATCGACGATATCCGGTTGATCAAAGGCGTCCTTTAAAGAAAGATCATGATGGAGGAATTGTCCTCGAAGATTCAAAAGCTCTTCTCCGCAACGATCATCACCTATGCTTTGTGTGAATCCGTAGCCATCTTCGGGCTCGTTCTTTTCCTTACCGGGGGAGAAACATTCGATTTTTATCTTTTTATAGCACTTTCTCTGACCTTTTTTGCTGTCCATTTCCCGAGGTATGGGCAGTGGGAAGAATATTTGACTTTCTGATAAAATGTTATTGCAGGTCTCGAAGTAAATGGGGGACCTCTATGATCATGTGAAGCTGAAAATGGTGATCATCAGTAAGGATACAGAGTGGGTCGAAGATATCCGGATGTTGAAAAAAACCGATTGAATGAGATGTTAATCAATTCTATGGAAGAGATGAAAAGAATAGGATAAACGCATGGAGCCCGTAAAAGTGGTTGCGCGATATGTGAATGGAAAGAGGGTCAAGGGCTTTAGCCAGGATTTCTTTCCGAATAAGGATCGTTTCCATGTTTATCCAGCGGCTAAGCCCTCAGGCGAAGCAGTTGAGGTTTTAGTGAAAGAGTTGAAAGCCATTTTCTTCGTTCAAGATTTTGTCGGGAATGCTTTCTACAATGAGCGGAAAAAGTACATGGAAGGAGAAAATCCTTCTGGTCGAAAAGTAGAAGTGACGTTTATGGATGGCGAAGTCCTGGTCGGATCCACTTTAGGCTATGACCCGAACCGGGTGGGCTTTTTTGTCTTTCCAGCAGATCCCAAGTGCAACAACATCAGAGTATTTGCCCTGACCGCTGCCATTAAAAAAGTCCGCTTCCTATAGGAAATTGGGGACGGATTCCAATTTACATGAGAAACCCGGAAAAGCCATAGAAATCATCAGAGAATTTGGCTTAAATCAAGCGAAGCTTGACCAGGAAGAAATGATTCATTATAATGAACACAAATCACATTTAAATGAAAGGTTGTCTTATTTGAGTGAAAAGTTAATATGGATCTGAAGGATAAACTTCTGAACGCTGTTCCCCTAAAAATCTTCACGTACCTTTGCAGAGTGCCTCATTTGCCTCATTACGAGAGACAAATCGCAAGGTCGGTTGAAGCAAGCGTTGGAGCCACAAATCAAACCCTTAAACTCCTTCTGAGCATGGGAGTAGTTACAAGGGAGAAAAAGGGACAGCTTTACTTGTATTGCATCATAACGGATCACCCCATTGTGCGAGAGTTTAAGAAATTTAAGAATATTCTAGATTTAAATCCACTTCTCTTAAGAATAAAAGAAGTATCCAACAAAATAGTTCTCTATGGTAGTTGTGCGACTGGAGAAGATACATTGGAGAGCGATATTGATCTTTTTGTTGTCAGCAAAGAAAAAGAAAAAATATTAAGAGAAATTAGGAAGCAGGCGAGGGAGGAAAGAAGGGAGATTAGATCCATAATAGTAAATGTGGAAGAGTATCTTTCGATGAGAAATAATAAGGAACTCATTTTGGAAGAAGTCGATAAAGGGATAGTCCTCTATGAGAAGAAAAGATGAGTGGCGAGTTTGAGAGATGCATTGAAAAGGCAAAGATCGTTGTTTTTCAAAAAGGACCTTCGCTTGTTTCTAAAGAGTTGAATTCTGCAACAGAAGACCTTTTGTCGTCAAAGGAAAGTTACAAGATAGAAAACTATAAATGGGCTACTATTCAGGCATATTATTCCATGTTTCATACCTCGAGAGCACTGATTTATAACAAAAAATATAGAGAAAAAAGTCATTATTGTTTGGTCATCGCTCTTGAACATCTATATTTGAAGAAGGGACTTATTGATAAAGGCTTCATAGAAAGTCTTGCCCTTGGAAAAGATTTGAGGGAATCCGCGGACTATCGCTCCACTTTTTCAAAAGAAGGGGCATATAACCTTATAAAAATGGCCGATCAGTTCTTAGCCATTGCCAGGAAGTTGTTGAAAAAGTGAGCTTTTTTTCGAGGATTTAGCGATTTTTTGAATTTGGAGACGGATCCAGATTAAAGGATTAACGGGATTTAAGAGCACAGATTTAAGCTCCAACTCGGATTTTTTCCTGCTCCACTTTTTCGTGCAACCACATGGACATAAGCTGGGTAAATGGGATGCCTTTATTACGGGCAATTCGCTTTAACAATGCGAGGTCAAAAGGATCTAAGCGCACAGAAACGGGTTGCCGAGGAGGCCGGTATGCGACGAATAAATCTGCTCTTTCAATCAGCTTGGACACCTCCTCAGGCTTCTCTTGCGAAATCGAAGAATCCCATGCTTTGGCTTCGCTTTTTAACTTCTTTTTGATTCTTTTGGGGATTTTTTTCATATCGGATTTAAGGGAAGGGTCAAGCTTAATCACAATATCGAAATAATGTATTTTTTCAAATACGTCAAGAGAATCGATCCACCAGTTAGAGATTGGGGATAGGCCCCAATCAAAAACAAACCGGAATAAATTACGGGAATAAAGAAGGAGGGAACCATGAAATTACTCATCACATTATTAGTTATTGTCGGTGCACTGGTAGTAATCATTATTATTCTTCCACAAATAACCTCTAAAGAAACCTATACTTATGAGGAGGCTATCCAAAAATTTGCCAAGGGGAAATTTGTGACCGTAGAGGGTAAAAAGGTTCACTATGTAGAAGCAGGGAATGGCCCGCCCATTATATTGATTCATGGTTTTCTCTATCATACCGTAATGTGGAAGAAAAATATTGATGCCCTAGCCGAAAAATTCAAGGTCTACGCAATCGATCTCTGGGGATGGGGATATAGTGAAAGACTGAAGGAAAACGAATACAGTTTCGAACGATATGGGAAACAGATTGTAGGATTCATGGATGCCCTGAATATTAAAAAGGCTACTCTTGGGGGGCAATCCATGGGTGGCGGGATCTCGGTTTGGGCGGCTGCACATTATCCCGAGAGGGTTGATCGACTTATCTTAATTGACCCGGCAGTGATCCCTTATCCCATGACGACAATCGGCAAGATTTATCAGTTACCCTTTATTGGTGAATTTATGAATGCCATTCCCGGAGATGCTTTGATGAAGAACAATATCAGGACAATATGGTTTTACGATAGAAATGAGGCAACCGAGGAATATTGCAGAGAAGTCCTGCAACCGTTTTGCATCAAGGGATCATATGCCGGAGCAATGTTCATTCTTCGTAATGTCTTAAAAGAGCCCTATGTCGAAAAGGAGGCCAATCTTCTGGCCGAAATGAGTATTTCAACTCTAATCATTCACGGAAGGGAAGATAAAGCCATTCCTTTAGATCGGTCACAGAAATTAAATAATCTTTGGAAGGGATCAAAATTGGTGATCTTTGATAAAGCCGGCCATAGCCCGCACGAAGAATATCCAGAGAAGTTCAACAAACTGGCAATAGATTTCTTATCTTCTACTGGATTATCCTCATGAATTCTTCTTCGGTCAGGGTTTTAATTCCCAATTTCTTGGCTTTGTCGAATTTGGAGCCCGGGTCTTCTCCAATAACGACAAAATCCACTTTTTTCGAGACACCGGAGGCGGTCATTCCTCCCAGAGATTCAACCAGGTTTCGAGCCTCATCCCTTCCAAAGGCCTTGAGGGTTCCCGTGAAGACAAAGGTCTTACCTACAAGCTTTCCTTTCTCTTTTACTTTGGGCTCAATCACCTTGACCCCAGCCTTTTTCAATCGCTCGATCGACTCTTTATTCTTCTTATCCTTAAAGAATTGATGGACACTTGCCGCAACTTCCGGGCCAATCCCCTCGACCTCCATGAGGTCTTCTTCTAAGAGACGAAAGAAATCGTCAAGCCTTAAGAAATGGCTAGCGAGGTCTTCTGCAGTGGTTTCCCCCACGTGACGGATGCCAAGGGCGAATAGGAATTTTGCTAAAGGTTTATTTTTGCTTTTTTCAATGGCATCGATGATGTTCTGAGCTGACTTTTCCGCCATCCGCTCCAGCGCGATAAGCTGTTCCTTTTTGATATAATAAATATCAGCCACGTCTTTGACCAACCCCTTCTCCACTAACTGATCAGTCAGTTTTGTCCCGAGGCCCTCGATATCCATTGCCCGTTTGGAGGCAAAGTGTTTGATCCGTCCCTTCAACTGGGCAGGGCAGTCCAAACCGATGCAGCGATGAATCGCCTCCTCTTTGATGACCTCCGCCCCGCATACCGGACACTTGGATGGCATTCTGAACTTCTTTTCCGTTCCATTTCGTTTTGAGGATATCACCTGAACCACTTCAGGGATCACGTCTCCTGCCCTCTGGATGATGACGGTATCGCCGATTCTCACATCCTTTTTATCAATCTCATCCTGATTGTGGAGAGTGGCCCGGCTGACCTCGACCCCTCCTACCTTCACCGGCTCCATCACAGCCACAGGTGTGAGCGCTCCGGTTCTCCCGACCTGCACGATGATATCCAGGATCTTTGTGGTCTCCTGTTTGGGCTGAAATTTGAAGGCCAATGCCCAGCGGGGGCTTCGGGCGATTTCACCGAGCCGCGTCTGAAGGTCAAGACGGTCAACCTTAATTACAATTCCATCGATCTCATAGGGAAGGGATTCCCTCTTTTCGCTCATCTCATGGTAATACTGAAGCACATCATCGATGCTCCGGCATCTCTGAATATGAGGATTGATCCGGAGGCCCCATTTGGGGAAGGCCTGAAGGATTTCCCAGTGAGATTTGAATATCCGGCCTCTCACTTCACCCACACCGTAACAGTAGATTTCAAGAGGCCGCCGTGCAGTGATCTTTGAGTCAAGCTGCCGAACCGAACCGGCGGCTGCATTTCTCGGGTTGGCAAAAAGTGGCTCTCCGGCTTCTTCTCGCCTTCTATTCAATTCTTGAAATCTTTTCATCTGCATGATCACTTCACCCCGGACCTCCAATCGCTCCGGGACAGGGATCTCCTTCCGGATCAATTGGAGCGGGATGGTCCTGACGGTTCTCAAGTTCCGGGTGATGTTTTCCCCATTGACTCCGTCTCCGCGAGTGGACCCCACTATAAAATGGCCTTTTTCATAGACAAGCTCCACGGCAAGTCCGTCGAGTTTGGGTTCCGCTATATACTCGATATCCTGTGTGGTCCCTAAAAACTTTTTCACCCTTTTGTCAAAATCCTTCGTTTCTGCCTCATCGAAGGCATTCGCCAGGCTGAGCATGGGAAGGGTATGCCTGACAATTTCAAAGGCTTCTAAGGGAGGGGCGCCAACCCGCTGAGTGGGAGAGTTTGGGGAGCGAAGTTCCGGATACTGCTCTTCGAGTTTCTCCAGCTCCCTCATCAGGCGGTCATACTGCGCGTCTGAAATCTCGGGCTTATCGAGAACATAATAACGATAATTGTGATATTCGATTTCTTCCCGGAGTTTTTCAACTCTCTTTTTTATTGTTTCCGGAACCATCTCCTCCATTTTAGACAGGATCAGGAGACATGTCAAATTGATTAAAAAAATGGGAGGGGGTGGGAAATTTTTATACCGTATTGAGGGATAGATTTTTCACATAACTAAATATTGTGTATGAGAAGCCCATTCTAATAAGATATTGTGGATATGAATTAAATGAATGCAAAAATTACATTAAGTATAAAATTTTACTTGACAAATTCAGGTTTTCAGTATATCAAATTAGCCTAAGTGGAAAAAAGTGGGGAGAGGTGGTATATTTTCCCTAAATTGAGGGGGTGAGAAGGTGTTTCGTGGTAGATATGAACATGCCGTAGACTCGAAAGGGCGTATCAGCATTCCTTCCAAATTCAGAGAGGTCTTAAATAAAAAATATGACGATCGGCTGGTCATCACTAATTTTGATCACTGCCTTGTCGCTTTTCCAAACGAGGAATGGAACCTGATCGTTGAACAGAAGGTGGGATCCTTCTCCATTTTGAGGAAAGAGACAAGTTCCTTCCTGAGATTCTTCTATTCGAGTGCAATCGATTGTGTCATTGATAAACAGGGAAGACTTCTCATTCCCCAGACGCTGAGGGATTACGCCAATCTCAAAAAGGATGTGGTTTTAGTGGGTGAAGGACGGTTCATCGAAATCTTTGCCAAAGAACGCTGGCTTGAGGTGGCACAGCAGGCTGAAGAAGGATTCGATCAGATGAGAGATACCCTGGGGATATAGGGCACCCCCCGTGAGTCGTGATGGGTTAATCGTAAGCTCATCCCATCACGGACCACGAGAGACGAATGATGAAGGATGGAATTACAGCACGTCCCGGTGATGGTGGAAGAAGTGATGGATTTATTGAGATGCGGGCCCAATCAAATTTATGTGGATGCCACTTTGGGCGGGGGTGGACATGCACAGGAGATTTTAAAACAAACCGGGCCTGAGGGGATCGTCATCGGAATCGAATGGGATGAGGAAGCGATCCATGTGGCCAAGGAGAGACTGAGATCCCAGGGTGAACGGGTCAAGATATTTCGGGAGAATTTCATCCATTTACCTGAAGTATTAGAGACGCTGAGGATAGAGCGCGTGGATGGGATTCTCCTCGATTTAGGCCTCTCCTCCCTGCAACTGGAAAGAGAGGAGAGGGGCTTCAGTTTTATGGGGGAAGGCCCATTAGATATGAGAATGGATCAACGGGGGGATTGCACGGCCGCTGATCTGGCGAACCATCTTTCGCTCCTGGAGTTGGAAAAGGTATTGACGGAATATGGAGAGGATCGGTGGGCAAGGAGGATTGCCAGGGCCATTGTTTCGGAGAGAGAAAGGGAACCCATCCAGACGACCCAGGCATTGAGGAGGGTCGTCCATCGTGCTATCCCCAGAAGGTTTCATCCGAGGAGGATTGATCCGGCGACCAGGACCTTTCAGGCCCTTCGTATCAGAGTGAACGATGAGCTTGGAAATTTACAGAAGATTCTGGAGTCAGGGTGGAAATGTTTAAAGAGGGGAGGCCGAATGGTGGTCATCTCTTTTCACTCCCTCGAAGATCGCATGGTGAAAGAGACCTTCCGGAGGTGGGAAAGGGAAGGGATCATGCGGATGGTGACCAGGAGACCCCTCACCCCTGCCGAGGCGGAACGGAGAAGAAACCCCCGATCCCGCAGCGCCAAATTGCGCTGTGCAGAGAGGGCATAAGGAGTCCGGATGGCAAACCCAAGAGAAAGAGGTGAGGACCGGATTCTCTGGATGGAGAAAGATTCGAGAGAGAAATCAGCAGGGAGGAAACTGAATCTTCTTCTCGTCTTCGGTCTCCTTCTGCTATCTCTCATCGGAGGCTCTCTCTTCTATGTCTGGTCGAGAATCCAGGTGATCCAGAACGGGTATGAAATATCCAATGCCCTGAAGGAAGAAAGGGCCCTCACCGAAACTAATAAGAGATTAAGGTTAGAGATGGCCACACTCAAATCCTATGAGCGGATCGAGAAGATTGCCGTGGAGGAGTTGAAAATGATCAAACCCAAGCCCGGTCAGGTGATCGTGATCCGATGAAAAAAAAGTCTATCAATTGGTTTAAGGTCAGGATCATCCTCATCTCATGTCTCCTCTTCTTCTGTTTTATCGTGATCCTGGGGAGGATGTTTCAGCTTCAGGTATTGAAGAAGGAGAAGCTCTATAAACTGGCGGCTCAGCAGCAGTACGGCCAGATTCCACTCGTTCCCAAAAGAGGGATCATCTATGACCGGAATGAAAATGAACTGGCTGTGAGCATTGAGGTCGATTCCGTTTATGCCGAGCCAAAGAAGATCGTCGAAGTGGGGAAGACGGCGAACGAATTGGCTTCGATCCTCCAGACCGACCCAAAAGAGATCAGAGAGAAATTGAAGAGTGCCAAATCCTTTGAATGGGTTCAGAGAAAAGTTTCACCCAAGGAGGCGGATGAGATTAAAGCCCGTCGTCTCCCCGGCATCCATTTCCTGAAAGAAAATAAACGATTCTATCCCAATTCTCATCTGGCCGCTCATGCCATCGGATTTGTGGGTCTCGATTCCAAAGGACTGGAAGGGATCGAGCTGCAATACGATGCCTTACTCAACGGGAAGCAGCATATCTGGATGATGGAGAGGGATGCAATGGGGCGGGGGATCGTTTTGAACGAAGGTCCCTTTGAGAAGGAGGACCATCATCGAAATATCGTGCTCACCATTGATAAGCATATCCAGCATGTGACCGAGGTGGAGTTGAGTCAGGCGGTTCAGAAATGGGGAGCAAAAGGAGGCATGGCTATCGTGATGGAGCCAAAGACAGGAAAGGTCTTGGCCATGGCCTCTTACCCCTTTTTCAACCCAAATCAATTCCTCGAATATCGGCCGAGGTCATGGAGGAATCGAGCGATTTCGGATGTCTTTGAGCCGGGTTCGATGTTTAAAACCTTTCTCGCCGCTGCCGTTTTAGATGAAAGGATCGTTCAATCCTCTGACTCTTTCTATTGCGAAAATGGGACCTATACCATCTATGATCGAACCATCCATGACCACTCCAAGTATGGGTGGCTGACCTTCCAGCAGATCATCAAGGTTTCGAGTAACATCGGGGCATCGAAGGTCGCCGAAAAGATAGGGAAAGACCGTTTCTATCGATATCTCGGTGGCTTCGGTTTCGGAGAGAGGACACGGCTTGGCCTTCCCGGAGAAGCCAGGGGGATTGTCCATCATCCGAGATACTGGTCTCCTGTTGCATTGGACACCATCTCTTTCGGTCAGGGGATATCGGTGACAGGGATTCAATTGGCTGTTGCCCTTTCAGCCATTGCCAATGGCGGGATCAAGATGAAACCCTATGTGGTGGAGAAGATCACCGATGAAAAGGGAGAGGGGATCCAGACCTTTCAGCCGGAAAGAGTGAAGCAGGTGATTTCCGAGGAGACGAGTAAAAAGGTCATTGCCCTGCTCAAGGCTACCACAGAGAAGGGCGGGACAGGGGAGCAGGCTGTCCCCCAGGGGTACGAAATCGCCGGAAAGACGGGGACTGCGCAGAAGGCGGATACGATTCTGGGCGGGTATTCGGAGGACCGTTATATGAGCGGATTTATGGGATTTGCACCTGTGGAGGAACCCCAGATCGTTGTCCTGGTGGTTCTGGATGAGCCCCGGGGAAGTAACTATGGCGGAGTGGTCGCTGCCCCGGTCTTCAGGGCGATCGTTGAGAAGGTCCTCCCTTACCTCAACGTCTTTCCGAAAGGAACCTTGGTCGTTAAGAACGAAATGGAGACCCCTGTCAGAGGAGAGGGGACCACCCCCCTGATCGAAGAGGTGAGGGTCGGAAGAGGGTCGCAGAGGGTGGTCATGCCCGATCTCACCGGATTATCAATGCGAAATGCATTGAGCCGTATTGAAGGAAGGGGACTGATCATTAAGGTTTCGGGGAATGGAAAAGTGGTAGACCAGAATCCCAAGGCAGGCGCAGTGGTTGAAAAAGGGGAGATCTGTTATTTGAAGTTTGAATCTCCGTCGTAGGGCAAATATTTGGATTGAGATGAAACTGAATCAGTTGTTGGAGGGAGTGGAGGTCAGGAAGATTATCGGAGAGGTTCAAAAGGAGATCGACGGGATTGCCTGCCATTCTCAACAGGTGAAGCGAAATTACCTCTTTGCCGCACTTCGTGGAATGGAATCAGATGGACATCATTTCATTGACGAGGCGATTGAGAGAGGGGCCGGGGCGATTCTGTTAGAGGAAGGGAGAGAGCCTGTGGTTCACCCGACCATGATCTTTGTCACCAAGAGCCGGCAGGCCCTGGCAAAGGTTTCCTCAAATTTTTATTCCAACCCTTCTTCACAGATCAAGCTGATCGGGATTACCGGAACCAATGGAAAGACCACCACCTCCTATCTCCTGGAATCGATTTTCAGGGAGGCGGGAGAGGCGGTGGGGGTGATCGGGACGATCAATTACCGATTCGGAGACACGGTCAAACCTGCCCCAAACACCACACCCGAATCCCTGGACCTCCAGAGGACCCTCTGGGAGATGCGAAGGGAGGGGGCTTCTTGTGTGGTTTTGGAGGTCTCCTCCCATGGCCTCGACCTCGATCGCGTTTTTGGATGTCAATTTGATGGAGCGGTCTTTACCAACCTTACCTCCGAACACCTGGATTATCATAAAACACTGGATCGATATTTTGAGAGTAAACGGAAGCTCTTTTCCGAATTTTTATTGAAGAGCCAGAAGGCCCGAAGATTTGCCGTGACCAACGGCGATGACCCCAGGGGAGAAGAGATCGTGAGGGGGATCGCTCTTCCCGTGATCCGCTACGGTTTCAATTCTTCCTGCGACATATCAACCGGCCGAGCGGACTTTTCATTGGAGGGCATCTCCTGTGAGGTGAAGACCCCAAAGGGTGAATTTCCTCTGCGTTCGAAATTGATCGGAAGATTTAACCTCCAGAACATCCTGGCAGCCGTCGCCGCAGGGGTGGGGATGGGTCTTCCTCAAAGGGTCATCAGAAAAGGGGTGGAAGCCTTTGAAGGCGTTCCGGGAAGATTTGAGAAGGTTGAGAACCAAAAGGGCATCCATATCATTGTGGATTATGCCCATACCCATGATGCCCTGGAGCGTGTCCTACAGGGGTTGAGAGAGATCCTCAGGCACTCGGAGAAGAATGGGAAGATCATCACGGTTTTTGGTTGTGGTGGAGACAGGGACCGGGCCAAGCGTCCAATGATGGCAGAGGTCACCGGCAGGTATAGCGACCTGGTGATCCTGACCTCGGACAATCCGAGGACAGAGGATCCCCTGGCCATCATGGGGGAGGCTGAGAAGGGATTTTACTCCATTTCCCTGAAAGAGTGGTTGAAGGGGGAGATCGAGGCCTGGAGGAGCGGAAGGGGATACCTGAAAATCCCGGATCGGAGGCAGGCGATTCGAATGGCGATCCGGCTGGCTCAATCTCCAGATACTGTTCTGATTGCGGGCAAGGGCCATGAGGATTACCAGATCATCGGAAGGCAGAGGTTTCCTTTCGATGATCGGTTGGAGGCCCGAAAGGCCCTGGAGGAAGCGTGACTTTTTCTGTGGAAGAGATTTTAAAGGCAACAGGGGGAAGGCTCCTTCAGGGGAAAGAGGGAATGCTCTTCAAAGGGGTTTCAACGGATTCAAGAACCCTTTGCGAGGGAGACCTTTTCGTTGCCCTGAAAGGGGTTCGGTTCGATGGCCACCACTTTGCCATTGAGGCGCTGGAGAAAAGGGCCGCGGGTGTGGTGATCGAAGAGGATAGGGCTGGAGATATCCGGTGGGACGGTTATCAGTCAAAGGCGATCATCGCTGTTAAGAGTTCGCTCCGGGCCCTGGGGGACCTCGCGCGGGATCGAAGGCGAAAATATCGGACACCGGTAGTCGCGCTGACCGGGAGTAACGGGAAGACCACCACGAAAGAGATGATCGCAGCGTGCCTGAGGACGACTTTCCCTGTCCTGAAGACCGAGGGGAATCTCAACAATCTCATCGGGCTTCCCCTCACCCTCTTAAAACTCACTGAAAAGGAGAGAGTGGCGGTCCTGGAGATGGGAATGAATGTGCACGGTGAGGTCAGGAGACTGACCGAGATTGCAGAACCGGATGTTGGATTGATTACGAACATCCAGGAGGCCCATCTCGAAGGGATGGGGGATCTGGAAAAGATCAAGAAAGAGAAAGGAGAACTCTTCCGGAGGATGAGACAGGACGGATCGATTATAGTCAACCAGGATGACCCCAGGGTGGTTGATCTTGCCCAGTCCTTCCTCGGTCAGAAGATTTCCTATGGGATTGAACGTCCTGCGGATGTGACCGCCCGAGAGATTCGACTCAGAGGAGATCAGGGAACTTCCTTTCGCTTCGTTTCCGAAGGGGAAGAGGCGGAGATTCATCTTCCCCTGTTCGGGAGACATCTCGTCCTCAATGCCCTCTCCGCCCTTGCCACGGCAAGCCTCTTCGGAATCAAACTGGAAAGAGCGAAAGAGGCCCTGGAGGATTTCAAACCCTTCCCCATGAGGATGGAACTCCTCCTCCTCGGAGGAGGAATCCACCTCATCAATGATGCCTATAATGCCAATCCGAGATCGATGGAACACGCCCTTGAGACGCTTACAGAGATGAAGGAAAAGGGTAGGGCCGTCGCTGTACTCGGGGATATGTTGGAACTGGGAGATTTCACTGAGGAGGCACACCGAAACCTTGGAAAGAAGATCGTGGAATTGTCGATTGACCTCCTCATTGCATTGGGAGAGGAGGCAGCCCTCGTTGTGGATTCAGCGATTCAACATGGGTTGAAACCTGAAAAGGCTTTCATCGCGGAGGATCATGGGGAGGCCGTCTTTCTTCTGAAACAGATGATGCGGGAGGGGGATTGGATACTGATCAAAGGTTCGAGAGGAATGGCAATGGAAAAGATTGTCCGGGGCCTGTCGGAAAGGAGGAGCCGAAGGGATGCTCTATCATCTCCTCTATCCTCTTCATGAGGTTTTTTCCTTTTTTAATGTCTTTCGATATATCACCTTCAGGACAATCTATGCGATCTTGACTGCGCTCCTCATCAGCTTCGTGGTCGGTCCATGGATCATCCGGAAATTAAAGGTCTTTCAAATCCAGCAGGTGGTCAGGGAGGATGTCCCGTCGCGGCATCTCACCAAAAACGGGACCCCCACCATGGGAGGGGGCCTCATCCTGGCCGCCATCCTTATCCCGACCCTTCTCTGGTCTGACCTGACCAACCGGTATGTCTGGATTGTCCTGCTGACCACTCTGGGATTCGGCACCTTGGGATTTCTTGATGACTACAAAAAGGTGAGAGACCGGAATGGAATGGGGATCCGGGCTCGATACAAATTTCCCATCCAGGTGGTCATGGGACTGGTCGCCAGCCTCCTCCTCTTCAGTTCCATTGATCACGACTCGAGGTTGATCTTTCCTTTCTTTAAGAAGGTGATGCCAGATCTGGGCAACTGGTACATTTTATTTGGAATGCTGGTCATCGTGGGAGCGGCCAATGCGGTGAATCTGACCGATGGATTGGATGGGTTGGCCATCGGGCCGGTTCTCATTACCAGTGCAACCTTTATGCTCTTCTGTTACCTCGCAGGTCATTTTCGATTTGCCAGTTACCTCCAGATTCCTTTTGTCAGAGGGAGCGGTGAGTTGACCATTCTGTGCGGGGCTCTGGTAGGCGCCGGACTGGGTTTTCTCTGGTTCAACACCTATCCAGCTCAGGTCTTTATGGGGGATGTGGGCTCCCTTGCCCTGGGGGCTTCGCTGGGGACGATTGCGGTGGTGACCAAACAGGAATTTCTTCTGGTGATTGCAGGGGGAATCTTTGTCATCGAAGCCCTCTCCGTCATCATCCAGGTGGTTTCTTTTAAACTGCGGAAGAAAAGGATTTTCCGGATGGCCCCTCTGCACCATCATTTTGAATTGAAAGGCTGGGCAGAGCCAAAGATCATTGTTCGGTTCTGGATCATCGGCATCATCCTTGGATTGATCGCCATCAGCACCCTGAAGGTGAGGTAAAAATTGAAAGGATAGGGAGGCGCTGATGAATAAAACTTGTAAAAAATTCCAATGTCCAAATTACAAACTCCAAATCATAACCAATCACCAAACTTCAATGACTAAAACGTCTAGATATTGGCACTTAAGATTTAGAATTATTATTAAAGGCTAAAATTAGAATTGCGTGAACTGGTATGGCAGAGAATATGGATCTTGCGGGCAGGAAGGTGTTGGTTGTGGGCCTGGCCAGGACAGGGGTGGCAACGGTAAAGTTTCTTCAATCCAAAGGTTCAATCGTGAGCACCTCGGAGGCCAAACCGGAGGAGGAGATGAAGGAGGTTTGGCAGGAGCTGAGGCCTACTGGGATCCTGATGGAATGGGGGGGCCACACGGTCGAGCATTTTATCAGACAGGATCTGATTGTGCTCAGCCCGGGGGTGGATCCAAGTATGGAGCCCATTCAGAGAGCACTCAAGAGCGGGATTCCCGTCATTAGCGAAATTGAACTCGCCTACCATTTCATTCGCCATCCCATCATTGCCATCACGGGGACGAATGGAAAGACCACGACCACCCATCTCATCGGTGAGATGTTAAAGGCGGAAGGGAAGAAGGTTGGAGTGGGAGGGAATGTGGGAGAGCCTCTGATCCTTTTTGCCGACGGGGGGGATCAATGGGAGGTATTGGTTGCTGAGATCTCCAGCTTTCAGCTGGAGAGAATTGAGAGGTTCCGACCCCGGTGCGCGGTTCTCCTCAATATTACGGAGGACCACCTCGACCGTTATCCGGCCTATCAGGACTATATTGAGGCAAAGATCAGGATTTTTGAGAACCAGAATTCGAAAGACTGGGCTGTCCTCAACAGAGATGACTCCGTGGTGATGAGATTCGTGGAGAAACTCAAGGTAAAAAAGGCGCTTTTCAGTTCGAGGGAAAGCGTGAAGGAGGGGGCCTTCTTCAATGGCCAAAATATCCACCTTCGATTGGGTGGCCTGGAGGAGAAATATTCCTTAACAGATGTTCCCCTGAAAGGGATTCACAATGTCGAGAATATGATGGCCGCCATCACCACGGCAAGGCTCTTCGGGAGTTCCAAAAGGTCGATTGAAAATGTCCTCCTGCAGTTTCAAGGCCTCGAGCATCGTCTCGAATTCGTCCGTGAGGTGAGGGGGATCCGCTTCTACAATGACTCCAAAGGGACGAATGTCGGCTCCGTGGTCAAATCCCTTCAGAGTTTTTTAGAACCCGTGATTCTGATCGCCGGAGGGAAGGATAAACATACGGATCTCGCTCCCCTGAGAGATCTGATTCGCGACCGGGTCAAACGACTGATCCTGATCGGAGAGGCCCGGGAGAGGATGGCACGGGAATTCGGTCCATTGACCGATACGGTGATCGTAAAGACCCTGGAAGAAGCCGTCTCTCTTGCCTATCAAACGGCAAAAAGCGGGGAGGTCATCCTCCTCTCACCGGCCTGTTCGAGTTTCGATATGTTTAAAGACTATAAGGAGAGGGGAAAGGTATTTAAAGAGGCAGTGTATAAAATAAGGACGGGGTAATGCCAAATGTCAAATTTCAAAGTTCAAATAAAGTGAAGCTCCCCGCCCACAGGGCGGGGCTTCCCGGAAAGGAAATCTCATTTATATTGTGCCCCTTGACCCCGCCTACAAGGCGGGGCTTGCGGGGCACTTGCCGGTCAAAA
>Ga0172371_10006787_pt1 | contig 16497 bp, 12 predicted proteins | sample Lak12m_FD_114543 | JGI IMG/M metagenome (GOLD analysis project Ga0172371, IMG submission 114543) | Freshwater microbial communities from Kabuno Bay, South-Kivu, Congo - kab_022012_12m | ecosystem: Environmental > Aquatic > Freshwater > Lake | place: Democratic Republic of the Congo: South-Kivu...
ACTCCGAGCGTAGCTGAAGCTGAAGACAAGTTTACGATATGTCCAATGTTACGTTCGTACATTTGCGGAAGAAAAGCGCGGATGGTATAAACAAGCGAAGTTAGATTTACGTTGATAGTTTTTTCCCATTCTTCATCGGTGCCGTCTAAAATTTCACCGCCAAAAACTATTCCGGCATTGTTGATAAGAATATCCACTTTGTTCATTTCCTTTTTTGCAATTTCCGCTAATTCATAAACACGCGCTTTATCAGTAACATCGCATTGGTGAGCAAAAACCTTTCCGCCAAGTTTTTCAAGGTCTGCTTTTGCGCTGGTTAGCGCCTCGTTATTCATATCCCACAACGTTACGGTAACGCCTTCTTTTACGAGACGTTTGCAGGTTGCAAGACCAATGCCCATTGCCCCGCCGGTTACAACAGCAGATGAAGTTTGTAAATTCATTTTCTTCCTTTCTGAAATAATTTTTCTTGCGGAAAATTACTTAAATTAATTCATCAAATCATAAATAATTTGAGGGAATAGAGGCTTGCGTCAATTCAGAAAGTTTGTAAGAAATTGCGAAGCGATACAAAAACTTTTTTCTGCTTTTATGAATGAATCTATTCCTCAAAAAGTTTAAGGAGATCGGATAGACTTTGAAGCCGATTTCTGTTTTGTGAATCAAATAAAAAAACAAAATCATTTTATTTGAAAGGAAAAGTTATGGCAACAAAAAAAGCATTTGTAAAACAAGTTAATGGAATTACGTTCGTCGGTAAAACTGATTCCAACCATTGGATAACAATGGATGGACCGGAAGAATTTGGCGGGAGTAATGCGGGAATTCGCCCAAAAGAATTATTATTGCTTGGGCTTGGCGGCTGCACCGGCAGCGATGTTGCTTCTATTCTTGGAAAGAAAAAAGTAAAACTCGATGGATTTGAAATGGACATCACTTCGGAAGTTGCCGACGAACATCCGCAGGTGTTTACAAAAATTCATATTGAATATGTGTTCAAAGGAAAAAGTCTTCCTAAAGAAGCAATTGAAAAAGCAATTGAGCTTTCTCAAACAAAGTATTGTTCGGTAACTAAAATGCTCGAAAAAGCCGCCGAAGTTTCTCACAGTTATCGGTTGGTAGAAACTCAAGAATAAATTTCAATAAAAACTATTTATCACTCATTGCGGAATTCTTCTATGAAAAAAAATATGCTCTTCTGGATTTTAGCCTTTATTATAACGGTTGCGTCCGCCTATTATCAGCGTATTACCGGACCAACTTACCCGATCAGCGGCAAAGTGAATTTCTCCGGCGAAGAAATAAAGTACAAGTTAGACAGAACGCATTCTGGTTTCTCAAATCACGAAGTAACATTATATGTGGCTTCAAAAAACATTTCCGGAAATCTGTTTTGGAAGCGTTATAAAACTGATGATGAATGGACAAAAGTTGAGATGGTTCGCCGTAATGATTCATTGTTTGCGGAACTTCCCGCACAGCCATCGGCAGGCAAGTTACAGTACAAAGTGACTTTATCGAACAGTCAAACAGAAATTAGCTGCACCGAAGACCCTGTAGTACTTCGATTTAAAGGAGCTGTACCGTTGTGGATTCTTATTCCTCACATACTATTTATTTTTTCTGCTATGCTGCTTTCCACAAGAACAGGAATTGAATTATTTAACGAAAATCCCAAAACAAAAAAATATATGATTTTCACGTTTGCATTTTTGCTGCTCGGAGGATTTTTATTTGGACCGGTTGTTCAAAAATATGCGTTCGGAGAATACTGGACAGGCGTTCCTTTTGGCTTCGATTTAACCGATAACAAAACACTTATTGCCCTTGTTGGATGGTGCATTGCAGCTTTTATGGTTTTCAAAAAGAAAAGTGAAAAATTCTGGATTGCCTTCGCCGCTATTCTTATGCTCGCTGTTTTTTTAATCCCCCACAGCGTTTTAGGTTCTGAACTTGATTATAAAAAACTCGACAAAGCAAAAAGCAACAATGAAAATGTTAAGTAACGTTTTTTGCAAAGTAATTTTAGATGATGTAATTTTTAACGGTAAAATTCATAATTAAAAGATCGGATTGTATTTATGACTAATCAATTTATTTCGCATGTTGAAATTCCCTCAACAAATCTTGAAACTTCAAAAGAGTTTTATAAAAAAGTTTTTGATTGGGAGTTAAAAGATTTCGGAAAAGATTATTTACTTTTTAATACTCATCAAGGAATTACGATTGGTATGCGCAAAGTGGCAAAAGTAAACAGCGGCGATACAACTATTTTTCATCTTCAAACAGAAGATATTGAAGCTGCGCTTGATAAAATTAAAACAGCCGGCGGAAAAGTATTCCGAGAAAAAACCGTTATTCCGGTTTTTGGCTGGTATGCTCTTTTTATCGACAATGTGGGAAATATTATCGGACTTTATCAATCGCACTAAATTATTTTTCTATGTCTTTGTGGTGAATTAATTTACCACAGAGACACGGAGTTTTTAAAATCCCTTTACAATCACATCAACTTGTTTTAACGCCTCATCAATTTTAGTTACGTCTTTTCCGCCTGCCGTTGCAAGATGCGGGCGTCCGCCACCGGCTCCGCCAAGAATTTTAGCAGCTTCGCCAACAATTTTTCCGGCGCTAAGTTTTTTCTCTTTTATCAAATCATCCGAAACCACGCACACTAAACCAACTTTTCCGTCAAGTTCGGAGGCAAGTAATCCAATGCCGCTTTTAATTTTGTTTCGTAATTCATCGCCGAAAGATTTCAGCTCGTCCATATTTAAAGCGGCAACTTTTCCTTTATAAATTTTAATGCCGTTGGCGTCGCTTGGTTTAGAAACAATCGAATCAATACCGCCGAGTTTTTCTTTAAGTTTTAACTCGGCTAATTCTTTTTCAAGTTTTTTCTTTTCTTCTACCAACTCGTTTATTTTGATTTCTGATTTCTGGTATCTGATTTCTTGTTCAAAAATATATTTCTCAACACCGGCGCCCGTTACAGCCTCTATTCTTCGTACTCCGCTTGCAATAGAAGATTCGCTAATAATTTTAAACAATCCGATTTGCGAAGAATTTTTTACGTGTGTACCGCCGCAGAACTCCATAGAAAAATCGCCGAATTGAACTACATTAACTTTGTCTCCGTACTTGTCGCCGAAGAACATCAACGCGCCCATTTTTTTCGCTTCGTCAAACGGAATGCTGAGATGATGAGTGAGGGGGATATTTCTGCGAAGTTGTTCATTCACCAGAATTTCGATGTCGCGAAGTTCATCATCGCTTACTTTAGCGAAGTGAGAAAAATCAAAACGAAGTTTATCTGGCGACACAAGAGAGCCTGCTTGATGCACATGCGTACCGAGAATTTTTCTCATCGCCGCATGAAGAAAATGAGTAACAGAGTGGTTTCTCATAATATCCCAACGGCGTGGTTCATTAACCGATGCCAAAATTTCTGCGCCGATAAACAGAGGAATTTCAAATTCGTTTTGCACAACGTGAATAACTTTATTTTCAACTTTGGTAACATCAACAACTTGCAACACAGATTGCTTGAAAATAATTTTTCCCGTGTCGCCGGTTTGTCCGCCGGATTCAACATAAAAAGGCGTTTTATCAAGAATGATGAAATCGTTTTTATGTTCTTTTTTTAATCCGATAATGTTTGCTTGTGAAGAAAAATCAGAGTGTCCCGTGAATTCAGTTTGAGCAGCGTTTTCTAAATTGAAAAGAGAAAGGTCGTTAAAATTTGCGTTTACCGAAGCGAATTTATCTTTAGTTGCTTCGCGTCCTCGTTCTTTTTGTCGCTTCATCAATTCGTTAAAACTATTTTCATCAACGCTAAAGCCGATTTCGCGAGCCATAACGTTTGTTAAATCAACCGGAAAGCCAAATGTGTCGTAAAGTTTAAAGGCATCTTCCCCGTGTATGAGAGTTTCATTTTTTGCTTTCAAATCTTTTACGATCGTTTCGAATAATTCAATTCCTCTATCAAGCGTGCGGTTAAAACTTTCTTCTTCGCTTTTGATAATTTTCTTTACGTACTCTTGTTTCTCTTTTATTTCCGGGAAGACATCGCTCATCGTTTTAACAAGAACGTCAACAAGAGAGAAGAGGAACGGTTCTTTCATATTTAATTTTCTGCCGTAGCGAGAAGCGCGGCGCAAAATTCTACGAAGCACATAACCGCGTCCGTCATTACCGGGAACGGCGCCGTCCGCAATCGCAAAAGTTAGCGTGCGAATATGATCCGCAATAACTCGCATGGGAATTTTATTCTCCTCCGCTTTGTAAGCAACTGTTGATATTTCTGAAATGCGGTTTATCAGCGGCATAAAAACATCGGTATCGTAATTAGAGCTTTTCTTTTGCATTACTGCGCAAACGCGCTCAAAGCCCATTCCGGTATCAACATGTTTGGAAGGCAGCTCTTGAAGTTTCCCGTTTTCATCGCGGTTATATTGAATGAAAACGAGATTCCAAATTTCAATACATTCCGGTGTTCCGGCGTTTACATATTTAGGATTGTCGTAATCATCGGTAAGATTAATATGAATTTCAGAACAGGGTCCGCACGGACCGGTTTCTCCCATTTCCCAGAAATTATCTTTCTCATCAAAGCGCAAAATGTGGGCGGGATTAATATCGGTTTTTGTTTTCCACAATTCAAATGATTCATCATCTGTTCTATAAACCGTGGCGAACAATCTTTCCTTCGGCAGTTTCCAAACTTCGGTTAGCAGTTCCCAAGCCCACGTAATCGCTTCGGTTTTGTAATAATCTCCGAAACTCCAGTTGCCGAGCATTTCAAAAAAAGTGTGGTGGTAGGTATCGTGTCCAACTTCTTCCAAATCATTGTGCTTGCCACTTACGCGAATACATTTTTGTGTGTCTGCGGCACGTGTATATTGACGAGTTCCGGCGCCGAGGAAAACATCTTTAAACTGATTCATTCCCGCATTGGTAAAGAGTAGCGTGGAGTCATCAAACGGAACAACCGGAGCGCTTTGCACTATTTTATGCTGTTTGCTTTCAAAATAATCTAAAAACTGTTGGCGAATTTGCTGTGAAGTCATAAAACCTTTTTTCTGAATTTTTAATGAGTAAAGATAAGAAAAAAAGAAAAATGGATTTACCGAAAAAATGAAAATCACTTTTGGTAAAGCAGATAATTTAAATCTCATTTCAATTAGTGATTGTTTCTTTTGTCTGATTGAACGCAAACCGTACGACATCTTCTTGAAATTAGTATCATTTCCCGTTCGGATTTAGAGTTCTCAATCTTTATTTCAACATCTTTTGATGTTGGTTTCTTACTTTTAGGTTGATGAGGAGTTATGAAGTTTGCTTTCAGAATAACGAAGCAAAAAAGAGTTGAGCGCCGGTGCGGCTTTCAGCTTTTCACTCAAAGTTTATGGTAAAATTAAATCGTTGAAAACCGAAAATCTTTGTTGAAATTTAACGAAATTAAGTCTAAGTTTTAAAAGAAAATTTCTAAAGGTTAAAAATGGACTCACGCAAAGTACTTATTGTTACAATCGGATTTCTGATGCTCTTAGGTGGATGCAAAACTACTGTAACAAACAGCGTTACCTTTAAAAGTGTCGCTTTAGACAATGTTATAGTTAATTTTATGGGTGAAACTTTTACAGTTGCGCCGAACAGCTCAAAAACGGTTAGAAATATTGCTAAAGGAACTTATGAATATTCAACAACCTACGCTATTCCTTCCGGAATAAAAACATCGTCTGAGCAAGGAGCCGTGAAAGGACCGGTGGCAATGAATGCGGATACTCGAATTACCGTTATGTATTCAAGTTCAATTCAAGGAACCGGCGATCAGTTAACTTATATTGTTAGCGCTACTATTTCTTCCAACGATAAAATTGTTACCCCTACGGGGGGGCTATAAAATTAGTGATTTTCTAATTTAAAAAGATTAGAAATACTCAACTTAGTAAGCGAAGTGTCCTCATTTTTTATTAAATTTCGGTATCTAAATGGAGATAATTATGAATTTTAAAATCAACAGCAAACAATTAGAAAAGCTACTTTCAAAAGTCTTTCCGGCTATTCCTGCAAGAACCACTATGTCAATCTTGGAGAACTTTCTTCTTGAGATTGAAGATGGAAATTTAACGGTTTCTGCAACCGATTTAGAGATTGCTCTTCGAGCATCTTTAAATGTTGACGCCAACGAAAACCTCTCTATGGTTGTTCCAGCAAAACTATTGTTTGATGTTGTAAAATCTCTTGGCGATACCTTGATAAATTTTACTATAGAATCCAATCAAAAGATGCAATTGACTACGGAAAACGGTCAGTATGCAATTGGGTTTACTTCGGCTGATGATTTTCCCAAACTTCCCGTCGTTCAAAAAGAAAAATCTATTACACTTAACGGCAAGACATTAAAAAAAGCTATTGAAAAAACATCTTTTGCAATTAGTAAAGAAGCTATGCGCCCCGCTATGATGGGAGCTTTGTTGGAATGCACTGAAACCGGGTTAATTTTTGTCGCTACAGACGGACATCGCCTTGTAAAATTTATTGACCAAAGCGTAACTTTTGCAAACCACGAAAATTATATTCTTCCGGAACGCGCTGTTGGGGTTCTCGGAAAATTAGTCAACGAAAATTCTTTAACCCTTTATTTAAGCGATACACATCTTTCGTTCGTAATGGATGATCTCGAATTTAGTTCACGACTCATCGCACAAAAATATCCTGATTACACCAGCGTTATTCCAATCGAAAACGAAAATATTTTAAAACTTAGCAGAAACGATTTACACGCCGCAATAAAAAGAATGCTGCTCTTTTCAACATCCAATTACCAGCAAGTTAAGTTTTCGCTTTCACCTTCAACGCTTGAAGTTTCATCTGAAGATATAGACAAAGGCTCAAGCGCGAAAGAAACCGTTTCATGCGCCTATACCGGCGAACCAATGGACATCGGTTTTAACACTGCCTACGCAAACGATATTCTTATGCACCTTGATGAGGGTGAAATTCAATTTAAACTGCACTCGCCAACCAAAGCCTGTGTTATTGAACCTGTTGAGAAAAAAGAACAAGAAGAACTGTTAATGCTGTTAATGCCGGTTCGGTTAAATAGTTAATATGGTTTTGAAATCTCTTCAGGTAAAAAATTATAGAATACATACAGACTCTTTTCTTACTTTTTCAGACGGAATTAATTTTATCGTCGGAGAAAATGGTCAAGGGAAAACAACAATTTTAGAAGCAATTTACTCTTTGTGTACAACAAAAAACTTTAAAGCCTCCTCGGAGCAAGAACTCTTGCAATTCTCTACAAATGAATACGAAGTTACCGGAACATTCCAAGAATTAACCTCTGATATTGTACGGAATTACTTTTCCGCCACCGAAAATAAGCGGGCTTACTTGCTAAACGGTAAACAAATTTACCGCCCTTCGGAGATAATCGGAAAATTTCCGATTGTTCTACTAACACCGGAGGATTATCAATTAACACAAGGGGCTCCCGCCGATAGAAGAAAATTTATTGATGCGATTCTCTCGCAGTCTAATCCTCTTTACATGGAAACGCTGCTTGATTATACCAAAACTATCAAGCATCGTTCGTTTCTTCTGAACAAGATGAAAGAAGATTATCGCTCTGTCAGTTTAAATGAATTAGAAGCGTGGAATTCCAAAATGATTTCTTCGGGAAGCAGTCTTATTGCATACAGAAAAAAATTCGTATCGCTGTTTAACAATTACTTGCTGAAAGCGTATTCTTCAATTTTGTATGGAGAAGAAATTCCTTTTATTGAATACCAAACAACGGTAGTAAGCGAAGGAACTGATTTAGAAGAAAAATTTGCCGCTCAATTAGCAAAAAGAAAAGATGAGGAAATTAGAAGAGGCGCAAACTTAGTGGGACCTCATCGCGATGATTTCCTTTTTTCGATTAACGGAAAAGCATTAAAAATTTTTGGTTCGCAAGGGCAGCACAAAACGTTTCAAGTTGCGCTAAGGTTTGCGCAATTCTTTTATATGAAAGATATTCTTGGAAGAACCCCAATTTTTTTACTTGATGATGCCTTCGGCGAACTAGACGCAAAACGAGCGGCGCATATCAGCAACTACATTCGCAATGTTGGTCAGGCGTTTATATCGGCAACTGATTTAGCAAATCTCTCTTCTTTTTTGCTGAGCGAAAACGACAAAGTGATTAACGTTTCAAACGGTTGCATTTCTTATGCGCAGCCTTAAAGTAAAAAGTTTTGCCGAGCTTCTTGCGAGCGAACCCGGTTTGCGCAAAATAAACGCATTCGTAAAAGACAACGAAGTGATAGAAAAGTTTTATGAGATTTTCCCTGCTTTTGAAAAAATTGTTGAACCTCAAAAAATCGAAAAAAAAGTTCTTCTGCTAAAAGTAGAAAATCCCGCTTGGCGAAATGAACTTTTTCTTCAAAAAGAAAAATTGGTTGAAAAAATAAATAACTTCTTTGGTGAAAAAAGAATAAACTATTTAAAACTTATTGGATAAAAACAGTCGGCGAGCAACCAAGCGTGCGTCGGCATTAAAAACTGAACTAACCATCTGGAAAAATAAATGGCGAACGAAATAGAAAAGATTGAAGAATATAGCGCAAAAAATATTAACGTGCTTAAAGGGCTCGAAGCTGTGCGTATGCGCCCCGCAATGTACATCGGCGATGTTGGTCAGCGCGGGCTGCATCATCTCATAAATGAAGTAGTTGATAACAGCATTGATGAAGCCCTTGCCGGTTATTGCGACACTATCAAGGTTACGATCAACAAAGATGAAACCGTAACCGTAGAAGATAACGGACGCGGCATTCCTGTTGATATGCACCCCGAAGAAAAACGTTCTGCTCTCGAAGTAGTTATGACCGTTTTGCATGCGGGCGGAAAATTTGATAAAAACACCTATAAAGTTTCCGGCGGATTGCACGGAGTTGGTGTTTCGGTTGTTAACGCTCTTTCGGAGTGGCTTCAAGTTGAAGTAAAAAGAAACGGGAAAATTTACCGCCAAGAATACGAGAGAGGCGTTCCGAAATATAAAGTGAAAGAAGCCGGCGCTTCCAGAAAAAACGAAACCGGGACAACTACAACGTTCAAACCGGATAAGCAAATCTTTAAAACAACGAAATTCAAATTTGATATTGTTACAGAAAGAATGCGCGAACTTGCTTATCTCAACAGAGCCATTACCATAATTGTAAAAGATGAAGTTGAAGGAGAAAGCGAAACCTATCACTTCAAAGGCGGCTTAATTGAATTTGTTAAATATCTCGATGCATCACGCGAAGCCTTTCACAAAACAGTTTATATCGAAGGCGAAAAAGACGGAACGCCGATAGAAGTTGCTTTTCAATACAACAGCGGCTATTCGGAAAATCTTTTCTCCTACGTGAACAACATTAACACGCACGAAGGCGGAACGCATCTCGTTGGTTTTAAAACTGCATTAACGAGAACGCTCAATAACTACGCGGCTAAAAACGGCTTAATTAAGAATGAAAAAATTCAACTTACCGGAGATGATTTCCGCGAAGGATTAACCGGCGTACTTTCAGTTAAAGTTCAAGAACCGCAGTTTGAAGGACAAACGAAAACCAAACTCGGAAACAGCGAAACAAAATCAGCGGTTGAAATGCTCGTTGGCGAAAAGCTATCAGAATATTTAGAAGAAAATCCCTCCGTTGGGAAAAAAATAATTGAAAAATGCGCGCGCGCTGCCGAAGCACGCGAAGCAGCACGTAAAGCACGCGAACTTGCACGAAGAAAAAATGCGCTTGATGGATTCGGGCTCCCTGGCAAACTTGCCGACTGCTCCATTACCGATCCCGAACATTGCGAAATGTATATTGTTGAAGGCGATTCGGCGGGCGGCTCTGCTAAGCAAGGGAGAGATAGAAGATTTCAGGCGATTCTTCCGTTGCGCGGAAAAATTTTAAATGTTGAAAAAGCCAACATGAATAAAATCTTGGAGAACAACGAAATTAAAGCAATGATCTCAGCCATTGGCGCGGGCTGGGGCGCTGATTTCGACGCGATAAAATCACGCTACGGCAAAATTATTCTTATGACCGATGCCGACGTTGACGGCGCTCATATCAAAACGCTTCTCCTCACTTTCTTCTATCGGCACATGAAAGAACTTATCGCAAACGGAAATATTTTTATTGCGCAGCCACCTCTTTATAAAATCAAAAAAGGGAAAGAAGAATATTACGCTTACGACGATGCCGAAAGAGATGAAATATTGAAGCGCTTTAAAGGCAACGGAAAAGAAGTTGTTGAAGAAACTGAAGAAGAAACCGCCGAAGCTGAGGTTACTACTTCACGAAAAATTATCGTCTCCCGTTATAAAGGTTTGGGAGAAATGAATCCCGAACAATTGTGGTCAACAACCATGAACCCTGAGACCAGAACGGTGCTGCAAGTATCGCTTGAAAGCGCCGCTACCGCAGACAAAATATTTGAGACGCTCATGGGCGACGCGGTTGAACCCCGACGTGAGTTCATTGAAAAACATGCGAAGTATGTAAGAAACCTGGACATCTAAATAAAAAAATCCAAATAAAAAACAGTTTTAATAAATAATTCAGATATACAATGGCAAACCTTTTTGAAAAAGTACTTCCTGTCTCTTTAGAAGAAGAGATGAAATCATCTTACATTGACTACTCAATGTCCGTTATTGTTTCGCGGGCGCTGCCCGACGTGCGCGACGGACTAAAACCTGTTCACCGCCGCGTCCTTTTCGGAATGCACGAACTTGGTATGTCTTATAACAAGGCGTATAAAAAATCGGCGAGAATTGTGGGCGAAGTGCTTGGTAAGTACCATCCGCACGGCGATACCGCTGTGTACGATTCGATGGTGAGAATGGTGCAGGAGTTTTCGCTCCGCTATCCTTTAGTTGATGGGCAAGGAAATTTCGGGTCGGTAGATGGCGATTCTCCCGCAGCTATGCGTTACACCGAAGCGCGGCTTGCAAAAATTGCAGATGAAATGCTTCGCGATCTTGACAAAAACACCGTGAGTTTTTCTGCTAACTTTGACGATACGCTACAAGAACCAACTGTGCTGCCTTCGTATCTTCCAAATCTTTTAGTGAATGGTTCAAGCGGTATTGCCGTTGGTATGGCAACAAATATTCCGCCTCATAATTTAAGTGAAGTGATTGACGGTTTGGTTGCGATGATTAAAAATCCCGACATCACTAACGAAAAATTGATGAAGTTTGTTACCGCGCCAGATTTTCCGACCGGCGGGATTATCTACGGATATCAAGGAGTAAAAGATGCCTTCACAACCGGAAGAGGGAAAATTGTTGTTCGTGCAAAAGCAAATGTTGAAACACAGAAGAATGGCAAAGAAAGCATCATCGTTACTGAACTTCCGTATCAAGTAAACAAAGCTACGCTGCAAGAAAAAATTGCGGAGCTTGTGCGCGATGAAAAAATTAAAGACATTGCGGCTGTTCGTGATGAATCCGATCGCGACGGCATGCGCTTGGTTATTGAGTTAAAACGTGATGCAACTCCGGCGGTTGTTTTGAACAATCTTTTCAAACATACATCAATGCAAATTACCTTTGGCGTAATTATGTTGGCGTTGGTAAATGGTGTGCCGAAAGTACTTACGCTTAGAGATACGATGTACCATTTCTTGCAGCATCGGATGGACGTGTTGATTCGCAGAACAAAATATGAACTTGACGCTGCAGAACGACGCGCGCACATTTTAGAAGGCTACATCATTGCGCTTGATAATATTGATGAAGTAATCGAGACGATTAAAAAATCGCGCGATGTTGAAACCGCAAAAAATAATTTGATGCGGAAATTCAAACTTTCCGAAATTCAAGCTAAAGCAATTCTCGATATGCGGTTGCAGCGGTTAACCGGACTTGAACGCAAAAAAATTGAAGACGAATACAAAGAAACCATCAAGTTAATTGAAAAATTAAAAGGAATTTTAAACAGCGAAGAAAAACGCTATCTTATTATCAAAGATGAATTGCTGGCGCTGAAAGATAAATTCGGCGATGAACGACGAACGGAAATTATTTACGACTATACGGAATTTTCTTTGGAAGATACCATCGCCGAAGAAGATGTTGTGGTTACTATTTCTCACAAAGGATTTATCAAACGCTTCCCGGTTAGCGGTTATCGCAAGCAAGGGCGCGGCGGCAAAGGTGTACACGGCGCCGAAGCAAAAGATGAAGACTTTATCGAACACATGTTCGTAGCTTCAACGCATCAATATATTTTATTCTTTACCGATAAAGGAAAATGTTATTGGCTGAAAGTTCACGAAATCCCCGAAGGCGGCAGAGCAACACGCGGACGCTCAATCTTGAACTTAATTGAAAAAGAAAAAAATGAAGATATTACGGCGTTTGTAAATGTAAAAGAATTTAAAGACGACCAATACCTGATTATGGCAACAGCTCAGGGAACGATAAAGAAAACGGTTCTTTCCGCTTATGGAAACGTCCGGCGCGGCGGAATAAATGCAATCAACATTAACGATGGCGATAGATTGATTGCCGTTAAAATTACCGACGGCACAAACGATATCGTACTCGGGACTTCGCATGGTTTGGCGATTCGCTTCCACGAAAAAGATGTGCGAGATATGGGCAGAACCGCTACAGGCGTGCGCGGAGTAAATCTCGGCAAAGATGATATTGTCGTTGGTTTATTAGTTATCAAACGGCAAGGCAGCATTCTGGTTGTTACCGAAAACGGTTTCGGAAAACGTTCCGACATTAACGATTACAGAATTACCAAACGCGGCGGCAAAGGAGTTATCACCGTTAAAACTACAGACAAAGTCGGCAAGATGATCTCGATGATGGAAGTAACCGACAACGAAGAATTGATGATCATCAGTACACAAGGAATGGCAATCCGGCAAAGCGTAAAAGATATTCGTGTGATGGGAAGAAATACCCAGGGCGTTCGCGTTATCCGCTTAAAAGAAAACGATGCGATTGCCGATATTGCAAAAGTTGTTCCCGATGATGACTCTGCTTTAAATGAAAACGGAGAACTTCCTAAATAAAATGAAACAGCCTATAACCGTTTTTTCCTGCGGACTATTCCGCAAAACGCTTGAATGAGTATAAATTTTTTCAATTAAAGAATGAAATTCCCGAATAAAATTTTTACTTCTAAGCCAACCCGAAAAACGGGTCTGCCTCCGGGAAGTTTGGTTTTTACCGGCAGACAAAAGTTATCTCAGCCCGCAATTTCACTCATCAAATATTCAGAAAATTCGTGTACGGTTGTTGATTCGATTAACGTTGAAGACCTTTCTGCTGCGCTTGATAAAAACGGAATCAACTGGATAAACATTGAGGGCATTCACGATACCGCGATGGTTGAAAAAATCGGCGAAATATTTCACATGCATCCGTTGTTGTTGGAAGATGTGCTAAATCCGCAGCAGCGCCCCAAGCTTGATGAATACGACAATACGGTTTTTGTTATTGCGAAAATGCTGTCCCTTAATACGGAGCAAAATAAAATTATTGACGAACAGGTGAGTCTTGTTCTCGGCGATAATTTTCTTCTTTCATTCCAGGAAAGCAAACCGGGCGACGCTTTTGATCCGGTGCGGGAACGCATTATCAATAACAAAGGAAAAATCAGAAAAGAAAAATCGGATTATCTTTGCTACCGACTGCTTGACGCAATTGTGGATAATTACTTTGTGGTGCTTGAAGTAATCGGTGATAGGTTAGAAGAGATTGAATCGGAAATAATTCAAGAGCCGCAAAAAAAATCCATACAAAAAATTCATGAATTAAAACGAGAACTGATTTACTTACGCAAAATTACCTGGCCTCTGCGCGAGGTAATCAACAATTTTCACCGCGGCGAACATGCGCTCTTAAATCAGTCCACAAAAGTTTATATGCGCGATCTGTATGACCACACCGTTCAAGTGATTGATACAATTGAAACGTACAGGGATTGGCTGTCGGGGCTTGAAGATTTGTACCTTTCGAGCCTTAGCAATAAAATGAACGAAGTTATGAAAATCCTTACGATGATCGCAACGCTGTTTATCCCTTTGACTTTTATTGTAGGCTTGTACGGAATGAATTTTAAATTTATGCCGGAACTTGAATGGCGGTGGGGTTATCCGTTTGTTTGGGGAATCATGATTATCTTAACCGTATTTATGATCGTTTACTTCAAAAAGAAAAAATGGTTTTGATTCGCTTTCTACTTTCTACTTTGAACTTTTTACTTATCTATTTCTTCTGTTGAACAACGCTTTTTTGTAAAGATCGAGATACTGCTCGGCGGAAACATTCCACGAATAATCTTTTTCCATTCCGTTTGCCATTATTTTGCGCCAGACATCCTTTTCATTCGTGTACGTCTCAACAGCTCGCTGCACGGTTGAAAACAATGCTTCCGGCGTATAATCTACAAAGGAAAATCCGGTGCCGGTTTCCAAATTTTTATGTTTTTCTTCATGCCAATCTTGCACGGTATCTGCGAGTCCGCCGGTTTTTCTTACGACGGGAACGGTTCCATATTTCAAAGAATAAATTTGATTAAGTCCGCACGGCTCATACTGAGAAGGCATCAAGAAGATGTCGGAGCCGGCTTCAATTAAATGAGAGAGTTTATCATCAAAGGCTAAAGAAATAGAAACTTTATCGGGATACGTATAAGCAAGACTTCTGAAAAGATTTTCAACATGATTTTCGCCCGTGCCAAGAATTACCCACTGTGCATTAAGCTTCATCAGTTTGTAGGCGGCTTTTTCAAAAAGATCAAATCCTTTTTGAGCAACCAACCGAGAGATGATTCCAACTAACGGAACATTTTCTTTAACCGGAAGACGCGATGCGCCGAGAAGATATTTTTTATTATCGGCTTTTGTTTCTAAGGTTTCTTCGGAATACCGGAACGGAAGAAATTTATCTATTTCAGGATTCCAGATTGAATAATCAACTCCGTTTACAATTCCAAAAAAGTCATTTACACGATAACGAAGCACTCCCTCTAAACCGGCGCCATATTCCGAAGTTGTAATTTCTTCGGCGTAAGTTTTGCTTACGGTGTTAATTACATCTGCATACATCAAACCGGTTTTAAGAAAGCAGAAACTTTTCCAGACTTCAATCGGACTGTTTGGATAAAAAAGTTCGGGACGAATTTCCGCTTTATCTATTGTTGCTTGTGGAAACCTTCCTTGATACCCGACGTTGTGAATGGACATCACTGTTGCGGTTCGATGAAAAAATTTATCCCAGTTATAATTATCTTTTAAGTATAGCGGAATAATTCCCGTCTGCCAATCGTTGCAATGAATAATATCCGGTTTCCATTTTAAACGTTGCAGCGCTTCAATTACAGCCTTAGAATAAAGGATGAAACGCTCGTCTTCATCGGAGTCGCTGGTGTAAATTTTGGGGCGGTTAAAATAATAGGGGCAGTCGAGAAAATAAATTTCAACGGAAGAGTTCGGCAGATAACCGAGAAAAACGTCAACGTTGTGCACACGTCCGGCAACGCGAACTGGCATTGTTCCGATTGACCAATCGTAACTCAAATCAAAAAGGGCGTGATCAATTTGCGCGTATTTGGGAATAAAGACTTTTACATCTTCGCCAAGATTTTTTAACGCTTTCGGCAAAGCGCCGATAACGTCGCCAAGTCCCCCGGTTTTAGCAAAAGGATACGCTTCAGAAGCGGCAAAGGCAATTTTCATTTAGAATCTTTTTTAATAATATGTAATAATTTTTTCAATGGTTCTTTTTCATTTTTCTTTTCGTCATCAAGAAAATGCTGAATTGAACGAGTGATCTGTGCAAAATTTTCAAATTTTCGTGGATTTCCGTTTTTATTATTTACTGTCTTTTTCCCATTTATGAACGAATTCGATTTTATATCATAAGAAGCATTAAATAACAAAGCCGCTATTTCTACGGTGATTTTTATTGCTTTTTTAAATCTAAATGAACTTGATTTCTTCCCAACAATTACACGAAAATTTTTTTTATACCCTTTTTTCAGTTTTTTATAATGAGCATTATGGTGAATTCTGTTATCAACCGATTTTGTGAAATTTGTACTACTAAACTCCAAATTCTCTTCAACATTAAAACAACTAACGAAATACAAAGAACTTGAATTTAGAAATTTTTCTTTTGCTGAATCATAATCATATAATCTTGCAAGAAAAAGAATTATGTCGCCAGCAGAAACCTCTTTTAAATTGCCTGCTCGGGATGAATAACCATCCCCATAAGTTAGCTTAACAAAATCGGGATCATTGTGAGCAAAATAACTGTGTAATTCAGCTGGGAGGTATTCTGCCAGATTTTTCTTTGCCTTGTTAAAGCACTTTATATAACTGTACTGACAAGAATCATCACAATATTTGATATGTGTTTTTGACTCCTTAATTGGAATAAATTCAAAAGTCTTGTCAGAAAATATGGGAGATTTCATTTTCCGCTTTGAT
>Ga0172371_10006788_pt1 | contig 16496 bp, 18 predicted proteins | sample Lak12m_FD_114543 | JGI IMG/M metagenome (GOLD analysis project Ga0172371, IMG submission 114543) | Freshwater microbial communities from Kabuno Bay, South-Kivu, Congo - kab_022012_12m | ecosystem: Environmental > Aquatic > Freshwater > Lake | place: Democratic Republic of the Congo: South-Kivu...
AGAAATAATTTTAATACCCACTGGAAGTCCCGTGGAACTTGGAACAATATGCTAAGGAAAGAATACTACGCCATAAGAGATAGCGAGTCTGGCGATAATATGGGTTATCAGGAAGCACTTGATGTTTTAACTAAAGGAACAAAGTTCAAGAACAAGGAAGATGAAAAAGACTTTATAAGGACTATGCAACTTTGGAACGGGGTTATGAGAGGGACTATAAAACCCACAGAAGCACAGTTCTATTATACCGAAGCCGAAGAAGCAAGACAAAGAAAATCAGGCGGAACTGATTTCAGCAAACTAAAGAAATCTGGTTCTTTCAAAGATAAAAAAGGTAGAATTTTCAATACCTATAGATACAAATAGATTTTACAGTTCCCTGTAAGACCCAAGCGGAGGGTATTCCGCAAAAGGAGAACTAAATGGAAGAAACAAAAGAGGCTGTAAATACTACGGAATCAGCTCCCGTAGAGGAAACACAAGAGGTCGTTAATCAGTCTGCACCGACCGACCAGACACAAGCCACACAACCAGAGGCAGAAACACCTCAATCCCAACCTGCGGGTCAGCAGTCGTATGAGGCGGTTGATGAATTTGGAGTCCCGTATAAAAACAGGACGTTTGAGTGGAAACGGAAATATGAGGAAACTGTTGATAAGCTGCCTTCCTTAATTGAGGAAGCGGTTAAGAGCAGTGTCCAGCAATACGGTCAGGCTCCGCAAAAGAAATACACAGTTGCGGAACTTGAACAATTTGCACAGCAAAGCCCAGAACATAGACCGTGGGTTGAAGAACAAAAGGCTTCGCTTTTAAGGGAGCAGTTGACAAATGAATTTGAACGAAAGATAAAATCCGTAGAAGATAAGAAAAATGCGGAGTTTAGGAAACAACAGTCTTTCGGTTACGTGGCAACTAACTACCCAGAAGTATTTGTTAAGAACCAAAACGGACAGATTATGGGTATAAACAACCAAAGCCCTATGGCACAGCAAATCAACGTTCTTATGAACGACCCAAGATTTGCCAATGACCCAGAGGGTTTAGCGGCTGCTGCTGATATTGCTTATGCAAGAGTTTCACGCAGTCAAATGGGGGTAAACCAAATGAAAGAGCAGAAACTTAAAGCAGAGGTTAAGCATCTACAGAAGCAGACATTGGTTGAGGGCGGTGCAAGGCAAAACGTTCAAGCAGTTCCTGAATACCGTAAAGCCATAGAAAAAGCAAAAAAATCAGGTTCAATGCAAGACGTCAAGGCTGCGTTTGCCGCAATAGCAAAAGCAAAGCGTGACGCTATGGAGAAATAGAAATGGCATTAGGATATGGAAACGTTTACGACAACGTAGGCGGAACAGTTCGGGAAGATTTACTTGACCTTTTAACTAACCTTTCACCGAAACAAACACAGTTAGTAACAGGTTTAGGAACTTCTACTGCAAAGTCTATTAGGCACGAGTGGTTGACGTAAACCAGCCTCTCGTTAAACAGATTGGAAATTCGGTGGAAGCGAAAGCCAATACCGAGCCGAGCCTACAAAAGTAGGAAGGTGTAACGACTAAAGAAATACTATATAGTAGATAAGGAGAGAAATGATAAATCCTTTATCGAAGGAAGCAAGAGAAATGCTCTTTGGAAGTTTGTTGGGAGACGCTGGGGTTTATTTATCAACTGGCTCAAGACATTATCATTTAATGATTTGTCATTCTCCTAAACAAAAAGAATATATGGAGTGGAAAGAACAGTTTTTAAAACCTGTATCTACTGGGATAAAACAGGCAACTCATTATCATAGAATAAGAAAAAAGGAATATACAACTCTTACGTTAAGAACTATTAACCTATCTTATTTTACGAGATTGAGAAAAATATTTTATCCTTATGGCAAGAAGATTGTGCGGGCGAACGTTCTTAACAAATTAACTCCGTTAGGTTTAGCAACTTGGTTTATGGACGATGGGTATGGGTGTATAAATAATAGGGGTTACGCCCAACTATATTTATGCACTTGTTCTTATTGTCAAGCGGACAACCAAATAATTAGAAGTTATTTCTTGGATAAGTTAGGTATAGAAACAAGAATACACGGTGGCAATTATCCCAAGATTTACTTTAATAAACCAAATGCTAAAAAACTAATAGAGATTATAAAGCCATATATTATTCCAAGTATGGAGTATAAATTAAGGTATTTTTTACAAACCAATCCAGCCGAGAAATCGGTGGAAGATATAGTCTAAAACTTAAAAAGTTTTGTGGTTGATACACTCAACTCAGTTAAAACCAACGCACAGCTTGAAGGACAGTCGATTACTTATCATAATCTTACCAATCCTTCCCGTCTGAGCAATTATACCCAGATTTTCAAGCAGGGGTATAAGGTTTCCAACACTGAAAGAGCTGTTGACGAAGCTGGTTTTGAGGACAGATACAACTACGAAAAAACCAAAGCATTAGCCCTTATCAAAAATGATATGGAATATGCATTGGTTCGTGGAACATTAGTATCTGGTTCTGGAACGGGTGCAAGGAATTTAAGGGGTATTAAATACTCTCTTTCTTTGCTCACTGCACAGTCAGGTGTTTCATTAACAGAGACTATTCTTAACGATTACTTACAGTTAGTTTGGGATAATACTTCCACAGAAGTAAATGCCATCTACACTGATATGTATCTAAAGAGAAAAATCTCTGCTTTCACTGCTGGGGCAACAAAGAACTTCAATCAAGATGATAGGCGTTTAATCAATGCGATTGATGTTTATGAAGCTGACGCAGCCAAGGTGGTAAAGTTATTTGCTCACAGGTATGTATCTATATCTGGAACAGATACTAACCACGGGTTAATAGCAATCAACGAAGATATGTTCAAAGTAGCTTATCTTCGCAAGCCATTTACCAAAGAGGAAGATGGCACTGGTGCAGATTACTCTGGTGGAAACATAATTACCGAGTTGACACTTGAGAACGCCCACTACAACGCTGGAGTTTGGGCAGACGAGCATCTATAAACTCGTTTGTTAAGCGGGGTTTGTAGGTTTTCCCTAAAAACCTACATAAATTTATGAGCAAGCTTACTACGACATTTAGCGGTCATAACCCACTGGAAAAAGGCAAGTATGCCGAGATACGTAAATACATCAACCATTGGCTTACTGACCAGAGTGTTTATTGTAATAACTGCGGGTTACCGTTCTATGGAGAGAAGTGTTGCGACCACCCAGAGGTAGGTAAGAACTTAGACCACTGCTGGGCGGTGATAGTCCAGAACAAAGCCCGACAGAAGTTGAGCAGAAACGAGTTTGCTTCTAACACTACAAATACAATGCGTCTTGGGATAAGTATGCCACAGAAATTATTACAGGACTTAGAGAAATTCTGCAAGGCTACTATGGGAGTTAAGCTCTTTGAAAACCAGAAAGACTTAAGGGGATTTGCCAAAGCGTTCCCTCAATTTATGATAATGGAGAGGATTTAATGCCGACAATTACATTACAGGTTATTGTAAAAGACGAAGTAAAGGAAGTAGCAAGGATTGTAAAGGATTATATAGATTACTTTGACGTAATACAGATAGCCTATGATTATGATTGCGTGGCAGATTTAGGTTCTCACCCTAAAGTAGAGCTTTATAAGTATGAGTGGCAAAACGACTTTGCTCATAAGAGAAACTGGCTTGCGGATAAGTGTAAGACAGATTATTATTTTACTATTGACGCTGACGACACCATAGAATACCCAGAAAAGATAAGGAAAGTTGCCGAACTCGCTGGTAGTGAAAATCTGAATATAGTCTTTGGTTATTACCTCTACGGATTTGACCAAGACGGGAATTGTTGTGCAGCACACTGGAAAGAAAGATTAGTCAAGAATACTCCTAATCTAAGGTGGAATAAGAAAATACACGAAAACATAATCCCTGTCTCTATGATAGGGCATAAGTTTGAGATGGACGACAGGCTGCTTGTCAGGCATAATGTCAAGAGCGAGGAGGGTTTAGTTGAGTCCCAGAAACGAAATATTAAGTTCTTACTTGACGAATACAACCAAGACAAAGAAAAGACCGACCCCAGAACACTCGCCTATCTTGGACGAGTTCTGTTCTCCTTTGGTGATTATAAACGGGCGAGATATTTCCTTGAGAAACACATTGCTCTTTCAGGGTGGGATGAAGATAGACACCTATCGTGGTGTCAGTTAGCAGATTTGCATAGATTACAGAAAGATTACAAACAAGCCATAGCTTGTGGATTTGAGGCGTTAGCAGAACGCCCTGATTTACCAGATGGATATTTAGCGATATTCTGGGCTTACTTTGACGACGCAAAGTGGGATAAGGCTATAGAGTGGTGTGAACAGGGTATCAACAAACCTGCTCCCAAGAACTTTATGGTTACTGACCCCTCAGCTTATACTTGGAGACCAGCACTGGCTCTTTCTTATGCTTATTGGAATATCGGCGAGTTTGAGAAAGCAATGAAGTTATTTAATTACGCCAAGAAATTAGCACCCTCTGTGGAGTTTGTAAAACAAAACGAGAAGATTTATATTGAAGCACTTGACAGGAAAAACTACATAGACAAATTTCTGTGGTTGTTAAGTTATACCAACGAGAATAAAGGCGATGTTGTAAAACTTGTAGAGAGTGTTCCATCAACTTTATTTGAAAACCAGACAATATCACTTTTAAGGAATAAATACTTACCACCTAAATACTGGGAAGATAATTCGGTAGTTATATACTGCGGTGAAACTCCCCATACTTGGTCGCCTAACTCGGTTAAAACAGGAATAGGCGGGAGTGAAGAAGCAGCAATCAATATGGGCAAGGAGTTAAATAAACTCGGATATAAAGTAACGGTTTATTGTTCTTGCAGTGAAGAAGGTATTTATGATGGGGTTCAGTATTATACAAATGTAAGATTTAACCCTAAAGACCAATTCAATATAATAATAGGCTGGAGATGTAATATATTCGCTTATCAAGTCCAAGGCAAGAGAAAGATTATATGGGTTCACGACTTACCCAAGGGCTTAGGTCTTACTGAGGAGAATTGTAGGTTCTTTGACAAGATAGTGGTTCTAAGTAACTATCACAAATCCCTTTTACCCAGTTTTGTGCCAGAAGAAAAGATATATGTCTCCACAAATGGCATAAATCCAGACGATTTTCTGGGATTAGAGAAGATAAAGAGAGAACCGCATAGGATGATTTACGCCTCAAGTTATGACAGGGGAATTGACCTAATCCTCAACAACTGGACTGAGATAAGAAAAGCAGTGCCAGACGCAGAGTTACATTGTTACTACGGAATGAACACCTATGAAGAATATATAAAACGGGGGTTAATAAGAGATGACGGTTGGATGGAGCAAATGCAGAGGTTATTCTCTCAAGAGGGGGTATTTGACCACGGCAGAGTGGGTCACGCTGAACTTGCTCAGGAATATGCAAAGGCTTCAATATTTGCTTACCCTTGCACTTATTCGGGTGAGATTAACTGTATTGCTCTTACTAAGGCTATCGCCTGTGGTTGTTATCCACTCACCAATGATTTTGCAGTCCTTCCTGAAAGAAATACATTCGGCAGGGTGGTCAAGAATGAGAAATTTATCTCATCTCTTATTACATTGCTTAGAAAAGGTGACACTCAAATCAACAACGATGGCTATATCCAAAAGAACTCGTGGGAGAGCGTAGCAAAAGACTGGGAAACTAATCTATTCCCCAATGACATTGAGGTTGTTCTTGAGACACGCCATAGTTGGGCGTATAAAAACTTAGACAAGAAAGCAAAAATAGTTGATATAGGCTCAAACAAAGGTCACGTATTTGAGGACTGGGACAGGACTAACATAACCTCGGTAGATATAGACGAATACGATATACCTAACTTTGTTCGGGCTAACGCAGATGACTTACCATTTAAGGACAAGGAGTTTGACTATGCTTGTTTATTTGAGATAGTTGAACATACTAAAAACCCCGTAAAGGTATTGTCAGAAGCACACAGGGTTGCTAAAACAACGCTTATTACTGTTCCCTATGAATTTGAGTGGTGTGATGAATTAGAGCCGTTTGCTAAGGTTGGGGACAAGATAAAGAAAGATAATTTTGAGGATGAGATAAAGGCAGCAAACCCAGCGAAAGAGATAACTGATGACGGATATGCTCATTTATTCCACGAGATTTTCTACACCCCAGAGTTATTCAAAGACCACTTAACACAGGCAGGGTTTACGGAGATTAAGATGGTTAAGATAAGATTTGGAAAGTTGACTTGGCTGGGAGCGATATGCCAATAGGTGCTTTAGTAAGGTCATATGGATTAACTAATTATCTTGACGCAGTTCTTGATAGTTACGACTGGGTTGATAAAGTAGTAGTTATGAACCACAGATTTAAGGGAGTTAAGAAAACAAAAGACGACACTGGTCTTTTAACCGTTCCCCATCATAACGCTATTCTTAAAACTGGCGAAGAATTAAACCAACACGAAGTATTCAACGAAGGGTTAAAAGAATTTGACGGTTTCAGTTGTGTGTTTATAGCGGACAACGACGAAATCTTACAGAGAGCCGACCAAGAGAAAATAGTCAAAGGCATAGAGGGATTTGACGCAGTAACTTGCAAGATATTAGATTATGCCCGTTCTTACGATTTTATATTCCCGATAAGAGGACACCACCCGATAGTGGCAGTAAAACCTTATGCTAAGTTCCACGATGTTAGGTGTTCAGGTTGTAGGCATAAAGTTATGTCGGACATATACTTACACCACTTCGGCTATGTTTATACACCAGAAGAACTTACTTGGAAATTAGACTGGGAGAAGCCGTGGGAGCATAGTTCAGTAATTGACATATTAGCACACGTTCCACAGCGTTATGAAATGCCAGAAGAAATAAAGGAGATATTGGGTGATAGAAATACCAAGGTCTTATAATTATATATCAGCATTTTTAACCTTCGCCTGTAATTTTAATTGTCATTATTGTATTAATAAATACAACGGTTTGTATAAATACAGACATCTTAATATAGAAGATCGGATTCACGGGCTAAATAGAATAAAAACCAGAAGTGATTTGCCAATAACTATAACGGGTGGCGAACCAACATTATACAAAGATTTCTATGCTCTTTGTAGGGGGATAAGAGAAGATTTACCTCTTGATTTACTTACTAATGGAAAGTTTGATACCGCTGAGTTTATGCGGTGTGTTCAGCCAAATAGATTTAAGAGAAACGCCAAGTATGCGTCAATAAGGTTCTCTTATCATCCCTCGTATACTAATATACTTAAATTATTAAAAAAGGTTTGTAGGTTACAAAAAGATGGTTACTCGGTAGGTATATGGGGAGTAGGAGATACGGCACACAACAAAAAAACACAGTTCTTCTGTCGGCTCTTTGGCATAGACTTCAGGTTAAAGGAATATCTTGACGATAAGCACGGGACTTACAAATATGCGGGGGGTTTGGACGGTAAAAGGAAGAAGTGCTTATGTAAACCGTCCGAACTCCTTATCGCTCCTGATGGCAGATTATTCCGTTGCCACTATGATTTATACCACGGGGTTAATTCTTACGGACACTTATTAGATAACAAGATAAAACTTCCAGATACTTACTTACCCTGTGATAACTACGGATTGTGTAATCCCTGTGATATTAAGACGAAGTTTAATAGGTTTCAGATAGGCGGTCATTGTGCGGTAACCATAAAGGAGACAAATGGATAAGTATTGCTACGACGGGACTAAACTTCTTTGGCATATGGATAGGGTTATTGACCACTTTGATAACGGGAAATGTATCGCCCCAATCCATATAGATATGGGTGCCACTGCTACCTGTAATTCTGACTGTGTATATTGTTATGCTAAGCATCAAGGTCACGGCGGAGAGATATTAGACAGACAGGTGTTTTTAAGGTTAATGGAAGAAGCACCCAAAATAGGTATTAAATCAATAGCAATTATAGGTGATGGCGAACCTACACTTAGCCCAGCACTTTATGATGCTGTGAGAGTAGGAAAAGAAAACGGGTTAGATTTAAGCGTGGGAACTAACGGAATAGCATTAACCCCAGAGAAGATAGATGCTCTTTTGAAAAACTGTGTATGGTTAAGATTCAATCTTTCGGCAGGCTCAAGAGAAGGATATAAAACAGTCCACGGTAAAGATAACTGGGCGAGGGTATCCGATAATATAGATAGGGCAGTAAAAATCAAGAAGGAAAAGGGATACCCTTGCACTATCGGTTTGCAGATGGTCTTGATACCTCATTGTGTGGAAGAGGTTATACCCGAAGCCAAATTTGCCATAAACACTGGTGTTGATTATATGGTAGTTAAGCAATACTCTGACCCAGTTTGTGACAAAATGTCACAGGTTGACAGGGATTGGTATAATAACAAAGAAACTAAGAATATCTTAAAGACCGCTGAGGATATGTCAACTTATAACACCCAGATAATAATTAAGTGGGGATTGATGCAGTTCCACGATAATAAACCTTATAAACATTGTGTAGATATTCCATTGTTGATTGAGATTTCAGGCACGGGAAAAATATATCCCTGTGGTTATCATTTTAGAAACCCCAAGTATGAAATGGGTGATTTGAATAAACAAAGTATTGCTGAAATAGTAAGAAGTAAGAGATATTGGGATTTAATCAGGTATATGCGTAAAGAACATATAGTCGGTAAAGATTGCCACGGTGCTTGTAGACACGACCGCACAAATGAGTTTATTTGGAACTATATCCATAAACCAGAACACTTAAATTTTATTTAGATGCCAAGACCACCGTTCACATACACTTTTGGGGAAGTTATTGACAAACTGAGCATAATTTCTAAAAAAGACCAGTTTGGACTTCAGGGTGCAAGACAAGAGTTAGATAACTTTATGACTTGGCTTAACGACATAGGCGTAGATGCTTATCTTATACTTTCAATTATTAGGGTTACCCAAGCCAACAATGACATCTGGCACTTAGAACACGAGTTGAGAAACGCCAAAGAGGGTGATATACCTTTAGACCAAGTAGGCAGAATTGCTATCAAGGTCAGAGAACATAACAAGGGTCGTGTTAGATATATGAACGAACTTGACCGACTTTGCGGGGCAGAGCATATAACCGAGAAAGTCAAACACTTATCAGAAGATATTTATGACAGGTTCTATAAAAGACAGAGTTAAAGAATTAAGGGAAAAGGTTTTTAACGAAGCCTGTAAAAAGAATATGGGGCATATAGCACCCTCTCTTTCCTGTCTTGATATAATAGGAGTTCTTTCTTATAGCCCAGAGTTTGCTGGGGATAAAATAGTCATATCAAAAGGTCACGGCTGTTATGCACTATATGCGATTAAAGACAAGTGGGGAACAGGGTGTCTTGAGGGGTTTGGTTCACTCGGTCACGGCTTACCTATCGCAGTAGGCAATGCCTTCGGTATGAAACTGCTCGGTAAAAAAGGTCATATCTGGTGCATAGTCGGTGATGGTGAGATGCAAGAGGGTTCAATGTGGGAAGCATTGAATTTCTTACAACACCACAATTTAGACAATATCTCGGTCATAATAGACAACAACGGCTTACAGGCTATGGACAGGGTAGAAAATATCTTAAAACACAACCTTGAGGATAGATTAAACGCTTGGGGATTAGAAACTTGGGTATGCGACGGGCATAACATAGACAAGCTATATTACATATTGAAGTTCAAGCCAAGAGTTCTTATAGCAAATACCATAAAAGGTAAGGGATATAAGTGTATGGAAAATATCCCTAAGTTCCATTTTAGAATACCAAATGACGACGAGAGACTCAATTCTTAAAGACCTGATACCTTATTTCAATGACCCCAGATATTATTTGATAGTTTTGGATATGGGCTTTGGAAAGGTAGACCTTATTAAGTCTTTATATCCTAACAGGGTTTATAACTTAGGTATAGCCGAGCAAGGTTCAGTAGGGATTGCCTCTGGTATGGCTGAAGCGGGGTTAATACCGATAGTTTATTCAATAGCAACTTTCTTGGTTTTCAGGGCGTTAGAGCAGATTAAGAACGACATAGTTTATCGTGGAATGAACGTAAAATTGATAGGAAATGGAAGCGGAGACTATTTCAAAGATATGGGTGATTGCCACTGGTGCAGAGACAATGATAAAAAACTTATGGATATAATCGGTATGCCAGTGTATGAAAATAACCAATTTGAGGAGTGGATTAACTCCAGTGAGGCGGGGTATATAAGGGTATGAACAGACAGGAAATGCGTAATAGTTTTGATAAGAATACAGCAAGAGATGTTTTGTTTGAGGTGAAAGAAGTATTAGATAAGTGCAAGGTTGAATTCTTTCTCATAGGTGGGACATTATTAGGGGCGGTAAGAGATAAAAACTTTCCTAAATATGACTTTGATATAGATTTGGGTGTTAATCAGGACATACTGGTTAATAAAATACCCGAACTTGAAAAAGAGTTTGTCTCCCGTGGGTTTAGTGTCTCTAAATTCTCTACTCCTTACCCGTTTGACAGGTTTATAAAAGTAACAAAAAATAGGGTAACGACTGATATTACAGATTTTAAGTTGGTTAATGATGAGTATATACACATTTTTAAGTTCAACAGGGGTTGTTTCGTATTTCCCAGAGAGATGTTTGACAATCTTGGGGAGATAAACTTTCTTGGTAAGATTTTTAAGATACCCACTCCAGTAGAGAAAGTTCTTGAACATAATTTCACTGTGAGTTGGACAGTTGAGGACAAAGACTGGAATTGGGAAACATCTCCGTGCTTGAAATGGGATTACAGCAATATGAGAAGCCAGTGCTTTGTTAATCCATTACATATATCTTCTGCCCGTAATTATCAAGGTCGTATGACAAATGACAAGCCAGAGAACGCTAAAATAGCAAGACAATTCGGTTTTGACTTCTGGGACGGGGATAGGAAATATGGCTACGGTGGCTATAAAGACGACGGCAGGTGGTATCAAGTAGCCGAGAAGATGATTAAAGTCTATGGTCTTAATCCAGAAAGTAAGGTCTTAGACATAGGTTGTGGTAAGGGGTATTTAGGCAAGTGGATAAACAAATTAGGCGGTGGTGAAGTTTGGGGTTGTGATATATCCGACTATGCTCTTGAGAAATGTGTTATACCGAATAAGTTTAAGTTTGAGGCAGGGAAGGACGAGTTAAAAGAGAACTATGATTTAATCATTTCAATAACCACACTTCATAATTTATTACTCCCTAACCTTAAACAAGCCATAAAGCAGATAAATGAACACTCTAAACAGGCTTATATTTGTGTAGAGAGCTACAGAAACGAAAGAGAGTTATATAACTTACAATGTTGGGCTTTAACCTGTGAACAATTCTTAAGACCCGAAGAATGGCAGTTTTTGTTTGATGAATACAATTACAGGGGAGATTATGAGTTTATCTTCTTTGAATAAAATACTGATTACTGGTGCAAAGGGGTATATTGGAAGTTTTCTTATCAAATATCTTACTAACAAGGGCTTCCACACGATAAGGTTTGTTAAAGACCTGAATAGAATTAAGGAACTACCAGAGTGTGATTTAATAATTCATTGTGCTGGAAGAAGATTAAAGAAGGGCGTCAAGATAAGTGATTTCGTCAGGGATAATGTAACCGCTACTATAAACTTAACTAAGCTCGCTGATGGAAAGCCAATAATCTATTTATCCACCAAGGCGGTTTATGTATTTAAACCTTACGGGATTACCAAACTATTAGCTGAGTTTGTTTTAACCCAAGAATACAATAATTCGGTTATATTAAGGTTACCCAAGATTATAGACGGCAGAACAGAACCAGAGAATATAGAACACGCCATTTCAATAGGCTTAGAGAATTTAGGAGATTGGATAGTTGAGACTATTAACAGTTTGCCCGTCAAGGATTAGACCAGAGCGTATTCAGGATATGCTCGCAAGCTATGACGCAACCAAAAGCCCTTGGAACGATATGGTAATTTATGTTGCAGATGACGACCCAAGGCTTGAAGATTATAAAGAAGTTCTTTCTAATAGAAACCTGATAATCGGTAAACGCAGGACATACGTAGAGGTTAATAATTACTGTATGTGCGAATTATACCCAGATTATCCTTATTACTCCGAGATAGGCGATGACCATTATTACCATACTAAAGAGTGGGACAGAATTTTGGTAGAGACAATAGAGAAAAACGGTGGTTGGGGGTTTGCCTGTGGTAATAAACAAGGGTTACCTTCTGGTATGGTTACCTCGGCAAACGTAATCAAGGCATTAGGTTATTACATAACTCCGCTATTAAAACAATGCTATGTTGATAATTTTCACCAAGAATTAGGCGAAGCGTGTGGAATATTTTATAGAGTTCCAGAAGTAGATATAGAACATAGACATTGGGTCTTTAAAAAAGCACCACCTGATGAGAATTACTATACCATTACTCACCCCGATACATTAAAAGAGGGGTTAGGGCTTATCAACCAGTGGCGTGCTTTGTATAAACAGCGTGATGTAGAAAGGATAAATGCGGGTAGGGGTATTAATTAAATCTTATCATTCAACTCAATATCTTTCATTGGTATTAGAGCAATACAGGTGGGTAGACAAGATAGCTGTTCTTAATTACAGATTTGATATAGTAAAAGAAACCACTGATAATACTAAAGAAATATGCAGTAAATTCAAACACCCTAATTTAATAGTTGAGAGTGGATTTGGAATACCACAACACGAGATACACAACAGGGGTCTTGAATTACTAAAAGATTGCACTTATGCTTTTATCGCTGATGCTGATGAAATATTATTCCCTGATGACCAAAGAAGAATACTCTCCCGTATGCAGGAATGGGATTGTGGGTGTTGCAACATAGTTGATTACAACGGAGACCTGAATCACGCTTTACCAAAAAGACAAGGATTCGCTTTGGTATGCGTTGCTATAAACCAAATAAAATTTCATAATATAAGAAGTGTTCAACCAACGGCAAGAGAGATAGTGTTACCAGAAATTACAATGCACCATTTAGGGCTTGTATTCCCTAAAGAAATTATAGACTGGAAAGCCGATTGGGAGCATCAAGAGGAAATTCAAACCAAAGAGAGTCTATTAAATGATTGGGCGGTCAAGAGAATAGTTATTCCGCCAATAAGATTAGTTGATTTAGTAAGTAAGGTATTTAAAAAAACAAGGGTTTATGTCCACGGGGTCTTTGATTTACTTCATTACGGACACGTTCAATATCTTCAGAAAGCCAAGAAATTAGGTGATGAGTTAATTGTTGGTTTAATTATCGACGGAGAAGTAGAAAAAGTTAAGGGTTATAAACCTATAATGAATTATGAACAGAGACACCAAGTGATAAAAGAACTAAGGTGTGTTGATTGTGTAATGTGTCAAAAGGAGACAGACCCCACAAGAAATATGCAGGTATTGAAGGATGAGGGTAGGCAGATAGATATTCTTTGCAGGGGGAGTGATTACAAAAATATCCCACAAGGCACAAAGTTTATAGAGGACAATGGTGGTAAGGTTGTAAGGATTCCTTACTGTAATGAAATAAGTTCAACCGAGATAAAGAACAGGATATTAAAGGAATGGAAGGGGTAAATGAGCAAACAATTCTCTGTAATAGTAGGTAATGTCGGTTCGGAAGTTCAAGATACTTCTACCGCACTCCAGACGTTGATTAAGAACTGGATTAACAGAAGATACCAGCAGGTAATGCGTGAGATTAACTGGAATGTAATCAACCAAGATTACACTATCTCAGTTACTTCTTCCGCACAGGACTATGAACTACCTTCTGATTTTGGGAAAGAAATATCCTGTGTAGACTCTACTAATGGAGAATCACTTACAAGGGTTGATATTCAAAGGCTGTATATGGACTACCCAGACTCAGTTTCAGATAGTGGGGTAGTTGAGAGATATGCAATTTACAGAAGTGACGGGAAGAAAGACTATATCAGGTTTCATTATTACCCATCATCGTCAATTACGGTAGCATTACCCTACATAGTTAAACCTGCTGATTTAAGTGCTGACTCTGATACTACTATTATGCCTATTGAGGATTTGCTTGAGATAGGGGCGATTGCGGATGCGTGGAGATACAAAAGGCAGGGTGCAAAGGCTAATGACTACGAAACAAGGTTTGGAATAGAACTACAGAAGTTTATATGGAACCAAGAGAACCAACCAAATCAAGTAACTCAGTTTATTCCAGCCACATTCGATAAGGACGATTTATACTAATATGGCAATTCAAGACATAAGACTTGTAAATAGTTTAAGGACTCCAGACGATGCTCCCTTGTTCGTTATAAACAAGGATATGACTGGGGGGATAAACACAAGACAGCACTCCTCAAGAATTAAAGAGAACCAGTGCGAGGTTCTAACCAACGCTGATATAAGCATATCTGGTCAGGTGGTTAAGAGGAATGGCTCTGTCTTGATAGGAAATGATGTAGGGAATGTCTCACCCGTGGCTATGTGTAATTTCGTTATTCAGGGCGGGACTGACCAGTTGTTGATGTATGAAAACACGACTCTATGGAAATGGATTGGCTCTGGAGATTGGGTTTCTCTCAAGGCAAATTTCACAGCGTCTACTGATGTAGGTATGGTTGCTTGCAAAGAGTCAGGTTTATCCCCAGACGATGTAGTTATAATCCAAAACGGTCAAGACAATGCTTTCAGGGTAGACTCTCTTGGTAATTTTCAGGACTTAGGTAATACCTCAGGGACGGGTTCTGACTCACCGCCCAAGTCAACAGTTATGTGCTGGTATGGCAACAGGGTTTGGGTATTATTAAATGACTTACTTTATTTTTCTGATGCTTACCCTGCGGATTATTCAGTGGCTTATGATACAGTAGCAAATGTTTATCGTATTCCCGTAGGTGCTGAAAGAAAGTTAATGGCGACCCGTGATATGGGTATAGTAGTTTTGGGTAAGAAAGAGATATGGGCTATCGCTCCATCTGTTACACCTGCGGCTACCGACAAACCAGAACCGTTGATTACCAATTTAGGCTGTGTATCTAAAAAAGGTGCAGTTCAGTATGGTGATGATATTTACTTCTTCTCTCAAGACGGGTTAAGGGCGTTAAAAAGAACAGTCCAAGATAAGTTACAGTTAGGTGCTTCTTATCCAGTCTCTTACGGATTAAAGACGCAGTTTGAAAGGATTTCTTGGGCGAACATAGAAAACCTGTCAATGGAGACATTTGATAATAAGATTTTTATAACCATACCAACTTCTGCTACTACTTATGATGTTTGGGTTTATTATCCCGCACAGGACGCATTTGTCACCATAGAGGGTTGGTATCCTACTTGCTGGGCTACTTATAAAGTAAGCGGAGAAGAAAGACTTTACTATGGTAAGGTCTCACAAGGTAAAATATATCGTGGCTGGTATGGTTATACCGACGAGGGGACTTCTACAACTAATGGGACTGCGGTAACTATGACCATAGACGGGCGTGAGGAAAACCTTGGTCAGCCTATGGTTTACAAGGTCGGTGGAGAGTTAGAGATAGAAGCAGAGGTTGCGGGAAGTGGAGATACCTTAGTTATAAACGTAGCATTAGACGGTGGGTCATTCCAGAACTTAGGTAATGTGTCTTTGACTTCTTCGGCTGCTCCAACACTGCCTATCGCACTCCCGTTCTCGCTGTCAGACTCCTATGTAGTCAGGGAAAAGTTCCACTTAGAGTCTTTGGGTAGGTTCAGGACTATTCAGGTTGAGATTATAAACTCCAACACCAACACAGACCCTATAAAATTATACGGGTATAACATTACATCATTTCAGGAGGCTTACGAGAGTGAATAGTTGGATTAGGTCGCCTCAGTTAGAGGACAGTTACAACGATATGCACAAGTTCAAACCAGAGATTTACTTCCCTGTCCCTATGACAAGGGGAGTAAACAAGGTCAAGATAGCATACGGCGGGAAAGAAACAATAATGACCGAGATACTTGAGCGTGGGCTTACAAAAGAAGCAAGTGTTGAATTTGACGGGGTTAAAACATTACATAAATCAGTTTATGAAGCAGAGTTGGAAATAAACAAACTATTGAGGTCATAGATGTCAGGAACATTAACTCGTGGGTATACATTTGGGGCTACTGAGGAAGTTACAGCGGCTAAACTTCACGCCCTTGTTGATGATGGACTTGTGTCAGGTATTACGGCAGATGAGATAGCCTCTGGGGTTATTACTGACGATAAGATAAGTTCGGTTTCGGGGTCTAAGTTTATTACTTTATCTGGTATTCCCGCAGGGGCAGGTGATATACCCAAAGTAAATCTTGATGGGGATTGGGATACTGATGGGACTTTAGCGGCAAATTCTGATGTAAAGATACCTACCCAAAAAGCAGTAAAGACTTATGCTATTGCTAACCCATCAAGCGGTGCAAGAGGTGATATTCTCTACCACAACG
>Ga0172371_10006789_pt1 | contig 16495 bp, 16 predicted proteins | sample Lak12m_FD_114543 | JGI IMG/M metagenome (GOLD analysis project Ga0172371, IMG submission 114543) | Freshwater microbial communities from Kabuno Bay, South-Kivu, Congo - kab_022012_12m | ecosystem: Environmental > Aquatic > Freshwater > Lake | place: Democratic Republic of the Congo: South-Kivu...
AAACCACCGGCCGCTTTGCCTCGGTGATTGGCCTGGTCGCTCCATGAAAAATCCCAGACTCATGGCCATGGAGCTTCTTGTTGCCCGGGAACAGGGCAACGAGCCTCTGGAGCAAAGCATGGCCGCCAAGGCCGGAGATTTTGCCGCCCTCGACCCGCGCGATGCCCAGTTGGCAAAAGCCATTCTCATGGGCGTGTTGCGCTGGCAAGGTTATCTTGATGGAATAATTAGAAGATTCTCCAAACATCCGCTTGAGAAAATGAAGCCCCTGACCCTGGCGGCCCTGCGGATCGGCCTGTACCAGCTTCTTTTCCTGGATCGAATTCCGCCGTCCGCGGCGGTCAACGAAACCGTCCAGGCCTTGAAACTGGCCGGGCAGCCGAAATGGCTCACCGGCTTTGTCAACGGAGTGCTGCGCAGTTTGATCCGGGCACGAAAATCCCTGCCGCCGGCGGATGAGGCGGCAGCCGTGGCCAGCCATCCGGCCTGGCTGGTGGAGCGCTGGCGGCAGCAGTACGGCGAGGAGCGGGCCGGAAAAATCTGCGCGGTCAACAATATCCCTCCTCCTCTTGGCCTGTGGGTCAACCCGGCGAGGATTTCCGTGGCCGGCTGTCTTGCCTTGTTGCGGGAGAACGAAGTGGCGGCCGAGCCCGGGCAGTTTGCCCCGGATTCAGTGTTGATCGAGGATTTTCGTGGAAGGGTGGCCGAGCTGCCCGGCTACCGGGAAGGATTCTTTCAGGTCCAGGACGAGGCGGCCCAACTGGTCTGTCGCTTGCTCGCCCCCCTCGCCCCCGGTGATTATCTCGATGCCTGCGCCGGGCTTGGCGGGAAAAGCATCCACCTGGCGAGCCTCCTGCCGCCGGAAGCCCGGCTTACCGCAGTGGAGCCGAACCGGGGCCGGGCCGCCCTCTTCGCCGAGAACCTCCGCCGCCTTGGCGGACCGGGAATAAGCCTTTACCAGGGAAGCCTTCAGGAATATGGGCAAGGATGCGGCACGCAGTTCAAGGGCATCCTGGTTGACGCCCCCTGCTCCGGCCTGGGCGTGATCCGCCGTCACCCGGAAATCCGCTGGAACCGGCGGGAAACCGACCTTTGCCGCTACCGGGCGCAGCAGGAAGAACTGCTCGCCACCGCCGCCGGTCTCCTTGCCCCGGGCGGCGCTCTGGTCTATGCCACCTGTAGCCTGGCTATCGAGGAAAACGAAGAGGTGATCGCCGGATTCCTCAAAGCCCGGCCCGATTTCTCGTTAAGCCCGGCCCGAAAACATCTCCCGGCGCAGGCCGGGCATTTCTGCGATGCCGGGGGCTTTTTCAAAACCGCCCCCGACCAGGGCCTGGACGGTTTCTTCGCGGCCCGGCTTGAAAAAGCTATGTGAGTTCGAGCCCCTTCCGGATCTTCAAAACATCCTCTTCCGCCAAAGCGCAAAACCGGCCAACCCGGTCAGCCCCATGGAAAAAAGCAGGACCGCCCAGAAACCAGCCTGTTGCTCCAAGAAAGGCACCCCGACATTCATCCCCCAGAAACTGGCGATCATGGTCGGGATAGAGAGAAGAATGGTCACGGTGGCAAGGAATTTCATGACCTGATTGAGGTTGTTCGAGATAACCGAGGTAAAGGCGTCCATCATCCCGCTTAAAATATCGGAATACATCTGCACCATCTCCAAGGCCTGGCGATTCTCAATGATCGCGTCCTCGAGTAGGTCTTCATCCTCGTCGTACTGGGGGAGAAGATGCTGGAGGGCCGTACTCTTCCTCAGGCGCAACAGCCTCTCCAGCACCAGACCGTTGGAACGCAGGGTCACGGTGAAGTAGGTGAGCCCCTTTTCCATGTCGAAGAGCCGGAACACCTCCTCGTTGTTCATGGATTTACGAAGATGACGTTCGATCTCGTCGGTCTGGCGGTTGATCTGATGGATGAAGCGCAGATAGACCTTGGCCGTTTTGTAGAGGATCTGGAAAAGAAAGCGGGTGCGCTTGCCGGTATTATAATAGGCCGGGGCGCCGGGTCCGGTGATGTTGCCGGGGAGTATCTCGGTTTCTTCCAGCGACACGGTGATAACCTGATCCGGGGTCAGGATTATGCCGAGCGGCAGGGTGTCGTACATATCCGGACCACGGAGAACCGGCGAGTTGATGAGGACCAGCATGCAGCTGTCTTCAACTTCTATGCGGGAGCGTTCTTCTTCGTCGAGGGCGGCGCGGAGGATATCTTCCGGAACCCCGGTGTGCTGGGAAACCGTGGCGATTTCCTCGGGACTGGGGTTCACCATGCGAATCCAAGAACGGGGGACAGGCTTGCTGTCGGCCAGAATCTGCAACTGATGATTGATGCGCTTGTAAACGGTGAGCATGCAGCATGCCTCCTGCCGGTGACTTCTTTATCAAACGAGCACAGGGCCGGTCTTCATGGCGCAATCCCTGCTGCAAAAGGCCTCTTTACATTCTTTCCAAAAGGGGTGTCAACGCAAAAAACCGGGACGGGAAAGAAATCATAACCCCTTGAGCGGACAGGACTCGCACAACGGGTTTGATTTCTTGCAGTGTTCCTTGCCCAGGCGGACAAGAAGGGCGTGGTACTCGTTGAACAGGGCGGTTTCCGAGGGCAATTTGCAGAGGAACATCTCCTGAATCTCTTCATAGCCCGCCTCTTCGCTAATGAGATCATGGCGGAGGAGAATCCGGTAGGTGTAGGCGTCCACCACGAAAACCGGTTGCTGCGCGGCATAGAGGACGATGGAGTCCGCGGTTTCCGGGCCGATCCCTTTCACGGCCAGGAGCTTTTCTCTTAAGGCAAGGGCATCCTGGCCCAGGAACTCCTCAAGGTCGGCGCTCTCTTCCCGGATGGCGGCAAAAAGCCTTTTCAGTTTCCCGGCCTTCTGGTTGTAATACCCGGATGGCCTGATCCTTATGGCAAGCTCCTCTTCGGGCAAGGCATCGAGGGCTTCAAAAGAAAGGAGCCCTTCCCGGCCCAGGGATTCGATCACCTGGCTGACATTGCGCCAATTGGTATTCTGGGTAAGGACCGCGCCGAGCATCACCTCGAACGGCGTCTCACCCGGCCACCAGTGCTGGGGCCCGAAATGAGCGGCAAGGCGATCGTAGATTTCCTGAATCCGATTGCTCACGAAAACTCAGTCGGAACGCATGAAGAGAAAGTAGATGGCCACGGCAATGGCGCCGATGAACACTCCGGCCACCGGCAGCACCTTGCCGAGCTGGAGATGGCCGTTTACGATCAGGCCCTCCATGAAGCGGCTGCCGGCGAACCACCAGAGACCGAACCCGAGCCCGGTAATAACCAGGGTGTTGACTGCCTGTTTGTAGAGGTTGTAGCAGATGAAGGCGACAAAGGGGACCATGAACCAGGTGTTGGTGAAAAGCCCCTTCACATCCGTATCGCGGAACTGCTGCGGAATGTTGGTGTTGTTGAAAAACTCGACAAACTGCCCCAGTAGATCGCTCATTGCTTCAATCCCTCCCCTGTGCTGATTCGGAACAAAACAAAGGCGAGCGTCACGAAAACCTCTTGCTGCGGCAACGCCCCCAGGAAAGACTTGTCTATCCTTCACTTCCGCCGCCGGCCGGGCGGGCGGTAGCCTGTTTGTAAACCTTGATCGCGCAGTACGAGCCGCACATGCTGCAGGCGTCCCCCTTGTAGGAGCTGCCTTCTTCCCGGAAACGCCGCGCCTTGGCCGGATCAATGGACAGCTCGATCTGTCCTTTCCAGTCGAGATTGTTGCGGCATTTGGCCATGGCGATGTCCTGATCGAGGGCCCCGGGCAGGCCCTTGGCGATGTCCGCCGCGTGGGCCGCGATCCGGGAGGCCATCACCCCCTCGTGCACATCCTCGGCGCTGGGCAGCTTGAGATGCTCGGCCGGGGTGACATAGCAGAGGAAATCGGCCCCGGCCGCCCCGGCGATGGCCCCGCCGATGGCCCCGGTGATGTGGTCGTAGCCTGGGGCGATGTCGGTGACCAGGGGGCCCAGGACATAAAACGGGGCGCCGTGGCAGAGCTGCTTCTGCAAAAGGACATTGGCGGTGATCTGGTTTAAGGGCATGTGCCCCGGCCCCTCGACCATCACCTGAACCCCGGCCTCCCAGGCTCGCTGGGTCAGCTCGCCCAGGTGGATGAGCTCCTGGACCTGGCCCCGGTCGGTGGCGTCGGCCAGGCAACCGGGGCGGATGCCGTCACCCAGGCTCAAGGTGACTTCGTGCTCCTTCAAAATGGCGAGCAGATCGTCAAAATGTTCGTACATGGGGTTTTCCTTGCCGTTGTAACTCATCCACTCGATGGTGAAGGAGCCGCCCCGACTGACTACGCCCATGAGCCTTTTGTGGTTACGGACCCGCTCAAGGGTTGAACGGGTGATCCCGGAATGGATGGTCATGAAATCAACCCCGTCCCGGGCCTGCTGTTCGATCACCTTGAACATGTGATCCACGCTGACCTCGCCGATCTTCTTTTTCTGCTTTTCCACCACCTCGGCGATGGATTGATAGATGGGCACGGTGCCCAGAGGAATCGGACAGTTTTTCAGGATCTCCCTGCGGATATGATCGAGCTCGCCGCCCATGGAAAGGTCCATCACCGCGTCGGCCCCGGCCTTGAGGCAGACGCAGAGTTTCTGCAACTCCTGGGAGAGTTCGGGATAGTCGCGGGAGGAGCCGATGTTGGCGTTGACCTTGGTTTTGAGGCCCCGGCCAACGGCGATGATTTTCTCGAAGGGATGATTGTTGTTTTTCGGAATGCAGATATTACCAGCGGCCACCCCGGCGATCAGGCTTTCGACCGGGATGCCTTCGTTGGCGGCGCAATTTTCAAAAAGAGGGGTGATCGTGCCCGACAGGGCGTCTTGACGAATACTCATTACAGGTTCTCCGGTAAACGGCGCAGGCTGCTGGATTTTGGCGGCAAAACACAGAAAAGTTCAGGATGGAGAACATACCAGCGCCCCCTTGGCAATGCAATGTAAATATACGGGTCCAACGACTGATGCTATCTATAACACCCCGTGTTCATACAAAATTTTGAGCCCGATGACAATAAGCACCAGGCCTCCGGCGATCTCGGCCCGGGCGCCCAGGCGGGAAGCCGCGCCCAACAGGCAGCCAAGCTTAAGGCCCAGGGCAGTTAGAGCAGCAGCCACCAAACCGATGATCAGGGCCGGGAACCAGACGTTTATCTTAAGCACGGCAAAGCCCAAGCCCACGGCCAGGGAATCAATGCTGGTGGCCACCGACATGGTGACCAGCATCCGTCCCCTGGTGGGATCGCTCGCTTCACCCTCTTCGTGCTCCTCGCGGATGGCTTCCCGGATCATTTTCAAACCGACAAAGGCAAGCAGGACAAAGGCCAGCCAGTGAGCGAAGCTCTCGATCAGGGAACGGATCGTCAAGCCCCCAAACCAGCCGAGGATATTCATCCCGGCCTGGAAAAGACCAAAATGAAAGGCCAAGCGAAAAACCTGGCGGCGGTCAACCCGGCACAGGCTGACCCCGGCAGCCAGGGCCACGGCAAAGGCATCCACCGCAAGGGCCACGGCAATGAAGAGGATGGAAACGAAACTCATTTAAAATGACCCGACAAAATTGATGAACTCGGGAAAATTATAACTCAACTTTCTGAGTCGCGATTTGTTGTGTGATTATAAACGATCATACTCGATGATCGTGAAGACTCGTCATGCCGGACTTGATCCGGCATCCAGAGATACAGGATTCGTCGAGTCCCGGGTCTGGATTCCGGCTTCCGCCGGAATGACGACCTACCGGACAGCCATGCAATAGCAATAAATACATGATGTTATGCCAACTCAGAAAGTTGAGTTATAAGATTTGGCGGTTTGCCATATAGTTGCCCCGTCGGAATCGTATTTTTTACAATTCCGACAAAATTGTTTGTGATACAATCTCTTCCGTTAGCCTTGAACATTTTCCCCGGATTGAAGCAAGCGAAAGAGAAGGACAGAGGGGGCAACCGCAATAAGCCGTCACTGAAGCTCAATTTTTCCTTATTCCCCATCCAGCTCAAGATGATAATTTACTTTCAGTAATAATTACTATTGTAACTGGGGAGATTATTTTGTATTAGGATGCCAAGCAAGGACGCTGCCGTGAAAGACAGCCGCCTGCTCAACCACGGCAGCAGTAATCGTTCACCGGGTGCCGCAGGTTTGCGGTACGCGAGACGGTGATGCGTACATCAGGTACGTGAACCGGCTCGATCGTCGCAACATGTGGTGCCCGGTGAACGATTACGCAAGATCAACCAGAACGGGGAGGGAAAAACAAAAAATGGAAAAACCCGCTTACAACTATGACATCGTCAAAAGCTTCGTCACCTGGAGCATCATCTGGGGCGTGGTGGCGATGCTGGTCGGGGTGCTGATCTCCTTCCAGCTCGTGGATCCGCGCCTCAACCTGCCGCCATGGCTCACCTATGGCAGGCTAAGACCCCTGCACACCAATGCCGGAATCTTCGGCTGGGCGGTCGGCTCGTTTTTCGCCCTCTTCCTCTACATGGTGCAGCGCCTCTGCCGCCAGCCCCTGTGGAGCAACGGACTGGCCAAATTTCAACTTTACCTCTTCAACGCCACCATCATCGCCGCCGCGGTCACCCTGCTGTTGGGATACTCCCAGAGCAAGGAATACCATGAGCTCGAATGGCCCATTGACCTGATGATCGTGGTCTTGTGGGTGATCTTCGCGCTAAATGTCGTGATGACCATTTTCAAACGGAAAGACGAGGGGATGTATGTCTCGATCTGGTTCATGGTGGCAAGCCTGATCGGGGTGGCCATCCTTTTTCTCGTCAACGCCGCGGCGGTGCCGGTGACCCTGTTCAAGTCCTACTCGGCCTTTGCCGGGACCAACGACGCCAATGTGCAGTGGTGGTTCGGCCACAACGCGGTGGCCATGGTCTTAACCGCTCCGCCGCTCGCCGTGTTTTACTATTTTCTCCCCAAGTCCACCGGGGTGCCGATTTACAGCCATCGGCTTTCGATCATCGCCTTCTGGAGCCTGATCTTCATGTACCTCTGGACCGGGGCGCACCACCTGCTCTGGACTCCGGTGCCTGATTGGGTCCAGACCCTGGCCATGGCCTTTTCCATCATGTTGATCGCCCCCTCCTGGGGCTCGGTGCTCAACGGCTACCTCTCGATGAACGGCCAGTGGCACCAAATGCGGGAGAATTATCTCGCCAAGTTCTTCATCCTCGCCATCACCTTCTACGGCCTCCAGACCCTCCAGGGGCCGCTCCAGGCGGTGCGCTCGTTCTCGGCTTTCATCCATTACAGCGAATGGATCCCCGGCCATGTCCACATGGGGACCATGGGCTGGGTTTCCATGGTCCTCTTTGGGGCCATCTACTATCTGGCCCCGCGGATCTATGGCCGCGAGCTCTACAGCGTGCCCCTGGCCAACCTCCATTTCTGGCTGGTCCTCATTGGTCAGCTCATCTACTCGGTAAGCATGTGGATCGCCGGGGTCCTCCAGGCCGCCATGTGGCACAGCATGGAGGCGGATGGCAGCCTCACCTACACCTTCGTGGAAGCGCTCAAGGAGATGTACCCCTACTGGTGGATCAGGGGGCTTAGCGGGACGCTATATCTGGCCGGGGTTCTGGTCTTCATCTACAATCTGTACGCAACCGCCAGGGGCAGCCGCGAGCAAGCCACGCGGCCCGCGACCCAGAACGCTTAAGGAGGGTACATACTCATGTGGGAGAAAAAACCTGCACTGCTTTTGATTCTGGCCACCGCCGCCATCCTGGCGGGGACCATCGTCACCATGGCCCTGCCTTTTGCCTGGGTCAACACCGAAAGCGACCGGATCGCCTCGGTCAAGCCCTACACCCCGCTCGAACTCGCGGGCCGCGATGTTTACATCCGCGAGGGCTGCAACAACTGTCACACCCAGACCGTCCGGCCCCTGGTGGCCGAGGTGGTCCGCTACGGGGATTATTCCAAGTCCGGGGAATTCGTCTACGACCGGCCTCACCTCTGGGGCTCCCGCCGCACCGGCCCTGACCTGGCCAGGGTAGGCGGCAAGTACCCGGATGACTGGCATTACCAGCACATGGACAACCCCGCCGCGATGGTCCGGCATTCCAACATGCCGGCCTATGCCTTCCTGCGGCAAAACCCGCTTGATCCCGCCTTGGCCGAGAAGAAGATGAAGGTTCTTGGCTGGCCTTACAGCCAGGAACAGATCGCCGCCCTCAATGGCAAAACCGAGATGGACGCCATGGTCGCCTATCTCCAGAAGCTGGGCAGCGACATCCCCTGGCGGGAGGCAGGCAAGATTGAGATGGCCGGAGCCCTTGCCAATCCCTTTGCAGGAGATAAAGCGGCGGTTGCCGCCGGCCGCCAGCTTTACCTCGACAACTGCGCCGTCTGCCACGGCAAGGATCTCGGCGGCGGCATCGGCCCGGATCTTACCCAGGCCGGAGCCATGGGCGATGCGGACCTCTTTGGCCTGCTTAACAACGGCCGTCCCGAAAACGGGATGCCGGGCTTCGCCGCCATCGGTCAGGCCAAAATCTGGAAGATCGTCAACTTCCTCAAGGCCGGAAAGGTGAGCTGATGGATACCGCGTCCATCTACTACCTGGGGGTGACCATCGGCCTCTTCGCGATCTTCGCGCTCATCGTGCTCCGCACCTATGACCGCAGGAAGAAAGACGAGATGGAAGCCCCAAAACATCGCATGCTTGACGACGACTAAATGTCCAGCGGCCACATGGTGCCACATGTTGTCGGCACTTCTGCCGACGACTGACAGCGGCGATCGGTCCGGCTCGCGTACCTGGTGTACGCGTCGCCGTCCCGCTTATAGCTGAGCTGGGCAGCTTGTCTGCCCAAGCGAAACTTATACCCTTTGGGTGCGCCGCAACCTGCGGCACCCTGTGACCGCTTCCTTCCTGGATTGGTTGACCTCTGGGGAAATTATGTGATTAGACAAAGTTTGTAGTAATTACCGAGGGAACGGTTCTCACGCCACCATCCCCGAGACACAAGCCGGGAACAAAACCAAGGAGACACCACCATGAGCGACAACCACCTGCACGCCGACGGCATCAAGGAAGGTCTCAGCACCCCGCCACCGGTTTATTTCAGAATTCTTCTCGGCGGCCTGGTCATTTGGGCCACCGTTTTTTCCGCCTACTACCTCCTGAGCGGCTGGAGCTCATCCGCCGAGTTCGCCGATAAGATGGCCGCCCACCAGCAGAGCCTTTCCGGCTCGACCGGAGCCGTAAAGTAACCCCATGTCCTACCTCAGGCCCCGGCGGCGGGCAGTCCAATGGGGCCTGACCCTGCTTTTTTTGCTGCTCCCCTTTGCCCGGCACAAGGGAGAGCAGATGCTCAGGCTGGACATTCCCGGCCTGACCCTTCATCTTTTCGGACTCAAGCTGCCGGTGGAAGACCTCTACCTCCTCTGGCTTTTCATCTTTTCCCTGGTCTTCCTTTTCCTCCTGCTCACCATGATCCTTGGCCGGGCCTGGTGCGGCTGGCTCTGCCCCCAGACCGCCCTGGCCGACCTGGGCGAGGGGTTGGCCCGGCTTCTGGGCCTCAAAGTCCGGCCCATGGCCATTGGCGGAAGCATCGGCCGGGAAATCCTCCTGCACGGCCTGTTTCTGCTTCTCTCCCTGCTCCTTGGCGCGGTCTTCGTCTGGTATTTCCTCGGGCCTTACGAGTACCTGAGCAGGCTCGCCGCAGGCCGTCTTTCCGGCTGGCCCCTGGGCACGACCCTGACGGTGGCCGGGCTTGGCTACTTGAATTTGGCTCTGGTCCGGCGCCTGGCCTGCCGGGATTTCTGCCCCTACGGCCGCTTTCAGATGGTGCTCACCGAACCCTGCACCTTAAGCCTCTCCCTTGACCCGATCGAGGCCCGGCGTTGCATCAATTGCCTGGCCTGCGTCCAGGCCTGCCCGATGGGGATTGACATCCGCGACGGCTTCCAGGTCCAGTGCATCAACTGCGCCGCCTGCCTGGACGCCTGCCGCAAAACAATGCAACGCCTTGGCCGGCCAGGCTTGATCCGCTACCATTTCGGCGACTGCGCCAAAGGCTGGCGCGGGCTCATCAGCCCCAAACTCATTATAGTGGCCGCCGTCTTTGCCATCGCCACCCTCGCCCTGGTCTTCGCCGCCTTGACCAGGCCGGAGGCCGGCCTTACCGTAATTCGCAACCCCGTGGCCCAGGTAAACATAAGCGGAGAAAAGCGGCAGATCGTTCTGTTCACCGCCTATCTGACCAATAAAAGCCAGGCCGGTCACCTCTACCGCCTGACCGCCTCCCTGGCGGACGGCCGCCCCTTGCCCCTGCAAGGCGCAAGGGAAGATATCAGCCTTGGGCCCGGGGAAAAACGGCGCCTTGCCCTAACCGCGGCAATCGAGCCGCCCATCAGCCCCCCAGGCCAGGAGGCGACCTTTGCCGCCCTTGACGAAACCGGGGCAATCAGGGCCACGAGCAAGGCCTTTGTCCCCCCGCCTCCGCAAGCAACGAGAGGAAATTTATGAATTCTACCGACAAGTTAGATGGCCGCGCAGTGAGTTCCCTGCCGGGTGATCCTGTCGCGGTATTGGCTGCGTCGTCCGGTCCAGGGATGGACCGGGCAGCAGACACCTCGGAGAAAAACAGGATGTTTTTCGAGAATGAGCTACAGGATCACCCGGCAGGGAACGGTTTTGTGCCGCCAAATTCCCATTTCCAAAAGATCAGGCCAACCAACCGCTGGCCCCTGCTGATCATCGCCCTGGCCCTGCTTTTTGCCGGGGTCACCGGCTGGTCCATCGGCCGGGCCCGCACCGGGACCAGTCCGGTCCTGGACAAGCGCTATTACGAACACGGCCTGGCCTACGATGCCCAGCGCGAAGCCGCCGAAGCGGCCAGGGCCATGGGCTGGAAGATTAGCGCCGCTCCTGAGGAGGACGGCCTTGTCATCCGGCTAAGCGACGCGATGGGCAACCCGGTGGCCAACGCCGAGGCAACGGCCATTCTCCCCCAGTCCGGGCAACCGGAGAGCCGGCTTCACGAGAGCGCCCCCGGCCTTTACCGCCTCCCCCTCGCCCCAGACAGCCAGGTTCGGGAAGTGATGCTCCGCCTCGCCAAGGACGGGGCGACGTTGAGCCGCCGGATTCTTGTGCAGCCAGTTACCAATGTGATGAAATGAATCGGCTTGGATCAAGCGGTCACATGGCGCCGCAGATGCGTACCCCTTCGGGGCGTAAACTTCGAAGCCGGTCCGCTATACAAGAGGTATGCGGACCGGCTGATGACAAAGCAGATGCGGCGCCATGTGGCCGCTTGCAGATTTGCGACCATTGCCAGGGGCCGATTGAGCCCGGCGAGCTGGTAAGCCATGGCGGGAAGAATTTCTGCTGCCGCGGCTGCCTGGGGGCCTGGCTGATCATCACCGGAGCCGGGCTGGACGAGTTTTACCGCAAGCGGAGCTGGCAGGAGTCCGGCCCGGTGCAGGGGGCCTTCGCGGCCCAGGCCGACCCGGAGGAGCTGAAAAAGCATCTCAAGCACCGGCCGGATGGCGACGAGCTGAGCCTCCAGATAGAAGGCGTCCGCTGCGCCGCCTGCATCTGGCTCATCGAAAAGGCCCTCTCCCGGCAGCCCGGGGTGAGCCAGGCCCTGCTCAGCCACGCCACCCATCAGATCAAGATCAATTTCGATCCCGCCCTCCTGCAAGCGGCGGAACTCTTCACCCTGATCAGCCGCCTGGGCTACCGCCCGGGCCTGCCCTCCCGCAACCGGCACCTGGCGGCCATGGCCCGCGAGCGCCGCAGCCTGCTCGCCCGCTTCGGCACCGCCCTCTTTTTCACCCTCCAGGTCAAGGGTTATTCCCTGGCCCTGTACGCCGGATATTTCCAGGGAATGGAGGCCTCATACCGCCTGCTGATCCAAGCCTTCGCCGCGGCCCTCGCCGCGCCGGTGGTCTTTTACTCGGGCTGGCCCTTTATCGCCGGAGGCTGGCGCAGCCTGCGCAACCTGGCCCCGGACATGGACCTCCTTGTCGGCCTGGGGGTGCTGGCCGCTTACGCCTACAGCCTCTACGCCATGTTTGCCGGCGGCGAGGTCTATTTCGACACCGCCGCGATGATCGTCACCCTGATCCTTCTGGGCCGCTTGCTGGAAAACGGAGCCAGGCGCAGGGCGGCTGGCGGCATCGAACGCCTGCTTGCCTTGAGTCCCGAGCAGGCCAACCGCCTCGAGGGCGAAAGCATAACCGTGGTGGCCGCCGGCCGCCTCATCCCCGGCGAGTTGATCCTGGTCCGGCCCGGCGAGCGCTTCCCGGTGGATGGCCGGATCAGCGCCGGAGCCACCGAGGTGGACGAGGCGATCATCAGCGGCGAGGCCATGCCGGTGCTGAAAAACTCCGGCGACGAGGTGGCGGCCGGGGCGATCAACGCCGGGGCCGCGGTGCGGGTTACGGTTTTGCGGCCGGTGGCCGAGTCGTTCATCGCCCGGGTGGCCGCCCTGGTGGCCGAGGCCCAGATGCGCAAGGCCCCGGTTCAGCGCCTGGCCGATCTGGTGGTGGCGAGATTCGTGCCCTTTGTCCTGCTCCTGGCCACGGGCACCGCCTTGTTCTGGCTCGCTCGGGGCGCGGGGGCCGAAGCGGCCCTGTTGCCCGCGGTGGCGGTGCTGGTGGTGGCCTGCCCCTGCGCCCTGGGCCTGGCCACCCCCACCGCAATCATGGTGGCGAGCGGAGCCGCGGCCGGGCGGGGGATTCTCTTCAAGGGCGGCGACATTCTCGAGAAGGTGGGCGGACTGACCCTGGCCGCCTTTGACAAGACCGGAACCCTGACCGTGGGCAAGCCGAAGGTCACCGGGATCGCGGTCGCGGAAGCGGCGGAGGGTGCATCCCGAGAAACCGCGGAAGCGCGCTTGCTCACCCTGGCCGCCCGGCTGGCCGGAGGCTCGACTCACCCCCTGGCCCTGGCCATCGCCAAAGAAGCGAAACAGCGCGGCCTTGCCATCGGGATAGGCACCGCCGAAACCATCCCCGGCCACGGCCTGCGGGAGTCGAGCGCAGAGGGGGAACTCCGCCTGGGGAGCGCCGCCTTTCTTAGCGAAGCCGGAGCAAGGGTGCCCGAGGCCGCCCAAAGCGGGCAGACCGTGGCCCATCTCGCCCTGGGCCGCGAATACCTCGGCTCCTTCTATTTCGCCGACCCGGTTAGGCCCGAGGCCGGAGAGGCCATCGCCGGCCTTCACCGGCTGGGGCTAACAACCGCGATCCTTTCCGGCGATCACCAGGCCAGTGTGGCCCGGCTGGCCGGGGAACTCGGCATTGCCCGCCATGCGGGCGGCATGGACCCGGGAGCGAAAAAAGCCTGGCTCGCCAGGGCGCAAGAGGAAGGCGAGCAAAGCCTCATGTGCGGCGACGGAATCAACGACGCCCCGGCTCTGGCCGCGGCCGGGGTGGGCTGTTCCCTGGCCGGGGGCACCGACATCGCCCTGGAATCGGCCTCCCTGGTCCTGATCCGGCCGGAACTCACCCTGCTCCCCGAGGCCGTCCGCCTGGCCCGGCGGACCATGCGGGTCATCCGTCAGAACCTTTTCTGGGCTTTTTTCTACAATGTCCTCACCCTGCCGCTGGCCGCGGCCGGCCGGCTCGCCCCGATCCACGCCGCCGCGGCCATGGCGGCCAGCTCGCTTTGCGTGGTCGGCAATTCCCTCAGGCTGGCGAGAAAAGCGGGAGAGCAGAAATCAGAACTCAGAAGAAGGGAGAAAAAATGCTCGGTTCAACGGTAATGCTCCTGATCCTCTCCCTGTTCATCGGCCTGGCCGCCTGGCTGGTTTTCCTCTGGGCGGTGAAGAAAGGCGAATTCGACGACCCGGAAGGGCCGAAACACCGGATGCTTGATGACGACGATGAACATTGATCCGCTTTACGCCATGGCCCTGCTTACCGGGCTGATGGGCTCCGGCCACTGCCTGGGGATGTGCGGTCCCTTGCTGGCAGCCTTGGGCCTGGCCGGGAAGAAGGGATTTTTCTTTCACCTGGCCGCGGCCGCCGGCCGGATTGCCGGCTATGGCGCGATCGGCGCCCTGGCCGGCCGGCTGGGCGCGGGCCTCATTGCCAACCGGGATCTGGCCTGGCCGGCCTTTATCGTCCTTTTGCTCTCCGACCTCCTGGTTATTGCCGTCGGCCTCGGGGTGGCGGGGGTTTTCCGCAAACTGTCCCTGCCGGGCCTGGAATGCCTGGGCGCCTTTGGGGCCATCAGCCGCGTGGTCCGCAAGCTGGCGGAGCTGCCCGCTCCTCTGGCCGGTCTGGGCCTTGGCCTGATTATGGGCCTGCTTCCCTGCGGTTTTTTGTATGCCATGTTCATCACCGCCGGACAAAGCGGTTCGGCGGTCACCGCCGCCATCACCATGCTCTTTTTCGGCCTTGGCACCGCCCCTTCCTTGCTGCTGTTCGGCAGCGCCGCCCACCTGCTTTCCACCCGCACCCGGACCCTAATGCTCCGGGCCGCCGGACTGATCGTGGTGGCCATGGGCTTATACAATCTCTATCGCCATCTGCGCATCTACGACTGGCTCATCGGCCAGGCCGCCTTCCCCTGGTGCTGTTATCTGTAAGCTGAGTCCGCAAACGGTCTTGTTCTTTACAGATCGAAAGCGCCGGTATATTCTGGCATCCTTTACGACTCACCCAGCCGCAGGCAAGAGAACTCCACCAAAATTAAAGGCCGACGCCATGCAAAAAGGTATCGAGAAAGCGAAAATCCTCATCGAGTCCCTGCCCTACCTGAAGAAATTCGCCGGCAAGACCGTGGTCATCAAGTACGGCGGCCACGCCATGGTGGACGAGGAGCTGAAGAAAAGCTTCGCCCTCGACATCATCCTCATGAAGTATGTGGGGATCAACCCGGTGGTGGTCCATGGCGGCGGCCCGCAGATCAATCAGGTTCTGGGACGGATGGGGATCAAATCCGACTATGTTCACGGGATGCGGGTCACCGACGGCGAGACCATGGATGTGGTGGAGATGGTCCTGGTCGGCCGGGTGAACAAAGAGATCGTCAGCCTGATCAACCTGCACGGCGGCAAGGCGGTGGGGCTTTCCGGCCGCGACGGCGACCTGATCAAAGCCCGGAAGATGAAGATCGTCAAGGAGCTGGCCGAAAACGCCCCCCCGGAGATCATTGACCTGGGCCAGGTGGGCGAGGTGACCGAGGTCAACCCGGCGGTGCTCGAAACCCTCGACGCCCAGGACTTCATTCCGGTCATAGCCCCGGTGGGGGTGGGTGAAGACGGCCGGGCTTACAACATCAACGCCGACCTGGTGGCCGGGGCGGTGGCCCGGCACCTGAAGGCGGAAAAACTCGTCCTGCTCACCGATGTGGCCGGGGTGCTGGACCGGGAGAAAAACCTGATCTCCTCGATGAGCTGCGAGGCGGCCGACAAGCATATAATGGACGGCACCATCGCCGGCGGGATGATCCCCAAAATCCGTTGCTGCCAGGAGGTGGTGCGGGCCGGGGTCGGCAAGGCGCACATCATTGACGGCCGGGTGGAGCATGCCATCCTGCTCGAAATGTTCACCCAGCAGGGCGTGGGCACCGAGGTGATCCGATGACCGGCGGCGAATGGCTCAAGAAAAGCAATGATCTCTTCATGACCACCTACGGCCGCTATCCTGCGCTGATGGTCAAGGGAAAGGGCTGCATGCTCACCGATGACCAGGGCCGGGAGTATCTCGATTTCCTGGCCGGGATCGCGGTCTGCGCCCTGGGCCACTGCCACCCGGCGGTCACCGAGGCGATCTGCCGCCAGGCCGCCACCCTGGTCCATGTCTCGAACCTCTACCATACCAAACCGCAGACCGAGCTGGCCGAGCTGCTGGTCGCCAACTCATACGCCGACCGGGTATTTCTTTGCAACTCCGGGGCCGAGGCCAACGAAGCGGCGATCAAGCTGGCCCGCAAGGCCGGCGGCGAAGGGCGCTACGAGATCATCTCCCTGGAGGGTTCCTTCCACGGCCGGACTCTGGCCACCGTGGCCGCCACCGGCCAGGCCAAATTTCACCAGGGTTTCGCGCCCCTGCCCGCCGGCTTCAAACATGCGCCATTCGGCGACCTTGAGGCCATGGCCGCGATGATCGGCCCACAGACCTGCGCCATCCTCTGCGAACCTCTCCAGGGCGAGGGCGGGGTCCGGCCGCTTTCCAAAGAATACCTGGCCGGGATCCGCGCGCTTTGCGATCAGCACGGGCTGCTGCTCATTTTCGACGAGATTCAACTGGGCCTGGGCCGCAGCGGCAGCCTTTTCGCCTACGAGCAGTTGGGCGTGACCCCGGACATCATCACCCTGGCCAAAGCTTTGGGTAACGGACTGCCCATCGGGGCCATGCTGGCCAGGGAGGAGACCGCCCGGGCCTTCACCCCGGGCAGCCACGCCTCGACCTTTGGCGGCAACCCGGTGGCCTGCGCCGCGGCGGTGGAGGTGCTCAAGATCATGCTCGGCGAGGGCTTTCTCGCC
>Ga0172371_10006790_pt1 | contig 16492 bp, 9 predicted proteins | sample Lak12m_FD_114543 | JGI IMG/M metagenome (GOLD analysis project Ga0172371, IMG submission 114543) | Freshwater microbial communities from Kabuno Bay, South-Kivu, Congo - kab_022012_12m | ecosystem: Environmental > Aquatic > Freshwater > Lake | place: Democratic Republic of the Congo: South-Kivu...
AAGGCTTTATAAAAAGACTACTTGAAAAATTAAAAGTTGGCAACACTAGATCTATACATTTAAATGCAATTCCAGGTCGTTCTGCTACTCGTCTTGATTTGTTTCAATTATCAGATATTGAAGAAAATCTTCCTAAAAACTTTATTGATATACTTTTAAATAACGAGTCTTTTCCATTTGAAATTTCTTACGATAAACTAGATTTAGGGAAATTAGATGATGATGAAAAAAAGAGGTTGGCTCTTATTTCTAAAAAATTAAACACTCTTGTTATTGAAAATAATGATAATTATTTAGAATTTGGAATTAAAAATTTTGGTTTTGGTTTCCCTTTACTCATTAAAAGAGATAAAACTGATCCAACAAAAATTATAAAAGCACCTCTTTTCATTTGGAACTTAGATATAGAAAGATCATACCAAAATAAAAATACATGGTTTATAAAAAGAGATGAGGATTATTCTATAAAGCTAAACGAATTATTGATTTCACATCTTGCAAAAGATGAATCTATACAATTAGAAAAAATATCAAAAGATATTTTAGATGATGGATTATTAGATGAAACTGAACTTCTTGATTTATGTAAAAATATTTTATCTCAATTAAATGCTAAGGAAGAAGATATTGATATAAAAATTGAAAAATGTCCTGATGCAAAACAGATTGAAGATATTGCTAACTCAAAACCATGGATTCAATGGAGTGGAATATTTGGGATATATCTATCTCAAAAAGAAACTATAATTCAATCGACAGAAGAATTGCTAGAAAATATAGAAAAGTTTCAAAATGAAACTCTTATTTTAGAACAATTTCAAACTTCAACAATAACAGCAATTGATACTGATCCAAGTAAAGATGAAATCTTAAACACTCTTACAAAAAATGAAATAAAACTTATTCAAGGACCTCCAGGAACTGGTAAAAGCCAAAGTATAACAGCTATTATTTCAAATGCTTTAGCCAATAAAGCAAAGTGTTTAATTGTCTGTGAGAAAAAAACTGCATTAGATGTTATTCAAAGTAATTTAGAGAAAGTTGGCTTAGGAAAGTTTTCAATACTTATTGATGATGTGAATAAAGACAGAAAAAAAGTTATAGAAAAAGCAAGAGATATAAATGAATTTCAAGAATATTCTAATTTTTCAGAATTTGAATTTAATAACAAATATGAAAATTATTGTAGAATTAAGGAAGAACTTAATAAAAAATATAGTGAACCTCTTAAAAAGGTATTTGGTGATTTTTCTTGGAAACACTTAATAGGTTTATATCTTCGTTTCTCAAAATCTGGTAATTTTGAATATTTAAGAGAAAAACTAAATTGTGATTTCTTGCAATTTACTCATGATGAGTATTCTCAATATTTAAACATTGTGGAAGAGGCTAGTTATTTGTACGAAGAGGTAGAAAAAGATTCTGAAATTATCTTCAGTAGTATTGATAATAATATTTTTAAAGAAAGTTTTAAATGGAAAATTCACGAAACAATAAAAAGTGAAACTAGTAGTTTTTTAAGTTTCTTGAAAGAGTCAATTATCTACATAAAATCAAGAAATAGCAATGATTGTGGAATAGCAAACATAAACCTTTTTATCCCAAAATCTATTGATGAAGGGAATGACCTTATTAACATTCTTATCGAGAAACTAAAAAATTTGAATGAACTTTATATGCAAGGAAATAGTTTAATTGGCGAATCATTTGATAAGAAAAGTGGTTTTCAAGATTTTTCTTTTTCAATTGCCTCAATTTTTAGTTCAAAATACAAGGAAACTTGCAAATTAAGAACAAATATTATTGAGATTTTAAAAAGTTTGGTTGAAAAAATACCAGAACTAGAAAAATTAGGATTTGAAGAAATAGAAATACAGGATTTTGAGAAATTCCATTCTTTTAAAGAATTAAACAATTATTTTTTAAATTCTTTAGAAAAGTTTGAAATTATAAAATCGAAAATTTCATCAATAATTAAGATTCAAGAAAAACTTAATTTGTATGAAGAAAATTTAGAGAATTTTTTGGCAAACAAAATATATCATTTCCAGTTTAAGTCTTATGTGACATTAAATACTTTTGAAAATGTATTAGAATATTATAATAAAATTTATAATCATGTTGAAAGAGTATCACAACATTTAGACTCGTATGAAAGCTTTCATAACTGGAAATATTTTGAATTAAAAAGAAATAATAATGAGTTAGAAATATTTTATATATTAAAAAACATCCCATCAAATGAATGGAAAGATCTTTTTAAAGCATGGTATTATCGTAGTGTTCTTTTAAATTATGAACAAAATTCAGAAGTAGGATTTAATAAATCTGATAAAAAATTACAACAACTTTCTGAATTACATCAAGAATTAAAAACTCAACAACTAAAGCAAATTAAACATATATGGAATAAAAATAGAACTGATAAAATTTCTTCATTTACTCATAATTTCAATGCTCTTTATAATTTAAGAAAAAACAAAACTTTTGGTCGTCGTAATTCTTTAAGGAAAATTGTTGAAACTGATTTAGATTTATTTACAACTCTTTTCCCTGTTATTTTAACAAATCCAAGTGCGGTAAATTCTATTTTCCCGTTACAACAAGGATTATTTGAAATTGTTATTTTTGATGAAGCGAGCCAACTTCGTATTTCAGACACTTTTACAAGTTTAATTCGTGGACAATATAAAATTATTGCTGGAGATAAGCACCAAATGCCACCTTCTAATTATTTTCAAAGTAATTCAGAAGTTTTGGAAGAAGAAACTGAAAATGAAGATATTTTTACTGAAGAAGACGAACAAGCAATTTTAGCAGAAAGCGAATCTCTTTTGCAGTATGCAGAAGATTTAAATAATATAAATAAGTCATATTTAGATTATCATTATCGTTCAGAACATCCTGCTCTTATTGAATTTTCAAATTATGCTTTTTATGGAGGAAATCTTATTCCTTTCCCTTCAAGAGAAGTCTATAAACCTATTGATTTTAGAGCAGTTAATGGAAGATATGAAACAAGAACAAATCCATCTGAAATTGCAGAAATTATAAAAATAATTCAAGAAGAAATACATCCTGATCAAAAAGGAAAATATCCTTCCCTTGGTATTGCAACATTTAATATAAATCAAAGAAATCTTATAATAGAAACTTTAAATATTGTTGCTGAAAAAGATCAAATATTTGCTCAAAAACTACAACTATTGAGAGAAAAAGGGTTGTTTGTGAAAAATCTTGAAAATATTCAAGGAGACGAAAGAGATATTATAATCATTTCTACAACTTATGGAATCCAACCAGACGGAAAATTTTCTCAAAACTTTGCGAGATTAAATAGAATTGAAGGATACAAGTTATTAAATGTTCTTATTACAAGAGCTAAAAAGAAACTCTTTATATGTACTTCTATTCCAAAAGAAAAATATCTTTCTTTTAATGAAATAATCCAGACTGAAGGAAATAATAAAAAAGGTATTTTATATGCCTATTTAACTTATGCAGAAGCTATTTCTAATAATGATAATGAAACAGCTGAAATTGTTTTAAATAGATTGATAAAGCAAAGTTATGAAACACCAAGAATTATTTCACAAAATGACTGACTTTCTGAATCTCCTTTTGAAGAAGAAGTTTATCAAGAATTATTAGATTATTTTTATCATAAAGATATTATTCAACAACATAAAATAGGTGGTTTTAGGCTTGATTTTGTAATCAAAATAAAGGATAAAGATATCGTCTTAGAATGTGATGGAAAAGCATATCATCAATCAGATGAGGCTCATGCTCATGATATTTATAGACAAAAAGAACTTGAAAATATGGGTTTTATTGTTTATAGAATATGGTCGACAAATTGGTTTCAAGACAAAGAAATTGAAATACAAAAGTTTCTACAATTTATACAATCTTTATAACAAGGTATTTTCCTTATTTACTATCTCCAAAAAACTCTCCATAACTTCTTCAGGACTCAAAGTCGCATCAATCACATAATCACAATATTTCATTAATTCTTCTTCTTCAAAAATAGAGCTTTTGATTCTTTTCTCATATTCTTCATCACTCATAAAAATCCCTCTGGTATCAATTCTGCTTTGTAGCATTTCTTTTGGAATATTGAGAAAAACCGAAGAATAAAGACTATCAAGCTCTGGATTTTCTTGTTTTAATTTTTTTAAGCCATTGAAATCAAGCTCTTTGATAACGATTTTTCATTCATCAACTCCATTATCCAAAACATCTCTTTTTTTTGTTCCATAATAATCTCTTTCGTGAACGATAGCATATTCTAAAAATTCATCATCATCAATAGATTGGAGAAATAATTCTCTTGAAATAAAAGTGTAATGATCACCATCTATTTCTCACGATCTTTTTTCTCTTGTAGTATACGAAAGCGGGAAAACAATATTATCAAGCGATAAATCTTTGATGTTTTTTACCAAAGTTCCTTTTCCAGCTCATGATATTCACATAATAAAATAAATATGTCCTAACATAGTTTTTTAAGATAATCAAATAATTTTCATAAGTTTTTCATATTTTGCATCGGCAATTTCATTTGCTCTTTTATTTCCTCTTTCAAGGACTTTTTCTATTTCTAAAAAATTATTTTCCAGTTTTTTTCTTTTTTCTCTAAATGGCTTGAGATAGTTGAGAAGTATTTCTAAAAGTTCTAGTTTTGCATGACCATAGCCATAATTTCCTGCAAGATATTTTTTTCTGATTTCTGCTGTTCTTTCTGCAGAAGCAAAAAATTGTATCAAAGCAAAAACATTGCAAGTATCTGGATTTTTTGGCATCTCGAGAGGAGTATCATCGGTTTGAATCGACATTATTTTTTTCTTGAGGATTTTTTCTTCATCAAAAAGTCAGATATAGTTATCATAACTTTTACTCATTTTTCTTCCATCGAGCCCCGGAATAATCCCAACATCTTCACTGATAACTGCTTCTGGAAGTTTAAAAATATCTGTATTATAAGTTTTATTAAAAAATTCTGCTATATCTCTTGCAAATTCTATATGCTGTTTTTGGTCTTTTCCAACAGGAACTTTATCAATATCATAGCTGATAATATCAGCTGTCATCAAAATAGAATAATTAAAAATCGCCATATTGATATCGCTATTTTTCGATTGTCCATCTTTGAAAGCATGTGAGCGAAGAATAAGACTATAGGGAGTTACAGAAGAAAGTATCCAAACAATATTCATAAGCTTTTCTATTTTTGACTGCTCGAAAATAAAGATATTTTCTAAATTATCGGGAAGCAAAGAAAAATAATCGAGCAACACCGATTTTTTATAAGCAGATAAAAGTTTTCCATCGTGAACAGTTGTAAGCGAATGAAAATCTGCCAGCATCAAAAAAGTTTCTCCTTCTTTCGAGAGGTCTAAAAGTGGCTTAAAAGCTCAAAGATAATTTCATATATGGAGGCTCTGGGAGCTACATCTCAGTCAAGTTAAAATTCTCATAACGGTTTTTTCAAAATAATGCCTTCAAAATAATGAAAATTTGATATTTTGCAATGTATAATTTTACAATTTCTTATTATTTTATACTATATGAAAATATAAACTAAAAAAAATTTATGAAAAATATAATAAAAAACTACTTTTCTACGATGAGTTTCATACTTTTCTGATATTTTTTTTATAATAGTATTCCTTATTATCAAAATTTTCTCAATGGAAATTTTAGCTTTGTTTTTCTCAATAATTTTTCTCTCACAAGCCAAAATATTTTTCAATTTGTCGGTTTTGCTTATGCGATTTTACTCATTCCTTTTTATTTTTTTCACCAAGAAAAAGGAAAAGCTCTCATCATCCTAGAATATTTCATCAAAAAAATAAGAAATTTTTCTTACAAAATAAATCAAAAAGAAAAAGTAAGTATCCTTGCTTGGATGGTGAAATTATTTTATGCTCCGTTGATGATTTTTTGGCTTTCGGGACATATAAGCACGATGATAAATAATATCTATTTAACTTTTTGAAATAGAAAATTATTTTTCGAAAATTTCTATGATTTTTTTAACAATAATCTTTTTTGGACACTTTTTAGTTGTATTCTTTTTTTTGATGTTTTTTTCTTTACTTGTGGCTATCTTATAGAATCGCCATTGCTCAAAAATACAATAAAAAGTGTCGAGCCAACTTTGCTTTGATGGGTTGTTGCTCTTGGTTGTTATCCTCCATTTAATGGAATGATCGGAAATATTATCACTTGGTATTCAACAGATTTTCCGCAATTTACTGGTCATTGATTTCATTTATTTTTTAATTTTACTCTTCTTATTTGTATGGGATTTTATTCTTGGGCATCATTTTCTCTTGGCTGGAAAGCGAGCAATCTTACCAACAGAGGAATCGTAAAAAAATGACCATATCGATTTGTCAGACATCCTGCCTATATTGCAAAAAATACCGCTTGGTGGATTGGAACCTTTCCGATGCTTTGGCAAAGCTTTTCTCAAGCAAATTGGAAACTTTTTATTATAATTATTATTTCTATGAGTTTCTGGACTTTTCTCTATTTTCTCAGAGCAATTACCGAAGAAAGACATCTTTCACGAGATCCTGACTATCAACAATACAAAAAAGAAGTGCCTTATAGGTTTATTCCAAAAGTGTATTAAAAAAGTTTCTAAAAACATAGTTTCCTTGTTCTATAATTTATCTTTATTTATTTCTTCCTATTTTTCCTAAAAAAAATCTCCTCAATTTGAGGAGATTTTTTAATTTTTCTGAGATTATTTTGCAATCTTTTCTGATTGTATATATTCTTCAATGAATTGTCAAATAAGCGGAGCTGGACTTCTAAATATAGAAGAAGCAAAACTTATTATTGTTCCTACACTTATTTGTCAATTGGGGTTATTTCTTATATAAGTTCTTTTATTTATAAGATTTTCTATTGTTCAGTAGAGAGAACCATTTACTACGAGTACATTATTTGTTGTTTCTGTGGTTTTTCATTCTATACTCCCCCCCATTCAAGATTTTTTTATGGCAATATAGGTTCCATCAAGCTTTGTTACAGTATTATCAATCAAAATATTTCCTCCTTTTACAACAAAAGCAATATTTTCACTATAATCTAGATTTCCATTTATAATAAGATTTCCATCCTCTATAATATAGGTTCTTGCTCATTCAATTGATGTTGGAATACTAGAAATGTTGAGATTTTGTCATTTTAAGATAAATACATTTTTGATTCCATTATAACTTTCTGTAATACTTGAAAGATTATTAATATTTCAAATTCAAGTATTTCAAGATATAACTTTATTAATAGAGCCTGATGAATATTTTGTTGCCTCTGCTTGAATTTTATCACTTATACTTGTATCAATATTATCTTTTGAATAACTTGAAAGTCATGAAGCAGATGTCCCAACAAAATTTTTATTATTAACTGTATTTGGAATTCCTGTTGAAATAGTTGAAACATTAGATATGTTCGAAGCACTTTTTACATAACTTGTTCCTCATCCTGTTGTCAAAACTGATGGTTTAGCAACTCTTACTTGTAATTCCTGAGCAAAATATGCATCTTTATATAGTGTCCCATTATGTTCAATTGTCATTACTAAGGTATTGTCTCCATAAGTGTTTCAGATAGGAATATTAGAAATGTTTCATAAAAAATTTGGATAGCTAGGAAATCTTACAATTTCTCCAGGATAAAATGTTCCTATATTAATACATTGATTAATCCCATCAAGAGTATTTCAAGATTTTTTTATAGTACAAAGTTTATCAAAATATAAATCATAACTTGATTCATTTTTTATATAAGGAGTTATAGAAATTTCTTGAAAAGGATTCATCGCATTTCCTATGATTATATTGTCTGCTGGTCAAAAGACTATCTCTCATTCATTTGGAATAGTTATAATTCAACGATTAGCACCATAAGGAGTTGTTGAAAATCTTATTTTACAATCATTGGTACAAAATGAAGGAAAAACACCATTAATTCATTTTTCACATTGTTCTAGTTGGCCACTACTGTTCGGTCTTTGAAGAACCCTATCTCCACAATAATTTGATCATCATCAACCACCTCATCATACAATCGCTTTTGTTGTACAAGCATAACTACTTGTATAGGGGATATTCGTTGCCTGATCTCCGACATAACATTTTGGAAGATAAAAAGATGAGTTATTAGAACTATAATTACAAGTTCAAGAAAATACTCTTCCATAATTTCCTGATTCTACTCATCAAACTCAAATAATTTCTTGTCCATTTCAGCAATCTATTCTAAAATTTATTGCATTACTACTTCCATAACAAGATACTGGAGTTGTAAGTCATGTTCATGTTGAAGTATTGTTTCCTATTACTATTTTTGTACAAGATATACTACTGCCACCTCAAGAAGAAGAACTACTACTACCTCAAGAACTACTACTTGAACTTGATGAAGAACTACTACTTGTAGGTGTTACATTTACTGTTTTTTGACAGCTTGCATTTGTAGTATTATTTATATAACATTTAGGAGTATAGGCTCATGTGCTTGTATAATTACAAGTTTTATTAAAAGATTGTAATCCATTATTTAAACCACTTCCATCAAAAATTTGTCCATTTCAACAATCTATTTTAAAATCATTTACATTTTCTCAGATACAAACTAGATTGGAATTAAGTGGATTATTTCAACTATCTGGACTTACTGTAAGGCTATTACAACCACCTCAAGATGAAGAAGAACTACTACTACTCGAACTTGATGAAGAAGAACTACTACTACTTGATGAAGAAGAACCTATTGGCTTACAAGTAGCATCACATCAACCATTTCCCCATCATGTTTTACTTACATCATTTGGATCACAAGTTTCTCAGTAAGAAGTATCAAGTATCCCATCTCCACACCAAGATATTTCATAATTTGCACATTCAGTATGTGTTTTTATTGTTCAAGTTTCTTGATTTCAAGACATATCTACAGTATCTATAAAATATTTTATCTTAAGATTATCATAGCCTCTTGTTGTCGGATGATATACAATAGGAAATTCTGAAGATGTTTGTGCTAATTTTCAGCTTTCATTTGGCTTTATAATTCCTGCTTTTCAAATTATCCAACTAGTATAAGTAAAAGATGGAAAGGTTGTATTTCAATTAAGATCTTCTTGTTCACTAAAAACAGAACTAAAATTTTTCACTTTTACAGGAACAGAAGAAATATTTTGAATATCATCCCAAAAATTATAACTATTTCCATACCTTAGGGTAAAATAAAAATTTTGATCACAAGTATTTCATGCAGAAACTCAAGAAGAAAATATAAAAAAGGAAAAAAGTGAAGTGATGATAATTAGAAATTTTTTCATATAAAGATTGTAAATAAACTAAAATTTTTTTTGTATTGTTCAAGTAGAAGTAGTTCAAGGCATTTTTGAAACTCATCATACAGAAACCTTTCATACGACTTCTTGGAGTAATTTTTTATCTCATTCTTGTTCTATATTTTTTGAACAAGAATACATTATAAGAAATAACATAATCAAAAATATTCATTTTTTTTTCATTTTTTTTTCATTTAATAATAAATTTTTTAAAATCAACCAATTGATACGACTGGTCCTTGTGTTCAAAGTCAAGTTGTTGTTCATCAAAGACTAGATGGGTCAACAACAACAGTATAACCCTCATGTCATGGAGTAGTAGTAATTGAAGAAGTATTACTAGGTGCTTGTGTTTTTCAAGTTGCTAAAAGAAACCAAGGAATAACAATAGGAAGTTTTCCATTCACAAGAATATAAGTTGAAGAATCAAAAGGTATATCTGTTATTCTCTCTTCTTTTTTTATTTCTGTCGGAACAATAAGTGGATTTGAACAATCTGGTCTCAAATAAAGATTATAAGTTACTATTGATGTTATCTCTTTACCATCTTTATAATAAGTATAAGATTTTATAATAGGATCAAGAGCAAATACTTCTGTATCTCATTTTCTTTCAGCAAGAGCACTTAAAGTTTCAAGTTCTGCTTTTCCTCATTTTTTAGAGGTATTTAACAGAGGATTATCTTGTATTTTTTGTTTTACTTCTCCAAGAGGAACTTGTTTTCATCATCTAACAGCTTTTCCAAATTCATCATAAGAAAGAGAATGAAATCCATTTTCCACAAATGTTTTGTAAACATTTGCAAGACTTGGAATTTTTCAATTTTCCTCAGTTGTAGTTGTTGAAAGTTTTTGATATACTTCGCCACCATTTAATCATTTTATACTTGGACCATGTTGAGCCTTTCAAACTTTTGCATATTCAAGTCAATCCTTATTTTTAATTTGAGAAAGAAGATATTTCTTAGATCCTCATTCAAAAAGTTGTTGAATAATATTTTGAACTTTTTCTTTTGCTCAGTTTTCTCAGAGTTTCGATTTTAATCAAGCTTCATTATGAGCAATAATAAGATTGTAAATTTCAAGCAAAAATTTTTGATCTGTTTCCTCAAGTCAAAATTTAACAATTTCAGCTAAATTTTTTATATCAAATAGAATATTTAAATTAAGATTTTTATATTCTTTTCATTCTCAATTGAGCCAAGTAATAAGCCAAGTGATATGATTGATTTTTTCATTTTTACTTCCTACTTCTTCAAAATAAGTTTGCCTACTTTTCACACCTTCAATAACTCTTTCTACTTTTTTAGAATTTTCTTCAATAAGAAGAGTTAGAACTTTGTCAGCAATAGCAAGATTTTTCTTTCAATCATTATTTCATTCTTTAATAAGCATTTCTAGTTTCTCTATAAGATCTTTTCCTTGAGAATATTTTTTGTCTCTAAAAAGTCCAAATAAACCAAAAAATGTGTAGAAAGGAGCTTTTTCAAAAATACCATACGATTTTCTTTGTAATATTTTCAGATCAGGGATAAGTCTTACTGCAATATAGGTTCTAATAAGATCAAGAGTATCTTTATTAAGTTCTAAAAGTTTTCCCTCAAGTACTTTTTCCTTATCAACTTTTGGAAGGTTAAGTTCAGAAAGCATTTGAGTGAGTGTATTTTGATTTTCTAATACACCTACCTCTTTTTTATTTTCTTTATAATAATCTTTAAATTCTCAAGGCATACCTGCTCCTATCCATTTTTCAAAAGCAACTGATTTATTTATATCCGCTCATGGCAACAAAGTTGTAGTAAGAGAAATAGGAATATCAAAAAGGTAAATTCATCAAAGCCAAGGAAGAATTTTTCCGACAGTTGATAAAACACCTTCTCATTTATGAGATAATTTATCATTACTACTTGTTCATTCTGGAGAATCAATGGATTCCTTGTATGAAGAAGAAAGGAATATCATTGCACTTTCAAGTTTTTTCTTATTTTCTGGATCATTAAGGAGTTTTTTATTTTTATCTGTCTCTGGAATCATTTTATCAAGAGCTTCTTTTCCTGCTATTTTTTCAATAAGATGAACGATAGAATATCACTCTTTTTTATCAAAGAAATATTTTTCTAGATTTTTATTTAGTTCAGCAGTAATTTCAAGTTTTTGTTTTAAATCTAAAACTGAAGCTTTTGTTTTATCTATTTGAGTTTTTGTTCCCTCCAAAGTATTTTTTCACTTTTGAGGAAGTTCATTTGTTCAAATATTTAGAGATTTTTTTATTTGATTTTCTGCTTTTGAAAATGCTGAGTTTGTTCTTGCATCAAATATTTTATTTATTTTTAGCTCATCTTTTCATTTTAAACTAAGGTAAGTATTAAGAGTTTTTTGTAATTCTCATACTTTTTCTTTATCTTTTGAATCATTTTTTATGTTAAAAGATGCTATGACTTTTTCAGCATTTTTTATCACATCTTCTTGACTTTTTTCTCCTTCTTTAATGTCTCAAATATTCTCTTTTATCTTCTTTTTTGCTTCAAAATAGTATTGTTCAGTAATAGGTCAAAATATTCATGTATCTAATTTATGTTTTTTTGTTCTCTTCTCATTTCCATTTTTTACTTGAGTTAAATTAAAATAAACATTAAGAGCATTTTGAAGTGCTTTTACTTTTTCTTTATTTTTAGCATCTTTTTGTGGATTAAATTCTAAAATAGTTTTTTCAGCATTTTTTATTTCTTCTTTTTTTTCTCCATTCTTGATTTGATTTGCTGGAGCTTGATTAGAGTTAATCTCTGAAGTTTTTCAAAATCAAGAAAGATTATAAGTTTTTTCTAAAATACTATAAATTTCAGTATCAAAAATACCTGTTTCTTTTATTCATAACTTCTTTTGAAGAGATTTTATTGCTATTTCTCTTTCACTTTTAGATACATTAAGATTATCATTTTTCAAAGTTAAATATCATAATTTTGCTAAAAGAGCATTTTCTTTAAGAATCTTCAATGGAAAATTTTTTTCATTTTTTGCATCTAATAAGGCTTCTGATATTGGTTTATTTTTATTAGAAACATCTTTTTTTACTTCTTGAGTTTTTTTTCTTGCTTCCCTAACTATATTAAAAGCAGATCAAAGTTTTTGAATATCTATCTTTGTATAATCAGTAGCAAATTTTTCTTGTATTGCTGTTGATGCATTTATATAATTAATAAGGATTTGTAATTGCTCTTTTCTCTTTATATCTATATTTTTATCCACAAGAGTATCTTCATCATCTCCATCAAGAGAGGAAATAAAATCATTTATATCTGTTTCTACCATTTCATCTATTTCTTTTCTATTTAATTTTTCAAGAGTCTCTTTTTTTAAATATTTATCTTCTTTTCTTATTTCTAAAGGAGATGGTTTCTCAGTAAAAGATTTTTCAATAAGAGTAAGAAAAAGTTTTTTATTTTGTTTATATAGTTGCAACATAATTCTTTTTTAATAAATAATTTATTTTTACGAACATTTTCATAATAACATATATTTTATTAAAAAGGGAAAAAATTATATTGACAAGTTAAGTATTTTAATCAATTACAAAAGTATTCTCATATCTTACTCAAAAATATCAAGGAAAATAAATTCACGGTTCTATCGTAAAAACCATTCCTGACTTCAATATCTCATTATTTTTTTTATTTATAAAAGGAGCTTCATGTATATCAAGACCGACTCAATGTCCTGTAGAGTGAACAAAGTATTTTCAATATCATGCAATAGTAATATAATCTCTCACTATTTTATCAATCTTACTAAACTCCATTCAGGAAGAAAGTGATTTTAATCATTCGTCATGAGCTCATTTCACGATTTTTTGAATTTTCATAAAATCATCATAAAGTTTTCATCTTTTGAGTGGAGAAAAAGGCTTATACACCCAAAGAGTTCTAGTAAAATCTGACATATATCCTTTATAGAGACATCACATATCGACAAGTAATGGTCAATTTCAAATTTTTGTAGAAGAAGAATTATGGTGCGGGATGGCAGAATTTTTTCAAAAAGCGACAATAGAATTAAAACTTTCTCATTCTCAGCCAAATTCGAATATTTTTTGTATAATAAATCCTCTTAAGCAAAGTTCTGTCTTTCAAAAAAGTTCTCATTTTTTATTGAGTATTTCTATTTGTTTCCGAACTTTTTCTATAATTTTTATAGCATTTTTTATTTTTTCTTTTTCATAATTGTTTTTTATAATTCTTTTTTGTCAGAAAAAATATTTTAAGATTTCCAGTTCAAATCCATTTTTTTGAAGCTCAGAAAAGAGAGAAAGACTCATACTTTCTTCAATATATAATTTTTTATTTTCAACAATATCTTTCAAATATGTTTTTATATCATTTTTGAGATTTACAAAAACAACTTCCCAATTTACTCAAATCCTCTCTTGTATAAATTTTTTTCTCCTGTTATTAAGTTTTATAAAATATCTTGAATCCAAAAAGATAAAAAGGCTATTTTTATAAAAAAGCATATATCAAAAACTTGGTTGAAATCCTATAAAATAATGAAAAATTTTATTTGTATAACCGTTTTTATCAGAATCTGTATAAATAAAAAAAGGGAATTTAAAATTTTTTAGCATTGTCAAAAAATTAGAAATTTAAGAAAAGACTAGTTCCGAAATAATTTTTTTATAGATACTTTTATTGACTAATAAGCCGAAAATTAGGCTTTAAAATTAAATCTTGAGTTTTGGTTTTATTTAAGCCAAGAACTAGATAATATTTTCTTATTACGGAACTAATCTAAAATAAAAAACACTCAGATGTTTGAGTGTTTTTTATTTTTGTTTGTTATACTTTTTTTGTAATTTTTGAAATTCCAAGTCCAGCGAGAAGAGCGATTGCAAAAAGTGCTACAATAAACATTTCTTCTGGTCAAGTTTTTGGAAGTTGTTTTGGTTTTTCTACGACAACAGGAGGAGCTGAAACTTCTTTTTTTCCAGAAGTAAAAAGCACACATTCTTTGTGTTCAGTATCTTCTACTGTAATTTCTCAACTTTCCATAATATTGTGAGGTTTTATTGGATAGATAAGAAGTCCAACAGGATCTCCAGTAACCGCTTGATTTTTATCAAGAGAAAAAGCATATCCAAGTTTTGATTTTAACCAAGTTACTTTTTCTTGAGGAGCAAGAACATATCCTTCTTCTTTTGCATCAAGTTTATCTTCAAATTCTTGTGTGTATTCCCAGAAATTTTCTGTAGAAGGAGTTTGAGACCAAGAAACAAGTCCTTCGCTCAAATTTACCATGTAAGGAAATTTTTGTTCTTCTTTATAAATAATTTGTTTAAGATTACTGTCATTTATCCAGTCATCACTCATAAGTCCAATATTGTCTCCTTCTGCTTTTGCCTCACCATTGAAACACTGATTACAAGTATTTGCAGAAAAAATAGGATTTGAAGTACAATCTATTTCTTCATAAGCTCAAGTGATTTGAAATATTCCCAAGAGAGTTATTCAAAGGAATGAAATTAAAATTTTCTTTGTTTCCATATTTTTAAAAAGGATAAGAAATAAAAATAATGCTTGTATTGTAATAAAAACTAGTGGAACTGTCAAAAAATATAATAATATTCTCACGACTTTTAACCTTTACTTTTTTACTATCTTATTTACTATCAATTGTTGAAAAATTCAAAAAACGGTTCAGATTCCCCAATATATACCAATTCAAGCAAAAAGTGAATAAGTAAAAAATCATACCATAAATGGCATAACATAAAGCATAACTTTATTCATTGATTCGGCATCTGGCATCATACTCGTATAAGCATCTTCTCATTTTTTCTTTTCGAGAACAACAGATGGATTTTTCTTTTGATTAAAAGAAAGAGAAAGTTTTACTTGGATAAATTGTACAAGTGCGACAAAAATGGCAAGAAATATTCCAACCATTCCTCATTTTCATAAAAGATCTATTGTAAAGAAATTTGTAACTATATTTTCTATTGCAAAAGGTTTGAGAAAAAAATACAAATAATAGTAATTTGTTGCATCTTCTACACCCATTACAACACGGTACAAAACCAAAAGAATAGGCATCTGAATAAGCACAAGTCCACATGACCCCATGGGATTTACATTTTCTTTTTTATAAAGATTCATCAATTCAATTCAAAGAGTTTGGCTATCTCATTTATATTTTTCTTGGATTTCTTTTATTTTAGGCTGGATTTTTTGCATCTTTCTCTGGGAAACAAGCATTTTATGCTGAGGATAAATGAGGATAAATCTTATAATAATCGTGATTCCGATAATTGCCCAACCAAGAGAATTTCAAAAAAGCTGTATAAGAAAAACCATCAGATTATAAATCGGAGCATAAAAGAAATACACAAAAATTTTTGATATTGTTCATTGGTTTCCTATTTCTACCTGAGCAAGATATTTTTTACTCTCTATTTGAGTTTCAAAAGTATATTGTCCTGATCTCAAAAATAAATCATAAATAGATCCAAGAGAGATAGTTTTCTTTTCTTGTGAAGCGAGAGTATAATCTTTACAAAAATTTTGAGGAAGAGCAAGAGTTTCACCATTGTACAAAATATGAATATTTTTACAGCTATTAAATTTGATTGATTGAGTGGTATTATTTTGGAAAAGGATATTAATAGAAGCAGGAATAGAATATGATGTTTTTTCCATTTTAACAATAAGTCCTTCTTGAATGAGAGCTTTATCCTGACCTTTATTAAAAACATTAAGAAGGATAAAAGCCAAAAGAAAAATAATGAGAATATTTAAAATTTTATCTTTCATTTTTTTTATTTAGGAAGTATTTTTGAAAAGAGAAATTCTATGTCTCTTTTATAGGTAGTTATATTTTTTTTATCCTTTTTATCAAGCTTGTTTTCTTTTTTTACGATAAAAACAAAGTCATATCCTCCTTTGAGACAAGAAAATATATAATTTTTTGTCTCATCAAAAAATCTTCTTCTAAAAAAATTTCTTTCTACTCATCACTGAACACTTTTTCCAGAAATAATTATCGCAAATCTATTATATCCCAATTTGTTCGCTAGAGAATTGGAAACAATTCAATATGAAAAAAAAGGTTTTCATCATCTCAAAAC
>Ga0172371_10006793_pt1 | contig 16489 bp, 17 predicted proteins | sample Lak12m_FD_114543 | JGI IMG/M metagenome (GOLD analysis project Ga0172371, IMG submission 114543) | Freshwater microbial communities from Kabuno Bay, South-Kivu, Congo - kab_022012_12m | ecosystem: Environmental > Aquatic > Freshwater > Lake | place: Democratic Republic of the Congo: South-Kivu...
CGAAATCGATGCTGCCCACCATGAGGTTCACGACCTCCTCGCTTCTTAAACCGCATCCGTACATGATCTCGAAAATCGCGCGGTCCCGCAAACCCAGCGGCTTGGTCGTATCGATCGCTTCCAGGAATGCCTCCACCTCGCGAGGCCGTAGCACGATCGGCAGTTTCTTCGACTGCCGCGGCGATGATAAAGCCTCGGCCGGGCTATGCGTCAGCAGTCCTTCCGAGCGGCAAAATCGAAAAAGGCCGCGCACAGCTGATAGCTTCCGGCTGATGCTTGATTTCTCATATCGTGAGTTTGCCAGATGCGCTGCGTAACGCCGAAGGAAACGGTAATCCACCTCTTGTGGAAACTCACGGCTGTCCCGGGAAATATAGCGCAGAAAATGACGGCAATCGCGGCGATAAGCGACCACCGTTTTTTGCGAACAGCCTGATTGGATCAGAGAGCTAAGGTATCGCTCCAGAATCGCCAGGTCCTGTTCACGCGCCTCTCCAGGTTTATAGGCAGCTTCCAATATATATCAAATCTATGACAACTATCATACTTTCGACACAGCCCAGTCCGGTTCCTTGATTCTAATATTGGTTTACCTCGTACCTACCTTGTGTAACCATGGCCGGGGTCCAGCCGTGCGAGGCCGCGCAACTCCAGCTGTACCAGGATGGCGGCAGTCTCGGCTCCATCGATACCGGCGCGTGTGGCCAGGGCGTCCTGGTGGCGCGGCCGCGAGTCCAGCACCTCGAAAAGCCTCCTTTCCCGATCTGAGAGGTCGACCGGCGCTGAAGTGTTTTCGTCCGTGCCTTGTGCCTCGGGGTTTTCGACACCCAGATTTTCGAGGACTTCCCGGGCCCCAGTGATCAGGACGGCTCCGTTTTTAATCAGCTGATGAGGTCCCTCGGAAAGTTCGGAAAAGATGCTTCCCGGCAGGGCGAAGACCTCACGCCCCTCCTCCAGGCAGAAGTCGGCAGTAATGAGGGCGCCACTTCGAGACCGCGCCTCAACCACAATGACGCCATCAGCAAGTCCGGCCATAATGCGATTGCGCGCCGGAAAACGCCAGGGAAGCGGTCTTGTGCCAGGCGGATATTCGGACATCACCAGGCCGTGCTCGAGCAGCTCGGCATAGAGTCCGCGGTTGGCCCGTGGATAGACGACATCAGGGCCGCATCCGAGCACCGCGATACTTCCTCCCGGCTCCGCCAGGGAACCGCGATGAGCGGCCGCATCGATACCCAGAGCCATGCCACTGACTACGCAGACACCCTCGCGCGCCAGGCTGCGGGCGATATCAATAGCAGCGTCAATACCATAACGTGAGGCGGCGCGAGCGCCGACGATGGCAATTCGCGGTCTATGTACAAATGCTGCCATTCGGTCAAGTAGTTTCCCGAGGCCGATAGATTCGCGACAGCTTTCGGACTGCTCGGAAGCTGTGGCAGCGCCGCCGTAAATAAACAGTGCCGGCGGCGGATCGTGAATCTGCGCCAGGCAGGCGGGATAATTCTTTTCTCCCAATGCGATCAACGAGACCCGGTTTCTTTCCAACAGCTGAAATGACTGCGCGGCTGAAAATGATTTTTTAAAAGCGCTCAGACGTGGAATCGAATGAGCAGGCAGCTTCATCATGCTGGCGAGCAGCTCCTCGTCACAGTTCCAGAGCTGCCTCGGTGTCATCTCCCCCGTCGGCACCCGCAGGGGCCAGTTATACTCGGCCAGAAAACTGGCCAGCGCCAGGGAGGCGGCGCGATTCGCGCTGACGGTGCCGCTATCGAACCTCCCCCTGGAATCAGATTCCATCCCAGCCCTTCCTGTCGATGCTGCGATAACTAATGGCTTCCGCCAGATGGGCGGGCCCGATTTCGGTGGCCGCTTCGAGATCGGCGATGGTTCGCGCTACCCTGAGAATACGGTCGTGAGCGCGGGCGCTCAGGCCCAGCCGGTCGATCGCCGCTTCCAGTAACTGCATTGCCGCCGGTTCCAGCCGGCACTGGACTGCCGTGTGGTGTGCGTCCATCTGCGCGTTACAGTAGATGCCGCTGTTTTTTAGGCAGGAAGACTGCCGGGCACGGGCCATAGCGACACGAGTCGCCACCGTGGCGGATGTTTCTCCGGACGCAGCGCCTAATAATTCCTCACGGCCGAGCCCGGGCACTTCCACAGCGATGTCGATTCGGTCGAGCAAGGGCCCGCTGACTCGTCCGCGATACGCGGCCACTCGATGGGGCAGGCAGACGCATTGACGCCGCGAATCGCCCAGATGCCCGCAAGGGCAGGGATTCATCGATGCCACCAGCATGAAACTTGCCGGATAAAAGACGCGAGCGAGCGCCCGCGAGATGGCGACACGGCCGTCTTCCATCGGCTGGCGCAGAGTTTCCAGAGCGGCCCGCGAGAACTCGGGAAGCTCGTCGAGAAAGAGAACCCCCATATGCGACAGGCTGATTTCACCCGGACGCGGCTTCCCGCCTCCCCCGGCCAGACCGATGTGTGAGATCGTGTGATGCGGCGAACGAAACGGCCGGCTGGCTATGAGTGAACGGCCTTCATCGAGCAGGCCGGCAACGCTGTAGATGCGGGTTACTTCGATGGCTTCACGGATATCGAGCGGAGGCAGGATCGATGGCAGCCGCCTGGCGAGCATCGTCTTGCCTGAGCCTGGTGGCCCGATCATCAAGAGATTGTGGCCCCCCGCGGCGCATACTTCAAGAGCTCGGCGCGCATGTTGCTGCCCTTTCACATCGGCAAGGTCCAGCTGCCCGTTATGACATCCAGCCAGTAATGCTCCCGAGTCGACTCGCGTTGGTGCGATCGAAGCCTTATCCTGCAGGAAATCGACTGCCTGCTTCAACGACTCCACCGCAATGATCTCAACACCCCCTACCAATGCGCCTTCCCGGGCGTTGGCGGCAGGCAGAAGAACGCCGGCGTGTCCCAAGCGATGCGCGCCTTCAGCGATCGACAGGGCACCGTCTATGCGGCGCACGCTGCCGTCGAGGGAAAGCTCGCCACAAGCGCTATATGACTCGAGTTTACCGGTCTTTAACTGCCCGGAGGCAGCCAGCAACGACAACGCGATCGGCAGGTCGAACGACGGACCCTCCTTGCGCACATCGGCCGGCGCGAGGTTCACAGTGATTCTCCGCAAGGGAAAATCGAATCCCGAATTGGCCATGCCGGCGCGAACGCGTTCTTTCGATTCACGCACGGCGGCGTCAGGAAGACCGACGATACTGAAAGCGGGAAGCCCCCATCCCAAATCGGTTTCCACCTCGACCGGACAGGCTTCCATCCCCTGAATCGCATGGCTGTGCAACCTGGCAAGCATCTGCATCACTCCTTTAGGGGAGGATGCTTCCGCGGCAGGGATGGTCAGTGTGGGAGTGCCAGATTATCAGAGGCGGCGAGCCCTCGGCAAGCGGGGAGACTCCATGCGGAAGGAGCGAGCGGAAAATGCGCTCCAGTGGCGAATGTCGCCGGTCATTCAGCGAAAGGCATCGGTCATGTGATCGATGTCAACGGGACGCATATAGAGCTTGACCGAGACCACGTCGAAGCGGAACGTGCAGCTTCTCAGTTCGGTGTCGCCGGAGTGCGCAGCCAGCCACATTGCCGCCATGCGCCGGATCTGATTCTGCTTTCGTGCGTTGACGGCCTCAAATGGCTCACCATGGCTACGGCCGGAACGTGACTTCACTTCGATGAAAGCGATGGCATCGCCGCGCCGGGCGATGATATCGATTTCTCCGTATCGGGTTCGAAAATTTGTCTGAAGGATTTTGTATCCGTCCTGCTCCAGGAAATTGCAGGCAAGCGCCTCACCAGTACGGCCGCGCTCGCAGCGGGGGTCGGCTGAGTCCGACCGGGAGCGCCCAGCTCCGACTTCAGTGTCTCGCCTCATTCCGCCCCGGAATCACTCGGCAGACTGATGATGTGACTGCTTTCCAAAACAGGATCCATCAGGTTCGGCATTGTTATCCTGAACGAGCGCCGGTGCAGCAGCGTAAAACCGTGACGGGCGATAGCTTCACGATGAGTCAGTGAACCATATCCCATATGGCTGTCAAAACCGTATTGGGGATAGCGCTCATGCATTTTTCGCATCAGACGGTCGCGCGTGACTTTTGCCAGCACCGAAGCCGCTGCAATGCAGGCACTTTGCGAGTCGCCTTTCGTCACCGGAGTATGCGTGACGCTGCAATGGGGCAATCGCTGGCGTCCATCGACCAAAGCCACTTCCGGACAGGGGCCCAGAGTTTCGAGGCTGCGCGCCAGGACACGTAAATTGGTCTTGTGCAGTCCGTCCTCATCAATGGTACGGCTACTGGCGCTGATGATGGAAAAACGCGATACATGACTGACAATCAGGGGATATAATCGCTCCCTGGCCTTGATGGTGAGTTTCTTGGAATCACCGAGGCCTTGAAGCAGCGAAGCCATGTGTTCGGCATCGATGCGGGAGTAATCAAAAACGACCGCTGCAGCCACGATGGGTCCGGCCAGGCAGCCCCGGCCGACCTCGTCGGCCCCGGCCATTTCACGACGGCCGCAAGCACTGAGGTCAAACTCGAACAGTGCCGCCGTATCGATGGATGCTGTTGCGGCCATGACTGAAGCTAGTGCAGTGTACCGACGCGTTGGGGTGGCCAGTAAACAAAGAAAGTCTTGCCGATGATGTTTTCTACGGGTAGCCATGGCGGCGTCCAGAAACGGGCGTCTTCGCTATTGGCGCGATTATCTCCCATTACGAATACATTTCCCGGCGGAATGGTTGTTTCCGGAAAATCACTGAAATCGATGATGTCACTATCGACGTAATCCTCCACCTGCAGCTCTCCGTTCACGTAAAGCTGTCCTCTTCTGACCTCGACGGTATCACCGCCGAGAGCCACGACTCGCTTGACGAAGTCGACATTCGGCTGGGGAGGAGCCTTGAAAACGATAATATCACCGCGCTGGATCTCACCGAAACGGTAGGCCAGGCGGTTAACCAGAATGCGGTCGCCGGGATCGATGGTGGGTACCATGGAAGGCGTGGGAATCTGAAATGGCTTCACGATATATGCCTGGAGGATCCAGGCCACGGCCACTGCGCCAAGAAGTATCCCGATGGCTTCGAGGATACTGCGGGCGGTACTGCGGGGCATCAGTGGGACCCCCGGTCTAGCGCTGCTTTTCCCGAACCTTGGCCTTCTTGCCGACCTTGCCGCGCAGATAGTACAGCTTGGCGCGTCTGACATCGCCGATGCTCAGCACTTCGATCTTGCTGATCTTGGGGGAATGCAGTGGAAAAGTACGCTCAACGCCTACACCGAAGGAATGTTTGCGGACGGTGAAAGTCTCGCGCGCCCCTTCACCCTGGCGCTTGATGACTATGCCCTGAAATACCTGGATACGGCTCCGAGTGCCCTCAATAACCTGAAAGTAGACCTTAACGGTATCCCCGGCCTTAAACTGAGGTATGCCCTTGCGAAGCTGCTGCTCCTCGAGTCTGGCTATGATCTGATTCATCACTACTCCCTGCTGGAAACGGCCGCCTTTTGCGGCCTCGCGTCACATATTTGACGTATATTTATTATCAACAGTGCCAAGTTCGAGATTTTAGAGGTTTTTGCGGGGGAATGCAATAAGCTGCATAATTAACCGATAGAACTTTTTTTACCACGGAAGGATGCTATTTGAACATTTTAGGCATTTCATCGCTGGACGCTGATGCTACCGCTTCGCTGGTCCAGGATGAACGAATTTCATACAGCGCCGCCGAGGAGCGGTTTTCCCGAATCAAGCAGCACGCGGGATTTCCAGGCCAGGCTATTGACTACATCCTCGAACGTTCGGACCTGCGTCCGGACGAAATCGACGTGGTCGCTTATCCTTTCTATCCCTGGCACCGTGAAGCCGCTCTGATCGCCAAGGGCTTTTTCACCAACAATCTCTTCAATCTCTTCCAGAAGGACAGCCTCAAGTCGAAGTTTTTTCACTTCGCCTATTACGCACGCTTCTGCCAGACTTCACTACGCGACCACCGTAAATACCATCGGGAACTCCTGGCCAACCTTCATCGCCTGGGACTGGAACAAAAACTGACTCGCGTTGAACACCACCTCGCCCACGCTGCCTCAGCATTTTACACATCGGGACTTGACGAAGCTTTGATCCTTACCCTCGATGCATACGGCAGCGAACTCGCGGGCAGCATCAGCATCGGTTCCGCTTCGGGCATTGAAAGGGTTTACGACATCAAATTTCCCCACTCGCTGGGAATGTTCTATTCGCAGGTCACCGAGGCCCTGGGATTCAGACCGACCAGGCACGAAGGCAAGATCGTCGGCCTGGCGGCATACGGAGACGCGTCTGTTCTTTTTGACGAAATCTATCGCCGTTTCAAGTGCACTCCCGCTGGGATCACATATATATCGGGCCTGGACGTGCAGTATTGCCGCAGGCTGGCGAAAAAGTATCCCCGGGAGCAGATCGCAGCGGCTTATCAGGCGGTCCTGGAAAAGGTCGTTGTCGATCTGGTTGCTTCCTATCTGAAAAAATACGGCCAGAAAAACGTAGTCCTGGCCGGCGGCGTGCTGGCGAATGTGAAGCTGAACCAACGAATTTTTGAGATCCACGGCGTCGAGGATATCTTTGTATTTCCCAACATGGGTGACGGCGGTACGGGCGCCGGCGCCGCCCTGCATTGCGCCGCAACAGCGGCTGGAAGCCTGAAGCCCTATCAGCTTCATGATGTCTATTTGGGACCGTCTTACGATGATGATGAAATCCAGGAGGCGCTGGACAGGGAAGGACTTCAGTATGAATACCTCGAGCAGGTGGAAAAGGAAGTCGCGGTCCTGATTTCACAAGGCAAAGTCGTGGCCAGGTTCGACGGCGCGATGGAATATGGCCCCCGGGCCCTGGGAAACCGGTCGGTTCTGTATCACACCACCGATCCCAGTGTGAACGACTGGTTGAATCAGCGGCTCGAGCGCACGGAATTCATGCCCTTCGCGCCGGCGACGCTCTTTGAATTCGCCGAAAAGTGTTATCTGAATCTGAAGGGTGCGGAACACGCGGCTGAATTCATGACCGTTACCTTCGATTGCACCGATTTCATGAAGAAGGCTTCACCGGCGGCGGTGCACGTGGACGGTACCGCCAGGCCGCAATTGGTGCGTGAGGAGGTCAATCCCGGCTTTTACAAGATCATCGACCACTACCACAAACTGACCGGTATACCAAGCATCATCAACACCAGCTTCAACATGCACGAGGAGCCGATTGTTTGCACTCCCGATGATGCGGTGAAGGCATTCAGGCAGGGACGGCTTGATTATCTGGCGATTGGAAAGTTTCTGGCGAGAGGAGTTGTCTGAGGAAAGCGCGAGAGGTGATCCCGCAATTTGGGCGCCATGGTCTACCTGTTATTTGTGGTGTAGTAAACGCCGCATCCGATCGAAAGCATGACTGCCGGATGATGCATTCACCAGATTTAAGCTGCCGCCACCTCTGCGAATCCTCAGAAACACACTCCGGAAAAAGCGAATGCCATGACTGCGGTGAAACTCCTCAAATTCTTTCACCCAGAAAGAATCCCTAACGAACATCGAGATATCCAGGCGCGACTCGGCCGCGATTCTATCCAGCCGCGTTGCCAACAGGTTCTGATTGTCCTCAAGTATCGGCGCTGACGAGAGCAGCCAAGCCATACCGCCTTTTGTTAACAGTTGCGGCAGAACCACATCAATAAATTTCAGTGTCAGGCCGATCCCCATCTCGCCACCGTAGCCGTCAACGGCGATATTCCTGTAACTTTCGGGAAAAAACATGAAGGGCACGTTCCAGGTAACCAGATCAAAGCTGCCATGCCTTTCCCCCATGGTAAAGATATCTTCTTCGTAAACGCCGGTGGCAGCAGCGGCATTGCTCTCTATATTAAGCTGCGCTAAAGCGATGGCGCGCGGGTTGATATCCACGGCGACAGCCTCGCCGAAACCAGAACTCAGCTGCAGCAGGATCGCTCCCGCGCCCGTGCCCACATCAAGATACCTGCCACTGGTGGGCAACTTCTGCCCTTTTAAGAACTCGATCATTTTGAGGGAGTCGCCACCGATATGCACCCGGTTCGCGAACATGACATCGAGCGGATCGACGACCATGGTCGCCTTACCGATTGCGATCACGCGAAAACTGGCAACCAGCCCGTCTCCTGATTGGCGCAACAACCCGTGTTCCCTCCAAGCGGCCACCTGCTGTGGCCCGATCAAACCGGACCATTCGGATTCGGGCAAAGCCTCCCCGAGGATAAAGGCACGGTAAAGAACTTTTTCCCGGCTGGGAAGCGGCAGCCGGTATAGATTTGATAGGGCGGAGGGATCGAGCATTGAGCAACCACCAGAGAGAAGCCGCCTCAGGATGCGAAGCTCATGACCGACCGGCAAGCCACTTAGCTTTGGCGGCGGGTATTTTTGCAGCCTGTCCAGGGAAAGGGATTTTATGGTACCGATGAACTGCTGCCGGAAATCATGCCGCAGACTGTCGATCCAGTCATTTTGTGAATCCTGCTTCATGTTCCCCAGGCCCCTTCCGGTCTGATGAAACAATTACGCGTCGGATAATATAAAAGCCTTCGGGAATTATCTGCGCCGCAGGCGTCCCGCCAGCTGCCTGATCGATACGTCGGCCCGCGTAAGGTCCAGCTGCCGTTCCAGGTTTTTATTTCCCATCGGGGTAAACCGGCCCAACCGCATGCAATCATAAGACGCCGGATCGATGGGGAGGTAATTTTTTCTGGGTTCGATGGTAATGCCGAGCCTCAACCCCGCGGATCGGGAAAAACTTATTATTTCGTTGCTGTAATTGCCGTTGGGCCATGCAATGACTTCTGGCGAGTGACCGGTGAGCTCGAGCATCTGTTCCTGCGCCCGCTCGATCTGGTTCCTGGCCGCCGCGGCGTCATAATTGGTAAGAATGGCGTGATCCATCGTATGATTGCCGATGAACACCGTCTCTTCGCGGGAGAGCTCCTGTAACTCGGGCACCGTCAGAGGCCGATCGATATCGCTCATCGGGCTGAAGGCGGACTCGCCAAAATCGGCCATCAGTCTAGCTTCGATCTCATCATTGCGGTGAGACTTGAGCCTTTCCCCCTCGAGTCGGATAGCATCATTGCTGGCACCGGCCTTTTTCCGCTCCCGCCAGAGGACATCCCACCAGAAACACTTATTCCGGAGCACATGGTTGATGGAGACGAAGAAGACCGCCGGCACGCCAAACTCCCTCAGCACCGGCAAAGCATGGTTGCTGCTGTAATAACCGTCGTCGAAAGTGATCAGCACGTATTTTTGACCGGGATCGAGCCCCTCAAGGATTTCGACAGGTGAAGCAATCTGGTACCCATGCTTCCGGAAATATGCGACGATACCGCGGAATTGGCTGACGGTTATGCTCTGTTGAGCGTTTACAAGGTCCAGTGCGATTTCGGCTTTATCCCGGAACAAACCGTGAAAGAGAAGTGTAATGAGCGAATTGCGCTCACCGAAGACCTTTAGATAAGCGGGGGAAAGAAACAGATCGGCGGACTTTAATAAGGATACGGCCCGGTTTCGCATCGAAATAGCATATCAGAGAAGCCGGAAATTAGCTCAGATGCGCTTTTCGCCATTGATCGATTTCGGCATGATTGCCCGACAGTAATACTTCAGGCACCTTCCAGCCGCGGAAGTCGGCCGGCTTGGTATAGTGCGGATATTCAAGGCGGCCTCCCAGCCCAGCGGAGAAAGACTCATAGACGGCGCTCTCCTCGCTGCCAAGTGCTCCCGGCAGACGGCGGGCCAGGGCATCCGTGACTACCATCGCCGGCAGCTCACCCCCACTGACGATATAGTCACCAATTGAGATTTCGCTGGTAACCAGATGTTCCGAAACCCGCTGGTCGAAGCCTTCATATCGGCCGCAGAGGAGCGTCAACTCGGGTAGCTCGCCCAGCTCGCTCAGGAACTTCTCGTCGAGGCGGCGGCCTCGTGGCGACAGCATAAAAACGGGGCGATGATTCCTGACTGCACCGCATTCACCGCCGTATACGCCCTCGAGCGCCGCGGCTACCACATCCACACGAAGCACCATGCCGGCGCCGCCGCCACAGGGCGTATCGTCGACCTGATTGTGTTTAAGAGGGGTGTAATCGCGGTAATTGTGCAAACTCACCGTCAGGCTGCCGGCCTGCACGGCATTGCTGATATGGCGCTGATCGAAGAACCAGCCAAACCATTCGGGGAACAGTGTGAAGATGTCAATCTTCATGGAAATGCTCGATTATTGATTACAGTTTATCTGCAGCCTAAACCACGAACCCTTCATCGATTTCGATGCGGCGGTTCTCGACGTCGACTTTCAGAATCGCCTCTTTGATGAAGGGTATTAAAATTGCATGGCCTGTCTCGACGGGCTGTATTTCCAGATAGGGATTGGCCTTGCTTGATTCAGCCAGCCTGGTGACCGTGCCGACGAGTTGCTCACCTTCATATACCTCGCAGCCCTCGATCTGGAAAGCATAAAAAGTCCCTGCCTCGGGCTTTTCCAGTTCCTCGACCGGCACGAAAAGCGAGGCGCCAAAAAGCGGCTCTGCCGATTCACGCGAGTCAATGCCCTCCAGCCTTACCAGCGGTCCACGATCGGAACTGCGGCTGGATTCGATTTTTACCAGGGTTCGCCCGGTTTCCCGTTTACGCACGAGATAGAGCTCCGACCCGGCGTTGAAACGCTCATCCCGGTCGGTGAGCTGACGTATGAGCATCTCGCCGTTGTTGCCATGAATACGTTTCACCATGCCAACAAGGATCCATTCGGGGGCGCCCTTCATTGCGCCGGACGTATCAGTCAACTATCTCAACAATAGCCCGCTTGCCGTTCTTGACAGCGCTGGCTTTGACGATTGTCCTCAGGGCCCTGGCGATACGGCCTTGTTTGCCGATGACCTTGCCGATGTCGTCCTTGGCCACAGTGAGTTCCAGCACAACGGTAGTATCCGTCACTGTCTCCTGTACTTTTACCTCATCCGGTTTGTCAACCAGCGACTTGGCCAGATATTCGAGTAAATCTCTCACTTTCAGCCTCCGTTTCCACTTTTGAGTTGCAACGTCAGGAGATTCCCTTGATCGCCAGCAGTTTGGCGACAGTATCCGATGGCTGAGCTCCCTTGGACAACCAGTCCCGTGCTTTCGCCTCATCAACTTCTATCAGGGACGGGTCTTCCTGCGGCGCATAGCGACCGATGCTCTCGATCACCTTACCGTCCCGCGGGGAACGGGAGTCTGCCACAACAATGCGATAGATCGGCTTTTTCTTCCGGCCGACCCGGCTGAGTCTTATTTTTACCGCCATTCAATCACCTCCTCGATACATAGTTTCAGTTCCAGGTTGCCGCAACCGCGCTTCCATCAAAATCCGCCTTTCAACATTTCAGGCGGAATATTAGGCATCCCTTTGCCTCCGGCAAACTGCTTCATCAGCTTCTGCATCTGTTTGAAGCGGCCGAGGAGTTGATTGACTGCCTGAACGCTGGTGCCGGAACCGGCGGCGATGCGCTTCCGGCGGCTGCCGCTGATGATGTCCGGTGTACGGCGCTCTTCCAGGGTCATGGACCGGATGATGGCTTCGACGCGATCGAGTTCACGCTCATCGATCTGCTGGTTCTTGAGCGCTTTAGGCACGCCGGGTATCATTGCCAGCATTCCCGCCAGAGGCCCCATCTTGCGCATGCTCTGCATCTGTTCGAGAAAATCATCGAAGGTGAACTGAGCCTTGCGCAGCTTTTGCTCCAGCTCCAGGGCCTTTTTTTCGTCAACGGTGGCCTGAGCCTTCTCGATCAGCGTCATCACATCGCCCATGCCCAGGATGCGCCCGGCCATGCGGTCCGGATGGAAGTAATCGAAAGAATCGAGTTTCTCGCCGGTTGAGGCAAACTTGATCGGCTTGCCCGTGACCGCTTTCACCGACAGGGCGGCGCCGCCGCGGGCATCGCCGTCAAGTTTCGTCAGCACAACACCATCAAAATTGACCTGCTGCATGAACTCTTCAGCGACGTTGACGGCATCCTGTCCGGTCATGGAATCGAGCACCAGCAGGATATTATGAGGCTTTACCTCAGCCCGGATGTCGACGAGCTCTTCCATCAGCTTCTCGTCGATATGCAGGCGGCCGGCGGTGTCGATGATGGCTACGTCACGGCCGGCTTTGGCGGCGTCCTCCACTCCTTTGGTGGCGATCTCGACGGCGTTCTTGCTGCCCTCAAGGGAAAATACGGGCACGTCAAGCTGCTGACCGAGCATCTTGAGCTGATCTATGGCGGCCGGGCGATAGATGTCACAGGCAATCATTTCCACATTCTTGCCCTGGGCCCTGAGAAAACGCGCCAGCTTGCCGCAGGCCGTGGTCTTACCCGAGCCCTGGAGACCGACCATGAGGACAACCGTCGGCGGCCGCGGCGAGAATGTAAGCTTGGTGGAAGCGGCGCCCATGAGCTTGGCCAGCTCTTCGTGGACGATCTTGACGACCTGCTGACCCGGAGTCAGGCTTTCCAGTACATCCGCGCCCAGCGCCCGTTCCTTGACAGCGGCCACAAACTGTTTGACCACCTTGAAGTTTACGTCAGCTTCCAGCAAAGCCAGGCGGATTTCGCGCACGGCCTTGTTGATATCGTCTTCGTTCAGCCTCCCCTGTCCCTTGAGACCGCCGAGAACACTCTGCAATTTTTCAGATAATGTATCAAACATGATTAAACGGGTTCAGAAGCGAAGGCGGGCAAGGGAAGGCTGGAGAGCCTGGGTGGCGCCGTGCTGACGCCTGCGCGGGAGACAAGGCACACCCTTCAGCGCATCCGCGGGTGCGGACGCACACCATGCGTGCTTCATCGTAAAAAATAAAACCATCTCGCCGCTGCAAGCCACTGTCCGCCTTGCGAGCTCTCCGTAGTCACTGTCCTCGGCAGGGAGCTTTTTGAAGCCGCGGCCCCGTGGGCGCGCGTTGTCCCGGATCGCTCCCGGCACCTTTCAGACGCTCAATTGCGTCTTTCACTGAGTCCTAATATTAGAAAGTAGCCGGATGAGTGTCAAGAAGGGCCTCTATAACAACGCCTGCTAGCTAAATACCGAAGACTGAAAAATGAGAAAAACAATGAATATCAAGGCGATGAAAATAATGGCCGCGGCGATGATAATGTCCAGAACCACTGAGGTCTCACAGCGCCCCCGACGAATGGCCTTGTCGATATACCAGAATCTCACGGTCGCCATCGCGATAATGAACGCCCCGGAGATCATGAGCACAATACCGGTGATGCCGGAGTAATGGACGAAGTTGTATTGCGCTTGTGAAGCCTCCGCCGAAATCGCCTCGAGAAATGTGCCGGCTTTTTCCACGATGAAACCGAAGGCCAGCAATGCAATTCCTGTCCTGATCCAGGCCAGGAAAGTCCGCTCGTTCGCGAGTTGGGTGGTTAACCGGCTGAATCTCGCCGTTCCCGATTGCCCGGCAACCGGCGGTAGTTCGCAACTATCATCTGGGGGTGCGTCCACGTGATCTCCCGTTCGTAATTTTTTCAATGCCCGGCGTAGCCAGGCAGAAAGGGCGCTACTCAGCTACCCATCCAAGTGCTCTATTACCCAGACAGAGACATGCGTAAACGGCTGTTTTCCCATTGCCTTTACAGGTTTATTAGTTTATTTAACAACCTTTGTTGCGGTAGCAAAAAATATCAACTGTGATAAGATTTCGCGCATCAAGGGGTCGAGTGGCAAGTCACCAGGCCACTCGTGGGTAAGAGAGGGTAAGTGTACACAAAATCCAAAGTTGTGCTCCTCTATCCCAGGCTACATTTCGAAAAGCAGCACCAGTCCTGGACGTGGGCGCCTTTACCAATTCTGGCGGTTTCCGCACCACTGCTGGCCGCCGGTTTTGACGTAACGCTAATCAATGGTGAAGTCGAAGCCGACTGGCTTCGGAAAGTTACTGACGAGTGTGCCGACGCCCTGCTCTTAGGCATAAGCAGCATGAGCGGCCCGCAGATTCACTTCGGTCTGGAAGCGGCCAGAGCAGTCAGGACCGCCGGGCATCAACTGCCACTGATCTGGGGTGGATATCATCCCTCCATTCTTCCCGAACAGACCAGCGTTAATCCGTATGTGGACGCAGTTGTCAGAGGGCAGGGTGAGCATACTCTCCTCGAAATTGCTCAAAATCTCAGCCAGGGAGAAGACTATACGGATATTGACGGCATCACCTTCACACACGATGGAGAAACTGTCTCCACACCGGAACGCAAGCTGCAGGACATCAGCAAATTTCCCCGGCTGCCATATGAGAAGCTTTACAATCCTGAGCAATATGTCAACAAGATGGATATGCTGGGTACGCGCACCATTAACTACCTGTCCAGCCAGGGCTGTCCCTGCCGCTGCCAGTTCTGCGCTGAGCCACTGGTCTACAAAAGGCGATGGCAGGGACATACTCCGGATCGCGTGCTCGCCGATCTGGAGTTTCTCGAAAGCTCCCTGAACATCAATGGAATCTCGTTTAGCGATGCCAATTACTTCGTGAATGAACGCAGGGCGTTCGAGATATCAGCAAAGATGGCAGAAAACGGCATCATGCCGCGTTGGGCGGCTAACGCCAGGGCTTCGCAATTGACCGGATTTTCAGATGACACCTTTAAAATGCTCGGAGACAGCGGCCTGGATTCATTTTTTGTCGGGGCGGAAACTGGCTCGCAGCAGATGCTGGAAAGCCTGCACAAGGACATCAAGCCGGAGGATACCCTGGCGGCGGCCCGAAGGGCCACGAGCCACGGCATCAATGTATTGAACAATTTCATCCTTGGTTTCCCTGGTGAGACCGAACAGGAAAGGGACGAGACCTGGAATTTGATTGATGATATTTCGAAGATCGTCGGTGAATATAATTCGCAGATGCATTTTTACGCACCGACTCCGGGGAACGCGCTCTACGACAAGGCTATCGACCTGGGACTCGAGCAACCGGAATGCCTGGAGGACTGGTCGCAGTTCAGTACACTTGAAGCCCGGTTGCCCTGGATGAATCAGAAATTTATCAATCGCATGCAACAGAGAAATTTTTACATGACCTATGGCTACCCATCCGGGCCGGTACGAACCCGCGCGCAAAAAAGCCTGCCCAACCGGCTTTATTTTGGCGCCGCCAGCAGCATCTCATCATGGCGTTGCCATCACCAGCACTGGGGACTGCCGCTCGACTGGTGGCTCTTGCAGGGCATGCGGCAAAAACGGTAAGTCTGGGCTTCGAGCAGCCCGGGAGAGGTCTAGGCTTCGAGCAGCCCGGGAGAGGTCTAGGCTTCGAGCAGGGCCCTGGAGAAATCGGTCGGGTCGAAGGGCCTCAGATCTTCCAGCTGCTCCCCAACTCCGACCAGCTTGATCGGTAACCCCAGCTCGTGTGAGATGGCGACGGCGATACCACCCTTGGCGGTGCCATCCAGCTTGGTTAGAACCGCGCCTGTGACCTCGACTGCTTCACCAAAGAGCCGCGCCTGGATCAGCCCGTTCTGGCCGGTAGTGGCATCAATGGTAAGCAGCGTCTCATGCGGCCCGTCGGGTATCTGTTTGGCGACAACGCGTCGGATTTTCTTCAACTCCTCCATGAGCGGCACCTGGGTGTGCAGCCGACCGGCGGTATCGATAATCACAACGTCTGTGCCACGCGATCTGGCGGCGCTGAGAGCGTCAAAGACAACCGCGCCCGGATCGCTGCCGTGTTCCTGGGCGATCACCGGGCAGCCCACCCGCTTCCCCCACTCCTGCAACTGCTCGATTGCAGCAGCGCGGAAGGTGTCGGCGGCGGCCAGGAGCACACTCTTGCCTTCCCGCTGCAAATGCCAGGCGACCTTGCCGATGGTGGTCGTCTTGCCGGTGCCGTTAACGCCGACCATGAGTATGACTGAGGGCTCGTGTGAGACGTCGATCCGGTAATCGCCGCCGGCAAACATGTCGACGATGCATTCCTCCAAATGGGAGTAAAACTGGTCCTTGCCGACGATCTTGCCTTCATTCGCCGCCTGCTCCATCTGTTCGACGATGGTCACAGTGCTGTTGACGCCGCAATCAGCAAAAATGAGTGTTTCCTCGAGCCGTTCCCAGAGGTCTGCATCGATCTTGTCAAACACAATCGCCGACAGATGCTGCTGCATGGTCTGGCGACTCTTGGAAAGACTCTCCTTGAAGCGGCGAAACCAGCCGCTCTGTTTTTCGTCTTCACCCTCGATGGCCACCGCGGCCGTACTCTCATCCGGCGCGGCGACTCCCTTGAAAACTTCGTGCCAGGAACGGGTCATCGGTTAACTTGCTACTGCGGTGGCTTCGATGTCTTCCTGCGGAATCGTAGGCCTGCCTGTATCAGCCGCCGTTTCTGCATCGATTTCTGCATCGATTTCCGGGTCCATCCCCGCATCGGTTTCGGCACCGGTGTTAACATC
>Ga0172371_10006794_pt1 | contig 16489 bp, 13 predicted proteins | sample Lak12m_FD_114543 | JGI IMG/M metagenome (GOLD analysis project Ga0172371, IMG submission 114543) | Freshwater microbial communities from Kabuno Bay, South-Kivu, Congo - kab_022012_12m | ecosystem: Environmental > Aquatic > Freshwater > Lake | place: Democratic Republic of the Congo: South-Kivu...
AGGCTGCGGTACTCGAAGAAGGCCGACATGAGGTTCCTGGGTCACCAGGACGTGATCCGGGTCTTTCACAGGGCCCTTCGGAGGGAGGGCCTGAGGCCGGATTATTCCAAGGGATTCCACCCGCACCCGAGGATGAGATTCTCTCCTCCGCTGGCTCTGGGCATCGAAAGCACGGCTGAGTACGTGGATCTGGACCTGGTGCTGGATGAACTCAGCGCATCGGAGGTTATGAGCCGGCTGGCGAAGGTCCTTCCCGAGGGAATAACTCCTCTAGAAATCGAGGAAATCCCGTTGAACGATCCGCCAGTTTCTGCTAGAATTGAATGGCTTACCTACGAGATCACGTTCAAGGATTTCTTTTCGCGGGAAGATGTGGCCCGGAAGGTCCTGGAGTTCAGCCGGTCTGAGACTTGCGAAATCGTAGACACGCGCAAGGCGAAGACCAGAACCCGCGACCTTAAACATTGGATGGATTCGCTGGATGTATCCGGGCACGTTCTCAAGATGACACTCAAATCGGGTCCGTCCGGCTCGGTGCACCCGCTGGAGGCCGCGGGAGCTGTGTTGGGCCTCAGCAAGGACGAGGCGAGACTCATGCCGATTGTCAAAACCTCAGTCGGCCTCGGCCGGTCTCGGATCTATGACGAGGGACCACCTCATGGCCAGTGAAATTGTGGTCAACACATCCCAGAGGGAAACCCGCCTGGCGCTCATCGAAAATGGACAGGTGGCCGAAATTCACATCGAGCGCAAGGGTGAACGGGGTATAGTCGGCAATATCTACAAGGGCCGGGTGATAAAGGTGCTTCCAGGAATGCAGGCGGCCTTCGTGGACATCGGCCTCACTAGAGCCGCGTTCCTTTACGTGGGAGACATCCATCACCACATCCACGACCTGGACCTCATGCGAACGGAAGAAGAGGACGAAGAAACCGAGCCCGACGAAAACTCCATGCACGAAAGCATGAACGACCAGATGCCTCCCTTCGCTCCTATCGAGGATCTGATCCAGGAGGGAGAAGAGGTCCTCGTCCAAATCTCGAAAGAGCCCCTGGGCAGCAAGGGAGCACGAATAACGTCGCACGTCTCCATTCCGGGACGGCATTTGGTGTTCATGCCCACCGTGGACCACATCGGGATCTCGCGTCGTATAGAAAACGAAACCGAGCGGATCAGGCTCAAGGAGATCATCAGCGGGATGAAGCCGCCGTCTTGCGGCATCATAGTAAGGACGGTGAGCGAAAACGAGGGAGCAGAGAAACTGCACGCGGACCTGACCGTTCTCGAGGGCTCCTGGGAGCGTATCCTGGAGAGAGAAAAAAGAGTTCCCGCTCCTTCACTGATTTACGAGGATCTGGATCTGTGCCTGAGGGGGGTCCGCGACCTGTTCACCGAGACCGTAAGTCGCCTGGTGGTAGATTCCAGCGAGCACTATCACAGGATCCTGGAATTTATGGACACTTTCATGCCGTCGCTGAAGCAATGTGTCGAACTATACGAAGGCGATGAACCGGTCTTCGATCATCTCGGGATCGAAATGGAACTGAACAAGGCCCTTGGTCGCAAAGTATGGCTTAAATCAGGCGGTTACATAAACATAGATTTCACCGAGGCCCTTGTGGCCATTGATGTAAATACTGGGCGATACGTGGGGAAACGCAATTTACAGGAAACTATACTAAAGACCAATCTGGAGGCGGCCAAAGAGATCGCGTATCAACTGAGGCTCAGAAATATAGGCGGGATAATCATCGTGGACTTCATAGACATGGACAGGACCGCTGACCGCGAGAAGGTTTCTACTGCCCTGGTAGAAGCCCTCAGAAGAGACAAGCAAAAGACGAACATTCTGAAGATCTCCGAACTGGGCCTCGTTCAGATGACCAGGAAACGAACCCGAGAGAGCCTCACAAGAACACTGTGCGAACAGTGCCCGTATTGCGAGGGAAAGGGCTTCCTTAAATCCCAGACCACCGTAGGTTACGAAATCATTCGCGCCATATCCAGGTGCATCTCTGACGACAATTCACCCGCCATAAAGGTAAACGCGCACCCGGAAGTGGTGAAAATGCTCCTGGAGCAGGAAAGCGATCAACTCGAGGCCATACAGAGAAAACATAGCGTTACCATTCAGCTCAATCCGGATTCGAACCTTTATCAGGAACAGTACGAGATTGTCAGCGCGTGATTCTCGCTATTGGGGAAAGCGCCTATGAAAACATTTTCCTGGGGCGCTCATCAAGGTCAACTCCCATGACTCTACAGGATCATATCAGGCGATACATGGCGCTGGTCGCGCAGGCGGACGATCTTTATCGCTCCGTGGAGGAGCGGCACAGCGCACTTATGCCGTGCAAGATAGGTTGCGACGATTGCTGCCGAGTTTATTTCGAACTCAGCCTCATCGAAGCCTTCACCTTGAGCTGGATGTTTCAGGAAAGCTGCTCAACCCCAGCCAGGGAACGAGTTCTCGCCCGAGCGGGGCAGGCTGAGGAGTTGTTTCGTGCTTCCCAGCGGCGACTGCGAGGGCTCGGTCGCAATGAACCCGCCAGCGTGGAAAGACTGGTGGAGGAAGCGTCCCGTCTCAAGATCCCGTGCCCGCTCAATGAGGACCACTCGTGCGTCCTTTACCAGTACAGGCCCATAACATGCCGTCTGTACGGTACTCCGCAGAAGATCCGCAGCAAGGTCGTCACCTGCCCTTTGAGCGGCTTTGTGCCGGGAACGCAATACACCGCGGTTGACATTGATCGCATACAGGACACCCTGTTTCGCTACTCCTCGGATTTGTTGAAAGATCTTGTGGGCGTGGAACCGGACGCTCCTGGCCCCCTCTTCACTCTGCCGGAGGCGCTCCGGACAAAATTCGACAAGAGCTTCTTCCTTTCTCTGGTCGAAGCGCTTTCTCCAGACCTCGGCGGGGAAGACGGAAAATGAACAATGCCCCGCCGGCCCATACGTGACCGATCATAACGCGCTTGCAGTTCCGGAGATGCGGAACCGTTCGAAACCCCAACAGCCGGAAAGAAATAGATGATGGAGCGGCCAAGCCCGAACCGTCGATGTCGGCCGGAGGCTTCGCCTGGTGCCCTACTGGGAATCCGAAGGTGTAGCAGGGGACAGGATCCCGATAAGGATTGATCCCGGTCCATCCTTCGGCGCAGGCGATCACCCCACTACTCTTATGGCGCTGGAACTTCTGGAAAATGCCGTTGTTCGAGCGGCAGACCGGGGCGCGGAAAGGCCTTCGTTGCTTGACGTGGGGACCGGTACCGGCGTGCTGGCCATAGCAGGCAAACTGCTGGGGACCGGGTTCACGGCAGGCCTGGACATAGATGGCGCCGCGGTATTCGTTGCGCGCCGCAATGTGCAACTGAACGGTCTCGGTGAGAATGACGAGGGTCCAGCCCTGTTCTTGGGCGGGATCGAGGCTGTAAGAGGTGCTTACGACATAGTCGCGGCAAATCTGGTCGGACCTTTGCTCCTGCGGCTCCATGAGGAACTTGTTTGTCGGGTGGGATCTTTGCTGGTGCTTTCAGGCATAGCAGACCCTGTGGCTCCAAAGGTCTTGGAGAAATTTGGAGATGGACAACTACAATTACTTATTCAGCTTAACCGGGAAGGATGGAACGCGGCGCTCTTTGAGAGGCGGCCCTGATTTCATACCAGTGCGCTTTCGAGCCGGTGAAACCGGCGGGGCACCTCCTCCGCTTCGAACGGAGGACCTGACTTCGCTCCGGACGTCCCCCGCCGGCAAAGCAGGGTCACGCGTTTGACCGTGAAATGGTATCACTCGACGCGCAACCGGGCAGGCAACCTGACCCTGTGTTCTGATCGCAAGTGGAGCCAGAACGTAGACGACCACCGGTAGGACAAATGACTTTATCGTCCCGGCGGTCGTTTTCTATGGAATCCGGGAAAAAGGGCTTGAAGCCCTCTTTCCCCTCGTTGTCGAGCAGCCTCTCCAGGGGGAGGCGGAACTCTAGTCTTCTTCCGTGTGCTGCTTTCCCATGCCCTTGAGCCCGATCAGGGTGGTGCTGCCGCTGGACCAGTACTCCAGCGTGCCGTCCTGCACCATCTTATTGACCAGATTCTTCACATCCCTTAGCTTCATGTCGGGCAGCATGGGATAGAAGTCCTTTAGATAGAACTTCGATTTGGTTTTTGACTTGCTCTTGAGAGCTTCCAAAATTACCTGTTTTGCCTCGTCGTCGGTCATGGAAGACTCCTTCCGACCTGGTTAGAACTTGAACTGTGTGGACTGCCGCCAAGTAGTATAAGCGAAGCGGTAATCATCAATCAAGTGATGGGTGAACGGGATGCCGGTTTTCTCGAAGAACCGCTCCCAACCGATCCTTTCCGCCCATTCACCGAGCCGCTCATATTTATTGGCATCCTTGGCATAGACGTCGAGGATGTTCTTGACCGCGTTCACCGTGGAAGGCCAGCGCGGGGGCTCATTGGCCATGAACGGGATCACGACCTTGGAGAACTTGGGCTTGCTGATCCTGTTGGAGATCTTACCACCTACGAGGATTGCGACACCGCTTCCAACGTCGTCAGCCAGAGGCATCGCCGCGCACATGGTATAGCAGTTGCCGCAGAACATGCACCTTTCACCATTGACTTCGAGGCTCTTGAGGCCGCTCGCGGTCTTCGCGGGCTTGATTGCCGCCGTGGGGCACGCCGCGATGGCAAGAGGCAACTCGCAGAGTTTGTCAATCCACTCGGCGTCAATCATGGGGGGCTTGCGGTGGATTCCAAGGATAGCTATGTCGGAGCAGTGAACAGCACCGCACATGTTGAGGCAGCAAGCCAGGGAGACCCGGACGGGAGCGGGAAGCCTCATATTGCTGAAATCAGCGAAAATAGCGTCCATGACCGCCTTCACGATACCGGATGCGTCAATGGCGGGAGTGTGGCAGTGAACCCAGCCCTGGGTATGAACGATGTTCGTCACGCCCGCGCCGGTGCCGCCGATGGGAAACTTATATGAGCCCTTGTCGAACTTTCTGCTTTTCAGATCGTCCACCAGGGGTTTGACCTTGGCTTTGTCGGCCACCAGGAACTCCACGTTGTTCCTGGTGGTGAACCGCAGATAGCCGTCGCAGTGCTTGTCTGCGATGTCGCAGATCTCTCGGATGTGCTCGACACTGATGAGTCGAGCCGCACCGCATCTCACGGTGTAGATCTCATCACCACTCTCGGCGACGTGAACAAGTATCCCAGGCTCAAGAATGTCATGATAGAGCCACTTGCCCTTGTTCTTCTTGATTACGGGCGGAAGGAATTCCTCGTAGTACCTGGGGCCTATATCAGTGATTCTGTCCTTTAAGGGATCATTGGGATCGTAAGGCATTGGCTAAACCTCCTACTACCTCTGGTGTTTCTTACGGTATTCGCCGATGTCTCGGGTCCAGCCGCCCTCGACTTCTTCTTCCTTCCAGAAGATGTACGGGTTGCTTCTGGGCTCGTCCACCATTCTGGGATTCGGCTCCAGTTCGGCTACTCGGAGGAACTCCTGGAAGCTCTTCCTCTGCATGAGCTCGCCGAGACGCTCGCGGTTCTTACCTTCTTCCATCCACCATTCCCAGACTTTTTCGATGAGTTCTTTCAGGTCCTCGAAAGGTGCTTCCATCTTCATGAAAGGGACGGCCAGAGTGGCAAGCTGGGCGCCTTCCAGAATGGGAGCCTTCGCGCCGAACAGGACGGATGCGCCTTTGTCTTCGCCGATCCTCAAAGCGCGGGGCATGGTGTTAAGGCAGTGCATGCAGCGCACGCATTCCTTATTGTTGATTTCGAGCTTGCCGCCCTCGTAGCGCATACATCCGGTGGGGCAAAGGGCGATGACTTCCTTCTGGATGTCGAAGGGGCCCCAATTCTTGCCGGAATGGGCTCCCGCGTTGGGCTTGACTTCTCCGCCCACATAGGCCTTGACGGCTTCCTGGTTGATTCGGATGTCGTCACGCCACGTGCCGATGACGGACATGTCGGATCTGGCGATGGATGCCACGCAGCCATTGGGGCAGCCATCGAACTTGAACTTGAATTTGTACGGGAACGCGGGTCTGTGAAGTTCGTCCTGATACTCCATGGTCATCTGGTAGGAGGCTTCCTGAGTATCGTAGCAGGCAAACTCGCAACGGGACATGCCGAGGCAGCAACTCGGGGTACGGAGGTTGGAGCCTGATCCGCCCAGGTCCTGATTCAGTTCGTGGGTCATTTCGAAGAAAAGGGGTTCCAGATGGTCGGTAACAGTACCGAGCAGAACGATGTCACCGGTGGACCCGTGCAGGTTGGTGAGACCGCTGCCGTGTCTGTCCCACAGGTCGCAAATGCTCCGAAGGAATTTGGTGGTGTAATACTTGCTCGAAGGCTGGTTCACGCGGACCGTGTGGAAGTGAGCCACACCGGGAAACGCTTGGGGCTGATCGCAATAACGGCCGATGATTCCACCGCCGTATCCGAACACGCCCACGATGCCGCCGTGCTTCCAGTGGGTAATCTTGTCTTGGTAGGAGAGTTCCAGCACTCCTAGCAGGTCGTCGGGCGCATCCTTAAGGAACTGCTTGCCCTTTGCCGCCTGCTGCTTGATGTCGGAAATAAAGCTGGGCCAAGGACCACTTTCCAGCTCATCAAGCATGGGGGTTTGGTGTTTCGCCATTAAAGATTCCTCCTCTCTCGACTAACGTTTTCTGATTTGAATGTGATCTCGCTTTGGTCTTGGAAGGACTCCGCTGAAATAAAAAATAATCCCAAAGGAAAGTCCCTACCCCAAGTAGCTTTCCCCCGGCAACCTCGGCTCCGATTTACTGACGGGTTAAGTGAACATGAATGCTCAGTTCACCCAAACGTAGAGTCAACAGAATGTAATTCAAAATCCAGGGGCAAGTCAAGAAAAAAACTTGGGACATTTGAGATAAATAACGTATTTTGGATGAAAATCCCACACCCCGCTATTTGCGGCCGGCCCCTCTTGCGAGACTCTCTCTCGCTGGCCTCCGTTCTGACCGGCTTCCCGGGCGTGGTGCGCTGAATGAATGAACATACTGAGCCAATTCTTGTATTCATGGTATCCGCGGAAGGCGGGCCGCTACCTGTAGGCCCGCACACCCTTGAATCCTTCGTTCCGCTGTCAAGGCCCGGCCTGAAATCACCCGTGGATTCTGTGATAACGTACGAGGCGTATCTTCAAGGAATCAAGTCCTTTATAATGGATAATTGGACCGACTTCGCGGAAGTGGTCCAGGAACAGACACCCCATGACCGGAGCAAGATTACCAAAATCGAAGTGGTGGCCGAAAAGCACGGCAGCGATTACCATCCCGCGAGAATACGAGCCCATTGCGGGGGGACGGTCGTCTCTCTGGTGGTAAACGCGGCCCTTACCGACCGAGGAAAGGCCCGTCTCGTCCATGAGTTCCAGGTCTTGAAGAAGCTCCAAATGGGCCGGGGGAACGATTTTATCCCAAAGGTTTACTTCCTTGGAAAAGAACCCATTAAGTTAATCGGCAGCAAAAACGCCGATTCCGTTATGTTCCTAGGCGAGTGGTTCGAGGGCTTTCACGAATTCCACCTGTCCGCTACAGACAGCTCTTCCCAATTGGAAACGGTGCTATGGGACAGGGATCGTGGACTGAGGATTCTCGATATTGGTTCGGTGCTTGACATATACCGCCGGGCTGCCCTTATTCTGACTTACTATTACGATACCGAAACTTTTAGCGAGATCTTCCCCTGGCACCATGCCGCGGGAGACTTTGTGGCAGCTGTCAGCGGAAATGGAGTAGACGTGAGGCTCATAACCGCCAGGGATTTCTCCCCGAGAATAGTATTTGTCGAAGACACGGCAGAGAATCGTCTAGAAGGGCTGGTCCACTTTCTGGCGAATCTCACGGTAAGGATGAGGTTGGACAGGCTCGACGGAGTGGGCGATGTGGTCTGGGCCGGTGATCACTGCTTGCAGGCTTCGCTGAGAGGTTTTGTGGACGCCGTCTCACTGAGGCTGGCCGAGGGTTCTCTCGATCAGTGGCTGGCCAATCAGTTTTTCGATTTCGCAGCCCAGGTCGTGCCCCGGGATCTGGCAAGCATTTTTGGAACAGTCCTTGAAAGCTACGACGAAAATGCGCCGGATGTTCCGGTGGTGGTGGAACACCTGGCCGACCACGTGTTCCAAGTCTTCAGGATGCTTCGCAACTTGTCCGGCTCTGCGAGTGAATAGGGAACCCCTAGGGGCACGATGTATTTTGTGATATTACAGCCCTTATGGTTTTGATCCCAGGTGTTCCGAGGGTAGTCACCGCGGCCTTGAGGGGCGGCGCCGGCAAGACTCTGATAACGGTGGGACTCGTAGCGGCCCTCCGGCGTCGAGGACTGTCCCCTGCCGTTTTCAAGAAAGGTCCTGATTATATTGACGCCGGTTGGCTGGGGCTTGCAGCTGGGACCGATTGCTACAATCTCGACTCCTTCCTCTGCGATCCCGCGGTGGTCCTGGATTCATTCGCCAGGCGATCCAGGGGCAAGAGTTTTGCGCTCGTGGAAGGCAACCGCGGGCTTTTTGACGGCGTGGATTCACGGGGGAGTTACAGTACCGCGGAGCTGGCAAAGCTCCTGTCCGCGCCCGTAGTCCTGATCGTTGACGCTACCAAGACGACCCGCACTGCCGCTGCTATGGTTCTCGGGTGCCGCATCCTGGACCCGGTATTGGACGTAGTTGGAATAATATTCAATCGGGTGGGGACCCTTCGTCAGGAGAGCGTTCTGAGAGAAGCCGTCGAAGCGGCAAGCGGCATTCCCGTCATAGGAGCCGTCAGGAAACTTGCCCTGGAAAACTTTCCCCAACGACACCTCGGTTTGTTGCCTCTCCACGAACATCCCGGGGCAATGGAATTTGTCGCTCAGGCGGCAAAGGTGGCAGAGGATTCTATTGACCTTGACAGGCTCCTCGAGATCGCCGATCGAGACCGGGACGGCCAGGCAACACGACGCTTTCAAAGGAGCAACTCCGTCTTGGCGGCCGCGCCCCTCGGGGATGAAGCCAGGTCCTCCACTCGCAACGGAGAAAGTGCCCCGCTGGCTTTCCCGGCTCGAAAACCTGCCACGAGGTTCAACGGCGAGGCTACAGCGCCGGCGGAAAGAGTCGGCAACTCAGCGGCCCACGCATCCGACCCGAGAGACGGACAAAAGGGTACGGCTCGATACCCTTCCCGCGGACCGGCCGAAAACGACGACTTGAGAATAGGGATACTCGACGACGCGGCATTCCAGTTCTATTATCCCGAGAACCTGGAGGCCGTGACCCGCTTTGGAGCCCGGCTTGTGAGAATCAACTCAATGGAGCCCCGAGTACTGCCGGAACTGGATGCTCTTTACGTCGGTGGAGGCTTTCCTGAGACAAATGCTGAAAGGCTTGCAGCCAATTCAGTATTCAAGGATTCGCTTCTGGCGGCCGTAAAAATGGGCTTGCCCGTGTACGCGGAATGCGGCGGTCTCATGTATCTCTCCCGGAATCTCTGCATGGACGAAAATACTTACCCCATGACAGGCGTCTTCGATGTTGACACGGTAATGCAAAGAAGACCGCAGGGGCTCGGCTATATAAGGGTAGAGGCTGCGGAACCCAACCCTTTTTATCCTCAGGGAACGATCTTGACAGGCCACGAATTCCACTACTCCACCATAGTGGGCATCGAGGGTTCCTCGGTCAGATGCGCGTTTCGAGTGCTGCGAGGTCATGGGATTGACGGAATCCGCGATGGAATATGCGCTTACAACGCTCTGGGGACCTACCTGCACATCCATGCGCTGGGAGAGCCGGCGTGGGCCGAAGGCATACTCCGTAGGGCCGCTGAATATAGGACATTGAGAAGACATCCAGGCCCGGGAAAGGTACGGCAATTTCAGGAATGACAGACGGAACGATGATTCCCCGAGTGGTTCTGGCGGCTCTCAGGGGAGGCGCGGGCAAGACTTTTCTCAGTGTGGGACTGGTGGCGGCTTTGCGTCGCAGGGGGCTGACCGTTGGCGTTTTCAAGAAAGGTCCCGATTATATTGACGCAGGCTGGCTCGGCCTTGCCGCCGGCTCGGACTGCTACAATTTGGATCCTTATCTTGTGGACAGAAGGCTGGTTCTGGAATCCTTCGTGAGGCGATCCCAGGGCAAGGCAATTGCTGTAGTGGAAGGCAACCGGGGTCTCTTCGACGGCGTGGACGCGGCCGGAAGCTACAGCACGGCCGAGCTGGCCAAGCTTCTTCAATCTCCGGTGGCGCTTATTATTGACGCCACGAAGATGACCAGAACAGCAGCCGCACTGGTGGTCGGTTGCCGCGCTTTGGACCGGGATGTGGACATCAGAGCGGTCATTCTGAATCGTGTGGCGGGGCAACGCCACGAAAGCGTGCTCAGGGAATCCATCGAGGAGGCTGCATCGGTTCCCGTCCTTGGTTCCGTCAAGAAGATGGCTCTACCCAATTTTCCCCAACGGCACCTGGGGCTGCTCCCCCTCCACGAGCATCCAGGAGCCCTCGAATTCGTCCGGGAAGCCGCCGAAGTGGTCGAGCAGTGCGTTGACGTGGACCGAGTGCTGGAAATGGCCTCGTGCGCGGGGACTCTCGACCGGCAGGCCACGGCAGAGCTTGCGACTTCCGATCTACATGGATCAGGCATCCGCATCGGGTTGCTCAAGGATTCGGCATTTCAGTTCTATTATCCTGAGAATCTTGAGGCGCTAAAGAACGGTGGCGCTGAAGTAGTCGAGATAAGCGCGCTTGAGCCTTCTCAACTACCCGAGATTGACGGGCTGTACATCGGCGGAGGATTCCCGGAGACACACGCCGCGAGGCTCGCGGACAACTCGATATTCAGAAATTCTCTGCGAGCTGAAATAGAACGAGGCTTGCCCGTGTATGCGGAATGCGGAGGGCTCATGTATCTTTCCCGCAATCTGCGGCTGGACGACAACGTCTATCCGATGTTGGGCGTCTTTCCCGTGGAAGCAGTCCTTGAGCGGCGGCCACAAGGGCACGGTTACATCCAGGTGGAGGTTGTCTCTCGGAATCCGTTTTATCCTGAGGGAACCATTCTCAAAGGTCACGAGTTCCATTACTCGTACGTGACCGCACCTGATTCCGGAGAGTCGCGGTACGCTTTCCGCGTTCTCAGGGGCCACGGTATGGACGGAGCCCGCGACGGAATCTGCAACGGTAATGTTCTGGGCACCTATGTACACGTGCACGCCCTTGGTACGCCTCTCTGGAGCCGAGGCATCATTGCCGCGGCCGCGGAGTATCGTTCAAAGAGGATGACGGTCGTGCAGGCGGGAAAAGATCGCGGTTGAATCCGCCCTGCGATTTGACACTTGGCGTGCAGTATCCGTCCACAGGAGCGTTTGGACGTTGCGGTAGTTCGATGGCTGAAAAAAAGAAAACCAAATTGAAAATCAATGGCTCAAGCGATTTCCGCGAAACCATCCGTGCCATTCTCGGGCCCGACGGCATCCTTGCGCAATCTATGCCCGGTTACGAGCATCGCAAGCAGCAGGTCCGGATGGCTCTGGATGTGTTCGAGGCACTGGAATCCGACGACCGGCTGGTAATCGAGGCTCCTACAGGAACCGGCAAAACACTGGCTTATCTTGTGGCCGCGGCGTTGTCCCGAAAACGCGTGGCTATTTCCACCGGAACCAAGAACCTCCAGGAGCAGTTGTTCTTCAAGGACGTGCCTTTTGTTCGGAAGATGATCTTCCCGGATCTGAAAGCCGCTCTGCTCAAGGGCCGGGGAAACTTCGTCTGCCACACAAGGATCCACCGTTTTCTCAGGCAGCCGCACCTTCACGTGCCGGGATGGGAAGACTCACTGGACGAAATCGTCAAATGGTACCGCCGCACCTGCGAGAAGGGCCAAGGAGACCGTGCCGAGATCGAGAACCTGCCGGACGACGATCCCATCTGGCCGGAGATATGCTCCACAACCGAGACGTGCCTGGGAAAGAAATGCACCAACAAAGAGGACTGCTTTGTCCAACGGATGCGGTCCAGGGCTGCGGAAGCAGACCTGATGATCGTCAATCATTATCTACTCATGTCCGATTTGGCCGTGAGAGAATCGGGCTTCGGGGAAGTGATTCCGCGGTACGAAGCACTTATCGTGGATGAAGCCCACGGCCTGGAAGACGCGGCCACGAACCATTTCGGTTTTCATTTGAGTCTGTTCAGAATAACGAGGCTTGTAAGGGACGTTCGCTCAGAACTGGGAGAAGACGCGGCCGGCCGGGAAAAATTTGACAAGATCCTCAGCTGGACCGATGAACTGGCACGGCGACTGTTCAAGCTTATGGAAGAAGAGAGCAGCTTCAAGACCAGATTCGAGGTGGTCAGTCCAGAGGTGGCCGAAATCAGGGATGCTCTTTGCGGGCAGCTGGAACTCTTGGGGACCATGCTGTCCAATGTGCCCAAGGCTTCCGATGAACTTCAGGTCCTGGCCAGGCGTGCCAACGCAGTAGTTTCGGAACTCCGGTTGATCCTGAATGACAATCCTTCCGGAGATTACGCCTGTTGGGCCGAGCGGCGAGACAGGGCGCTCATGCTCCACGCGTCTCCGGTCGAGGTAGCCCAGGCGCTTCAGAAGGCACTTTACGAGAAGGTTCCTGCAATTGTGTTCACTTCGGCCACGTTGTCGTCCGGCGGCACGTTTGAATACTTCAAATCCCGGCTTGGGCTGGACTCGGAGCCCGCTCCGCGGGAGATCATCCTTGATTCGCCCTTTGATTACGGAAACCAGACCATGCTCTACATTCCACGGTCCATGCCCGATCCCAATACTCCAGGGTTTAACGACGCTGCGGTCTCGGTTCTGGAAGAGGTTTTGACAAGGACCCGCGGGCGAGCCTTTGTGCTGTTCACTTCTTACCGAAACATGGGTGCTGTTCACTCCGGAATGGAGGGACGGGTTCCATTTCCGTTGCTCTTGCAGGGCTCCAGGCCCAAGAGCAAGCTTCTCGAGGAGTTTCGCGGGCGGCAAGGCTCGGTCTTGTTCGCTACCGCATCGTTCTGGGAGGGCGTGGACGTCCAGGGAGAGGCTTTGTCATGCGTAATCGTGGATCGGCTGCCCTTTGCCGCGCCCGGCGATCCCATCCTTTCCGCAAGGGTGGAGAAACTCAAGAAGCAAGGTAAGGAGGCATTTTACTCTTTTCAGGTGCCGATGGCGGTGATCGCGCTGAAACAGGGACTGGGAAGGTTGATACGCACTTCAAAGGACCGGGGGGTTCTGTGCATCCTGGACACCAGAATCCTTACCAAGCCCTACGGCAGGATCTTCAGGCAAAGCATCCACGCAGGCCCGCTCTCCCGAGACATCGGCGACCTGGATGCCTTCTTTTCCGGGAACGACGATTCTTCTCAGACAGAATTGAGCAATTCTTGAAGCCACTATCCGGGGGGGCTTTTACAGAAAGCTTGTCCCCCGGAAGTATTCTCATCCAAAGAGCGTTACGCGGCGGCCAACTGTGATTTCATATAATTGCACCTGAGCTTCTCCAGAGCAGCGCGTTCAATTTGGCGCGCCCTCTCTCTGGTGATCCCGAAGTGTGTTCCGAGTTCCTTCAAGGTGACGGGATCCTCAGAGAGGACCCGCTTCTCAACGATGTACTTTTCCCTGGGGTTGAGGCTTTCCAGGGCGTCATTGGCCCATGCCCTGAGACCTTCCTGTTCTTCGAGGGATGACAGTATCTCCTCCTGGTCGGGTGCGTCGTCCCTGAGCGTGTCCGCAAAGGAATCACGGGACCTGTCGCCGATGAGATCGTCCAGGGAAAGATCGTGGGCCTTGAGCCTGGCTGCCATGTCTATGACTTCGTCCTCGGTGACATGGATCTTGTTGGCCAGGCTGGCAACATTCTCCATATGGTCATCCACATCGCGGAACTCGGGCAGATCCGAAATCCTGTAGAAAAGCTTCCGCTGCGCCTGGGTGGTCCCCATTTTCACCAGCGACCACGAGCGGATTATGTAATTCTGGATGTAGGCCTTGATCCACCATATTGCATACGAAATGAGCCGGTAGCCTTTGTCCGGGTCGAACCTTTCCACGGCCTTCATAAGGCCGATGTTGCCCTCCTGAATGAGGTCCATCAATTTGACGCCATAGTTTCTGTATCCAAGGGCTACCTTGATCACGAATCGCAAATTGGATGTAACCAGACGCTGCGCTGCATTCTCATCGCTGAGATCTCTGTAGCGCAACGCGAGCTCTGATTCTTCTGCCCTGGTCAGTACCGGATAGCTTTCTATTTGAGAAAGGTATATCCTCAGCCCGTCCGTTTCACTGGGGTAGTTCATACTCTCACCTCCGCGTCTGCGCCGAATTCCGGCTCATTCGTTTGGATGCACATGGACGGAAAAGGTTTCAACACGCTTCCAAAAAAAAGCGGTCAAGGCGCCACAGATACCGGCGATTGATACCGGGACACTCCCAGGAGAAAGGCGGCAACGGGAGGAAGATGTTTCTCGACAAGCTGTGGATGAGGATCAGGGGCGAACTGCTCAACTTGCGGGAAGACATCTCCGCCGGAGATGATCTCAGAGACAAGGCGGGGATTCTGTTGGATAAGCTGGAGCGACGATTGGATTCATCCGAGACCGTCGGCCGATCGGATTACCCGGAATCGCTGCGAACGGGTCACCGTGAGGAGTACCGGAATGCTGGAGAAACCCGTGAAAATTCTCTCGGCGAGATCGAACAGGAATGGCAAGAGTTGATGCGGCAAAAAGAAAAGAAGAAGAGCGCAACCGACGAACCTGAAGAATCGGCTCCGAACCCCAGGATTCTGGGATAACCTAGCCGTACTGCTCACGGAATGAGGTCATAGGAATAGATCACGCTTCTTGGGCCTGTCAACGCAAGAAACGGATTGGGTTTGACCAGAATCAGCACCAGCGAACGGATACCCCCGTTCTTGAAGTCACGTATCCTGAAATCCGAGATTATTCCGGGACTGCGAATCGTCTTCCACTTCTCCGAGAGCCGGCCGCCATCCCAGGCAAGGGCCTGGATCTCGCTCATGCCTTCCACCTGTTTGATAACCAGTAACTCATTTGCGCCGTCACCGTTGGTGTCTGAAATCAGGAGCCTCCCGGGAAAGATGATATTCTTTGAGCCCTTCCTGGAAGGAACGCGCACTCTGTTGTTGAGTCCGTAAATTCTATCGGCGATGTTCTCCAGCAAGCGATTCTCGCGATCGAATACCATCAGCCGCTGATCCTGATTCAGGATCACCCGCACAAAATCCTTCGCCTTTCCCATGAAACCGGAATCGTAGCTCAAGAGCAGTGTCCCCGGTGGAAGCTGGAGCGTTCCGGAAGGGGTGGCTTTACCGCGCTTGACCTGATACCGTATCATTCTGCCGGTGAACATGTCTTCGACGTCGGTCTCCTGACCTACTAGAATCCTCGCTCCTTCGTCAGAAGGTTCGGTTACAGTGCGCAGAATGACATTGGGAAACTTGGCAGTCACCTCCAAGTTCCTTTTGGCGTAACTGATCAATGCAGATTCAATCCCGGAAGGCGTCTGATAGCAGACCACCAATTCCGAGACTCCGTCGCCGTCCAGGTCCTCGGCTTCCGCACTGATGTAAACCGCCGGAGCCTGTGAGAACTGGCTCATGGGGCTGAGACTGCCTCCGTCGAAGCGGCTTATGGTTATGCCTCCGCCTTCCACGAAAACGGTCTCGTTTTTCTTGTCCCCGTCCATGTCGCCGATGTCGAGTCCACAGAGTGCCCCTTCAATTTCCGGGCTTCTCCAGGGGCCGGCGCCTCCGGATCTGGGCAGCCCCACAGTAGTGGCGAGTCGCTCAGGTTTCCCTCCGGACCCCGGAACTGCAGGGTCAACTTTGTACAGTGGCAGAGACGGTTTCCCATGCAGTCGTCTCGCGACGCTGTTGATGAAAAGTTGCAGCACCCCGGGCAACCCGTGGATGTTGTCCACTTTGAGATCCGTTGAGACCACCGCCCGTCCTGTCCGAAGGTCCCACATGACACTCTTCATCTTGTAGCGCTGATCCTCGATGGAGAGAAATCCGTAGATAACGAAGTCCGACCCTGCTTCCAATCCCATGGCCTGGGCCTGTTCGTCGGTGGTGGGCAAAGGCTTGCCTTTGAGAAGAGCTTCCGCAGCCTGTTCCGATTCCAGAGCAAACCCGTCCCCCAGCATGGTCACGGCTGATCTGACCCGCCGGACAGCGTGATCGCTGAAAGTATGAAGGTCTTTTTCCTGAGTCTCGGAAGTGACCTGGAATGGCAAAAGGAGAATCCGGGAAGGTGTGTCCGCGCGAGCCATCAGGGCGTGGGCCAGCAGCACGAAGGCGAGAAGCACCAGGACCCGGGCCGGGCCAAACATGGAGGCGAAGCTTATGTTGCCACACTTCATAGGATAGCCTTCACCGGGAACTGTCGTTCAAAAAAAAACCAACTGTCATTGCAGTTGGCGTAGGAGGAATAG
>Ga0172371_10006795_pt1 | contig 16488 bp, 13 predicted proteins | sample Lak12m_FD_114543 | JGI IMG/M metagenome (GOLD analysis project Ga0172371, IMG submission 114543) | Freshwater microbial communities from Kabuno Bay, South-Kivu, Congo - kab_022012_12m | ecosystem: Environmental > Aquatic > Freshwater > Lake | place: Democratic Republic of the Congo: South-Kivu...
AAGTTCCGTCGGGCCCACAACTACACTGTGGGTGCGTATCAGCATAAGCCTGATCCCCGCAGCAGTCCGGATCGTACGGGCAATCCAAATTGCAAAAGCCGTCAGGACCGCAGCCAGAACAATCGCTAACAGTAATCGTTTTAGTATCTGACCATGCGGAAATAGAAGTGGAAGATTCCACGGGAGGTCCAATTTGATAAACACTCCAAGCCGAGTGGCCGTCCACACAATCAGGACAAGTACTGGTAGCCATAGTCACCACGGCACACCACCCCGGTTCGCGTTTGGCGTAGTAACGTTGGCGAGCTTCAGTCGCAGAAACGTCAAATTTCAGCTCATAAGTACCCGCGATTGAAGAAACCGTACAAACATTTCCTCCGCAGTTCGCGCTGTTTATTCCAAGACTGGTTTGTGGATTTTTGAAGATGGCGGGAGCGGAAATATACCCCCAATAAGCATTGTCTCCCAGCTGATCATTTTTACTGCATTCCGGCGCGGCAAGGCGATGATCCGTTGGCGTGCCTCCCCACGGATTCGTATAGTTTCCCCAATCAAAATCATCCTTAAAATATACCGGCGGAGTCGAATACCAGCTTCCGGCAGTAAACCATTCTCCCGTTTTTTGAAACTCGGCTTTAATTTTTTCGCCTTGGCATACTGTGAAATTCACGTCCGCAAGAGGAATCCAAGTATCGTTTCTAAAAACGAAATAATTCGATCCGTAAGTATAGTTCAGTTTAGGCCGAGATGTTGGAAAAATATTAACAAAAGTCAGGGCCGGAGCACCCATCCGACCGTTACAATCAAATAAATCATGGCCGCATTCAGACGGTATTCTGAAATCAACCACATTAGCCTTAACGGGAAGATTAAAGTACGAAATTCCGCTAAATCCGACAACGAGAAATAACAACCACTTCAATTTAGACCTGCCAATTATTTTACCCATTGGTAATATTTAGATTATTTTGATCAATCTCTTTATTAAGAACGGTCTTTTTTACCACTATTCCCGCTACAATTAGAAGGACAATGCCGGCAAATATTTCCAATATAATTTTCCCTCCTCGGTAGTCCACCAGCCAAAAAAGTGGGGAAGTAGCAGCGAATGGTTCCTCGGGAGGAAGGGTTATAGCAAGCGGACTGGCTGGTTCCCCGGAAGAAGTTTCACAAATTGAGGGATCGAACCGGTTGCAATCGTAGTTCTCAACAGAAGAATCCGCCAATTCCCCCTTATCGTTGTAAATTTCAGCCAAGAGGGTAACTTTATTATAATTTTTTTCCGGCACAAACTCGGCGGCAGTTCCCAACATTTCTCCGGTAACGTCACCGTCATAGGAATGCTCTTTAATAATGTTGCCTTGATCGTCTTTAAGAATCAGAATGACTCGACCTTTATTCCTATCCACACCGGCATTATGAAAACAAGTAAAAAGCACCGACTTCTGCCCGGATTTCAGAGGAAAAGAAGCTAATGCCGGATAATTCAAGCGAGGCTGGAAAATACCGTTAACGGTAGGTCGGACCCCAATAATAGACTGTCCGGCGGAACCCTTAGCGGTAAAACGTATCAGATAAACCGAGTATTGCGGTTTTGGGATGGCATAGGAAACATCTACGCTCCCATTTGGCGGCAAGGTGATTTTTTCGCTTTCGGAATTTAGCTTGTTTTTTTCGTCTAAGGCGTCCCAAAAGAAAATGTCCTTTTGGATTTCAATATCCGCTGCCTCCGCGGTAGGATTCTTCAAGGGAGCTGAAACCGTAATCCCGTTTTCGCTCTGCTCCGGTTGGGAAACTTGGCGAAAACCGTACGGTTTGCCGTTAACTTTAACGTTGTCTTTGTCAAAATACACGGCTCCTCCCGCGGCGCTTTTCACCGCGAAAGAAGTAACGCTTCCCGGCATGGAACTGTGAAACGAAAGTCCTGCCAAATTATATTTGCCGGAGACCTCAAAGAAAAATTGGGCAAGATATTCTCCCGGCGCCAATCTTTCGGGAAGCCGATAATCAAAATTAACCCCTTTTTTCGCCCGCGAATCAATGTTGATCCCTTTTAAGGCTTTAAATTCCGCGATTTGAAAATCTCCATTTCGAGCGTTTTCGGACCCGGAATCGCGTCGGTAGATTTTCACGTACACCTCTCCGTCAACTACCGGATAATCATTTTTATTCTCCAGAGTTCCCTTGAAAACCATTGTTTCACTCGACTGGTAGGTATATCTCGAAGGATCGATTCTAATGTCAACACTGCCGAAATTATAGTACTGGAAACAGTTTATCAAATTAGTCTGTCCGGATTCCGGCGGCAACTGATCGCCGGTTTGAGCTTGGGCGTTTCCGAATAAAAAAAGAGACGCCGCGACAAGCATCCCGAAAAAAAGGTAAATAACCGCTTTTTGTTTTTGTTTTATTTCCCGCATCTTATATTTCCCACCTCTTAAAGCTTTTTTATATTAAAAAAGAAAAATTTAAACAGGGCAAATGCGTCTATTTTTTGTTTTTTAGGCTATTCTTATTCCCACCCCCATTGTACTGGAGAGAGTTATCGCTTTAATGAATTTGCCCTTTGCTCCGCCGGGTTTGGCCTTTTCAACAGCCTTTTTCAAAACCTCGTAATTTTCTTTGAGGGCGGACATTTCGAAAGATATCTTTCCCAAAGGAACATGGACGTTGCCGCTTTTGTCGCTTTTAAAATTAACTTTGCCTTTTTTGAGCAGGGAAACGGTTTTTGCCACGTCTTTTACGACAGTTTCATTTTTGGGGTTTGGCATAAGCCCCCGGGGACCCAAAATTTTAGCTATTTTGGCCATCTTGGGCATCATTTCGGGAGTGGCAACGGCTACGTCAGCCGCAAGATTCCCCGAAGCACGTATTTCCTCTATCAAGTTTTCTCCGCCAACGATTTCCGCGCCGGCAGCTTTGACTGCTTCGACTTCCGCTTGACCGTCGGCAAACACTGCCACTTTGACGCTTTTTCCGGTACCGTAAGGCAGCTCCGCCCCCGAGCGCACCTGCTGCTCGGTCTTTTCGGGATTGATGTTCAAGCGAAAATGAGCCTCTACCGTCTCGTCAAATTTGGCGGCTTGGGATTTTTTCAAGAGCTCGAGAGCTTCCTCGACACTGTAAATCTTGTTTTTTTCTAGATCCTCGATGTTTTTTCGATAACGTTTACTGCGCATGCGTATAAGTAAATTGATGTGAATTAGTTATTTCTTTACCGTTATTCCCATACTTCTCGCCGTTCCGGCAATGATCTTTTGGGCTGCCTCAGAATCGTTAGCGTTAAGATCCGGCATTTTTTGCTCCGCGATTTGCGCGAGCTGTTCTTTTGAAAGCTCCCCCACCTTTTTCTTGTGCGGTTCGTTAGATCCTTTACCCAAATGAATAGCCTTTTTAATCAGCTCCGAAGCAGGAGGCGTCTTGGTAATAAAATCAAAGGTTCTGTCTTCATAAACTGTTATTTCCACCGGGATAATGTCGCCGCCTTTGTCTTTGGTTCTTTCGTTAAACTGGTTGCAAAAATCTTGAATATTAAGGCCATGTTGTCCCAGAGCCGGCCCCACCGGAGGAGCGGGATTGGCCTTTCCGGCCGGAATCTGAAGTTTAATTTTGGTCTTGATCGGCTTCATAAGGTAATTGATAATTAAGAAAGAATAAAGAAGGTAAACAATTCAGAATTTAAAATTAAAATTCTTAATTTTCCATTGTTTTTTTAAATTCTTCTTTCTTAATTTTTAATTTTTTACGCTTTCTTCACCTGCAAAAAGTCCAACTCTACCGGTGTTTCACGGCTAAACATATTGACCAAAACTTTAATTTTGCCTTTTTCTCTGTCAACCACCTCGACCTTGCCGTCAAAATTCTTAAACGGTCCGTCGGTAACCTTGACGGCATCGCCCGCCGCGATATCAATGTCATAGTCGGGCTCTTCCTTACCCATTCGTTTGCGGAGCGCCTTAACTTCTTCCTTGGAAAGGGGCAGGGGAGTGGTTTCGGTACCCACAAACCCCGTGACATTGGGAGTGTTGCGCACTATATACCATGATTCTTCGGTAACGGTCATCTGGACCAATACATAGCCGGGAAAAATCTTTTCCTCCACCACTTTGCGTTTGCCGCCGCGAATGCGGATCTGTTTTTCCGTGGGCACCATTACTTCGAATATCTTGTCCGCCATGCCTAAAGAGTGGATACGCTGACGCAAGCTCTTGGCCACACTGTCTTCATATCCCGCGTAAGTGTGAACGACATACCAAGGAGCATCTACATGCTTAGCTTTTGAAGTAGCTTCTTCTCCTTTAGCTTTAGAATTCGCTGATTTTTCTTTCATAATAAATTAAAATTTTCAATACTTATCGATTATCAATTTTTCCACTAACAGCGGACTCTTTCGGGGCATTTAATTTTCAATAGTTTTTCAATTATGTTTGAAAATTACAAATTGGTGAATTGAAAATTGATTGTAAATTGTTATAATAAAAACCGGTTCGCCGCGTACGAAAATAAATAATCCAAACCGCCCAAAACCACCACCAAAAAAGCGCTCAGGGCAACCACCACCCACGTGTAGCGTATGGTTTCTTCTTTGCTTGGCCAGTTGGTGCGCCGCAGCTCAGTTTCGGTTTCTTTAAAAAATTTTATAATTTTGTCTTTCATCACTTACCCTTCTTACCTCAATTAAATTTAAAAGGCAAGAAATAACCTGAGCCTTATGGCTTGGAAACTTTTTTCATCTCCAAGCTCGCCAGTCCCGCCCTTTCGTTTTGCACTGGTTCCCATGTTCCGTCGTCATTCTTTTTGCACATCGCCGGCTCTCCGTTTTCGGACAGCGGCAATTCGCTTACTTTTTCCAATCCCCCTTCATCTTCCAAGGTGAACTGGACCATTACTTTTTTACCCCTCAAATCAGAAATTTCATTGTTTGAATCTTTATACTGAACCCAGTCCGACACAATAACTCTTCCCGATCTTCCTTTGTTCGGAAAGAACTCCGTGTTGCCAGGAGCGTCCGGAGAAAGCAAACATCCGGCGACATTAAACCCTCCGGTTTCACACTGCGTCAAATCGCAATCAACCCCGATCCTCAGGTCTTTTATCCTGCAACTGTCGCTCATGCACATAAAAATAAGCCTGTACTGAATTTTGTCAGCTTCCCAGCCCGTCTGCCCTTCATTGAATGTTCCGTTTTTAAAAGCTACTTGATAAACATGGTCGCCCAAAGAAGTAATTTCTTCGGTTCCCAAGGAACAGCCGATCCCTTCACAACCGTCATTAATATACCAAAGAGCAACTTGATCGTAATATCGGCGGGGAATGTTGGCAAAAACGACTCTTTTGAGCGTATCATTTTCCGCCCCGCCCTCGCTTACCACTACGGCGTCGCTCTTTCCGATCGGTTCAATGAGCCTTTGGAACGCATCCGCGCCCAATTTTTTATCGTCGCCGTCGAAAAGCGCCACGTCAAAAGATTTCGCATTCACACTCGCAGCAAAATTTTGGTTCTCGTTCTTTTGTTTATTAGTGTAAAGGCTGTATTCAATGCCTTCTTCCGCTTGATAAAGATTGTTAAGCGACTTTTTCTGCACGTTTTGAATGTCGGCCGAACTTTTGAGGCTTTCCACCGCGACCACGCAAATGAGCATCACTATGCCGGTTATCAAAATTGAAAGCAGTATAATCGCGTCTCCTTTTTCTGAACGAAACAATTTATTCATGTTTTCGTTTTACAATTCAAATGTCCTTGAAACCACCGATGTTTCTATCGGGACAAGAATATTTCTGCCGTCCGCGTCCACTCGAAACGTCAAAGAGATGGTAATGAAGTAATTTCCGGCCTCGTCCGCCTCAAGTTCCTTAACCAGAAACAGCGGCTCGGAAGCAAGCGGCGTGTTGTTTAGAGTTAACGCCGTGCTTTCGTCCGGACTAGACTGGCCGGAGATGGTTCTTTTCAAATAAAATTTACTGCCATTGGCACTGGAACTGTAGGACGATTCCGCGGTGCCGCTTCCGCCGATTTCAGATTTCTTTTCAGTAAGGATGAAAGCGATGTTCTTGTAGAAATCGGCCGCTTTATAGTCTCCTTTCAGTTCGCTGTATTCGGCATCTTGGGTAAAAACATCCATAATAAAGCGGCTTTCTTCCTCCACCGCTTGCATTTTTTTGAATAAATTTTCGCTTTCGACTATTTGCCGAAGCGACACTAAAAGACCGCCAATGACAAGACCCATCACGGCCATCACGACGATCAATTCGATTAAAGTGAATGACTTGCATTTACCGAATCCCATAGAATTTTCTAAGAACAATTTAAAATTGATTTTAAGTCTTACTTCGTCTTCTTGACTTTTCTTTCTCAATTTTTAATTATTAAGGCACATACCAATTATAAATTTTCTTTGTAAGCTGAATGTTTTTGCTGTTGTCGTTTTTATCCCATCCCGCCTTCGACACCAGTTCCAAGCACTCGTTATCGGATGCCGAGTCGGGACAATTTTCTATTCTGACGGTCCGCCAAAAAGCAGGGGTGTCATAGCCATAATCGGCCGGCCGGCTCCCATAAAGATAGGCTTTGAATCTGGACTCATTGGGATATCCCAGATAGTAAAGCGCTTTATTGCTGTCGCAAGGGGCCGGGAGCATACCGCCAACTATATCGGGGCAATAGTCGTGATTCTTTATTTCTTTTAAATAGTTCCAACCGCTCGTAACCCTCCAGGAGAAAGCGATCTCGATGCCTTCTCTTGCCAAATTAGTGGCAATAATGATGCTCCGAAGTTCCGATTCTCTCCTTATGGTGTTGCCCAGAAGTCTGATTTGAGCGGCAAGCGCGACTCCGAGAATAGTGATCCCAACCAACACTCCCACCAGAGTCATTCCCCTGCTTTTATTTTCATTTTTATTCATTTTTCCCACGAAAGGTCTAGTTTCTTAGCCTGAATTTTTGATCAACAGTAAGATGTAAAGTCCCGCAGCTGGTCGAGCCCACAGCGGCACCCACCGAACCGCTGATCTCGGCACCGGCAGAGGCGGCTTTCACCAGAGCGTTGTCTCCCTGAGAGCTTATCAACTGAAAACTTGTCATTTCCCCTCCCCCCTTTACGAACCATTCTGTCTCTCCGGCGGAAAGACACTGCCGTTTCACGCGAACCTCAATTGTTTCTCCAGGAGCGACTTTCATTGTCCTGCCGCTATAATCGGAATATTCCGAACCCGACCCCGCTTCTCTGGCTTCAATCTTGCAACTGCCGACGTCGGTGACAGTGGCACTCGCTTGACTCACGCATTCCACGGAGTGTCCTTCGCGGTCTATCACGGTAAGAGAAGGCAGGAAAGAACCGATACCGTAGCTGCATTCTTTGACTGGATTTTCACTGTCTTCACTGGTAGCGTTACTGCTGGCGCACTTCCATTTATAAACGGCCGGATCAAATCCGACGGTATAAGCCTTGAATTTGAACGTGCCGCCGGATCCGCATTGGGTGGTTTCAGTGTTGCCGCCTTCCGAATCCATGATAACACTACAGAATTTCAAATCGGCAGAAACCACGCTGCCACAACTTATGGAATCGGCACACGCGGATAACCCGGCGATTCCGTAACCGCTCAAGGGCGCGTTGGCATCATTATCCCAAGCTTCACAAGAAACAGCGTAAGCTCCCGGTTGGGAAACTCTAAGAACGGCAGCCGCCCGATGGGGATTTTTCTGCTCTGAAACAGGTATTTCTTGAGTAAAATTTCCCTCCTGAAAAGAACCGCCGGAACCGATAAAACAATTCTCTGCTTGGCCAGCGTTGTTGAGACATTGCCACCTGACTCGGGCAATTTTGTCCGTGCAGTCGTCGGGATCCACCGCGTCGCAATAGAGAGTAACTTCCTCTCCCGGCTTTACATCAGCCGGATTCTTGGAAAAACTGACTGCTACGGCCGGAACCCTGTTCCGAACATCAATTTTAGCATTATTGGTCACGGAAGGAACGGTCGCCGCCGGTGTATTGAGGGTTGTCCCGTATCCCCGACATTGGCCATAGTATGTGCTCTCGGGAACGGTCGAGCTTAAAATTTGCTCTCCGGAAGCGTAAGCCACACAAATCCCGTTTTGGCATTTTATGCCGGGACTTACGCTACCGAGCGAATTTCGAGTATTTTCCGCGAAATTAGCCGGGATTTTCTGGACTCCCTTGCCCCAGGTACCCGCGGTAAGTTGGGTTTCAGCGGTTCCGCTTAAACAGCTGGTCTGATCGGAACAGGCAACAAGCGGCGTGGGAGGAGAAATAAGATCGTCATAGAGGGGTATTACGGCTGAACCGGCAGGATTTCTTGTTAGTTCCGCGAACCACTCGGCGTTGGGAGAAAAAGCCAGCCTCATTTCCTCACATTTGTAGGGCTTTTCCTGACAAAGAGAAGTCCATCCTCCACCTCGGTTAGCCTCATAAGTAAAATTGTAGGCGTAAACATCTCGGTGGCTGCAAGCGGTCCTCGCCGGTCCTCCAGCACAGCGGGTGATGGTTTGAGTGGCAGTCTGCCAATCAAACTCTCCGGCATTACCGGTGGGTTTAGTGCGGACTTCGTAGCCGATCACCCCTTTCGATGTTTTATCGACATGAATTCGGCAGATCGAATCTCCCGAGTAGGCCCGGCCGTATTTATAGTCAGTAAAGCTGTTGCCGGCTAAATAGTCGTAATAGGAATATTGGTTGTTCCAATAATAAAATTCACTGTTTTTACCATCAATATAGCCTCTATTTTGATAATAACGGATGCTTCCGGCATATTTCCAACTGATACTGCCGAAAGACTCTCTAATTGGCGAGACAAGAACTTCACTTCTAAAATTCCCCGCTCGTAGACTCGCGGCTAAATCGTTGGAACGAACGGCGCAAGTTTCAAGCTCCGCGCTGCTGGTCGGACTGATTTCTTCTTTGGCAAGGCTTCTTTGGTCTCTTCCGGATTCGATAAGTCCTTCTTGTTGAACAGTATTTATCACATTTTGCAATTGTTGGAGTTTCACGGTGTATTTAGTGCAGATATTCGAGCCCGTGCCGCCTCCATCGTTTTGATAGATACTGGACATCACCTCGCCTCTGACCGTTTCACAAGGAGCAGTACTTCCTCTGTCATCCGCCACGCATCTGCTGCTGCCGTCCATGCAAAAGCCGCTGGGACAATCGCAACGATAGAAAGGATTGGCGGGCGGATCGCAAATGGCTCCTTCAGGACATATCCTGCGGGGCATAAAAACCGCCCTTTCGTTCGTGCCGCAAATAAAAGAGCCCTGACCGGAAAAATCCGCCGCGCTATTGCTCGGTTTCACCCATTGCCCTCCGCTTTCCGTACAACTTTTTCCCATAATTTCCGGATTATGACATTTTCCATCTCCACCCATGGAAAAGCCGAAGTAAATCATTCCTTCCGGACAAGCGCAGCGATGGCCGCTGCCGGAAGCGTCCAGTTCCCAGATGCCCCCCGATCCCTCACATTCTTTCTGGTCGGGAGTTGGCTCGGTGGAAGGCACGCAATTGCCAATATTTTCACTTAGACAGCTTCCTTCCTGGCAGACACAGCGCAACTGGGACAATCCCGAACACCCCGTCGCCACCACTTTCCCGCCGCAAAATTCCTGCGGCACACTGCAATCCAGATTTGTCCATCTTCCGCCGGAGTCCTCACACAACCGCTCAAAATCGACTACGTCAGCGTTAATGGAGGCAACAGCCGCGATCGTAAGAAAAAACAGGGCAAAAAATCCTGCCGCCCAAAATATTTTATTATTAGCCATTTATTTTCTTCTTATTGTTTAAGTATAAAACTATGCCTCCCACGGCAAAAGCGGCAACAACAAAAAGAATTATCAGCCCTTTCCCGCCCTCGAACGGCACTGCTTGAATAATTTGCCCTACCGTACCGGCTATTCCATTTTTCTTTTTCGGTTCGCAAGGAATATTTATTTCCTTGGAATCCGTCAACTTCCCTTCTTTGCTAAATATTTCTCCCTTTACCGCCAGACAATCGCCTGCGGCAATTTTCAGCTGAGGCACGACAAAACATCTTGTCTCGGCCGGTACATTCGCCTCCTTCTCAAATTTTTCCTGAGATCTTCCTTCCGCGCCGTTGGCAGTGATTTTCACTTTTCCCTGAAACAAACCCTTCCAAGCGGCGTCCCTAAGACAAAACATGGGGCAATAAGATCCTGCTTGGTCTCGCACCACCCCGAGAAAACGGAAAATTCCTCGATCTTTTCCGGCAATTAGAAAGCGAACGTCCGCGGCTGAAACACTGTCGCCAAGATTGGCACTGATTTTCAAACTGTAAACACCGTCTAAATCATTGGGGATAAAGGAAAACTTTGCCGCGATTTTTTCCCCCGCCGCGACTGTTTTCGCCTCTTTTCTAGAATCCAGCAAATTAGCTGGATCGGTTTGGCTCCAGCGGAAAAGCTCATACTTCAAAATTACCGATTTTTCCTCGGGATCCAAATTCGTAACCGGCATTTCCACGATTATCTCTTTGCTGTCATCGACGGTTATTTCCGGAGTCGGCTGGCGGTAGTTGTAGTCCCTGCCGTTGATCGTGATATTGTTTTTGTCTAGTTCAACTCCGTTTCCTTCTTCGGAGTTTTCGGAAGAATCATCAGATTTCACACTAAAATCAAAGGTTTTAGCGAAAGACAAAGGCGCTAGCGGCGTTCCCCAAAGATCAAAGTTTTTACTGGAATTTACAAAAAAAGCCAGATAATAGTTGCCGCCTTTTATTCCCCGAGGTATTTTCCAATTAGCCACAAAATTCTTTACTTCATTTTCTTTAAGGCCAGCCCCATTAAAAACATAGAACTCATCCACTAAAAAGTCTCCTTTGGCCGCTCCCGGATCATCTTCGTCTTTACGAAAAACATGGACAAACAAACCGACATCTTGAAGCGAAGATAGGAGATAATCGGGAGAACTTAAGCATTTACCCGCATTTGCATCATTACCGCATTTTTTTGAAAAATCTTTCGTTGCCGTTTCGGCATTAGAATTAAAAATTAAACTGCCTTCTATCCGCACGTTTTCCCCTTTGGCATATTTTCTTTCCCCCTTTTTATTTAAGCTCAGTTGATATTTGGTAAAAGGGTCGGCTTGCAAAGGAAACGTCTCTTGCGCCCCGTCGGCAAATACCGCCGGAGCGATTGTCCCCGTGGTATAGTCATTGATTTCTTTTTCTATTTCCGGCGTTATAATCGACGGATCCAACTCCCGCGGAGAAGCAGCCGCGCCGGCCGATTGCACGGCGCTAAAAAAAAGCAGTCCGAATACGCAAAAATCAACTGCCGTCAGCATTAAGCCGGCTTTTGTTTTATTTTTTTCCCGCATTGTTTTATTTTAGCGAAGTTAGCTTCAACAATTATAGGTTAAATTTATCCGAAAACAAAATACCGTTGGATTGCTACGGCTGTTTCTAGATAGTTACAAAACTTCTTCGCCGTATTACTTAAGCTGAGCGGAATTAAAACAAATTTTATAACCATCTGTTCTGTTATTGTCCTTGCGGCGCTTCTTCCAGAACCGCTTTTACCACGTCCGTTTTCCCTTTGTGCCAAATTTTGATTTCCACATTGCCACCCACCTTGAAACTCGCGATTAACTTGGCTAAACTATTCTTATTGTCAATTTTAGTTCCATTGACTTCCAAAATGATGTCGTTTTCTTGAATGCCGGCTTTATCCGCCGGGGAGCCGGGAATCACCGCCAGATCGCCGGGATTTTGTCCTCTCGCCACCAAAACGCCGTAGTCAAAAGGCAGATTATTTCTGTTTTTAAGGTCCTCGTCTACAGGAATATAGCGCACTCCAAGATACGGCTGGCTAAGCTTGCCGGTCTGCTGGACACTCTGGATAACGTCTTTAACCATATTGATCGGTAAAGCGAATCCGATGTTTTGAGCTCCTTGCGCCATTGCCACGTTTATGCCGATTACTTCCCCTCGGAGGTTCAGCAACGGCCCACCGGAATTGCCTTCATTGATCGCCGCATCGGTTTGAATAAGCTGATCCAGCTCTTCCGATCCGGAAAATCCACCAGCCACGATGCTGCGCCGCAATCCGGAAACAATCCCTTTGGAAACTGTATTGGTGAACTCGCCCAGGGCATTGCCAATCGCGATAACGGTTTGTCCCGTCTTTATCTGGCCGGAGTCACCCAGTGGAAGAACGTCCATTTTGCTCACCCCGTTGCCTTTTTGCGGTTTGGAAGGATCCACCTTCAAAACTGCTATGTCGTTTGTTTTGTCTTTCCCCAGCACTTTCGCATCATACCTTCTATCGTCGTTGGTTATAACGGTATATTCGGCCTGAGGATCGATTACTACATGCTTATTAGTCACGATAAGTCCGTCTTCCGAAACTACAAATCCGGATCCCCCGCCAATTTCCTGTTTTTGGGTGCCGCCGCCTCCCCGCCCAATATTATCCGGGCCTTGCGGGTTTTGCCCGCCAAAGCCTCCTTGAGGCGCCTGCCCGTCCGGCAGGCGGGAAGGCAAGCCGAAAAACTGGTCAAAGAAAGACGATCCATCAGAAGGGATTCCGCCATTACCGCCAAAAGGACCGAAAAAGAAGTTTTCAATTTTGGGAACATCCTTAGTGATAATTATACTTACTACCGCCGGTGAGGATTTATCCACTACCCGCACTACCGCGTCCTCTTCGGCTTGAGCCGAGGAGGGCACCACGATATCGTCGCTACCGTTCTTGATTTTTCCCAAATCGCCTTTCTGTTGTTGAGCTGGGCCAGAATTACCGTTTTCCAAGGGCCAGAATCGAGCGAATCTAGATTTTTTTCCAACTAATCCGACAGCAAGAATCACGACAAGAGCAATCAAGACCGCCCTTAAAAGCCAGATCCCTTTTTTCTTGGGCAGAGAATAATAAGAGTTGAGCTTGGACGCGGGTTTAGATGGTTTATTTTTCATAGTTTTTTGTTTAATTATTACATATCGCACTTTAAGAGCGTTTTATTATTATCCGATTGTATTAATGATAACGCAAATTTTCTCGCCGCCTTAGAGCCTGTTTAGATTGTGCGACACTAACCTTGACAAATTTGTAATCGCTTGTAATATATAGGGTCATTGTAGAATAGCCTGCCCAGCATCCAAACGGTACCTTGAACTGCCATGGGGGTGAAGAAATCTGCTGTTCTGCATGACTTGATAACGGTTGCTTTATTCTTAATTAACAACATGGGTAAACGCAGTATCGCGAAACTTTTCGCCGCGGTGCCAGTGGCCGCAACGATGGTCGTGAATACCAACATTTACCAAGATAAAAACAATATACAACTTGAACTTCAAAAAACAAATACCAACTATTATGAAGTTGACAAAAAATACCGGCCGGAACCTTCATTGGAACTGGCCATCGATATAGCCAACAACAAAAAGAAGGACGTCATTACCGTAAAAGACAAACCTAAAAAGGTTGGTAAAGCTAAGATTGTTCTAGCCGCTTCCGGAAAACCCGCAGTAAAAAAAATGAACGTTGAGAATAACGGGTCCGACACAAATGACTCCGATGGGGATAAACCGGCAATAAGCACGGAGCAATTGGCAACCATGGAGAAAATGGTCGCTGGATACCCGATCGCTAAAATGCTTCCTTTTATCGCCGAGCGCGAACCGGAAACCGCTGCTTTTCTAATCGCGATTGCCAAAAAGGAAAGCAACTGGGGTAAGGTTTCGCCGCGTTCAAAGGATGGAGATTGCTTCAATTATTGGGGGTTCAAGGACCACCGCTTTAAGTTTGCCGCCGGACATAGTTGTTTTCCGTCCCGGGAGGTGGCAATAGAAACGGTAGGGAACCGTATAGACAAGCTGATTGCCAACGGCCGCAACACCCCCGCGAAATTATCCGTTTGGAAGTGCGGCAGCGCTTGTTCGAAAGACGGTAATGTAGGAAAATGGATTAGTGACGTGAGTATGTATTTCAATCCGATCATGGCCGCGTTATAGGAATAACATGCCGGTGAGAAATCATATAGAAAACAAAAAAATCGATAAGCGAAAGCGGGCTTCGGAGCCCGCTTTTTGCTTTTTCCTGAAGCTCCGTCAACTTTTCGTAAGCCAATTTCAAAAAATCCAAACTGAAAAAAGAAGCTTGATGTTTCAATTTGGAAAAAGCGAAAGTGGGTATTCGCCAAATTTTTTGAGCCTCGCCAGGACTAACGCCTCCTTTTACCGCGATTATTTGGCTGATATGCCGGGCCATTAAAGTGATTAAGCCTAAAGTCGTTTCTATTTCTTTTCCCGACCTCGAACCGCTACCGGCGCTATTTTCATAAAGAATGTTGAAAGCTTGAGCTTTTTCTCCCCTGCCAATTGCGTCAAAAAGGCGGAAGATGCTTTTTTCTTCCTGCAGATCCCACAACTCTTGTAGAGATGTCTCCGTAAGGATGCGATTTTGCGTCTCTAAACAAGAATGTGATAACAATACCGCCTGCTCCAAGGCCGAGAAGGCGTACCACCAATCCCCGCCGCCGGCATTGATAAGTTTTTGAACCAGATAACTGTCAATGTTAACTTTCTCCCGAGCTAAAAATTTATTTACTTCAACAAACAAAGAAGATCTATCTTTGACAGAAGGTAATTTAAATGACTGAATATCCCCGCCCAGCTTTTTAACGGTTTTTAACAGTTTAGAGCTTCTCGGCAGATCGGCCGCGATATCCAAAATTAAAGTTATGTTGGAAGGAATCCGGGATAAAAGCGGCCTAATGAACTCCCCTGCGGGAGCGGAATTTGTCCTGTCCCCACCCAAATTAACCACCACTATCTCTTGCCGCGCGAACAAAGACTGGCCTGCTAATTTCTGGCGAATTTTTGAAAGGATGCCGTTGTCTCGACCAGTGCCGACAGACACGGAAAAACTTGTTACATCTCGTTTTTTTTCTCCGTAGAGAGTGTTTATGGCATTTTCTTTGGCCTTCTTACGGGCAAAAGAATGATTGCCGTAGAGAAAGATTAAATTCATAATGATTGGTAATTGAAATTGTATGCTACAAGCCGCTTGCTACTTACCGTATATTCACTTTGATTCTTCTTTCCAAAATCGGCAGATGGTTAAGCCAGCCGGGCCAGACCGCAACAGAGAACAGCTCCACATCATCCCTGTTTTTAAAATATTCTTCGGCTTCTTGCTTTTTTTTGGCCACCAAAGCCTTTCGGATCTCTGACTCGTCTATTTGATTCGCGAGCTGATACGCGATAGTAGAATTTATTTCCATTTTGTTTTCAAGAGGCTTGCTTTCCCCTATTCGGAAATCTAGCAGTTCAGCTTTTCCCTCTTCTTCTCTTCCGTTTTTAACAATATTTTGAGCTAAACTTTCCAAATCTTCTTTATTAAAAGCCACGGCAAAAAAGGTTACTTCAGAGACAGCTTTAAAGTAATCGGCTTCTTCATTTTCTTTTTTGTCGGATACAAAAGAAGCGTCTTCCACCGCCAAACTTTCGGGGCTAATGCCGCCGCTTAAGCCGACGCTTTCTTCAAGTTTATTAAGACTATTCTGCCTGGCTCTATTGATAAGTTCCTCTTTAGCCTTTTCTAAATCCTCTCGGGAGACGGTTTTAACCTTCTTTTTTTTTCCACCGACAATCTCTTCTTTCACTTCGGCCGTCACTAAGCCAGAAAATTCGCTGTCTTTAAGCCCAGGGATATCAAGTGAAGTGCCGGATTTGAGATTGAGTGTCTTTCCTTCGCCTTCCACGGATACGGAAACGACAGCACTGCCGGGAACCGAAGTTTGAGAAGAGTTACTATTACTATTGGCATTATTGGAGTTCGTGTTATCATTAACATTGTCGCTCTTTTTAGCAGCTGGTACTGTAATCGGGGTCCCCGTAAGCAATTTTTTACCGGACTCGTCCTCAAGCAACGCGCCCTGTTTTAAGGATAAGGGTTTATCTCCCTTATTGTAAACCACTACGCGGCCTTGAGCGCTTTCCTTTATTTCCTTCTCAGAAGTAGTCGGGAAAACTTGCTCTCCGCTTATTTTAAGATGAACGGGTTTGCCGGGAATTACTTTCTCGCCGGGGTCGATCTGGGAAACTTCTCCGTCCGCCCACACTGCAAGTCTAAACTGATCTTCAGAAACTTTATTCTTTATGCTAACCGTAGCTTCCGGAAGAACTATTCCCGCGATAATCGCCATTACAAACAAAATGCCGAGAATAAAAAGTAAAAATAATCTTACGTTAAAAAGGGGCAGAATGATCTCGCGCTCCCCTTTTTCCGGCTTCTTTTTTTTTGTAAATTCCGGTACAGTGAATAATGGCGTTGAAGCGCCACGGAGGTCGACAACTTTGCCGGGACCGGCCACCCGGCGATGGGTGGTCTGGAATATCCCGGTTTCTTCCGCTACTAATTTTTCTTTGCCGGATTCGGTTTCTTCTTTTGATTTTAAATCTAAACTGGAATTGGCTTGAAATGTCTTGCCTCGAATAACCCCTTTCTGCTGCATCCAA
>Ga0172371_10006796_pt1 | contig 16483 bp, 16 predicted proteins | sample Lak12m_FD_114543 | JGI IMG/M metagenome (GOLD analysis project Ga0172371, IMG submission 114543) | Freshwater microbial communities from Kabuno Bay, South-Kivu, Congo - kab_022012_12m | ecosystem: Environmental > Aquatic > Freshwater > Lake | place: Democratic Republic of the Congo: South-Kivu...
ATAGATGTCGCTCCCGACGTCACACGTACCGGTTTCTCCATTGTTGCTGCCATTTTTTCACATCCCTTACTGTATGGTTTTGGTTGAAGGGGCTAGTAATTTTTAGCATTTTTTAGTTCTTAGGTCAATCTATTCGTTTACGGGTTTCTCTTTATGGGAGAGACAATTCCTTTTGTGAGATCGAAATATTGATCTGCATAGGGGATTTGTTTTTCATGGAGCCAGAGCGTGAGGGCGTTCAGCATAAGTGCCGCCATCATGAAGTTTACTGTGAGGAGTTGTGGGGACGAGCCCGTCTCGATAAGTGCCATGCATCCAGGTGTTTCCGGATGATTATTTTTTGGGTGTTCTATTTCTGGGTGAAATTTAGTAAGCGGTGGAGTAAGATCTATTCCGTTTTCCCTTTCGTACACCTGTATGGCGCCATCAAATTCTTCATTGCCTCCTGAGATGAGGATAGCATTCTGCAGTGTGCGTACATGATCAGAGACGATTTTTCGTGTTGCGTGGTTGTCTACCGCGAGAAGAATAATGTCATTATTGTGTAGATGAACATAGACATTGTCTCGGTTGATGAAAAGTGTTCTCTCTTCGATACGCAGTGTTGGGAACAATGAGACGAGGGATTCCTTTGTGGCATTTGTTTTTCGAAGGTGTGCTTGTGAACGTTGGCGCTCACCATTCTTTTCTTCATAGGTATCACCGTCTATAAGGACCACTCGGTGTGGTGTGCGTGGTGTGTTGGTGTAGACAAGGGTTCTGCACAGAGGTTCTGCTAGATGAGAACCAATTCCTCCAAGTCCAATGAGTACGATACTCATTTATTATTCCCCCTTTTGTCGTATTTGACGTTGATATAATGGTCCTTCTTTTGTGTGTACATTCTCATACCACGTTACTGGGATGGTGTAGCTCCTTGGGAGGATAGCCCCTTTTGGGTCTAGTAGGGCATATTCAGATTTGTCATACGATAAGAGGGAGATGCCCTCGAGGAATTCGGTTGGGTCACAATCAAATCGGGTGTCATTGACTACGGCTTGGATACTTAGGGTAAACGTGTTCTTCGATCCTCTGAATGATCCAAATGTTCCATGAATACCATCCATAGATCCTTCGTCGCGACGATCTGTTTTAGAGTGGAATGCTGGATATTTTGAGTGCGAGTGGAATGTGCCCACAATATAGAGGGGGTGTTTTGGTCTAGGAACGTCGTATTGTGCGATGTTTCCTGAAGATACAATTTGGTAGGGTGTAAGAAGTGCGTACTCACGCATCTCAACATCCCACAGAAGAAGAACGATCGCTTCCATGTTATGTTTCTGTGACAATGAGGCAAAAAAACGAACCATTCTACACACCATTTTTTTGGGAAGTTTTGGGAGTAAAAATGTGAATTCGGGTGACTCTGGCTTTAGGGTACTAATGCCATTAAGGGGAATGACTGCGTGCCAAAAAGGATTTCCTTTATACATAAAGATTCCATTTTGTGCGATAGTATAGTAAAAGGGGGTTTCAGGTCGTGGTGCTGTATCGTCGTTGATCCATATGGGAATCATGAATATTTTTCTTCCTTATAAGTTTCCATTATGTGTGCAATAGAATTCGATAGTATTTCCGATACGGAGGTGTCTACCTCGCTAAGTGTTGTTGCGAGGTGTCGTTCAGTTTCCCCAAGGAACACAGTAAGGCGTTCACGGGTAATACGTGTTGTGTCGATTTCGGGTGACAAGGTATCGCAGAGGGTATGGAGACGTATTGCAAGGTCTTTTCCAAAGTCCGTTGCGTAACGTTTTTCTATCGCATTTTGTGCATCGTGGTTTTCTTGTTGCGTGGTGGCTATTTGTGTTGTAATGCCAAACTCGAGAAGTCGTTTATTGATGAAGGTGCGTAGAGTGAAAATTTCTTTCCACGGAAGTCTCAGTACAAAGAAAGGATTTTCTGTAGACATTGTTTCCCATGTATCCAAATCTTTTAGTTCTGGAATTTTTTTAGCAGCATCTTCATAGAATTCGAGATAGGTGGGCGATCTTTCGTAAAACGAACTTCCCCAAAAATAGGTAAACAATGTTTCCGGCCATTTTTTATCTCTGATGAGGAGATGGGGACAGCCTCCTCCCAGACAACACTTAAGGGTGCGTGTGTGCATATTGGGAAGATTGGGAAGGCAAAGCATGTCATCAAGGCTAGTAAGGGTGGCATTACGGTAAAACACATAGAGCCTCAAAAATGATTTATCACGAAAGATGGTTATGAAATACATCCACGGGAACGCGAGGCGTTTTAGTTCATCCATGATACTGATTGTTCTTTGTTGCGGAGGGGTTTCTATACAGAATATCTGATACGTGATGTTTTCTGATTTTAGATTCCAATGAAATCTCGTCCCGTAGGGGAGAATATCTGGAGACTGTTGTTCGAGTTCTTCCGAGAGTGATATTTTTTTAGTAACTAATCGCTCCATGTCTGACAAGACATTTTTCATGATTTCTGCAAGACACTGCGCCCCCTCGGTGCTTAACGCATTAAGAAATTTTCTCGTGCACAGGCGTTTCGCTTCTTGCGCGCATTCTTCCAGGTACGCATTCATGAGAGGTGCCATTCTAGTAAGTTCGGGAAGCGCGTATTTTTCTATCCAAAGACGCATGGTCTTCTGTATGGAGTCCCGCACTTGTGAATCTATGAAGGGTTTTGTGCCTGAATGTCTCGTGAGAGTGAGAGTTGTTCTAGGAAAGAGATCGAATTTTTTTTTACGTTCCTCATCGATACGCCATACGTTTCCTTCTGCATCGAAGAGGGGAGTGTTTCGAAGAGAGGCGGGTAATTGAACATATTTGTGATCATCGGGGTCATTTTTGAACATGTAACAATGCTCCTTTCTGTTTTTCAATGAGCTGTATTCCTAGGTGCTATCGTGCCATTTTTACTGTTTGATGTCAATTTTTTTTGATAACAAAAAACACGTAGTTTCACAGCGTGTTTTTTGTAAGTAACGTCGCCCAATATGTAGGTTCTATTTTGTGTGGAGATGGGTGTAGGGGACTAACGCCATATAACGAGCTCGTTTGATTGCGAGAGCAAGTCTTCGCTGGTGTGAGGCACAGATACCAGTCTTTTTTGGCTTATAGATCTTTGACTGTAACGAAAAAAAACGCTTTATAGTGTTTGTGTCTTTGTAATCAATATAACCCGTGTTTTGCGAGCAAAAATAGCATTGTTTGTTTACTGTTGGTGGTGTATACATATTTAGTTTAGAAAGGTAAATCTTCGCTTTTTATATCATCACCCATATCGATGACGGGGAGCTCTTCCACTTGTGGGGGTTGATGTATTTCTTTTTCTTGTGTTGGAGATCCTCCTGTGTGGCCTGCGTTTTGGTATTGTGGACGTGGACCAAACTGTATGTTTTCTGAAACAATTTCTGTTGCCTTTCGCTTGTTGCCTGTTGTGTCTTGCCACGAGCGGGTACGAAGCCGTCCTTCAACATATGCGAGGGACCCTTTTTTCAAATACTGGCTTGTAGTTTCTGCCTGCTTTCCCCATACGACTACCGTGTGGAACTCTGTTTCCTCCTTTTTTTGCTTATTCTGATCGTACCAGATACGATTGGTTGCGAGAGAAAGGGTAACAACCGACTGCCCGCTTGGGGTAGTGCGAAGTTCCGGGTCGCTTGTAAGTCTGCCTATGAGGATAACCTTATTAAGATTCATAGTTAAAGAATTTCAGCGAGTCTTTTATCGAGCTCTTGAATATCTACATCACCTGTTGTAGGTGGCTTGTCCTGCGCTGAGCCGAAGGGAACCGAACTAACGCTCTCTTCTTTTTTAGGAGAAGAACTCTCTGTGATTGCTTTTGATTCCTCCTTATTCCTTGCATATTCCGCGGATCTTTTGGTCTGGTAGGTTTCCTGTTCGAGATGTTTTTTATTCAATTTAAGGATAAGGGTGCGCACAAGGTTTTTTGTGTAGCGAAGCCCTTCTTTTATATCAGATATATGATCCGCAGTGATTTCGAAGCGAATCCAAGAAAAATATGCTGTTTTTCTTTTTGCTATTTTGTAGGCAAGGTTATACATCGCAAGCTCTCCTTGTTCGGAGATAGTTCCATGCTTACCAAGAAGATCCTCAAGGGACTTTTTTACCTCACGAGCCTCATCTTCTGTAAGCTCTCCATTAATAAGGAAGCCCAATTCGTATAATGTTTTATCCTCGATATGTTCTGTCATGATGCTTTAATGTAGCATTCTTCAGCCTATAGGTCAAGCTCCTTTGGTTTCAAAATACAAAACCTCCTTACAGGAGGCGTGCATGTGTTTTTGTGGGGGGTTAACTACGCTTGATTTTTAATTTACGTTCTCCTTTTGCTGCTTTTTTGGGGAGTTTGATGGTAAGAATGCCATTTTTAAAATCAGCGATGGCAGAGTCAGAATCAATTTGTTCGGGGAGAATAATACTCCTTGAAAAATTGCCCCAAAAGATTTCACGATAAAAATATTGGTCTGATGCAATACTGGTTGTCTTCTTGCGGGCGCCTTTTATGGTAACCATATCGTTTGTAATGCTTACATCGAGATCATCCTCGTCAATGCCCGCGATAGTTGATTGAATATAAATATTTTGATCATCCTGGAAAACATCTACTGTGAGCTGACCTTCTTCATCCGAATCGGTTGAATCGACGGTATTTTCATTTAATTCCGCGGAGGCCTGGCGACGCACACCACGACTAAGCGAAGAACCTGTTTTTGCAAGAACAGCCTCATACGACTCGTTACTATAAGATTCATTGTACATTTGCTCATCCATAAGTTTTAGAACGTTTAAGTTCTCTATATTTTTTAAAATTTATTCCAGATTAATAGGAAGGGGTTTACGTTTTAATGTTTCAAAATCTTGGAGGAGAAAGAATGCGGAAAAGAGCAGAATTGAAGACGTGTAGATAAAACTTGCGCCCTCATAGTATATTATAAGATAGTTAAAAAAAGTGTGCAAACTCACAGCCAGTGCAAAACCTTTTATGAGATGTCTGTAGTGTCCGTCTCTGATGGTAAGAGCCCAGTAATAACCGAGGATGCCTGTAGCTAGGGTATGGAGAAGTGTGGCTCCTATGAAGCGTAAACTTAAGATTTCCACAGCTCCAGAGAATACGGAAATATTTGCGAATCCAAACGAATAAACGGGGGGGAGTGTGGTGTACACCTCTCGAAGCGTAAGAAGTATGTTTTCAGCTGTGGCGAAGCCAAGACTTGCGGTGATGGCGTAGATCATTGCATCGACGGGCGCATCCATTGCTTTGTCGTGTTCCATGGGGTAGGCGGCAAAAAACTTACACCACTCTTCAATGGCTGCCGCGATAAGAAATGAGACGAAGAGCGCCCATGAAGGATCAAAACTTGGAGCAAGTGGTTTTGAAAGATATGTTTCCAAAATGACCACTATGGGGGCAATCGCGATACCCGAGATAAAGGTGCGTGTTATTTTTGACCATGGTTCCGGGTGAACCTCTTCTTTGAGATAAAAATAAAGCCACCCTAGCGCAGGGGCGCTTCCTAGAAGAATAGAAATGAAAAGCACCATTTAATAATTATACACTATAGAGGCCACTTTTCTATCATCAAGGTTTGTTCTTTTTGTGAAAGGGGGAGTTGTTGATGGATTATTTCTGTGACGAATGGCATAAACGGGTGGAGAAGTTTTAGCGTTGTTGATAGACAATAGAGAAGAATTTTTTGTGTATTTTCTTTTTGTGTTTCATTCTGGAGTTGGGGTTTGCTCGCCTCTATATAGATGTCGGCGAAGGTGTGCCATGTGAACTGATAGAGTTCTTGTGCTGCTTCGTGGAGCTGGAAGGTATCAAGATGTTTCGTCGTCTTGAAGATGGCTTCATCTAGGCTCGTAAGAATGTTTTTGTCGGCATCAGTAATGCCTTCTGGTTTTATGGTTATGTCAACTTCGTTAATGCTATTGCTTAAGACAAAACGCGCAATATTCCACAATTTGTTTGCAAAGTGTTTCATTCCTTTTATTTTGTCTTCCGCAAGCGCCATGTCGGTTCCTGGGGCGGTATTGAAGATAAGTGCAAAACGTAATGCATCGGTGCCGTATGTTTTTCCAACTTCGAGCGGGTCAATAATATTACCCTTGCTTTTTGACATTTTTTGGCGGTTTGCGTCCCGAACAATTCCATGCAAAAAAACCTTTTTGAAAGGAATTTGTCCTGTCAAGCAGGTAGTCATTAATATCATGCGCGCTACCCAGAAGGATAAAATATCATGACCTGTTTCCAAAACGTCGGTAGGGTGGTAGGTAAGAAGGTCTGCAGCAGACTCGTCTGGCCATCCAAGGGTTGAGAATGTCCACAAGCCAGAAGAGAACCATGTATCTAATGTGTCGGAATCTTGTTCCCAGCCCTCGCCCTGTGGCGCGATAACATCGCAGTAGAGTTCGTTGCCCTTATACCAGACAGGGATTCTGTGCCCATACCAAATTTGTCGGCTGATACACCAATCGCGCAGGTTATGCGTCCAGTGAAAATATGTTTTAGAAAAGTGTGCCGGAATTATTTCAATTAAACCAGGTCTTACCGCTAGTTCTGTAAGTTGTTTGAGACTGGTTTTTTTTGTTCCGGGAGGCAATATTCCACTTGTATCTTTCTTAAGCTCAAATTCCTTATTTACATCAATAAACCACTGAAGTTTTGGAAGTGGTTCAATGATACCACCCGTGCGTTCTGCTGTGGCAACATTTTGTTGCGTGTCCTCCTCTGTTTCCAACAATTCTTCCTGTCTAAGCCACTCGACAATAACCTCTCGCGCTTCAGCGGTTTTTTTGTTTAGTATGTTTCCTTTGCCTACCATCATCCGACCTCGTTCATCGATAACTTGTCTGAAGGAGAGTTGGTGACGTTCCGCGATTTCCGCGTCTATTATACTGTGGGCGGGGGTGACGCCAAGCGCCCCTGTACCGAAATCTTTTTCCACACTTTTATCAGCGATGATTTTTAGAGTGAGGGGTACTCCACAGAATTCAAGCGCATATTCCTTTCCTACGTAGCGCGCGTATCGTTCGTCGTCGGGATGTACAGCAACTGCGGTGTCACCAACTTTTGTTTCGGGACGAGTGGTTGAGATAGCAATAGGAAAATCTTTGCTATAACGAAATGTGTAGAGTTTTGCTGGTCGTTCTATGTGGACTACTTCATCATCAGAGATGGTAGTTTGTCCTTTTACATCCCAGTTCACAACACGATTGCCACGATAAATTAAACCTAAATCATACATTCTCTTGAAGGCGGTGCGAACAGCACGACTTCGCTTCTCATCTAGTGTATACGCCTCGCGACTCCAGTCACACGAGGCACCCATAAATTTGAGCTGATCTACAATGGTATCATGGCTTGTTTGCGCAAAACCTTCTACCCGTTTTAAAAAGGCTTCACGCCCTAAATCTTGTTTACGTTTTCCTTCTTCTTTTTCTAATATTTTTTCTACTTTTGATTGAGTAGCGATGGCGGCGTGGTCGGTGCCTGGGAGCCACAGCGCGCGCATTCCTTGCATGCGTTTAAAACGGATGAGAATATCTTGGATCGTTACGAAAAGCGCATGTCCCACATGTAATACTCCCGTCACGTTTGGGGGAGGCATTATGATTGTATAGGGGGCACCCGATTGATTGGGGAGATTATTTGGATTAAAATACCCAGACTCCTCCCAGAGTTTGTATATTGCTTTTTCGTGTAGATTTGGGTCGTAACTTTTCTCTAATTCCCGTGGCATGTCACTTTATTTTAGAGTGTTAAATTCGATTGGGCAATAATGCGGCGTTTCTTTTTTTGAAGGGTGTTAATATATGCGCCGGCCCCAATCATTGCCGCATTGTCAGTGATAACATCGCGTGAGGGGGGAATAAACGCGACCCCTTCTTCCTTACACGCTTTTTTGAGTGCGTTTGTGAGAGATTTGTTTGCGGCGACACCTCCACCAATAAGCACCATCTTTGCATTAAATTCTTTTAGAGCGCGCACTGTTTTTCCTATAAGTGTCTCGATGGCGGCAGCTTGGAACGATGCAGCAATATTTTCTTTGTTCGAGGAGACATTATCTCGAAGGTAGTAGAGTACAGATGTTTTGAGCCCAGAGAAGCTAAAGTCGTAATTTTTTTGATCAAGCATGGGGCGGGGAAATTGTATTGATGCGGGATTACCCGTTTTTGCAGCACGTTCTACTTCGGGTCCTCCTGGATAGGGAAGTTCTAGCATGCGAGCCACCTTGTCATACGCCTCACCAACGGCGTCATCTCGTGTCTCGCCAATTTTTTTCCATTTCGTGAGCGACGTCATAAGAAGAAGCATGGTGTGTCCGCCACTTACTATTAAGCCGATTGCAGGAAAGGCGATTTTTGATTTTTGGTCTTGTGTTTTTTTCGATAACAAAAAACTATAGAGATGGCCCTCGAGGTGGTTGGCGCCCAAAAGTGGTTTTTTATATTCTTTAGCGAGTTCCTTTGCGAAATTGATACCTGTCCACAATGCTGGTTCGAGGCCAGGTCCAACAGTGACTGCAACTATATCTATGTTTTTCATAAGGGTCTTAATCTCTTGTCTTCGCCGTTTCGCCAAACGTTTTAAAAGAATCGGAAGATTTTTGAGGTGTTCCCTTTTTGCTAAATTAGGAACTACGCCTCCAAAGGGTCGATGGATTTTTATTTGTGATGAAATAAGATTTGCATGTATGACAAATGAGGGAGGGTTATTTCCTTTCGCACTAAGAAGTGCAATTGAGGTCTCATCGCAACTTGTCTCTATGGCAAGAATATTCATATTGTCTTGTCTTCTGTTTCACAGTATCATATAGCTATATGGCACAAGAATCAACATTGGGAAATACACCACTGTCTGAGCTCCTGCAGCTTAAGGCTCAGTACGATTTACAGAAAAATATTCTTTTTAGAACCGGGGTGGTTGGTCAACTTCTTGGAAAAGATGATCTTGGGTTCGTGGGTATTGATGGGAAGGAATACCCTATCCCAGCCTATGAAGATATTGAAAAAAAAATTAAAGATCAGGAGGAGATGTTTACCAAAAAGGCGGGAGAGGGTTTTGTGAAACTTCTTCTTGTGCCTGTTGGCATGCGTCTCGGTGTACTTATTGAAAAATATAAACAGGTGCTTCTTACACATCTAAGAGAGGGCGCTCTTTTGGCAACCAAAAGAACCCCAGATGATCCAGATGAGCCTATTGAGCTTGATGGTGATAAACCTGTTTGGGTGTGGGATGGATTTGTCGAGGCGGACACAAACGATCTTCTCCTTTATTACCCACAGGAATTTTCTGTGCAAAATCATGGTGGAAAAACTAAACGACAACTTCTCGCAGATGGTTATGGGTGGAACGTGCTTCTTATTGAGTATTTACCTAATATTCCAAGAGAAGGTGTGGGCGAGAACATCAATGGAAGAAAACAACTAGAGGCGGGCAGGAGCCCAAGGGAATATTTAAAGACGATACAATCAGATTCATCTTATATGCACGAAAGAGGTTTTTCTATAGAGGATCAGCTCGTATATTCCATTACTCATATGGAGGAGACAAATCAGATTATGAATGATTGGGAGGGAAACGGGAGCAGTGCTTTTCAGCTTGGTGCATATATGACTGATGGAGATAGTGTTCCTGTTGTTTCTTATGGTCGTGGATATATGCGTGCGGGCATTGTTCGTCTTGCGGCGGATTTTCATGGGCCTATTTATGGAACGCGCACTGGAGTGGTCGTGTGATAGATAAAAACCGCCTTCATTGGGCGGTTTTTGTTTATGTATATTTCTGAAGCCAATCTGGAATATATTTTTTTTGCGCTGTCCTTAATTCTTGAGGAAGATGGGCGATGCTGCGTATGCGGATTCGGCATCTTAGTGAACCACATTGGCACTGACGATCGAGTTCCCAGAAAGGATCTTCCTCTGTGAAAGAATAATCAATCGTTATTTCTTCGCCAGGGAAAATATCTTTTATCGCTACGATTATTTTAAATCCACAGACGTAAGCATTGGGTTCACACGAATGGTTGAGATGCCACAGGGGGTCGTTTTTGTTTGTTTTAAGCCACGTACGCGGACCAATGGCCAACATATGTTGTCCTGTTTTTGAGTGTGACTTTGAATATCGTTCTGTGGTAGTTACGGTGCCTTTTGGGATGAAAATAATCTCGTGTTTTGCTATTTTAGAAATCGCGAAAAGCCCTTTGCCGCGTATATCGGATTTTTGTATCGCATATTTTTTCTTCATGATTGCCTCCCGCACGTTTTCAAGGATCGTAATAAATAAAGCATGGTTTCTTGATGAAAACAAATTTTCGCAAAACTTGTTAATTTGGTATAGTGATGTACAGTATGAAAAGCACCATGAATACAAACGGGGAGGGAGATTATATGGCTCAGCATTTTTTCGAGTTGCCTATCGCGATGACGGACATCGAAACAACAGGGCTTGATTGTATCGTATGGAGAGCTGACGAGCATGAAGTAATGAAGCCAGAGGCACATCATGAAATTATCGAGATAGGGCTTGTTCTTTTTGACCCAACTTCTCTTAAGATTATCAATACTCTTGATGTTAAGGTGAGACCTATGCGAATACACCTCGCTAATCCTAAGGCGCTCGAAGTGAACGGGTATAGAGAAGAGGATTGGAAGAATGCTGTTTCTCTTAAAGAGGCTATGGAGAAATACGCGGCGCTTACAAAGGAAAGTGTTTTCTGGGCTTGGAACATGACGTTCGATTGGGGCTTTATGTCTAATGCATTCGGCGAGACCGGAGTGGAAAATCGTATGGACTATCACAGATTTGATGTAATGAGTGACGCTATTGGAAAGTTAAGAGATAAGGGGCTTAGGCATTTTAGGCAAAGTGCTGTTGCTAAATTTCTTGGGGTCCCTGAGGAGCCAGAGGTGCATCGCGCGATAAACGGTGCAATGGTAGCCTACCAGATTTATAAAAAATTGAACGCATAGATTCCAACAATAAAATGGTTCGACTAGCTCACCACAAAATCGCCACACAACGTGGCATTTTTATATGGTTTGATGAAATTTTACCATGGTGGTTTTGTGTTTTATGGATCGCAAGACATATCTCTTCCGAACCATTCCTCCGGCGCGGAGCAGGGTGTTGTCAACCCCGAATCGGAATGAGTTGGGTTGACAACGAAGCGCCGGAGGAGAGAGTGAGGATACCGCTGGGAATCCGAACGGGTGAGGAAGGGGTGTGTCTCGCGAGCTACTATTGCAGAGTTTTTTGAAAGTGTTGCCAGTCTTTAGACTTTTTCCATCTTCCGCCCCATTCCCAACCAAGTGAATCAAAGCGAGCAACAAGAAAAGAGTTTTGTGTGATAGTTCCCGGGGTGTTGTGATTATATGTTGCTCCAGCGGGATTTATAATACCTTGTTTGTTAATATAGGGATTTAAGCGCGGATTGATATCAATGGCGCATCCTGAGGCATGGTAGGAGAGTGTGGTGGTTCCTGCAATTGCGCGGTAATTAAAACATGAGGTGTTGTTGTGATCCATCATTGTCTCATCATTCCATCTGAAACGCGGATCAGATGCTGGTATGACGCTTTGAACAGGGAATTTCTCTCTTTCTATTACTTCGAAGACTTGAATAATATCTTTCACAAGTTTTTGATGAGCTACAATTTGTCCTTGATGTAACTGATCGTCAAAAGACCAGTATCGTACTGGTACCAAAACTTGTTTACTCAAAATCTCCTTTGGACACAACAAAAGGGGGTTTTGCGCTTTTGCGGCACGTTCCTCTAGGTTACTATCGATAATTAGTCTTCGATTCATTTTAATTTTGGCGGTGTCTGGCGGCAAATCCTTTTTAGATGTCTAACTCTGCCTCCTTTCTGTCCTCCGAAACATCCCAATAAATTTTATACTTCCGATTTGTCATGTCGAGTGCTAGCGTCCAAATAGTTTTAATGCCGGGGAAATTTTGGCAAGTATAACTTCCAGGTCTACCTAAAATTTTAATAGGACTATTTACATCAAATTTGTTTTTCTCAAGATTTATTTTTTGCAAAGTTTCATAGTACCGAATGTAGGTATTATGAAATGGAACTCGTTTTAATACTGTATCGTCTTTGGCTAATTCATTCTCAACATAGTGATTAGTGTGAATCAAAATATCGTCTTTGGGATAAATGACCTTGAATTTCTTTGAAGTATGTTCAACTACAACCATATCTCCGTTTTTATCGGCGATAAAGAAATTTTTGGGACAACAGAGAGGAACCTTTTCGAAAACTTTTATCGCATCTTCTACCGTTTCGCAAGTTTCAGCAATGAGCTTTGTCATATGGATACAAGAAATCCCATAAGACCATTGATCTGCAAAGGCAAAAGTCAAACCAATAAATAATCCTTTGTCATTTATTGCGTCATCAACATTATAAAACCAATTCTTAGTATTTAAACCAGCTTCTGCTCCATATGCGCCATCTGTCGTAGCAACAAAAGAAAATCTTAAGGGATTGATTGATTTATATACTTGGAATAATTTTTCGGTTTTAGGTAACCAATCATAATTTCTACCAACGAAAAGATTTCCTTTGGTCTTATAGCCAAAAATTGTGCATGCTTTCCCTAGTCCAAATTCATTGCTGTAGTAATAAATTTCGTTGGTTATGAAATTATAAATTAGCTTTTTTTCGTCAAAATTTCCACTCCTAGCCATTCCTCGAAACTCTTCCAGCAAATCGGGATAATGTTTTCTATAGATTTCGAGCTGATTTTTATAAAGAATAGGATCAATTTTGACTTTATCAAAATTCATTCCGTTTGATTTATAAATTTGACCTTGTTGTTGGCCTATTTCAAAAAATCACCTTTAAAAATTTTGATATTCATAATTATTTCAATAAGTCCTCAGCAGAAACACTGAGAGCTTTAGCAATTTTTGCTATCATTCGGCTTCCAATTCCGATTTTCAATTTTGGCGGAGGCGGAGAGATTCGAACTCTCGGAGGGTTTCCCCTCACACGCTTTCCAAGCGTGCGCACTAGGCCACTATGCGACGCCTCCGTATTAAAAAGAATTATTGAGACAGGACTGCTGTTTAAACACCTGTCTGCCGTAGGCAGACTTCACGCATCTTTCTGTATGCGTTGTCCGCTCACCAGGGTTCGAATCCTTAGATCGCGGAGATATATCTTTGATATAAAAACTGCATTCAGAAGTCCTACAAATATGTGTCCGCCTACTAGGATTCGAACCTAGGACCGCGGAGATATAAGCTCCGTGCTCTAACCAGCTGAGCTATAGGCGGACGCATACTTTTAAGATTCTTCACTTGTTTTTATAAGCTCCGTGCTCTAACCAGCTGAGCTATGAACGGATATAATTACTTAATCAAAAAAAGGCCTTTTCTGCAAATAGGTAATCAGAGGTTCCGTGTCCTTATTTTTATAAAAAACAGCGGATTACTGAACAGGGGAGGATTCCTGTCTTTTTATTTTTACTCCACTGAGTTCTAAGAGGCGTTCAAACGCGTCGCGTTCAAGAGTTTCTTCTTGTATTAAGGTGTCGGCAATCATATCGAGTGCTTTACGATATTTTCGTACAATAAGCTCTGCGTTTTTAAAGGCTTGTTGCATTAGTTTGTGCACTTCGTCATCTATTTTGCCGGCTGTTTTTTCTGAATAATTTTGTTCCGAAGTAAGCTCGCGTCCGAGGAAGAGAAGTTCTTGTGGTTTACCGAAGGTAATAGGCCCAAAGGCATCGCTCATGCCATAACGAGTGACAACCAGGCGAGCAAGCCCCGTTGCCTCTTTAAGGTCGTTTGAAGACCCCGTACTTACATCGCCGAAAATGAGTTTTTCAGATGCATAGCCACCGATTGCCACAGCAAGATCTGCGAGAAATTGTTTTTTTGTTTTAAGATTTGTCTCCTCAGAGGGGAGTTTCAAGGTGTATCCTCCTGCGCGTCCGCGAGCAACAATCGTAACTTTATGTACCGGATCTGCTTCTGGAATAACGGAGGATACGAGCGCGTGACCAGCCTCATGATATGCTGTGATTTGTTTTTCCTTGGGGGAGATAACGCGTGACTTGCGTTCTGGGCCGAGAAGTACTTTGTCGATGGAATTAAGGATGTCAGCCTCTGTAACCATCTTCCTGTTGGTACGTGCTGTATAAAGGGTTGCTTCGTTAATAAGGTTTGCGAGATCAGCGCCAGAAAATCCTGGTGTGCGTTCTGCAATTTTACGTAAGGAGATTGTTTTTTCGAGATGTTTATTATTCGCATGAAGATGAAGAATAGCATCCCGTTCCCGCACGTCAGGGAGATCTAAGAGGACGCGGCGATCAAAACGTCCTGGGCGAAGGAGCGCAGAATCGAGAATATCAGGTCGATTTGTTGCGGCGATGATAATAACCTGTGTTTCACGTTCAAATCCATCCATCTCAACAAGGATTTGGTTGAGTGTTTGTTCTCGTTCATCATTTCCTCCTCCGAGTCCTGCGCCACGTTCTCTACCGATAGCATCTATCTCGTCAATAAAGATAATAGCCGGGGCAGCCTTTTTGGCAGTGAGAAAGGCATCGCGGACGCGTGATGCTCCAACACCCACAAAAAGTTCAACAAATTCTGATCCAGAGATATGGAAGAAGGGGACGTTCGCTTCACCCGCAACAGCACGCGCAAGGAGTGTTTTTCCTGTTCCTGGGGGCCCCACAAGGAGAATACCGCGGGGAATACGTGCCCCTATATCCACATACTTTTTAGGGAACTTTAAGAAATCTACTACCTCTTTTAACTCCTCTTTTGGTTCATCGAGCCCGGCGACATCTTTAAATGTGACTTTGTCTTTTGCATTGGGGGCAGAAAGTTTTACATTTGATTTTCCAAAAAACATTGCTTGGTTGGTGCTCTTTTGCGCCTGCTTAAACATAAACCAAAAGATAGCAAGAATAAGGAGCGCGGGAATAAGAGTGGGGATGATGATACCCATCCAGAACATAAATCCCGATTCATTTTTTACCTCAAGGTTAATGGTTTGAAGTTGCTCTTTTGAAACACCGAGGTTGGTGAGGGTCTGTGAAACACCTGTTTCGGATTCTTTTTGTGCAACAAGCGTTGATTCGTCTTTAAGAGTTGCTTTTATTTCACCCCCACTTACTACAAGTTTTGTAATTTCACCCGAACTAATTTTTTGCGCGATCTCTGAGAGGTTTACTTTCTTTGGTTGTTTCTCAAATCCAATAAACTCTCCGACGATAAGCACGAGGAGAGCGAGAGTAAGAAATGCCCAGAATATATTTTTAAGAAGATCTTTCCAGTTTTTGGTTGATTCCATAAATGAGTATCAAAAATACAAAAGAATAGTCTTAGTTGTTAATGCTTTATTATATGATAGGAAACCACTCACAGCAAGGAGGTTGGCTAAAAGAGAAGGAAATATTGAAACTAGATTTTTATAGATTTTAAAAATGGCATTATGACATGTCATAATGTGTATGTTTTTTGTAAGGAGCTGGGATTTAAATATGGCGCTATGCTATGGCATAGCGGGTATGTTTTTTAGTGTTTGAGAAAGAATTTTTCAGAACAGCTCAGGACCATTTTCTAGAGGAAAAGAAAAGGCGCCTACGTTGTTACGTAAGCGCTGCTTGCTAGCCCTACCTTTTTACAGGGCGAGCCAGACGAGGACTCCGAGGATGGCGACCGACACCCCCGTCGTCGCTCCCGCACGCACACCCCAGGTGCGTCCCACTGCCCACACACCTACTGCGATCGCAGCGAGGAGAACGAGGCATCCGAGGAACTTGAGGGTTGACCAGAGCCATCCCATGTTCCACGGCGCGTTCGCCTTCTTGGGGGTCACTGCCGGGGTCGTTGTGGTTCCAGAGGGCGGCGGGACGTTGTTTTCGGGGGTGACGCTGACGTTCACCGTCACTACAACGCGGGGGGGTGTTGCCAGAGACTGCTCTTCCCGCTGCGGCATGGTCGTGGTCTTCGGCGTTGTCACCGCCGCCGCATGCTTGCGCACGGGCGGGGTGTACAGCATCTTACCGTACTCTCCGCGGCGCCACTCGCCGCCAGGGTTTCTCGTCTCGGCCTCCACCTCGTTGCGGGGGTAGAAGGCTTCGAACCGTGGATCCATGGAGTCGGGGGCCGGGGCTGTCGTCGCGGTTGCCGCCGCCGGGGATGCCGTTGGCGCGGGGGACGCTACCGGAGTAGGGGACTGCCCATACGCCGACAGCGTGAGAATTACAAACAAGGAAATGATCAATGCGAAACGCATTTTACATTTCTCCTCTCATTGCTTAAGATCTGCTTTTATGCTAGCACACTTCTATATAAAAGTTCCTAAATTTTGCCCTGAAATGCAACCATTGTGGTTGTTTTTTGTTTTAATATACCATGCGCGTATGCGACTTCATACGCGCTTTGATACCCCAATGATTTTCGATACTTGTGATTCAGGAA
>Ga0172371_10006797_pt1 | contig 16480 bp, 17 predicted proteins | sample Lak12m_FD_114543 | JGI IMG/M metagenome (GOLD analysis project Ga0172371, IMG submission 114543) | Freshwater microbial communities from Kabuno Bay, South-Kivu, Congo - kab_022012_12m | ecosystem: Environmental > Aquatic > Freshwater > Lake | place: Democratic Republic of the Congo: South-Kivu...
GTTAAAAAATCACTTAACGCCCTGGGTTTAAACCCCGGCGATATGGATTATTTTGCCGTGGGTTGCGGGCCAGGGTCATTTACCGGGATTCGCTTGGGGTTAAGTTTTATGAAGGGTTTTGGTTTGGCGTCGGGCAAGCCGTTGATAGGCGAATCGACCCTGGATATACTGGCAATGAATTGCCCGCTAACCGACAAAAAGATAATTCCTGCTATTGATGCCAGGCGCGGGCTTGTTTATTCATGCGAGTATAAATATAAGAACGGAAAGCTAAAGAGGCTCACCCCGTATCTTCTCTTAAGCAAGGAGGAGTTTATTAGAAGGATTAGCCCTTCCAGCGTTATATTTGCGGATGCCCTTAATATATACAGGGAAGATATCGTAAAGAAGACAGGCAGGGTATCGTTTTTAGATAAGGACGCCTGGTATCCTAAGGCGCACAATATGATTGCTATTGCCCTTGAGAAGATCAGGAAGTCCGGGGGCAGGGGTAATTTTAAGGCAGAGCCGGTTTATCTTTATCCAAAGGAGTGTCAGATCAGGAGATGAAAAATATCCATACTGGTTACAGGCCTACCTGGGCAGAAGTAGATTTGGGTAATCTCGAGTATAATTTTCTCCAGATAAGAAAAAGGTCAGGCTCCGGTGTAAAGATTATGGTGACGATTAAGGCGGATGCTTACGGCCATGGCTTAATCCCGGTAGCTAAAAGGCTTGAGCGTTGCGGTATAGATTTTTTTGGCGTAGCATCTATAGATGAAGGGATAGCTTTAAGGAAGGCAGGCATAAAAACGCGCATATTAGTCTTAGGGTTAATCCTAAAGAAAGATATACTGCCTCTTTTTAAATACGGCCTTTCTACAACTGTCTGCGATGAAGAATTACCCCGGGCAATAGATAAGAAGGCTAAGGCTTTGAAGAAACGTATTGGCGTGCATGTAAAAGTGGACACAGGCATGGGGAGGATCGGGGTATATCATTATAATGCCCATAGCCTTGTAGCCAGGATAAGCAAATTTAAACACATAGATATCGAAGGGCTATTTACGCATTTTGCTTTTGCAGATTTAAACAAAGAATTTACATTTCACCAGATTGACTTATTCGAGCGGCTTATTGACAGATTGAGCAAGGAGGGGATTAAAATTCCATTAATCCACGCGGCTAACAGTATGGGCCTTATCGATTACAAAAACAGCTATTTTAATATGGTAAGGCCCGGGCTTATCGCTTATGGATTGTATCCTAAGAAGGGACTTAAGATAAGGTTAAAACCGGTTTTAAACCTTAAGACAAGGGTAGTCTTTATAAAAAGTGTCCCCCGCGGTGCCGGAATAAGTTATGGCCATTATTATATCACCGGAAGAGCCACTAAGATTGCCACTCTGCCTATTGGCTATGGTGATGGATACCCGCGCAACCTTTCTAATAAATCAGAGGTTTTAATCAAGGGGAGGCGTTTTAAGGTAGTCGGCAGGATCTGCATGGATCAGACCATGGTAGATGTGGGAAATTATAGGGTTAAAGTAGGGGATGAAGCTGTTTTAATCGGCGCTCAGGGCAAAGAAAAGATTACCGCCGAGGAGCTGGCACTAAAGTCAGGGACTATTCCCTATGAGATTGTATGCCGGTTAGGCAGCCGTATACCCAGGATACATAAAGTTTAAGGCAGGTGATCGATAATTATAAGGCTGAAGGCAAGCGCGCAAATATGGCTTAATGAAGCTGCCAAAAATGGAGGGAGCGCCCCTCCGCGACCTATGGCAATAAATACCGCATCAACTATATAGTATAAAAATCCTACCATAATCGATATCCCGATAGAAGATAAGCCGGTTGCCCTTTTGTGCATCATTAGAGAAAAAGGTATTCCCAGTAGTATTATAATCAGGCTGGTAAAAGGAGATGTAAATTTCTGGTAAAGGTCTATCTTTAAATTTCTTATTACATTGGTTGCGCCGCTTTTGGATAGTTTCCAGATATAGGTGTCCAGTTGGCCTATAGTCATTGATTCAGGCCTTTGCCTCTGGGCAAGGAAGTCTTTCGGCCCTTCAGGTATAGTCATTATTTCTTCTTCCATGTAATAAGGCTCATCTATGATTTGCCCATTAGCGTCAAAATTGTAGGTAATGGAATTATAAAATTTCCAGAGCCTGTCCTCATAAATTCCTTTTCTAGCTACGATCTTCTTGGTTAAATTCTGGCTTTCATCATGCTCCAGTATAGTTATCCCTTCTAATGTCCCCGTCTCAGTATGGAATTTGCTTATGAAGAATAACCTGTTTTTAAGGCCGTACATAGAAAGATTGGCAATGATTTCGTGTTTTCTGTCCAGCCTCCTTTTTATCCCTTCTTCCATCTGCGTTTTTATTCTTTGGGTCGTATTCATCGCATGCGGCATAATCCTATCGTTAACCAGAAAGACAAACAGGCTTATCACTGCCCCGAAAACAAGGGCAGTCTTTGTAATGTAAAATATGCTTAGGCCTGACGCGCGCATAGCGACAATTTCATTATTATGATTAAGTTTGCTGAAAGTATAAAGCGTGCTTAACAGGCAGGCGAAGGGTGAGATCTGCACAAACATTATCGGAAGATACCAGAGATAATACTGGATTAATACGGTATAGTGAGTTTTGTGTTTTAGTATATCATCCAAGTGGGAGAGGATATCTATAACTACATAGAGAAAAAGGAATAAAAAGATACAGGTGATAAATATCGCGATTATAGATTTTAGTATGTAGCGGTCTAAGATACGCATAAACGTGTGGTTAAAAATGTTCCCAGTGTTCCGAATATAATATTCGGTATCCACATCGCCAGGGCGGGGTTAATATGGCCCTGTATACCTAAGGCTTCGCAGGCGATGAATAACGGGTAGTATACTACGATAATAAGTATGGCAATCCCTATATTTATGGATTTCTCTCTGCGCCGGGTAATGATCGCAAGCGGCACGCCCATAAGTATAAATACCAGGCAGGAGAAAGCGAGAGTTAACTTTTCGTTGATCTCCGTGATTAGCGGGGCAGGGTCGATATTTTCCTTCCTTAGCTTCTTTATTTCCTGGCGCAATTCCCTTATTGTCATTTCCTTATATTTTTTCTCTATTTTGTTTTTTCCCCTGGCATCCGCAAGGTTAAGGTTCATAAAGTATGTCCTGAAATTAAGTTTGTAGAAATTCATGGGGTTGTTCGGGTCCGGCTCGTCAGAAGTTCCGTCCATAAGTTTCAATTTAACCATATTCTGTTCGGGAAGCGCGATAAACTCTCCGCTTTTGGCGATGATAGTGCGCGTAGGCTTATTATCCCCCTGCGGTTCGTATATGCGTACATTCATTAACCTGTTTTTTTTCTGGTCTATCTTGTAAATGAAGAGTATGTATTTCTGGAAAGAGTTGATAAAAACACCTTCTTCAAATGCCGCGGTCGGATTTTTCATCCCGATTTCAATTAATGTCTTTCGATACTCGTAATGCGCGTATGAAGCTGCCCGGTCATTAAATACTACGAGCCCTAAGCTGATTATTAATCCTATTGTTAATATCGGCAGTACTAACTTGAAGATATTTATACCGCTGGCCCTTATGGCAATTATTTCGTTATCGCTGGATAACCTGCCTAAAGAGATAAGTATTGCTACCAGTATTGATATAGGAAGAGCGTAGGTTACGATATAAGGGGTCAGGAGGACAAAGACTTTGATTACGCTAAAGATATCTACTCCTTTATTAATAACTAAGTCCGCTATTTTTTTTAAATTGCCTACGACAATCATAATAAAACTTAAGACCCCTAAGGTAAGAAGGAATGGCCCGGTGAATTCTTTTATTAAGTAATTGCGCAGTATTCTCATATGTTAATTCGCCAGGGCCAGAACAAAGACGGCCTGTGCCCCCGCTTTCTTTAAGGTAAGCGCAGCTTCGGATGAAGTCGCGCCTGTTGTAAATACATCGTCAACTAGCAAGAGGTTCCTGCCCTTTAAATTAATTCCTTTGGCCACAGCAAAACTCCCTGAAACATTTAGGGCGCGCTCATTATCTTTAAGCCCTGTTTGGGTTTTGGTATTGCGTTTGCGCAGCAACATATTTAAGGGAAAGTCTTTTTTAAATTCTCCTGCAATTAACCTTCCTAGCGCTTCCGCCTGATTAAACTCCCTTTCGCGCATTCTTGCCTTATGGAGCGGGATAGGGAGTATTAAATCAAGGTATTCCATGGGCAGCCGGTATTCCCGTATAAAATCAATCATTATTCTGCTAAGCGGTTTCGCCAGGTTATCTTTGCCTTTATATTTGAATTCGTGGATAAGTGTCTTGGTAATGCCGTCATAAACGCAAGGGCAGAAGGCACGGTCAAAGTGCAATCGTTTCCTTGCGCACCCCGGGCAGATATTTTTACTAAAGCTTTTATTATCAAGGTGCCTGCCGCATGATACGCAAAATGGAGGCAGATTCATTTTTATCTGCGAGTAACACTTTTGGCAGATAAGTTCTTCGCCCGCTTCGTTAAGCTTGATCTTGCAGGCCGGGCATCTCTTAGGGTATAAAATACCCTTTATGCCCCGCAATAAGCTTCGCAGCATAGAGATTATCATAACAACTATTTTAACTTTTCTCAACAAATTTTTTTTGAAACAAAGGGGGACGGTTCTTCGCTTTACAATCATCTGTATCATAATAAGTTACGAGAACTCCAAAATATCTTTTTGGAATTTTGGGAGAATTTTAAGCAGGGAAAACAATAAAATGGCCTTGTTGTAACTTATTGAAAAATAAATGGTAAGAAGCTGAAGAACCGTCCCCTATATTGTTTTTCCGATAGGCTGGTTTGTGTTGACAGCATTAAATTTGAATAGTAAAATAAAAACCATGGAAAATAAAGAATTTAAAGAGTTAAAGGACAAGCTTTTTCATCTGCTTAATAAAGAAGCGCTTAAGAAAGGTGACTTTACTCTTTCAAGCGGTAAAAAGAGCAATTATTATCTGGACGGCAGAGTAATTACTCTGACTCCTGAGGGCGCGTATCTTGTAGCAAGTATAATATTAATATTGTGTAAAGATAAAGATATTACAGCAATCGGCGGGCCGACTTTAGGCGCAGATCCAATAGTTGGGGCTTTAGGGGTTGCAGGCTATATCAAAGGGGTGCCGATTAAAACATTTATAGTCAGGAAGTCTACAAAGGGACATGGCACTCAGCGTCAAATAGAAGGGCCGGAATTAAAAAAGGGGGAAAAAGTCCTTTTGGTTGATGATGTGGCAACTACCGGCAAGGCTTTAATTGAGGCAAAAGAAGCCTTAAGCAGGAGCGGGATTATTTGTGATTCTGCAATAGTGATAGTGGATAGATGCGAGGGCGCTAAAGAAAACTTAAAAACAGCCGGCTTAAGGCTTGAATCGATATTTACGATTAGAGACTTCGGACTTTAGGTAATAATCTGTGCGAAATAAAAATATAGCGATTGTTGGCGCAGGCCCTTCGGGAATGATGGCAGCGATAAGGGCTGCTCAGCTTGGGCAAACGGTTACTCTTTTCGAGAAAAATCCCTCCCCTGGTAAAAAACTCATCTTAAGCGGTAAAGGCCGGTGTAATATTACCAATGCTTCAACGCTTGAATTATTCCTTAACAGGTTTTCCGGGAACAGAGAGTTCCTAAGGGACGCTTTCAAGAAATTTTTTAATCAGGACCTGGTTGATTTTTTTAAATACAGAGGCTTGGAGCTAAAAATAGAACGGCAGCTGCGCGTATTTCCTGTTACGGATAGCTCAGAAAGCGTTTTGGAGATATTAAAGCGGGAGATGTTAAAGGCTAAAGTAAAAATATTTTATAAAACCAGAATCCGGGATATAATTGTGGAAGACGGAAAGGTTAGCGGCGTATTGCCTGAGGGGCCTGATGCCCTATTCTTTGATAAAATTATTCTCGCTACCGGAGGGGTGTCATATTCTTTTACCGGATCAGACGGAGAGGGTTTAAAGATTGCTGAAAATAAGGGGCATAGAATCGTAGATTTAAGGCCCGGGCTTGTTTGGCTTAAAATAAAAGAAAACTATCCGAGGTTACTCGAAGGCCTTACTCTTAAGAATATACGGCTTCATTTCTTTAGCGGCAAAAAAGAGATTATCTCTGAAGTCGGCGAGATGGTTTTTACCAGAGAAGGGATATCCGGCCCGCTCGTCTTAAGCCTAAGCGGAAAAATAATAGATTGGCTTAAAGAGAAGAAAGAGGTTTATGCGGCTATTAACCTTAAACCGGGCTTAAGCTTTGAGCAGCTGGATAACCGCTTATTAAGGGAATTCAAGGAAAACCCTAAAAAAGGCATAAAGAATATAATGAAGAACCTTTTGCCTGCTAAACTCGGAGAGCTGATTATTGATATAGCCAGGATTGGGCCTGATAAGAAAGTTAATCAGGTTACCTCAAAAGAGAGAGATTGCCTGGTTAAGCTTCTTCTTTGCTGGAGATTGAATATTACAGGCTCCGGCTCCATAGAAGAGGGTATGGTAACAAGGGGAGGGGTTTCTTTAAAAGAGATTAACCCGCGCACTATGGAATCCAAGCTCATCAAAGGGCTGTATCTCTGCGGAGAGATGATTGATATAGACGCTGATACCGGAGGATTCAACCTGCAGGCTGCATTCTCGACAGGTTATCTTGCCGGAGAGTCTGCTGCAAAGAATTAGCGGGTCCCTGCCTGCCGGCAGGCAGGCTGCCGGGACTGTTCCTCTCTCGAGTGACCTCGTTCGGAATCAGTCCTCGTCACCCGCTAATTCATAAGGAATGGGTATGAGTAAAGTACTATATTTAGCATCAAAATCTAAGGCAAGGGCAGGAATTTTAAAGCGGCTGGGGTTTAAGTTTAAGATTATGCCAAGCAGGGTTAAGGAAAAAAGAACCAAAGGTAGCCTATCTTATGCCCAGCTGGTAAGAAATAATGCTTTAAGCAAAGCGTTTGATGCTGCAGGTAAGATTAGTTCCGGAGTAGTTATAGCTGCAGATACTATTTGTGTTCAGCGCGGTAAAATATTCGGCAAGCCAAAGAATTTAAAAAGCGCCAAGGCTATGCTTAAAAAGCTATCGGCAAAGCCACAGTGGATTTATTCGGGGATCGCGGTTATAGATAAAAGCGAGGGTAAAAAGAAGGTCCTGGTTGATAGCGAAAAGACCAAGGTTTATATGGATAAGCTTAGCGATAAGGAGATAGCCGCCTATTTTAATAAAGTTTCCCCGCTGGATAAAGCAGGAAGTTTTGACATACAGGGCAGGGGCGCCTTTTTTATACGCCGCATAGAGGGTTGTTTTTACAATGTTGTAGGCTTACCTGTCCGAAAGCTTTTTCTAATGCTAAAAAAGACAGGCGTGAAAAACCTTTTGGTCTTTTTGCTATATGCTATCTACTATATAATGCCTAATATTATTCTGGCAGGCTGCTCCCACGAATATAATATTGTTACCGGCAAACAGGAGGCATTTTACTATACCACGGATAAAGAAGTGCAGATGGGCCAATCTATCGCCAAACAGGTAGAAAAAGTTTACAAGGGAGCAGGTGACCCTTTGATGCAGAAACGGGTAGAGGATATCGGAAAGAAGATAGCCGCAGTAAGCGATAGGAAGGATATAGATTATTATTTTACGGTTCTTGATGACGAAGAGATTAATGCCTTTGCCCTTCCCGGAGGGTATGTTTACGTAAACAGCGGCCTGGTTGAAAAAGTGGATAACGACGATGAGCTGGCCTGTGTGTTAGCGCATGAAGTAGGCCACATCGTTGCCAGGCACAGTATCAAAAAACTCCAGGCAATGCAGGCATATTCCGTATTAAGGATGCTTGTAGCCGCAGTCCCTTCATCCGGAGAGGTCGGAGCAGCTTCAGATACAGCTTTTACCGAAATACTCTTAGGCTATAGTAGGGAGGATGAGCTTTTGGCTGATCAGCTGGGAACGCGTTATGCAAAGCTAGCCGGTTATGACCCTAATGCAATGGTAAGTTTTTTAAAAAAATTACAGGAGGCCAATAAGCGAAGGCCGCTTGCCCCTAAGTCATATTTTAAGACCCACCCCTATGTGCCTGATAGGGTCAGGGTAGTTAAGGAAGAGATGGGAGAAAGGATATCTTTTAGTGATTATATCAATATCGAACAGCTTCCGCATAAGTCATATTAGGAAAACAATAGCGTTTTTTATTTTATTTTTGTTTTTAGTTTTTGATTCCGCCCTATCCCAAACCCATTCGGAGGATAAAAATATGGATAATCCTTTCGGAGTCCTTGAGTTTATGCACTGGAACCACTCCTGGAATAATTACAAGTATTCTTCGCCTGCAGATTTAGAGAAGGCAGCGAAGCTTATGAAAGAAGCAGGGGTCGGTTGGGTGAGGCTAGATTTCCTATGGCAGGATATCGAGCCCGAAGAAGGGTGTTTTAATTTTGAGAAATACGACCAGATTGTGGAAATACTCTGCCGGAATAATATAAATATTCTCGGGCTTCTTAATTACAGCGCTGATTGGGCAGTTCTTTCCGGGGCATGGAATTGTCCTCCTAAAGATAACGGTTTATTCGTAAAATATGCCTCAAAGGTAATCAGCCGCTACAGGGGAAGAGTTACTTATTGGGAGGTGTGGAATGAGCCTGATTCTGCGGTCTACTGGTCAGAGCAGGATGGGCTTAAAAGCTACTGCGTTTTATTAAAAGATGTTTATACCGCAGCTAAGAAAATTGACCCGAATTGTAAGATCCTTAATGGTGGATTGGCTCAAGGCCTAGCCAGCGTAAACCGCCTTTATGATAACGGCGCAAAAGATTATTTCGATATCTTAAATATTCATTTCTTTGGAAGCCCCCTTCACCAGGCAGGGATAAAAGCGGTTACGGCTTATCCTAAGCTTGTCTATAAGGTGATGTCCCGAAACGGAGATATTAATAAGAAGATTTGGATTACTGAAATTGGTTGTCCCGGGGTGAGGAGGGGTTTAGGCGTAGATAATTGGTGGATGGGGAAGAATCCAACCGAAAGACAGCAGGCGGAATGGGTGAAAAAAGTTTATACCGAACTGCTTAAGGATAAGAATGTAGAAAAAATATTCTGGGCTTTTTTCCGCGATACTAAGAATCATTGGGATAACGGAGTAGATTATTTCGGGCTTATCCGCTGGAATTATTCCAAAAAACCCGCTTTTAAGGCCTACAAAGAATGTTTCAAGGCCTGGAATAAATCAAAGAAGCATTAAAAACGGGGTCAACCGTATAATTTAGTGCGGAAGGAGGGATTTGGACCCTCAAGGGTTTCCCCATACGCTTCTGAGACGTACGTGTCTGCCAGTTGCACCACTTCCGCAAAAGGATTAATTAAGGTAATTGCTTATAAGCCGATGTTTTCTTGCTAGAAAAGGCAGCCTTTTTCTGTAATAGATAACTTTTAGTAATTTAATAGAATCTTGTTTAGCGTATACAATTTTCCAAATGCGGATATCAGGTCTGATTTTACCTTTAATTGCATAGAGCCGTTGGATCTCTCGTTGTAACCAAAATATATGTTTTTTGCTCGCTGATAAAAAATTTACATAAAGTCTCTGACATTTTTTAAACCATGGGTCCTGATAAGTTTTTATAGAGCCATCGCCATCGAGATGGCCTCTTAGGAAATCAGGGAAGAATTCTTCTGGAATTTTTATTCTATGAATAGTCTTGCTTTTATTAGGAGTAAGCCCAATTTTTACTAAATTTCTATATAGGAGAACATTCCCGAATTGTACAAAATAGTACCTACCTTTTTTTGAAAAACCGCTATTTTTGCATGAAATTTTATTGTCTATTTTTAAGCATCTTTTGAATAGATTAATTAAGGAAATATCTTTTGACACGAAAGTCATATGTCTACCGTCTTTTGAAAGATTACCGTCTGTAGTTATTAGCCCAATAGCATAAGCAGTATTTATATTCCAATCTATTCCAATTATATTATCATGATTTGTAGTAGCCATTCCGCCACCCCCGCAAGATTTATCTCAAGTATAGCCCACACAGTAAATTCTGTCAATCTCAATATAAAAGAATTGCCGCCGGATTATTTTACTGATATAATAATAATTTACGCAAATTTAATCTTTAAGGAGGGTTATGTTTCTGGAGCATTTTAAGATTACAGGTATTGCCGTATCGCAGATCTTTCTCTTGTCGGCAGTAGGTTTTTTTATAGTCAGGAGGGGCTTCTTAAGCGACCGCGGGATAGATGAGCTGAATTTCCTGGTAATGAATATTACCCTTCCGGCTTTGATATTTTATCAGTTTATGAGGGATTTTTCCTTTAGCTTGTACCCTAGATGGTGGATTTATCCTTTACTAAGCATTGGCATTACTGCTCTGGGTTTAGCGGCAGGGTTTTTGTTCTTAGGGCCGATAAAAGAAGGGCAGAGGCGGCTGCAATTTCTAACTTTGGCTGCGTTTCAGAATTCAGGATACCTGCCCCTTGCCCTGGTTGCGGCTTTATTTCCTCCGGCAATTGCCCGTGAGGCATTCATCGTTATTTTTCTTTTTCTTACCGGGTTTAACCTGCTTATGTTTTCTCTGGGGCCGTATATTTTGAATTTTCATAAGGAGAAGCGGTTGGATCTTGGTACGCTATTCAACCTTCCTGTTTTAGTTACCCTCTTCAGCCTTATAGCGGTATTTTTAGGCGCGCAGAAATTTTTCCCTGTCTGGCTATTTAAGCCCTTGCGCATGCTGGGGGACACCACTCTTCCTTTGGCAATGATTGTAGTCGGAGGAAGCCTTGCGCAGATAAGCCTTAAACATATAAACAAAAAGGTAATGTCTTTGTTGGTGCTTGCTAAAATGGTTATCCTGCCTTTGGCGGGTTTGCTGTTTTTAAGAATTTTAAATATCTCGGGATTAACAGGGTTATTAATTTTAATCCAGCTGGCCATGCCTTCGGCAGTAAGCGTTATTACGGTATTGCGGGCCTATAAAAAGGAAGACATTTTAGCCAGCCAGGGGATATTTATAACTCATATCGCCGCAATTATTACTATTCCGTCCTTTTTAATTTTATATTTCAGTTGGTTTATGATAAAATGAGTAAAGTCATTGCTTCTAATCATAAAGCCTACAGGGATTATCTGATCCTTGAAACCATTGAATGCGGGATAGAGCTAAAAGGCTCTGAAGTTAAATCAATCCGTCAGGGCAAGATTAATCTTAATGATAGTTTTGCCCGCATTGAAGGTAGTATAACAACACTTTATAATACGCACATAAGCCAGTATGCAGAGGCAAGCTACTTGAATGTTGAGCCCGCAAGAGAAAGAAGGCTGCTTTTGCATAAGAAACAGATTGCAAAGTTAGCCGGCAAGCTTACGCAAAGAGGGTGTACGCTTGTCCCGCTGAAAGTTTATTTTAATGACCGCGGGTTTGTGAAGCTGGAGCTTGGGCTTGGCCGCGGCAAAAAGATTTACGATAAGAGAGAAGATATCAAACAGCGCGAGACTGAGATTTTTACGCGCAGGATGATAAAGAATAGAAGGAAATGATTGCCCTTCGTCTTTCGCTTAGGGCGAATTTTACGAAGGATAGAAAAAGAAAATTCGGGGGTGAAAGGGCTCGACTTAGGCAGTCGGGTAAGAGCAGCATGCCGCGGACGCATGGTTAGCCGCGTTAATAACCCGTGCAAAATACAAACGCAAACAATCGTTTGTTTAGTGCTACTGCCAAGCCAATGGTTATGCCAATGGCTGGTATGGTACCAGCCTTCGCTAACTAAATTAGCGAAGCCTCTATCCGTTCCTCGCCTACAGGGCGGAATAGAGCACTAGTGGGATAGCTTAAGGCGTATTAGCCTTTGGGCCTTAGGTGAAAATTAAAAAGGATAGGGTTTGCGAAACCCCGCTCTGTAGAGTTTTGTAAGCCTATGCATGAATACAGGGCTAAGCATGTAGCGGCTTTTATTCGGATGTTTAGGGACGCCGGTTCAATTCCGGCCACCTCCACCACGTAAAATGGCCTTGTTTAATACTATTCCATTTTACGAGTCCCGTGATCCGCCGAAGGCGGATTTTACGGGACAAAATAATAACTCGGCCATCACGTGGTAAGCCACATTGTAAAGATGTATTACGTTTATATTTTAGAGAGTCTCAAAGATAATAGATTTTATATTGGGTACACACAAAATAATCCAGTAACCCGATTAGGAAAACATAATGACGGGAGTGTCAGTAGTACTAAGTTAAGAAGACCGCTGAAGCTTATTTATTTCGAAGCCTATTTAAATCAGAGTGATGCATTAGGGCGTGAAAAATTTCTTAAAAGCGGCTCAGGGCACAGATTTATTAAGAAGCAATTAAATAATTACCTAGCAAAAAATGAATAAAAATATAGTTATTTTTATACTTTTAGCTATTATTATCTCCGGTTGCGCTACGGTACCGGTTAAGGAGGCTTTGCCTGTATATAGCCTAAACGGAACGGCATATTATTCCCTTTCTTCTTTATGCCAATCAAGGGGTATATCTTTAAAATACGATATTTATACCCGCACGGCAAATCTTACTAAAGACAGCCATACTATAGATTTAATGATCGGGGATAATTTGATTTTACTGGATAAGCGCGCCGTATTGCTTAAATATCCTGTAGATATGCACGAAGGCATGATTGTCGTTCCTCTTCAATTTAAAGAACTTGCCCTTGATCCTATATCTAAGGTTGTCAAAGCCCCTGTTAAAGCCAAGGGGGCGTATTTTTCAACTTTTGTCAAAAGGGTAGTCATTGACCCCGGACATGGCGGAAAAGACCCCGGGGCTATAGGTAGGACTGGCCTAAAGGAGAAAGATGTAAATCTTGATATCGCAAAGCGTCTCGCTAACCGCTTAAAACAGGAAGGTGTTGAAATAGTAATGACACGCAGTTCAGATGTTTTTATCCCTTTGGGCAAAAGGGTTGAGATAGCCAATAATTCCAGGGCGGATTTGTTTATAAGTATCCATGCTAATGCCAATCGGACAAGAAGCCTCCATGGTTTTGAGGTTTATTATGTTTCGCCCACGGTAAGCGATTATACCCGGGCCTCTTATGCCTCCAGGCATTTTAGCCTTAACCTGGATAGTTTATGTTTTGCCAGCAATTCGCAGACTTTAAAGGCAATACTCTGGGATATGATTTATACCCATAACCGCGCAGAGTCAATATCGTTGGCGTCAGATATCTGCCGGGCAGCAGGAGATAATCTGAGCGTAAGAATAATAGGGGTTAAGGCTGCGCGTTTTGAAGTATTGCGCGGGGCCAGGATGCCGGCAGTGCTGGTTGAGGTGGGGTTCTTATCTAACGCCAGGGAGGAACAGCTTCTTAGAGACGGAAGCTACCGCGAGAAATTATCGCATATTATCCTGGAGGGATTATTTAACTATGCGCGTAAAGTTCATTATGCGGAGGATGCTGGGAGATGAGGCCGATAGGCGTATTTGATTCGGGGGTAGGAGGCTTGACAGTGGTAAAGGAGCTGATCCGTCAGCTGCCTTCAGAGAATTTAGTTTATTTTGGCGATACGGCGCGCGTTCCCTACGGGATTAAGTCAAAAGAAACTGTAATACGTTTTTCAGTTGAGAACACCCTGTTTTTATTAAAGCATAATGTAAAACTAATCTGCGTTGCCTGTAATACCGTGTCCAGCTGCGCTTTGCCTAAGATAAAAAACAGTTTTCGTGTCCCTATCGTAGGCGTGATCGGCCCCGGCGCCAGGGAAGCAGTCTACGCCACCAAGAACATGAGGGTAGGAGTTATAGGTACTAAAGGCACAATTAAAAGCCAGGCCTATGAATATGAAATTAAGAAGCTTAATCCCAAAGTTAAAGTTACGGCAGTTGCCTGTCCTTTATTTGTGCCCTTTGTAGAAGAAGGCTGGTTAAAACAGGATGTGGTGTTGACTGTAGCTAAAAAATACCTACAGCCGTTAAAAGATGCGAAAGTCGATACAGTTATTTTAGGCTGTACGCATTACCCTTTGCTTAAGGATGTAATTAAGAAAGTAATGGGAGAGAGAGTTGTCCTGATTGATTCTGCAAGGCAGGTTGCTATCGAGGTAAATAAAATTTTATCTGACGAAGGGCTTCTAAATAATAAAGGCAGGGGCAAGGCTGATTTTTTTGTCAGCGATAACCCTGAATGGTTTAAGGAGCTGGCCGAAAGATTTCTAGGAAAACCGCTTAAAAATGTAAAGAAGGTAAACAATGTATAAGATAAAAATTGAATTGGGTTTCAGCGCGGCGCACAATTTAAGGGGGTATAAGGGCAAGTGCGAAGAGCTTCATGGCCACAATTGGAAAGTTGAGGTGGCGTTAGGCTCAAAGGGATTGGACAAGACCGGCATGGTTATGGACTTTACTTTTTTGAAGGCTAAATTGAATAAAATTTTAGAGCGCATGGACCATAAATACTTAAATAATATCCCTTATTTTAAGGAGGTTTACCCCGTTAGAAAGCGCGGGAAAAAAGTGAAATTTTCTAACGGGGTTAACCCTACCTCCGAGAACATCGCAAAATACATTTACGATAACCTTGCGTCTACTTTAAGCAGGTGTAATGCAAAAGATTCAAAGATCTTAGAAGTTACTGTATGGGAGTCTGATAAGGCCCGGGCTACTTATTATGAAGAATGAGGCTAAGCGCGCCATTGTCCTCTTATCAGGCGGATTGGATTCGGCAACAGCTTTATATATTGCCAAGAATAAGGGCTATAAAATAACCTGTCTGATCTTTGACTACGGCCAGCGTCATAGAAAAGAGATTGAAGCTGCCAAAAGAATTGCCCGTGAGGCAGAAAATCCATATTGCGTAGGAAAAATTAAATTTCCCTGGGGTGGTTCCAGCCTGTTAGGTAAAGAAAAGATACCTGAGCATGGCAAATTTTTAAGCAAGAATATTCCTTCGACGTATGTGCCGGCCAGAAACATCATATTCTTAAGTTTTGCTCTTTCCTTTGCTGAAGCGATAAAAGCTAAGGTTGTTTTTATCGGTGCCCATTCCCAGGATTATTCCGGGTATCCTGATTGCCGGCCGGAGTTCTTGAATGCTTTTAGAATGGCAGCTGCACTGGGAACTGCCGCAGGGGTAAGTAAGAAGGGGGTTAAAATAATCGCCCCTTTGATTAATAAAAATAAGTCTGACATTATAAAGCTGGGTATCAAGCTTAAGGTTCCTTATAAATATACATGGTCTTGTTATGAAGGAGGGAGAATTCCCTGCGGTAAATGTGATAGCTGTTATTACCGGGCAAAAGGTTTTAGAGAAGCGGGTATCCCCGACCCTTCCCTTAGGGACACCCAATCTGCCAATCGGGAGGGTGTCCCTCGTAGACGAATATGAAAGGTAAAATCTCCGAAGTTTTTGACAGTATACAGGGCGAGGGCCTATATCTGGGAGAGCGCCAGGTCTTTGTGCGTTTCTTTGGCTGCAATTTAAACTGTCGCTTTTGCGACACAAAGCTCCGCAGCTTTCTGGAATATGAGCCCGAAGAGCTTTATAAGGAATTAAAGATGTACCATCGCAAGGGGCATCATTCGGTATCATTTACCGGAGGAGAGCCTTTATTGCAGAAAGATTTTTTAAGGGAAACCCTTAAGTTGACATTTAAGAATGATATGAAGAATTACCTTGAGACAAATGGTACTCTCCCGGATGCACTTAAGGAAGTGATAGATCACGTGCATATTGTAGCAATGGATTTAAAACTTCCCAGCTCAACCGGTTTAAATGGTTTTTGGCAGGCACACCGCGTATTCCTAGAGATAGCCGCTAAAAAAGAGGTATTTGTGAAGGCGGTTATCTGCGAATGTACGCAGGAGAGTGATCTTTTAGACGGATTAAGGTTAATCCGTCAGGCAGCGCAAAATACCATCCTTATCCTGCAGCCTGACTCCGGAATAAACCGCGGAGTTTTGGATGCCAAGCTCGAACTTTTTAAAGATATGTGCAGAAGGGAAAAGGTAACTACCTGTGTTATCCCCCAAGTACATAAAATAGCGGGGGTAAAATGAAGCCAAATAAATCTTCCTATGAAGGATTGCAGAAGAGTATAAGGGGAATGAAAACCCCTGGAATAGAAACCTGGGTAAATCAGTATTGCGATAAAGAATATATTATTACGATAGAGATTCCGGAGTTTACCTGCATTTGCCCTAAGACAGGTTTGCCGGATTTTGCTTGTATAAAAATAGAGTATTCTCCTGATAGGCTATGTGTAGAACTAAAATCTCTTAAAATGTATACGATATTCTTCCGTAATATCGGTATTTTCCATGAGCATCTTGCTAATAAGATGATGGATGATTTTGTGAATGCCTGTAAGCCCCGTTGGGCTAAGATGATATCCGAATTCAATCCGCGCGGAGGGATAAAAACCACTGTGGTAAGGGAGTATAGAAGAGAATGAGAGTAATCGACGCTAAGAAAATAACCGAAACAGTAGCTAATCTCTGCCTTAA
>Ga0172371_10006801_pt1 | contig 16472 bp, 12 predicted proteins | sample Lak12m_FD_114543 | JGI IMG/M metagenome (GOLD analysis project Ga0172371, IMG submission 114543) | Freshwater microbial communities from Kabuno Bay, South-Kivu, Congo - kab_022012_12m | ecosystem: Environmental > Aquatic > Freshwater > Lake | place: Democratic Republic of the Congo: South-Kivu...
CCTTCCTTAACAGTAAAACTCAAGTCATTTATCGCAAGCTTCCGCCCGTAATACTTTACAACATTTTCAAACCTGACTTGCACCATACCTACTCTACCTCCTCCTCATGGTCTTCTTCTTTGGGTCTGGGACCAAATTTGAAAGTCACAACTGCAAGTGCTGTTGCAATTATTGTACCTATCCATGCAGGTAAATTTGGAAAAAATCCGATCCAGATAAAATTAACTCCTATCCAGACTATAATGGCCCAGAACACCCAGTTCCCCATTGTCATTCGTGGTAACATTTTATTACTATACCTCCACTCGTGTAGAATTTTTTAATGACGACCTATTAATTTTTAAAAATTGAATCGCCATAATAAATTACCCTTTAACAGCACCAAACGTCAGCCCTCTTATTATGTATCGCTGCATAAACCATGCTGCTATCAGGGTCGGGAGCACGCCTATTGCGGCTCCTGCCGCCATAGGTCCGTATTGTACTTCAATTGATCCCCAGAAAGATGAAATTAAAACCGTAAGAGGTCTGGCAACATTTCTTGTAAACAGGAATGCGAATAAAAATTCATTCCAGGACCATATCAGACAAAAAACTGCCGTTGTTGTAATTCCGGGAAGAACCAGGGGAAGAACTATCCTTCTGAAAATATCAAAACGGCCGTAACCGTCTATTAACGCCGCCTGTTCAAGTTCAACCGGAACATCCCTGAAAAAGCCGTAGAGTAAAAATGTTGCAAATGACACATTGAAATACATAAATAAAAGAATTAAACCTATATGCTTATCAAGCAAGCCTATTTTCTGGAATAGAATAAAGAAAGGCAGTGCAGCAACTACCCCGGGAAACATCCTTGTCGAAATAGTTGTGAAGAGTAGATGCCCGCCTCCGGTATTCCATCTTGCAAAACTATAAGCTGCAGGTAATGATACTATCATTACAAGTATCGTACTTCCGATACTTGTAATAAGCGTATTTAACAGAGAAGAAAAAAATGGAAATGCAGTAAATAACCTTCTAAAATTATCAAGTGTCGGGGCAAAAACCACCTGCTTTATAAACTGACCGGTCATTATATCATCAGCAGATTTAAATGCTGTCAAATAGATCCATAGAAGCGGCCCCAGCACAATAATTAAGATTATTGCTGTTATTATCCAAAATATTATATTTTTAAAAATTGATTTACCCTTCATTTTTCACCTTTCACTATCTTACTTATTTGCCGCATTTAAAGCTCTAATCAATTGACGGAATATCAAAGCACCCAGAATTATTGTAATAAACAAGCACATAATAGCCAGTGTTGAAGCATAGCCTACATCAAAATATACAAATGCAGTTCTGTATACCATCCAGTCAAGGAGTTCCGTATTCACAGCGCCTCTCGTTGTTCCATATAAAGGATCAAACAGTCTTATCAGCCACATTGTTCTTAGCAGAGTGATGATAACTATGAGAGGGCTAAGCATGGGCAAAGTAAGTTTTCTAAATGTAAACCAGCTTGAAGAACCGTCAACTCTGGCTGCTTCAAAAACATCCCTCGGCAGGCTTTTTAAACCTGCAAGTAAAACAGAGGTTGAAAACGGGAACCACTGCCATATTGTGATTCCGCATATAGTGTATAACGCAATTCTTGAATCCCACCATTTAACGCGTCCTATATGCATTACATTAAGAAGTTGGTTAATAAAACCGATATTATATTCAAGTAAGAAATTCCAAACTAATGATAAAATCAATGGTGCAACAAGCAAAGGTAAAAGAACAAGCCCGCGAATAAGATTTTGACCCTTGAAATCTCTATTCCAGAGCATCGCAATGCCCATACCGATCAATAATTCACATATTATACATATAGCTGTTACTTCTATTGTACGACGGAAAGGAACCCAGAATGATTTGTCACGCAACATTACCTGATAATTTTTTAATGCTACAAAAATAGTACCCTGTAATCCACCTTCACGAAACGAATTATATATGCAATAAATAAGCGGATAAAGCATGAAAATGAGCAATACCAGAATAAGTGGAATAAGCAATACCCATTTGAAATACTTTTCACTGGAAAGAGTTTCCCAGGCTGAGGGCTTTCTTCCTAAACTGTATACACTTAATGTGGCATCATTATTTTTTACACCTACCATGTCGTCAATTTCCTCCTTTTTATTCCCTCTTCCTTTTTCCACAAAACAGCTTAAAAGAAACTTTTAAAATCGAGTAGGAGGCTACTCATTATTTGGGTAGCCGACCTCTCACACCACCGTACGTACCGTTCGGTATACGGCGGTTCAATAGAATTAATGCACAAGTAAGTATCTTTGCACTATTGATACCAACCCTAAATTCTTAAGGTATTCATTGGTGAATGTTGTCGAAAGAATTGGACTATTTGCTACATGCCAGTAGCTTTTCCTTGTATTGGCAAATTCCCATGCTTTTGCCTTACCAATACCCAGCCTGATTAAATTATTCAGTCTGGTCCTGACTCTCTTCCACTGTTTCCAGTAACACATCCTTATCCTTCTTCTTAGCCATTCATCCAGTGACTGGGCAAGCTTTCTCATATCAGCAATGCAGAAGTAGTTTACCCATCCTGTAATTAGCTTTCTTAGCTTTAGCATTCTAAAGTCCATACTTACCGCGTTGCTTCTTTGCGTTATCTGCTTTAAGTTTTGCTTGAACTTAGCAACAGATTTAGGGTGAACCCTTATTCCTACTCCCTCTTCCTTAAGGTAGAAGGAAAATCCCAAGAATTTTAGCTTCCATGGTCTATCAACTGAGCTCTTTTCTTTACTGACTTTAAGCTTTAGCTTATCTTCAATAAATTTTGTAATGCTCGCCATGACCCTGTCTGCTGCCTTCCTGCTTTTGACGTAAATATTTATGTCATCAGCATAACGGCAGAAGACAAGACCCCGTGCCTCAAGTTCCTTGTCAAGCTCACCCAGCATAATGTTAGCAAGCAGTGGCGAGATATTTCCGCCTTGTGGTGTTCCTTCTTGCGTTTCCACAACTACACCATTTATCATAACTCCTGACCTTAAGTATTTTCTAATAAGGGATATTACTCTTCCATCTTTTATGGTATTTGACAAAAGCCTTATTAGCTTGTCATGGTTTACAGTGTCGAAATAGCTTGCAATATCAATGTCAACTACCCAGCTGTAGCCTTGTTCAATATATTGCTTACATGCCGCGATTGCCTGCTTTGCATTTCTGCCCGGTCTAAAGCCATAACTTGAGTCCAAGAACTGCTTGTCAAAGATTGGGGTAAGTATTTGGGCTATTACCTGCTGGACTAACCTATCAAGTACTGTAGGTATTCCAAGAAGCCTTACCTTTCCGTCCGGTTTTGGTATCTCCACCCTTCTTACTGGACTTGGTCGGTACGACCCATCAAGTAGGCTCTTCTTGATTTTATCTCCATTTTGTTTTAGATACGGTAGAAGCATATCTGTGCTCATACCATCAACTCCATGGCTTCCCTTGTTAGCTACAACCCTTTTATATGCAAGATTTAGGTTATGCTTGTCAAGGATTTTCTCAAGCAGCCTGTGCCTATACTCATTGACATTGTTTTCATAGCTTTTGCACGTGGAAGAAATACTATGCGCTCCTACGCTACTTTCGAGTTCCACTCTATCCTTGCGCAGGCAGCCTCCATATTGGAGTTGTCTGCTTTCATCGTATTTCTTCGTATGTTTCAAACTAAAGAAAACCTCCTATTGTTCGGTCCTTCCCATTTTACTGGTACTATGACCTCTGCTGACTTCTGGCAGTTAAAGCCCTTACATCACTGCATTGGTTTCTTGTTATACCAAGAATATCTGCCAGACCTCCCCAGGTAAGAACGCTTGCTTTTGCTCCATATATCTGCTGCATTTACATTGCCTGTTTCGGATAGTTTAGGGCTTTGTTTCGTTTAGCAAACTCACCCACAGGCTTATGCCTTATATGCAGTTTCTGTTCGTCAGACCGGAGCTTTGCCTTAATAGCTTCCTTCAGATTCCACCTTGCGATGGACACCCTTGCTTTTGGCTAACGGTTGGCACTATCAACCCCCGTATCAGACTTTCACTGACCAGCAAGCGCCCATGCTGGGCGCACTAAAAAGTACCCGCCCGGGTGGCGGGTACTTTTTTTAGAGTATTATTTTACTCTTCACGAATTGGAACTTTATCAAACTTGGAAGTCAGACTTACAGTCTGGCTAACCAGTTCCTTAACCATTGCATCAACGGTCAATTCGCCGCTTATTCCTTTTGAAAGTACGCTCATCTGCATTTCATATACTTTACCGGCAGCGGTTGAATTGAAGTACCATGCATTCTTGATGAAATCTACATAACTCTGGTCTGTCCAGTTAGAGAGCAGATAATCTACAAGAATACCAAATGGATACATGTTTTCTGCATTTTTCCATTCAGGATCAGAAAGTACATCCATTCTTGTTGAAAGCTGTCCACCCTCTTTCATAACTGCTTCGGGGCATTCAAATGAAGCCAGGTATCTGGCAAGCCAATATGCTCCTTCAGGGTTCTTGGAAGCTTTTACAACACCAAATGACCATGCACCTGTATATGGTTTGCCGCCAAGTGTCTGATAGATACCCAATTTAGCATCCGGATCAGCTACTTTTTCTTTTACAATACCTGCTGTCCATGCAAAGCAGTTTGAGAACATTGTATTCTGCACGATTGCACGGCCTTCACCCTGCTCTGTAACAACAAAATCGAAGTTAGCTGTGAGGCTACCCGGTGAAGCGAATTTTGTAAGTGCAATATATTCTTCCATGGTTTGCTTAATTGCATCTTTTGTAGCCTGGTCAATAACATATTCTTTTAGTGAACCGTCAGCATTCTTAACAACTTTGACATAGTCTGCACCTTTGCCCCACAGATAGCATGAGAACTCATCATTGTCCTGATAAGCACCAGCCTGCATTGCAAGACCATAGAGATCCTGTTCAAGTACTTTTCCTTTGAGCATAGCGCCTTTCTTTCTTGTGAAGAATTCACCCTGGTCTCGAAGTTCTTTGTAGTTTGTAGCAGCTTTTAAATCATAACCGTATTTTTCCTTGAATGCAGCCTGTTCTGTAGGATCATCATATACATCCTGTCTTATAAACATACCCATGTGATATGTATAGAACGGGAGTACCATCTGTTTTCCCTGAGCTTGGCCGCAAGCAAGAATTACAGGTGAATGATTTGATATATCAGCATCGAATGCCTCTACTGTATCATATTGTGCAGCAAGTTCCCTGAAATCAAAAAGATACTGTGCCCATTCATTTGTCCACGATGTTTCAACATAAGCCAGGTCATATACACCGGTTCCGGCAACAAGCTCTACATTTTCCTTTGAATATACAACAGGTGAAGCTACTCTTTCTACATTTACTTTAATACCGGTTTTCCCCGTGAATTTCTCAATATAAGGAATGATCTTATCAAATACTCCACCGGTTTCAACAATCAAGTTCAGGTCTGCCTTATTACTAATCTCAGGAACATCAGCAAGACCGAAGGTTTTTGCTTCTGCGGTTTCTTTTGTTTCTCCGGCTGCTGCCTCAGTAGTGGCTGCTGCTGTTGTGGCTGCTGCAGTTGTTGCGGCTGCAGTTGTCTCAGCAGTTGTTGTCTCAGCAGTTGTTGTCTTGCAGCCAACAAATGCAAGTGTGAGCGCTAATGCAACTGCCATAATAATAACTATAAATTTTTTCATAAATCCTCATCTCCTAAAAAAATTTACTAAAATTGACATTTAGGAAATTTTCTCAATAAAATACGTTTAATAAAAGATAGCTTTTCTTCTTCTTCCCTATCACCTCCTTAAACTTGCCAATTTTTAAGAATCAGTATCGTCACCCCCTTCAAGCCAAGTAATAAAATTTATTTGTATATTAATTAGTAAAATAAACGATTTTTCTTTAGAATTTTATAGAAAATTTTAAAAACTTGTTTTATACTTTTTCATTAAAATTTTTTAGAGCTTTAATGATTTATTTTTATTAAAATATTTAAAAATTAAAACGCAATATTGTATATTGTATGCAGTTTTCAAAAAAAATTTATAAATCTCTGTATTATTCCCAGATAGTTATTGTATAATGTATACAGTTATAAAATAATATTAATAATAAATCTAAGATTTTTTCTTGTCAATACAATATTATATAAGAATTTTAAAAAATTTACAGTATCATTTTTAACGACAGAAATTAAAAATAAATTTTTAAGTGTATGGAATTAAAAATTGACCAGAAAAATTTAAGTGATGAAGCTTATAAAAAAATAAAGCTTCTTATTCTTCAGGATATTCTAAAGAGTGATGAAAAAATAATCCAGGAAAAAATGGCCCAAAAATTGGGCATAAGCAGGATCCCTCTCTTACAGGCATTATCTGTCCTCCAAAAGGAAAGATTAATAGAATATAACCCTAGAAAAGGCTTTACAGTAAGAAAAATATCAACCAAAGAATTTCATGAATTACTTGAGCTAAGGGGCATGCTTGAAGGTCTTGCTGTAAAAAGAATAGCATTAAACCTGAATGAAAATATCAAAAAACAACTTTTTTCTTTTTTGAATGATTTTGAAAAATATTTTAAGGAAAATAATATCTCCAAATATTCCGAGACAGATAAAAATTTCCACTTCTTTATTATAGAATCTTGCGGTAATTCCTATCTGCCACACATTAACAATTCATTCAATATTTTACTATTAATTTATACCAAAGGTTTCAAAGTGAAACTTGATGTCAGCATAGAAACACATAGGAAAATTATAGAAGCAATAATAAACAAGAAAGGTGGTGAAGCAGCAAAGTTGATGGAAGACCATTTTGAGACAGCTAAGGACTATTTTTAATTCAAATATTTTCTTGCTTTTTTAATTGACTTCCAGGTTTTTAAATCTATCTATTAAAATTCTCTTATTTTTAAATTTATATCCAGTACAAGTCATATCCGGGTTTTAAAAAGAAAATTCATTTCATATTTAAAAAATCCCAGGCTTAAAATATTCAAAACCATAAGAATCAAAGTTTTTAAAGACATGTAATTTATAAAACAACTGGAAATTTTAGATTACGAAATTTAATAAAAATTATTTTAAACAACGGAGGAAAGCCAGTGAAATATGTAGTGAATGTACAGTCAATGCAGCCAGACCTGGACCCGAGATCCTTAAGAGACAGAGTAAAGAATAGGGATAAGGAAGTGTTGAGAGACACATATTATCTGATCAACCCCAAAGACCCGGGATGCCAGTCCAGAAGGCTGACACTTGGACATACCACAATCTATCCAACCGGGACAACAACCGGTCACACACATGAGGACATGGAAGAAGTATACTATGTAGTAATGGGTAAAGGGACAATGGTGGTTGGAGAGGATGAATATGATATTGAACAGGGTGATGCATTATATGTCCCACCCGGAGTATTTCACACTACAAAGCAGAAAGGAAATGTACCATTAGTAGTTGTATGGGTCACCTGCAATATCGATCCTTCAGAAAGATAAAGTTTTTTGCTTATGTACCAATATTTCATCAATAGTCTAATTATTATGGAAATCGAAGGAGTCAAGTAATGATAAAGATGCAAATGCTTATTGGTGGGCAATGGGTTGATGCCTTAAGTAATGACAGGCTGGTAGTCATAAATCCGGCACATGACGAAATTTTTGCTGAAGTCCCAAAAGCCCATAAAGAAGATGTAGAAAAAGCAATAAACTCAGCAGATGCTGTTTTTGAAAAATGGTCATCCCTATCCCCATTTAAAAGAGGGGCATTTCTTAGGAAAGCAAGTGATATAGTCCTCGAAAGAATAGATGAAATCGCTAAATTAATGACACAGGAACAGGGTAAACCTTATAAAGAAGCTGCAGGTGAAGTTGAAAAAAGTGCAAAAATTTTAAGATATTATGCTGAGGAAGGCGAAAGGGTTTACGGAAGGATAATTGCCAATGAAGAGGAAGATATTGAAAGCAGAGTGATTTACCAGCCTATAGGTGTTGCAGGTGCTATATCACCATGGAACTATCCTATTGAGCTCCTTGCATGGAAAATCGGTGGAGCGCTTGCCTCGGGCTGCACTATTATTGCAAAACTACCTTCTGAGACTCCGCTTTCACCTCTGGCTTTTGTTAAATGTGTCCATGATGCAGGAGTACCTGCCGGAACTTTAAATGCAATAACAGGTTCAGGAGCTGAACTTGGTCCTGTATTGTTTGCAAATAAGAAAGTCAAGAAAATAGCATTTACCGGCTCAACCGAAACAGGCAGAGATGTGCTTAAAGGCTGTATTGACACTTTCAAAAAAGTATCGCTTGAACTGGGTGGCAGCCTGCCGATGGTTGTCTGCAAGGATTGCAATCTTGACATTGCTGTTGCAGGTGCGGTCAGGCGTTCATTCAGGAACATGGGCCAAATATGCATTGCAATAAACAGGATATATATAGATTCTGAAATATATGAAAAATTTATGGAAAAATTCGTGGAACAAACACGGAAATTAACTATAGGTGACGGGCTTAAGGAAGATGTGGATCTCGGTCCAATGTGTACAAAGGGAGGAATCAGAACATCATTAAGACACATCGAAGATGCGGTAGCAAAAGGAGCAAAAGTTGCTTGCGGCGGCAAAAAACCTGAAGGTGCAAAATATGAAAAGGGCTATTATTTTGAACCGACCATATTAAGGGATGTAAACCATGAGATGCTTGTTATGAGCGAAGAAACATTTGGTCCAGTAGTTGGTGTCATGCCTTTTAAAACAATTGATGAAGCAGTAAAGCTGGCAAATGACTCCGTATATGGCCTTGCTGCTATAGTTTTCACTGAGAGCTTAAGCCTTGCAAATTATCTTTCCAAAAAAATAAGTGCCGGAAATGTAGCAATAAATAATGTTGATGCAGGTGTGATTTATGCCCCGTATGGCGGCTGGAAAGACAGCGGATTCGGGCATGAACATGGACCGGAGGGCTTATATGAATACCTCCTTATTAAACATATAAGAGTAAGATACCTTTAAGATAAATAATATAAGGTTAAATTCTTCAAGTTTAAGATAAAAACTTTATAAGTAGAGAATATATTAAAAATTTAATATTAAAGGAGCAGCACAGTGGTGAACGAATATGTCATCGGTACTGATATTGGTACATCCGGATGTAAATCCATAATTGTAGATAATAATGGCAAGGTCATAGCATCATCAACCGTCGAATACCCCTTATACACACCGCAACCCGGATGGTCTGAACAGGATCCCGGGGACTGGTGGAATGCAACAGTTAAGACCATCACTGATGTTTTAAAGAAGAGTTTGATACCGCGAGCATCAATAAAAGGAATAGGTCTTTCCGGCCAGATGCACGGGCTTGTAGCCCTTGATAAAAACAATTCTGTTATAAGGCCTGCATACCTCTGGAACGACCAGAGGACTTCCAGGCAGTGCAAAGAGATAATAGAATCGGCAGGTGGTGAAGCCAATCTTTTAAAATATACCAATAACAGCATGCTTCCCGGGTATACCGGGGGAAAGATAATCTGGCTGAAGGAAGAGGAGCCTGCTAATTATGAAAAAGCTGTAATTTTTTTAAATCCGAAAGATTATATAAGATTAAGATTAACCGGGGAAAAAGCGACAGAGGTATCAGATGCATCAGGTACAGGACTTTTTGACGTAAAAAACCGTAGATGGAGTACTGAACTTTTAAAAATAATCGGTATTCCTATTGAACTGCTGCCAAAATGTTATGAGTCTCCTGAAATTACAGGATATACAAACCAGGAAGTATTTTCCCTCACCGGCCTTCCAAAAGGAATACCTGTGGTAGGAGGCGGAGGTGATTCAGTAATACAAACAACCGGTACAGGCCTTATTACCGAAGGTATCCTGGGCCTTACGGTCGGGACAGCAGGAATAGTTGCAATGGGACTGAACAGTTTTAAGTTCAACTCAACGGGAAAACTACAGGTTTTTTGTAATAATGCTCCAGGCAAATGGCACATAATGGGAGTTACTCTTGCCGCTGGCGGATCATTCCAATGGTTTAAAAATAATTTATGCAGGTATGAGAATGAAAAAGCTAAAAAAGATGGCGTTGACGTTTACAGCATAATAGACAAAGAAGTCGTGGAATATTCAGCAGCCGGCAGCAAGAATCTTATTTTCCTTCCTTACCTGATTGGTGAAAGATGTCCTTATACTGACCCTAATGCAAGGGGTATATTCCTTGGATTAACACTCAGGCATACTCAAGAAGATATGGCAAGAAGCGTGATGGAAGGAGTCACTTTCAGCCTTAAACAGGTGTATGAACTCATTATAAGTATGGACGGTAATCTTGCGGTTAAAGAAATAAGGGTCTCAGGCGGCGGATCCAACAGCATCTTATGGAGACAGATAATTGCAGACATATATCATCTGCCGGTAAAAACAGTAAGCGGACATAAGGAGGGCGGAGCTTATGGTGCAGCTCTTGTGGCTGGTACCGGCTGCGGTATATGGGCAACCCTTGAAGAAGCAACCAGTTTATTAAAGGTAGAGACTGAGATATTGCCTGACTTTAAGAACAAAAACAATTACGATGAACTTTTTGGCATATACAAACAGGCATATCCTGTTCTGAAAAGCTTATTTGACAGTCTTTCAGCAATAAAATCATATTAAATTAAAAGTTATAGAAATTATTTACCGCCTCAATTATAAATAAATTAGCCCGGTCAGGATAACTCCTTTCCGGCCTAATTTATTTTACTTATATAGTGGGCCAAAATTTTTACATGCACTATAATCCGCACTCTCTAAATTTTTAGTCCCAAAGGCGCCCCAGGTACTTGGCCTTAGTATCTTATCTTCTTCAACATTACTTAGCGCTACCGGAATCCTGAGCATAGAAGCAAGAGTAATAAGCTGTGATCCTATATGGCCATAACTTAGTACCGAATGATTGGCTCCCCAATTATTCATAACAGTATAAGTGTCTTTAAAAGCATCTTTGCCTGTTATTTTTGGAACAAACCAGGTTGTAGGCCATGTTGGGTCTGTCCTGTCATTTAAAGTTTTACAAACATCATCCGGTAATTGTATAGTATAGCCTTCAGCTAATTGCAATACAGGCCCCAATCCCTTTATGAGGTTTAACCTGATCATTGTAACCGGCATTCCTCCTCTGGTTAAGAAATTGGCAGAAAAACCGCCTCCCCTGAAATATTCAACTGAAGCCGGCCTAAACTGAGAATTTAATAAACATTTCTTTACTTCTTCATCTGTTATTTCCCAATAAGGTTTTATTGCCGGTTTGCTGTTTATTTCCTGCTCCCCGGTACCATCCAGAGATGCTGAACCTGAATTACTGAGATGTATTATTCCGCTTGATGCATAACCGTCCAGTTTGTAACCTGTAACTCTTTTAACTGCTTCCGGACTCCAGAAAGTTCTGACATCAGCAAAGACTTGAGATGTATCAGTTAAAAGATGTCCGAAAAGCATAGAAGTTGCGTTTTGAGCATCATTTTCTGTAGACATTACAAATGATTCTCTTATACCATTCCAATCAAAAGAGCTGTTAAGTATGGTTTCCATAAAGTCACCGTTAGGGAAATGATCTGTCCAATGCCTTTGTCCCTGGAAGCCGGCAGCAATTGCATTATGCCCTAAAGCTTCTTCACCATATCCATACTCATCAAGATTAGGATTTCCAATCATAAGATCTCTTGCGATTATAGTCATCTTAACTACAAATTCCCAATCCCTGTCTTTTTGTTCTCTTGATCTTTGAATTTTAGCAAGATTATTATCTTTTCCTTCCCTGCAATTCTTTTTAACCCATTCAAGTGCTTTATGGTATTCTTTTTTATCATATATTTCTTCATCTATTCTTCTGACAAATTCGCACATATCAACATATTCGCATCTCATCCCCAGATAGTCTTCAAAAAAGGCAGGATCTACAATAGATCCGGCTATACCCATGGAAACATTTCCTATAGACAAATAGGATTTACCCTTCATGGTTGCAACTGAAAGACCTGCCTTGGCAAACTGTAATAACTTCTCTTTTACATCTTCAGGAATGCCGGTATCTCCTGCATCCTGCACATCTTTTCCATATATTCCAAATGCGGGCAGCCCTTTCTGGGAATAAGCAGCTAAAACTGCTGCTAAATATACTGCGCCGGGACGCTCAGTTCCGTTAAATCCCCACACTGCTTTTGGGGTATATGGATTCATATCCATGGTTTCAGCGCCATAACACCATGAGGGAGTGACAGTTATGGATAGGCCCACTCCTTCATGGTCAAATTTTTCCTCTGCCATTGCAGCTTCTGCTATGCCGCCTATTGTAGTGTCTGCTATTACACAATCCACAGGTATTCCATTGGAATGCTTAAGATTTTTAGATAAAAAATCTGCAGCCGACCTGGCCATGTTCATGGTCTGATCCTCTAAAGATTCTCTTACTCCTTTTCTTCTCCCATCAATAGTAGGCCGGATTCCTATCTTTGGAAGCCTTCCTTTCAGCCTGTTTGATTTATCAGCTTTATAATCGCCCACTTAAAACCACCTTTCCTTTAAATATAAGTTTTAATATTTTCCATAATCATATGCAGCTTTAAACATTGCTACAACATGACTTGCCTTTCTTTTATTTATTAATTATAAATGCCATATTCCTGTAATGTTTCCCACCATGCCAGAAGGTTTTGCGGAGGTACTGAACTCTGTATAATATGTATCGGGGCGAATATGAAACCTCCACCGGGTGCCAGGTCTTCAATCCTTCTTCGTGTTTCTTCTTTAACTTCGGCAGGTTTGCCAAATGAAAGAATATTATTGTCGCAGCTTCCTCCCCAGAAAGTAAGCACGTCTCCAAACTCTTTTTTTAATTTCCCGGTATCCATTCCTTTGCAATTTACCTGAACCGGGTTTAGAATATCTACTCCTGCCTCAATTAAAAGCGGGATAGCCTCTTTTATTGCACCATCACAGTGAAAAAAAATGTGAACTTTGGTTTTAGCCTTGTTTTTTATAAAGTTAAAAAGTTTTTTATGATATGGCCAAATCAGTGTTTTATACAAATCCAGGGAAACCAGAAGACCCTCTTTTGAACCCAGGTCATCAGCTGTAGAAACAACTGAAACATTCTCCCCGGCAGTATCTAAAGCTTTTTGCCAATATTGCATTTTTATTTCTAAAAATTTATTCATTATTGCATGGATTATTTTTTTATTTGTCAGCATATCCATAAAAAATTTTTCATAACCCATCATCCATATCGCATTCTCCCACATTCCTGCACTCATTCTTTCTAAAAAGCACACCTTTTTTTCAATTTTTACAGTTCTCTCTGCTTTTTCCCTCAGTCCTTTAAATCGTGTGGGATCAAGAGGATCAGGCCATGAATAATTTTCAATATCTGAAATAGTCCGGGCATCTGCCAGAGGGCTTTGATAAATGTCATAATAGTGTCCTGAGTCAACCGGCATGCGGTACTTTATTCCAAACTCATCAATCAGCCAGTAATAACCGCCACTTTCCCCCAGGTCTCTTGCAAGCCCTTTTTTTTCCGGAGGATTTGGTGATACATTTTTTATATCTATTTTTAACTTATCAATAATATCATCAGTAATCTCGCCTGACTGGGTTATTTTATCCCGGATTCTTGCATCTATTGATAAGCCAAGATGTTCTCTTAAACCATTTAAGGTTCTTATATTTATTCCTGATACAAGAGCACCGCCAATATCAAGCGGTATCCTGTCAGGCTCTTTATGATTAAGACTGTATTCTACTCTTTTACAACTATCGAATTTTTCCAATTAATCAGGCCACCTTTTGTGTTTTTTTAACTCTAAATATTTACAGTAAATATTGGCCAAGCAGCCAATTTGCTTAAGTAAATTCCAGAAGATCCAGTTCCAGCAATTTAAAATTAGAGGGAACACCTTCTTCATTAAAACCTGCCATCTTATAATACAGATCCCTTGCCTGGATAAATTCTTTTTTATTTATACTTACACCTTTTTTTGGGCCATTTTCTATAGGCTTAAAGAATCTTTCAGGCAGAATATCGTCATCGGAAGTACTGCCTTCCCTTAATGCAAACAACTTATACATATTTATTCTTTTTTCGCCTAATTTCCATAATTCAAATAAGGAGCTCTCCCATCCGGTTGCAGCATTAACCATTTCAACCAGATGGCTGAAATTAAAAAATCTGACTGGTGAAAAAGCAAAAATACAACTGCATAAAGCATCCATCATGGAAAAAGCAGGCTGTAATAAATAAAACATCCTGACTTTATGGCTTGATAAACTTTCAGCTGGAATTCTTTCATAAACTGTCAGCGGAGAAACTTTATCCATGAATAATTGGTTTGCTTCGAAATCAAAGTCAGTGTCGTGTTCAACAACTGTATAATAGGGGCCTATAGGAGAAACTGCATATCCCAGGCCAAGCATTTGCTTTGTCCGCGGATCGTGGGAGGGTATTTCCATTCCCTTAACATGCATAGCAAAATCTTCTGAACCGCTAATTTTTTCTGATGCCAGTTTCACCCCATCTGCCAATATATTGCCTATATTTTTTCTATTGATGATTGAGTATATTAATTCTATTATTGAATCATGATCCCCCCATTTTAGATCGATACCCCCCATATCTTCCCGGGTGATAAGGCTATTTTCATAGCATTCAATAGCAAATCCCAAAGTTATGCCCAAAGATGTCCCGTCCAGGCCATAATCGCAGATTATGTCCCAGATTTTTAGTGCAGCTTCAGAGCTGCTTATAAGAAGGTTATAAACTGAAGATGATAAACTTTCAAGTTCAATCAAACCAAATTCAGATTTTAAACCATTTTTTTTAAATCCGTTCAATATTTTCTTGCATCCACCTGTACAATTATTGCAATTAATATTGAGCGGCTTATGATTACCCACCAATGTGAAGCCGTCAATTTCTTTAGAATCTTCAAAATGAGAATAATGAAAATTTTTTGCAGATAACATCCCCTGGTCAGACATCAATTTTAAATACCCGGAATTACCGGCAGGACCATATTGGGCATTATTGAGCGGATTATTTAGAAAGTTATCTTTAAAATAAGCAGAAAGCCTGCTGATGCTTTTATTGTCATATACACTTATATCATTGCTGCCATTAATAAAAATGGCCTTTAAGTTTTTTGAGCCCATTACTGCTCCAACACCGCATCTTGAACTTAAAAAAAGGTTATCATTTACAATCGAGGCATATCTGACCAGATTTTCTCCAGCCGGACCAATAAGCGCAACACTTCCTTCTTTTCCATGTTTTTTTCTTAAATAATTATATGAAACGGAAGTGGTTTTCCCCCAGATGTCATAAGCTTCTTCAATCTTTACACAGTTATTGTTAATTAACAGGTACACAGGTCTAACTGCTTTTCCTGCTATAATAAGAGCATCATAACCTGCTTTTTTTATCATTGAGCCAAGATAACCGGGGGTAGTGCTTTCGGCAGCCAGGTTAGTTAAAGGAGATTTAGTTATGACATTATGCATAGCTGTTCCTGAGCAGTCGATGCCGGTTAAAGGTGAGGTGGAGAAAATAATGATGTTTTCTGGAGAGAATGGGCCAGTTCCGGGATTTAATTCTTTCAGAAGAAAATAAGCACCCAAACAAGCGCCACCGCAGTATTTTCTATAAAACAAATCATCTAATTTATCTTCCCTGACCTCTTTAGTTGATAGATTAATTCTTAAGATTTTGCCTGTATAGCCATAACTCATTTTATATGTAGTAGCTTCCTAATTCTTTGCTGACAATGTTATAACTGTCTGCGTCCTTACTTACTTCTTCTATTTCTCCAATAATTTTTTTATCTCTAAATACATATATCCTGGTTGCCAGTTTAATAATTTCCGGCATATCAGAAGAAATCAGTATTATCGATTTTCCTTCCATTTGAGCTAAGTTGAATATTAGCTCATGGATATATCCCTTGGCGCCTACATCAACTCCAATTGTAGGTTCATCAAAAATAATGATGTCACATTCAGCTCCCAGCCACTTTGCAATGCTTACTTTCTGCTGATTCCCACCGCTAAGTTTTTGTACCAATTGATCCAAACCAGTTGTTTTGACATCTAACTTTTCAACCATATTTTGCGCATGGTTTCTTTCTTTTTTACTATCAATAAACCTTAGTATCCTGCCGGCAATTTTAGGCCATATTGTTATGCCGATATTAGTCTGTATTGTGCTATATAATAACAGGCCCTCTTCTTTTCTGTTTTCTGTTACATAGCCAATACGATATTTATATAAGCTATCACCAATGGTTTTAGCTTTTATCTTTTTTCCGTTTAAAAAAACATCACCGCTTTGTCTTTTATCTTCTCCAATTATCAACCGCGCAAGTTCTGTCCTTCCTGCGCCGACCAGGCCGTAGAATCCAAGAATCTCAC
>Ga0172371_10006802_pt1 | contig 16470 bp, 11 predicted proteins | sample Lak12m_FD_114543 | JGI IMG/M metagenome (GOLD analysis project Ga0172371, IMG submission 114543) | Freshwater microbial communities from Kabuno Bay, South-Kivu, Congo - kab_022012_12m | ecosystem: Environmental > Aquatic > Freshwater > Lake | place: Democratic Republic of the Congo: South-Kivu...
ATCGGCGTAATCGGCGGATTCGTCTCTTTGGATTTCGGGTAAACCATTATATAACTCCCCTGATTTCTTTGTGTCTCTGTGTCTTTATGGTTGCCTCATTCTTCAGTTGTGGAAGCGATCCCGGTGAACGATTGTCGTTCTGATATGACCTTCCGAGCCACTTGTCATCGCTCCACCCGATTTGCTAGAGTCTGACGCGGGTTTTGTGAGACCACCGGGAAAGTGGGATTGCCGGGATGAGACACGAACAGGGTGCGGACCAACGAAAACAGCGGGAATCGGGAATGTGGACGCGCATCCATCACCTCAGCCTTCGCGCTCGAATGGGAATCAGTTTCGGCCTCCTGTTCGCCATCATCCTTTTCCTGGTCAGTTCGATCAGAACGTTCGGGCTTCCGTGGACTTCCGACCGGGGATCGTACGGAGACGCAGAGGCCCTCGTGCTGAAACACCTCAGCCTCGCTGCGGATCTCAAGAAGGCGCTCTTGATGCACTGGCTCGAAGAGCGTGAGAGCGACGCGGTCGGGCTGTCCCAGAACGAGGTCGTCACGAGGTCTGTCAAGAACCTCCTCCGCGTGGTCCGCAAAGAGACGGGTTCAGAACCGTCCGGAGACGAGCTCCGGGCTGATTCGACCAGGAATGACAGTGGTCGGGCCCTTTCGAAGGCCCTGGAGGGATTCGCAGAATCCGAGAAAGTCTATCGAAAGATCCAGGTGGCTGACGCGCAGGCTGGTGTTGTCATCGCCTCGACCGTAGAGAAAGATCTCGGCGTAAAGGTCTCAGATCGGAGCTTCCTTTCGAACGCTCTCCGCGCCCCCGGCCAGTCGTCGGTCGTCGTCACTACCTCTCCGGGAACAGGAAAACCTTATCTGGTGATCTCGCGTGCGATCGTGGACAAATCCTCGGGGGAAGCGGCTGAAGCGGGCAGAGTGCTGGGCGTCGTAATCCTGTACATCGATGAGGACCGGTTCCTCGCTCCTCTGTTGTATACCGGCGGCCTCGTGGGAGACACGGAAGATGTCTTTCTGGTGACCCAGGATCGACGAATCCTCACATCCCCCAGGTATCCCCTGCCGGACGGCACGCAAGCCAAGCCTTTGGAATATCGGATCGAAGCCGAACCGGCCACACTGGCGGCCGAAGGGAAAGAGGGTATCACGATCAGCCGGGACTATCGGGGCGTGCCGGTTCTCGCGGCCTATCGTTACCTCAAAGTTACGCCGGACACGGGCTGGGGCCTGGTCGTCAAGGTCGACCAGGACGAAATCCTCGGACCGACACGGGGCAGGTTCCTTCACGCCTCGTTCATATCGCTCCTCGCGGTGGTCCTCGCGGCCGTCATGGCTGCTGTGATCGCGGGACAAATAGCCCGTCCGATTCAAAACCTGATTCGAACTGCCCGGAAGGTGGAAACCGGTAACCTTGACGCTCGGTCCATGGTACACACGTCGGACGAAGTTGGGAACCTGGCCGCGACGTTCAACTCCATGATCGAACGGGTTCAGAACTGGCATGAGGATCTGGAGGCACAGGTCCGGAATCGGACCCTCCTGTTGGCGGAGGTGAACGAAGAGCTCGTCGTAGAGATCGCAGAGCGTAAGCGCGCCGAAGAACGAATTCGACAGCAAAACGATTTTCTGAAGAGCGTTCTGGAATCCCTTGCTCATCCTTTCTACGTGATCGATGCTGCCGATTATACGATCAAGATGGCCAATTCCGCTGCGAGATCAAATCAGATCTCCGACGGTTCGACCTGCTATTCCCTCACGCATGGGAGAAACACACCATGCTCGGGCGGGAACCATCCCTGTCCCGTCGAAGAAGTCCGCCGGACCGGTCAACCAGTGCTTGCCGAGCATGTGCATTATGATAAGGCCGGCGGCGCTCGATACGTTGAAGTTCACGCTTATCCCATTGTGGACCCCGCGGGGAACGTCGTTCAGGTAATCGAATATGCCCTTGACATCACCGATCGCAGGCGCAGCGAGGAAGAACGGGAGCGGTTGATTGGCGAGCTGGAAGCCAAAAATGCCGAGTTGGAGCGATTCACCTACACCGTTTCCCATGATCTCAAGAGCCCGTTGATAACCATCAAAGGATTCCTGGGATACCTGGAACGAGATGTGGCCGCGGGCAATCTCGTACGACTCAGAGCCGACCAAGCGCGGATTCACGCCGCGGTGGAAAAGATGGGCCTGTTGCTCGACGAACTTCTCGAGCTTTCCCGGATCGGTCGGATCATGAATCCCCCTCAGGACGTTGCCCTCGACAGACTCGTACGGGAAGCCGTCGACACCTTGGCAGGCCGAATCGCCGAGCGTGGAGTCATCGTGGACATTGCCGATGATTTACCGGTATTGTATGGTGACGCGGCGCGGCTCCGAGAGGTTGTGGAAAACCTCCTTGACAATGCCGTCAAGTTCATGGGGGACCAAGCCCATCCTCGCGTAGAAATCGGCATTCGCCAAGAGAGCGACCAGACGGTCATCTTTTTCAAGGACAATGGGATCGGGGTAGATAACCGATATCACGACAAAATATTTGGCCTTTTCGAGCGATTGGGGCCGGATACCGAGGGGACCGGTATCGGCCTGGCAATCGTGAAACGAATCATCGAAGTCCACGGAGGCCGGATCTGGGTGGAATCTGAAGGAGCGGGCCGCGGTGCGGTTTTCGCCTTCACTCTCCCAGGGAGAAACGGAAACAAAAGGGGGCACGGATAGAGATTATGGATGGCGAACCCTTGGTTATCTTGCTTGTCGAAGACAATCCGGATCACGCGGAGCTCATCGTGAGAAGTTTCGAGGAACACCGGGTGGCCAACAGGATCTTTCACGTCCGGGACGGTGAAGAAGCCCTGAATTACCTCTTCCGAAAGGGGACGTACCGCGACCCCGGATCGAGTCCGCGACCCCATGTGATCCTCTTGGATCTGAGACTGCCGAAGGTCGATGGCCTCGAAGTCCTGAAAGAGATAAAATCCTCCGACGAACTGAGCCAAATCCCCGTCGTTGCGCTTACGACTTCCGATTCCCGACATGACATGGCAGGGGCCTACCGGAGCCATGTGAACAGCTATCTGGTCAAGCCCGTGGATTTCGACAAATTCACCAAATTGATGGATGACCTCGGATTCTACTGGCTGGCATGGAATCGCAAACCGCCTTGCAGACCGGAAGCAGACGAGTCCTGAAATCGCGCGGAGGATCGATGGAGCGGGAGATGGATCCGGAGTCACGCCGCATCCTGGTCGTCGAGGACGATGAGGGGCATGCCGAGCTCGTTTGCCGCGCGTTTGATGACAGGAACGGCCGGCGGTATGTCGTCGCCCTCGCCCGCAGCCTCCGGGAGGCTCGACATTGCCTGGATGATTCGGTTCCGGATCTCGTCATTGCAGATCTCCTCTTACCTGATGGAAAAGGTACCGAACTGGTCGAGGACCACCGAATAGGCGGGCGGATTCCATTGATCGTGATGACCAGCCATGGGAGCGAGCAGGCCGCTGTCGATGCGCTGAAGGGAGGGGCTCTGGATTACGTGGTAAAGTCCGAACTGGCTTTTCTCGACATGCCCCGCACCGCAGAGCGGGCTCTTCGCGAATGGGGCCATATGACGGAGCGTAAACGCGCGGAAGATGCGCTCAAAGAGCGTGAGCTGCTCTTGAGAGCCATGTTTGACAATCACCACGTGGCCATGCTCATCATTGATCCGGAGGCGGGCACGATAGAAGACGCCAGTCCGGGGGCTTGCACGTTCTACGGGTACAGTCGGGAGGAATTGCAGGGAAAGACTATTGGCGAAATCAGCCTCTCCAGCCCCGAAGAGACCTTCGAGCGATTGCAGGTGGCCAAGTCTCAGCAGCGGAAATACTTTGATTTCCGGCATCGCCTCGCCAGCGGAGAAGTCCGAGACGTGGAAGTCTGTTCGGGACCCATCGTCGTTGGTGGAAGTACGCTCCTCTTCTCCGTGGTCACTGACGTGACGGATCGAAAAAACGCGGAGGCGGCTCTCCGGGAGAGTGAGGAGCGTTTTCGAGCGGTCTTTGAGAGTGCCGAAGACTGCATATTTGTGAAGAATCACTCTCTGAGATATACCCACGTCAATTCAGCCATGTGCCGACTCCTCGGGCTTCCTGCGTCCAAAATCGTAGGCCGAGGGGCCGAACACCTCTATGGGCACGAAGTGGGGAAACAGGTAACCGAATGGGAGGCTCGGGTCCTGGCCGGAGAGTCAATCGAGACCGAACAGACCAGACGCGTTCGCGGCATGTCGCTGACGTTCCACGACACTCTGGTCCCCCTGAGAAACCAGGCGGGGGACATCATCGGCGTCTGCGGCATCTCTCGTGACATCACGGAACGCAAGAAGCTCGCCGGCGCGTCGCCCGTCACGCCGGAGCAGCACCGGTCCCCGACCATGCGGGCCACGTTGGCAAAGGCCCGGGTAGCCGCGGACACGGACAGCATCGTGCTCCTCCTCGGAGAAAGCGGGAGCGGCAAGGACCATTTGGCACGCTGGATACACGAGCATTCCCGTCGCAAGACCGGGCCGTTCTTCTCGATAAACTGTGCGGCGCTTCCCAAAGATCTTGCTGAATCCGAGCTCTTCGGACATGAGCGGGGCGCGTTCACCGGTGCGGTAGGGTTGAAAAAAGGTCTCCTGGAGCTGGCCGAGGGCGGCACCATTCTCCTGAATGAAATCGGTGAGCTGGATCTGTCATTGCAGGCCAAGCTTCTCACCTTTCTCGACACGAGATCGTTCCTGCGTGTGGGGGGGCAGAAGCATATTCGCGTCAATGCGAGGCTCATCGCGGCAACTCACCGGGACCTGAGCGGCGAAGTCTCTGCCAAGCGATTCCTGGAGCCGCTCTTCTACCGCCTCAGCGTGTTTCCCATTCCTGTGCCGGCGCTGCGAGAACGACTTGAAGACATGCCGATTCTCGTCGAAGAGATCATGGCAAAGATAGCGACCGAGCTGCAACTCACAACTCTTCCGGTGATCGACCAACGTCACATAACATGTTTGGGGCTCTATAGCTGGCCCGGGAACATCAGAGAGCTCAGGAACGTGCTGGAACGCTCGCTGATGCTCTGGAAGGGCGGCGAATTCAATCCTGAACTGCCCCATGGTCAAAGAAGCGATCGTGAATGGTCGTATATGTTACGGTACGCACCGGGGAGATCGCTTCGGGACATAACGGATGAGGTGGCTGACTCGCTGTGTGCGGAGGTGCTGAGGCTGTGCAATGACAACAAGAAGGAGACCGCGCGCGTCCTCGACATATCACGAGATACTTTGTATAGACATATCAGAAAGTTGAAACGATATTCCAAAACATAGACACGAAGTTGTTGATTTGTCCGATATTTCGACACTGACCTCGGCCCTAACCTTCCGCAATCACATGTTCTGTCTCGCCAGGCACCCCCTTCGGCAGCTTCCACACCCCCCACTGCCCGTTCCTTCACCTTGCCCCCAAGGCCGCAGGGGCTCACAACTCCACGTAATATAAGCCTTCTTGCAACAATCTCCAGCTCTCGAACCGTGGCACGGAAAATGCTCGATACCATGGCCAAGGCCATCCGTGAGGGAGGGTGGCTATGATTCCACCATACCTACGAGTCCGTCTCGCGATCGTCCGGAAGGGGAGGAAGCGGCAGGTTTCAGGGATCGTGTCGTTCTTTGTGGGCAAGATTTCCACGGACCTGGAACCGCGGTGGGTTCGCACGGCACGGAGCATGTCTTTGGGAAGGCGAAGCAATCTCCTCGCTTTCCCGGCATCTGTGATGAATTTTTCTTGCGTGACTGACGGTTGGGGAAACGCAAACACCCGAAAAGGGAGACGACGATGGTTCCGGTAGGGAAGATTGATGCCCTTATTGAGGCCGGCTGGCGGGTCCTTGAGAGTGATTTCGATGAGGATGCATTCCAGCAGTGGCGGATGCGGGCCTATGAGTGTCTGAAGGCTCTCTTGGGGCCACATCACACGTACACCGAGCAATTCCAGTACAACATGAGGCACCCGGCGACGATTACTCTGCTCAGCGGGGTAGGGGTCCTTGCTGCGGTCAGTCTGGGCGGGTTGCACGGTGATTTTCCCGACATAGGTGCGCAGGCTGCAAACCCTGATGGGACGGAGCCGTTAAGAAGCGCTCCTGCCGAGGCCGACGTTTGCCGGCTCAACTGAACCGGGGTCGGGTCCGGGAACGCGCAGCGGAAACAGCCCTCGGTTCGGATTCCGGGCTCTCCCGGTTGGCAGAGGTGACCGAGCGAACGCGACGGGAAGGGGCTCGATTGCAGCGGTTCAGTCTGAGCTCTCGGAAAGGCGCAGAGAAGATGATGACAGCAGGCGCAACGGGATCGTTTCGACCGCGTGTTCATCCGGCACCGGCATGGGGCTACCGGGGGAGGTTGGCGTTGTGGGCAAAGAGAAGTCTGGGAGCTGTTTTCTCTTGGCTTGTCCGGTGGCAGCGTCTTCCGTCAGTTGATACATCTCCCGTGCCGTCCCGGTTTCAGTCCGTCCTGGCAACCGCGGATGATCTTGAGCATAGCCTGAAATCGATCAACGAAGAGATCGCCGAACTGGAAAACCGGCTGCGGAAACTGGCTCAAATGTAGTATGATAAGGAAGGAGCGACCGCCGGCCCATTCCGACTGAACCTCGTTCAGCGGTTCCGCGAAGTGACGAGAACATCTTCGCGAAGGAGGGTCCCATGTTTTTGCCGAAGACCGACATGTTCAAGGATCTCAGGCAAGAGGCCATCCATGAAATCTCCGAAATAGCGGCCGAGGAGACTCACCCCAACGGCACCGTGCTCTTCTTCTCAGGGGAGCCGGCGACTCATTTCTATCTTCTCGTGGAAGGGAAGGTAGGTCTCACGATTGGCGACGGACCGTCGTCCCACTACACGTTAAGCAGAATCGGGGAATCATTCGGGTGGTCCAGTGTGGTTGGTCGGGAGACGTACTCTGCCACGGCCGAGTGCCTGGCTCCCTCGAAGGTCATGAAGATCGATCGACTCAAGCTCGAACTGGTATTCGACGCACATGCACGCAGCGGACGGGTCTTTTTCAGGGGCTTGGCAAAAGCCATGGGAGAAAGGTGGATTGATCTCCATCGGTCGCTCATGTCCCAACTGGGGGCCAAAGAAGCCTCTTCCGCCGGCACGGGGCAGATTACGGGCGCCTCGGAGGATTAGCGCTCTGGACGAAGGGCATTCGCCGGTCGCTCCGCATCAGGTTTCTCCGGAGTGCCATTCCGCAAAGGGCTTTGAGCTCCTACTCGGGTTTCTTGGAACACCGTCCCGCTCACGACTCGATCGCAATCTTTTCCAGCTTGTAGAGAACCGCTTCCGCGAGGACGCGCCTCGAGGCGATCTTCGGGGGACATTCCTGAAGCACTGCCTGAAATCGCTCCTTCGGGTCCTTCTTCAACATGGCTGAGAGCAGCTCTCGGAATCGTTCGTCCACCGGGGAGAAGTCGAACTTCGTGAGGAGCACGGAATTTACCATGTCCGAGAGGGTCGTGGGCTCCCCGAAACAGGTCTTGCCACGACTGAGGAGCTCGTAGAGAGTGAGCCCGAATGCCCAGACGTCGTCCATCTGCGTACGATTGAGCATCACGGTTTGCACGCTTTCCGGAGTGGTCTCACCCATCACATGAGTCTCGTAATCGTGGCGAAGGACCTTGAGAAGCTGCAAGATGGTCTCGGGAGGCAGGTACAGCCAGCTTCCGACGGTCCCAAGACCTTTCGGGCCTCTGTCCGAAATGTCTACGGAAGTGTCCAGATGATCGACCACGATGAATTCGGACTCAAGGCTGGGCCCTTTTTCCGGCCTGGGGAACTTCTGCGGATAGTGGAAGAACGTGTATTTGGGGAGGCGAGCTCTTGACTTGACTTCTCGCTTGATGAAGGCTTCGGGACGGATGTTGAAGTGGAGGCGGCGCTCTTCCACGTGGATCTGGCAGAGGCCGACCGCGCAATCGATGCACCAGGCGACCACGTCCCGGAAATCACCCCCGAGCTCCAATGCGTCAACACTGCTGATCGGGTCTACGGCCAGCAGATCCATGAGAACGAACAGGTAATTCTCCGAAGTCCCCACGGTGTGAACCTTCACTATCTTCCTGCACCGCCCGTACAAGCCCTTTTCCTTTCGGCTGAGGACCTTCTGTCCGATATCTATTCGGAGATTGGCGCCGGACGATTCCTTCAGATCGTGCAGTATCCCCCCGAGGCCGAACTTCCCGTGGGTTTCCATGATTTCTTGCATGTGAGGGATGGAGTTTATCTTCAGGGCGTACGGTTCGTTGCCGACGGTCACCGCATAGACGGGACCCATGTTGCCGAAGCCGAGAAACTTGTCCACCCGGCAGGCAATCTCCGCCGGCCACCCTGCGTCGCTGCCCACCAGCGAAGTGAAACGGACCGTCCCGTCGATTTCGATCTTTCGGAAGAGGTCTGTAAAGAGCTCCTGAGTGGCCAACCGCTCTTTCCGAGCGATCTCCACAGGGTTCCCCAGCGTCTCGACGAGGACACCGAGCTTGCGGGTCGTGTACCGATCGTACACTCCAGCCCGGCTGAGCTCATGAATCAGTCTCGCGATGGGGATCTTTTCCTTCAAGCCTGTTTCCCTCCCTCACGGACGGTAAGCGGCTATACTATATCACGACTTCCGCGCTCAGCGTGGGAGAAGTCCGGCGGGACAACGAAAGTTTCGGGCGTTGCCGCCGGCTTCATTTTGCTGTACGATCTCCACCGGCGACAAGAACACTCCTTTCAGCCCTGATATGCGGGCGGCTGAAAGGTGATCTCGCGGGGGAGGATTTCGGGACACGTGAACGAATACCAACGAGATCAAATACGAATTGTGATCCTCTCGGACGACGAAGAGGCGCGTGCCGCAATCGGGGAAGCGCTCTCATCGGATGATTTCCTGGAGATCGCGGCCGATTCGGCCGAGGCTTCACCCGTTCTGCGTGAAGAGCTCCGCCCGGACTTGGTAATCGTTGACCTCGACGGCCCGAGCAGGATCGACGCGGATTTTTTCTCGGGCATCGCTCGGTTCGATTCATGCCTGCCCGTTGTTGTCATCGGTGATTCAAAGCAACGCACGCGTGCCGCGGGGGCCCTCGAATCCGGAGCCCACGCCTTTCTGGAAAAACCTCTCGAACCGGCCATCGTTCGCTCGACGGTGCAGCGAGCTCTCGAATATCGCGGCTTGGCCCTGTTTCAACGCAATCACCGACGCATCACCGAAGAGACGATCGAAGAAAAGACCAGGGAGATCGTTCGCACCAGGGACTTTCTCAGGGGCATTCTGGACAGTTCCACGCTGGTATCCGTGGTACTGACGGACCTGAGCCAGGACGTTCTCTTTTGGAACAAGGGGGCTGAAAACATCTTCGGGTACACCGCGGAAGAGATGATCGGAAAGTCGATAACGAGGCTCTATCCCCCCGACGCTTTGGCTCGGGATACGGTCCGACGGCTCAGGAAGATGGTTCAGCGCAAGACCGGCACCGTGCACGGAAAAATGAAGCAGTTGTCCAAGGACGGCCGAGTCCTCACTCTCTCGCTCGCGCTCTCTCCCATGGTGGATGCGCAAGGCGAGCTCCGAGGAATTCTCGGGGTGGGGCTCGATGTCACGGAGGAAGTGCGGCAGACCGAGGAGATCCTCAATCTCTTGGTCCAGATCAAGAAGACGCAGGATGTCACCATACTTGCGCTGGCCAAGCTTGCCGAATCACGGGACGAGGAGACCGGCGTACACCTGGTGCGCATTCGGGAATATTGTCGGGTCCTCTGCGACCACCTTGCCACGCGGCCGGCCTATCAGGAGGCCATGGCGCGATCGTTCATCGTTGACCTCGTGAGATCATGTGTTCTTCACGACATCGGCAAGGTGGCAATCCCCGACGAGATTCTCATGTCCACGCAGCAACTCACCCCTGAGGAACGAGCAGTCATGAACCGTCATCCACTCGTCGGAGGCCGTGCCATTGAGGAAGCGGTCCGGAAACTGGGTGAAACGAGCTTTCTATCCGTGGGGATGGAGGTCGCCTACTACCATCACGAGCGCTGGGACGGGACAGGGTACCCCTTTGGCCTCAAGGGGGAGGAGATTCCCCTTTGCGCGCGTCTCGTCGCCATTGCGGACGTATACGACGCTCTGACCACGGAGCGCCGGTACAAGAGGGCTTTCAGCCACGAAGAGGCGTGCGAAATCATCATCGAAGGCAAGGGCAGGCATTTTGACCCCGATCTCGTCGCCGGATTCGAAGAGGTGGCCGAGGAGTTCAAACGCATTCGAGCCGCATCGTGCGAAATGGACTGGATTTCCCTGTACGACGATTTCGAGTGATCTTCTCTGCTGGATGCCTCGTGCATGGTAAGCATTCACTTACTCGCGGCAAAACGTCCCCTTGCTCCGTCATTCCGACGTAAGTCGGAATCCAGTCCCGAATGGCCGGGAGCAGTGGAGAGCGCTCCGATTCTCCCCGGCTTGACAGCACTGGACCCCGGCTTTCGTCGGGGTGACGAGCAGGGTTGTAGCGCAATTGGTGGGAGTCTCATTGGCTGGACAGCACTGGGTTCCTCCCCCTTGTAAGTGGATGAGTTCCGATCATCGGGTTTTCATGTTGACTTGGTTCCGCGGCCGTGCATAGTACGAGATCATGACGGACAACCCCGAACAAAAAAAGAGCAAAGGGTCTTATCTGGCGCTCATCGCTGCGCTTATTTGGTGTATCGTCGCGGTCAGGTACGTGCCTCTTCAGGTGTACGAGATTATCAACGGCAAGATCTTCGACGCGAAGGTCGCACTGAGCACCCCACCGGAGCCCTTTCCGCACATTGTCCATGTGGATGTGGATGATGACGCGGTCAACAAGTATGGTCGGTGGCCCTGGGACCGTTCACTGATCGCACAGATCGTCGAACGACTCTCTCAATTCGGCGCCAAGGTCATTCTGTTTGACATATTCTTCTGTGCCCCTACAAAAATTCCGGGAGCCGATCAAGCCCTCTTCGAATCCGTCAGGGCTGCTTCCAACGTCGTCTCTCCGGTGGTGATCGAACTGGCCGAAGGCGGTTCTGCCAGTTTCGACAGCCTCGGAGCCGGTCGAGAGCGAGACCGAGCCGATGCGTTGTACGACCGCTGCTGTTCGGTGCACAAGCCCAAGATGCTCACGCTGTTCAAAGTCCGGGTAATGCATGATGAAGTGCTCCCGCTCCTCCCCATCATCAACTTCTCGAAGGAATTGGGCTTCATGACCGGGACCGCCGACAAGGACGGCGTGAACCGCCGAATTCCGCCTGTCGCGACCCTCCCGGAGGACCGTTGCCTTCTGAGCCTCAGCCTCGCGGCCCTGAAGGCTTACTGGAATCTCTCTTGCAACGACATAACCTTCAGCAAGGAGGGGAAGATCGAAATCAGGCATCAGGGAATGGTTACCGCGATTCCCCTCGATTCGAGGGGACTGATGCTCGTCAACTTCGGCCCGCTTGATGAATACTTCACTGAGAAAACCGTTCTTGACGTGCTCAGCGATGAGCCTGACCCTGCGCGAGCGGCAAGGTACAAGGACAAGATTGTCATCGTAGCAGTGACCGCCACCGGGACACATGACCGCGGGCCCACTCCCGTCTCGAATCGCGGCCCGCTGAGCCGGGTGCATTCCAACGCACTGAGCACGATTCTTACCGGCTCATTCATCGTGCCCGTGGGGGCGTTTCCCTGGACGGTGGCGCTCACGGTCATTCTTGCGATTCTCTTTTCCGTCGCTTCTCAGAGGTGGCCCTGGAAACTCGGGGCCGGTCTCGCTATCGCCACAAGCCTGATGGCCGCGGGCATCGTCCTGCTCGCTTTCACGGTCTGGTCCTACGACATCGCCTCCGGAGAATTCTTCGTGATCTTTGTGCCGGTTGCGGTCATGTCGCTGGTGACGCGAGCGGTGGCCATCGAACGGAAGGCCGTCCGTGCTTCCCGGGCTCTGGAACGGTACCTCTCACCGGAACTTCTCAAGCGGATGCTCGACAAGAGACCCGACATCGACCTCTCTGCAAAGCGAATGGAGCTGACCATCCTCTTCGTGGACATTCAGGGGTTTACGACGATATCAGAGCAAGTGCAGGTCGATTACATCCACAGATTCCTCAACGATTTCTTCACCGGCATGACTCAAGCGGTCTTCGACCACCAGGGGGCTGTGAACAAATTCCTCGGTGACGGGCTCCTCGCCTTCTTCGGAGACCCCATCCCCGTGGAAAACCACGCGGAATGTGCGGTCAGGGCGGCAATTGACATGCAAAAAGCGATGATGAAGGTCAACGCCCAGTGGATGCGGTCGGGCTTGGGCGATTTCCAGAACGGGCTGGCCATACGAATCGGCATCAACACGGGTCTCGTGATTGTGGGAGACCTCGGGTCCGCACGGCGGATCGAGTATACCGTTCTGGGGTCGGCAGTGAATATCGCGAGCAGGCTCGAGTCCCTGTGTCCTCCCGGCGGAGTAATCATGAGCTCACGGACCAGGGCAATGATCGGCAACGAAATTGAATGTGAAGCACCGACTTTCGTGAGAGTCAAGGGAATTCACAAGGAAATCGAGGTCTACACCATCCGGCCGGAATACATACAGGCCCTCGCGGCTTCGGCAGGCGCGGGGACGAGGCCCGCTCCGACGGGGTCGGAAGGGGAAGGCATCAAAGGTCGGCCGAGCCCTTGAGTTTCCGTTCGCGCCTCCCCCCGCTTATAGGTCAATTTCGGCGATAGATTCGGGCGATCCTCACCGTCTCGTATCTTCCCCGGTCGGGGCCTCATCCTTCTCGCCCTGCACACCGAGCACGTCCGTCGGCTTGCGGCCCTTGATGGCTTTCGGCAGTCCCATGAGGTCCATGCGGACGCTGAGCTTCGCGCCGGGGTCGAGGGCGATGACCTTCCGGTTGAATCCTTTCGTCTTTGAAAGCTCCTCGATCTTTTTGGTGAGGATCTTCATCAGAGCCTCGTCCGTCTGGGGAATGCTCAGGAACGGCTTGTCCTCCGGAACCTTCAGGGGATCGAGGCTCAGCGGCTTCGAGCTCACGAAAAAGACCAATTTGGCCTTTTCCTCAGGCTTGCCCACATGTTTGATGCGTAAGCTCGATCCCGTTCCGAAGAGGGTATACTCCTTCCCCGGCTCGAGAACGCTTTCCGGCGCCTCTTTACTGGGAAATACGACGGTCACCTCACCGCTCGGGGAAATGTATGCGGCGGAGACATACACCTTTTTCGGGACTTGCAGCCGTACGACGGTGTGATCCTTCTCCTGGCCCTCCCCAGCGGCTTGTCGTTCCGCCGAGATCTTCACATCAATGGCGCCGGGACCGACCTTTCCGGTGGATAGCAGCGCCGCGGCGGGGTCTGGTTCCGGTCCCGCGGCCTGAACAGAGACAGCCGGCGTTCCCAGGATCAACCCGAACGAAAGAAGCCCGAAAATCATAAGGTTACAAAGACGTGTTTTCATCTGACCCCCCTGGTCCGTGGATTTCACAGCATGGGTGCGTTCCGCGCTGAACAGCGTATCGGTCAAACTCGATGCGGCCATGACGACTCAGGACCGATGAGGAGACGGGTCGGTCGAAATCCGCGATCGCAAGTCCCGATCTTCTTCAGTATAAGGGCGAGAAGTTGTACATTGCAAGCCCAAATTGAGCGTTGCGGCAATCGTCGAAATCCGGGGACGGAAGGGCCCTGGATCGGACTAAAGGGCCGTTCCGCAATAACGGTATCGAATGGAGGCCCACTCTCTTAACGCGTAAAGCCTCTCACATTCGTCGTCCCCGCGAAAGCGGGGGACCCAGGAAATATGGTTCGGAGTCTGTCCCTTTCCGGGCGGCCGACGCAAGGACGGGTAACACTTATTTTCAGACGGTCCCTACAGGAAATAGCCGGCTACGTATTTCACCCCGAGTCCCGCGATCACAAGTGCGAGCACCGGCCGGATCAAAGCCGCCGGAATGTATTTCTGAGTTCTGGCTCCCAAGTACATTCCCACGAATCCCCCGATCCCGAAGAGAAAGCCGAGCAACCAGTCCGGGCGCACCGACTGGCCGGGCAGAGCAATATAGGGGCCGAAAAACTCGTAGAAAATGACCCCTCCCACGGACGTGACGCACGTTCCCATGAGGGTGGCGCCTGCAATGGTATGAATGGGCAGACCGAAGAAGGAAACAATGAACGGCGCAATGATCGCACCGCCACCGATTCCGTACACGCCGCCGATCAATCCCACCACGAGGGAGAGTGCGAAGAGGCCGGTCGTATGGAACCGGAAACACTCTCCGAAGAACTCGTACTCGGTGCAGGAGAGCGACCAGTTGAGCGTACGGATCGCAGGGCGCCCCGGATTTGACTCCGGACATTCCTGCCGGGCCGCGTGTTGACGCATTTTGGCCTCTGCGGCCTTTTCCGAGGTCTTCTTCCCTTTCGCGGCAATCACCTGATACAGCATCCGTCCGCCGATGTACAAGAGGACGCAGCCCACGAAGAGTTTGAATTTCCCCGGATCAGGCAGATACCAGACTCGAATGAAAAGGCCCAGCACAAGACCCGGCAAGGTGCCCACGATGATGTTCCAGGCCAGGGGCCAGTTCATCCGGCCTTCCTTGAAATAGCGATAGACCGCGCTGGGAATACCGACGACATTGAACACGAGATTCGTTGGGGTTACGGCAGGGCTGGTGAAACCCAGGTAGCTCATCTGGAAGGGCAAGATGAGAAAGGCCCCTGATATGCCACCCATGGAAGTGAAAAAGGAGATAACCAGTCCCACCAGCGGCGGAACCCACAGTGCAGTTTCTACCCCGGAAACGGGAAAAGTCATGGCGACCTCCTTTCGCTCTGACGCGGTCGGGGGGAGCGCAGGATTGGTAGGTGATCGGATAATGGCACGTTTTTTAATAAACTCGTGTTAGTATACTAGAGTGTCCCCACGATCCTTGTCAACCCCTTTCTTGCCGAACTCGGCCGTTGGTCCGGAGTACGGAATGTGGTAAGCTCCCTGACCGGCGAATGTTGGGATATGACAAGCAGAGGAAGAATTATGCCCAAGGGCACGTCACAACGCCCCGAATCGCCCGGCCTCCCCGGCACGCATGCCGGATCCGGATTCCTGAACCTTGCCCGCATCTATGAGGCGCCGCAGGGGAGTCAGTGTCCGGGGCCGACTGAACTGGCCAAGCTGGAGGCGGCGTTCCGTGAATGGGCCGACAGTTCGCCCCGTGCTGACATCCGGGTGTCGAGGAAGCGCATTCTCCTGATTTTTTGGCTTATTCGTTCTACAGGGGCACGCCTGAACGAAGTGCTGGCGATCAATCCGATGAGGGACATCGACGTTGCCGGATCATCTGTCCGTTACGGCAAGGCTTCGGACACTGAAGACGGGACCGGCCGCGAAGTGCAAATCTCATCGGAGCTCGTGGCCGAAATTCAGGCGATGCTTGATGACCCGGAATTTGTCCGCCAGGCAGGCTCGTCCTTGGGCGTGGACGCGGGTCACGTACGGCGCAAATTCTATGAGCGTGCCGTGGCCTGCGGCTTTCCGCAGGATTTCGGTTCCCCCAATTCCATTCGAAAGGCGAGGGCCGTCGAACTGATCTATAGCAATGTGCCGTTGCCGGTGGTCCAGCGGATTCTCGGGCATTCCACCCCCAACCTCACAGCGTCTCTCGTGGCGTTTTCCGACGAAGACGTCCATGAAGTGGCACGCCATTTCATTGAACGGGAAAGCCGGAGGAAAACGTCTGCCCGCAACACGTTCTTCGGCAAAATACGGGCAGTGCGGAAAGGAGACATCCAGTCCTGCGTCGAGCTCGTCACCCTCGGCGGAGACGTCGTGACCACGGTGATTACCAATAACAGTCTCAAGAGGATGGGACTCAAGGCAGGGTCATTGATTACGGCCGAGGTCAAAGCGCCCTGGGTGATCCTTCAGAAAACCAGGACCGAACCGCTGTGTACAGCGGAGAACCGGTTCGTCGGTACGGTGACGCAAATCCTTCGCGGCAAACTCACCACGGAATTCATCGTGTGCATCAAGGACGGGACCGAATTGTGCTCCGTGGTGACCGAAGAGAGCCGGCGCAGACTTGATGTGAAAGAAGGGGACGACGTTTGGGTAATGTTTAATGCCTTTGCCGTCATCTTGCACGTCGATTGAGAGGAATGGAGGGTTCGCCTTTCCTTAGTGCTGCGCTTCCTAAATACGGTCACGGATTTTGTCCCCTGCGATTGCTTCGTCGCTTCGCTCGCAATGACAACTTACGAGAGTGTCATTGCGAGGAGCGTAGCGACGAAGCAATCCCAGCGCGACGGAAATCCGCGACCGAACTTGCGAAATGGAGTACTATAGTGTCACGCGTTGAGAATTGCGGAAATGCTCAGCGACCGATGTCCCCCTGTTTGTGCGGCGCGGAGACGCAGGAACTG
>Ga0172371_10006807_pt1 | contig 16466 bp, 19 predicted proteins | sample Lak12m_FD_114543 | JGI IMG/M metagenome (GOLD analysis project Ga0172371, IMG submission 114543) | Freshwater microbial communities from Kabuno Bay, South-Kivu, Congo - kab_022012_12m | ecosystem: Environmental > Aquatic > Freshwater > Lake | place: Democratic Republic of the Congo: South-Kivu...
AATATGCCCCATCGTCCCGACATTCAGATGCGGTTTGTTTCGCTCAAATTTCTGCTTCGCCATTTCTCTTTCTCCTTTTCTGACAAGAGTACATTTTGCCAGCAATAGAGCCCTCAATGGGACTTGAACCCATGACCTCACCCTTACCAAGGGTGTGCTCTACCAGCTGAGCTATGAGGGCTTGACTTGCTGCCGGATAGTCCGGTAGTCCGGACGTTTTCCGGCGCAGTTGGGCGGTGGAGGATTCGAACCTTCGAAGTCTTCTGACAACTGATTTACAGTCAGTCCCCTTTGGCCACTTGGGTAACCGCCCGATATTAAATTGTTTAGCAGTCTGTTCGTCTGCTAGTCGCTTAGCCTTTTCCAGCGAAAAGACTAACCGACTAAAAGACCAATCACCTTACTGTGGAGCCGACGACGAGAATCGAACTCGTAACCTCCCGCTTACAAGGCGGGTGCTCTGCCGATTGAGCTACGTCGGCAATTAAGCAGGCAGATTATACCAAAGCATCTTTATGCCTACAAGACTCGCAATAAAATTGCTCCCGACGCATCAGGAGCATGGGGCGAAAGTTTAATCGAAATCAAAAGCGAAGTCAATGATAATGCGGATAATGAAACTCTTCGATGCGCCTCTTGACATCCTACTCAAGATGGTTATAATATAGAACATAGGTTCTAATTACAGGTAGGATGCCATGACTCAGACAAATCGCTTTGCAATGACACTTGAAACTCTCGCCGATCCTGGCCCGCAAATTCGCGCGGCTCACGCGGACCCTTCACCGGGTCTGCCATCTTTGAGCGAAGTGCTGGCTGAATACTCTCCCCTGCCTAAATCGGCCTTGTTCCTCGGCCTCGCAGAAGACGGGCTGCCGGTTTTGCTCAATTTGCGAGATCCGGTTCCGGGTCCATTATTGATCGCCGGTGATGTGAAGAGCGGCAAGACCGCGCTTTTGAAAAGCATCGCACACGCTGTGGATTATGCTCATCGTCCAAGCCGGGTTGAATATATTATCCTGACCGAGCATCTTGTCGAATGGAATGGATTCGAGCGATCGTCCAACTGCCAGGGAATTTTATCTTTTCAAGATCATGAAACAGCTAGTTACGTTTCTTCACTGATTGAGTGGGGGCATAAAAATAAGAACAATGAACAATCGCTTCTTCTTTTAATAGACGGCTTGGAATCTCTAATACAGACCGAGGAATTACATCAACAATTACGTTGGCTATTAATGCGCGGTCCGGCCCATAACATCTGGCCGATTGTCACTTTGAATGCTCAACCAGGTGACGATACAAAATTATGGCTGGAAGCTTTTCGCACCCGGCTTTTTGGATGCATCCAAAACGAACAGGACGCCGAGGTCCTTACCGGACTGCATAACTTTTCCTTCAAGGATTTATTGGCAGGTTCGCAATTTGCAATGCACGAAGGAAGTAACTGGTTGCCTTTTTGGGTTCCAAACCCGGATTAGGAGGTTGTCATGCATACTGGCATGTTATGGTTCGATAATAATTCAACGACCGCGCTGATTTTCAAAATCGAAAAAGCGCTTGACTACTTCCGCAAAAAATATGGTCGTGAACCAAACTTGATTTTGGTAAACCCTTCCATGCTAAAAGAGGAAAGGCCTAAAATCGGAAAGATCACCATCCGCCCCTACCAACCTGTGCTCCCCGATCATTTATGGATCGGCATCGAAGACAATTGATTTCTATTTACACAAAGCATCCCACGAAATTCGCGGGATGCTTTTCTTTTAACTGATTGCTACAACCACGGCAATCGCATGGCTCTGGCTATGACTTAAACTGACCGACCAATTTGCCAGACCGAGTTTCTTCGCGAGAATATCCGCCTGACCGTGCAAAATTAATTCCGGTTGACCCGCATCGCCGCGCAGAATTTCTATTTCTTTCCACGTTACGTCACCGATGCCGCTGCCGAGCGCCTTGGCCGCGGCTTCCTTCGCCGCAAAACGACCAGCAAGCGATTCAACATTTCCGCCCAATACTTCGAGTTCGCGCGCGGTAAATACACGATTAAGAAATCGTTCGCCGTGTGATTCAATCGCAGAACGGACGCGTTCGATCTCGATCAGATCAATGCCGGTGGAGAGTTTCATGAGGATGTCCGCGCCCTCAACTACGGTCCTGCCGTCGCAACGGCCAGCCGCTGCGGGTCAAGATATTTGCGAGCCGCTTCGAGCACATCCGCCGCAGTAACTTTGCGCACCAAATCAGGATAGCGGCGATAATAATCCAATCCGAGGTCGTAGCGTTCGATGTTCACCAACGATCCAGCCACACCGCCATTGGATTCAAAAGCCAGCGGCAGGCGTCCAATAAAGTTGGCCTGACTGTCTGCAAGCTCTTCTTCAATAACAGGTTCTTTAACGAATCGCTTCAACTCCTTGATGATCAAATCACTCGCCTTCTTGACGTTGGCCGGATTCACACCTGCGTTAACTGTCCACGCGCCAGGACCAACGCCCGCGCTCAGGCTCGAATAAACATAATATGCAAGGCCGGCTTTCTCGCGGACCGATTCGCCCACACGACCCATCATTCCAAATTGACCAAGAATGGAATTGCCCAACGAGGCCGCCATATATTCCGGATCTTTGCGGCGCGGACCGTTCGAGCCGATGATAATATCGGCCTGTGATTTTTCGACGATCTTAAAATGGCGTTTGACCGTCTCATCCAAAATTTTTAAATCAGGTAGAGGGGGCAATTCACGTTGATCCGGATTTTTCCAATTGCCGAGTGCGCGATGGACTAGATCAATAGCCTTCTTCGGTTCAACCGCGCCGACAACTGAAATCACCATGCCGTGTGGACCAAATCCAAAGCGATGGTAATCAACAAGGTCCTGGCGCGTAATGGCTTTGATCGTATCGGGGTTTCCGTCTTCTGAGCGCGAGTAAGGATGGCCTTCATAGAGAATTTCATCGAAGGTAATATCGGCCATGTCGGAGGTATCCTGCAAACGAATGGCGAGGCCGGTCAATAACTGGTTGCGAAGCTTCTCCACTTCGTCGGTAGGAAAAACTGGCTGGCACATGGCTTCGGATAACAATCCAAGTAAAAGCGAAAGATCTTCTGCAAGAGCGCGGCCATTAAAGCCAGTGGTATGCAGACCGGAATCAAATCCAAAACTGGCGCCGGCCGATTCAAGTTCATTGAAGAGCGCGTCGAAGGAATGTTTGGCGGTGCCACGCATCAGCGCGGAAGTGGCAAAATCAGCCAGACCCAGCTTTTCGTCCGGATCGAACAAGCTCCCTGCCTGAATGTATCCGCTAATTGAAACGGAGGGACTGTTGAAATTGGAACGGGTCAAGATTGTGATCCCGTTCGATAATACTTCGCGATGGATATCTTGCGGGCCGGGCAGAGAATTCGTTTTGGTTTTGCTCATGCGGATTTTCCGTTGCCTGTTGGCACATAGGTTCCAACCACGCGGGTTTGCGGACGCAAATATTCGCGCGCCACACGCTGCACATCCTTGGGCGTGACCTTCAACATTTTCTCCAAATATGTCTCGAACCATTTGTAGTCGGCGAACATTTCAGCATAGCCAAGCCAGAAGGCCTGGTTGGTAATATTCTCCGTGCCGTAAGCAAAATTGGCACGCGCTTGTTTGATGGCACGCGCGATCTCTTCTTTTGAAACGAGAGAATCCTGCACGAGCTTAATCTCTTCATCGAGCGCGGCCAATGCTTCCTCAGGTTTTCGATTCGGATGAATGATCAAAGTGATCTGATACAGGAAAGGATCAACGGTCACATTCGAGCCGCCCGAAAGTCCAACCGCAAATTCCTTATCCACAAGCGAACGATACAACCGCGACGTCTTGTTTGAGATGCCGCCACCGCCAAACATATTTAAGTTCGACGGTCCAGCCAGCAGACTGTCCAACACGGATAGCGCGAAGAAATCGGGATGCGAGGCGGACGGGAAGCGATACGCGGCCTGCACGTAAACGGTCTCACCCGGACCTTCAACGGACAGCCGCACCTCGCCGCGTTGTTCCGGCTCTGAGCGCATTAAACGCGGCGGCGTTGTGCCAGCGGGAATCGGCTCGAATAATTCTTTGATGCGCGCCAGTATTTCCTTCGTGTTGAAATCGCCCGCCACGCCCATGACTGCGTTGTTCGGGACATAATATGTGCGATAGTGTTTGTAAAGATCATCACGCGTCATGGTCTTGAGATCAGCCATATCGCCGATGACTTCATGATGATAGGAATGGATTCGAAAAGCCGCTTGCTGGATCGCTTCGCCGAGACGGAACATCGGCTCGTTCTCGTCTCCCTCCCGCTCGGAGATGACCACCGTGCGTTCGGACGAAAATCCTTTCTCGTCGAACTCGCTGTTGATCATGCGGTCAGCTTCGAGGCGCAACGCGATGTCAATTTTATCGGCTGGCATGGTCTCGAAATAAGTGGTCCAATCCAGAAATGTAAAAGCATTTCGCATCCCGCCATCGCGCGAGATAACCCGGTCAAGAACAGCGGCGGGGAATTGCTGCGTACCTTTAAATTGCATATGTTCGACCAGGTGTGAAATGCCGGTCAGCGGAGGCGCTTCATCGCGCGAGCCGACGCGATACCACACCCACGATGAGATCAACGGCGCGGTGTGGATTTCCTTCAACAAAATGGTCAAACTATTGGGAAGCGTGGTTTTTGTAAATATATTCGGCATGACGGGGATTATAAGCGAGAATAGTCGGACAAAATGCTATTTTGTCCGACTATTAAATTTCCACAAAGTGGCTGTCACTTTATTTGATATAAATATTTACGGGCAAATCATTGACCCATTGAGTGATAGAGCAAAAGGATTGATCAGGCAATAAAGCGGTTTGATCGTACTCTGCAGTCCGGCGATGATGGGATGCAATTCTGTATCTTGCAAGGGAATATCCACCGGCACATTGAGCGTGACCGGCACTTCTGTCTGAACCGGGACAGTGAAATTCAAAACAACGTTGAGCGACGTCCCTGCCGGGAGTGTCACCTCTGCGGGTGCATCAATATTAAACAACGGCGTGTTGATCTTCACATGTGCGCCCGTAATGGCGACATCCTGCGCCAGCGTAATGCCTGTTGTTGTTTGGACCGGAATAGAAAGATTTAAAGGAATACTTGTTTGGACTGGAATATTGGCCTTGATATGCGCCTGATCCATGCGCTCAAAGTTGGAGTAGAGTCCTCCGAGCAAACCGTTGCCAACCCCAAGAGCATTTCCTTTTAAAAGTACGACAGCAAGCACAATAAGCAAAAGGAGATTAACGGTTAGCGAAATGACACTGGCAATCGTCCAAAAGGTTGGGAGCAGACGATCCTTCGTTAAACGGGAGCCGCTTTGGGAGTCCAAGGAAGGAGGCGCAGAATGATTAGTGGAAACATCTGCAGGTTTGGTTCTCTTCGGCAAATGGTCAACGACTTCGGGCTTGGGATGTTGATCCGGTTCTTTATCCACCGGCACACTCAAAAGAATGTTGTGGAACCGATCTACCGGACTCTTTTTATGTTTATCATCTGGCATCGTCATACGGCCTCCTCTTGAACTGCTTAATCTTAGCATAGATAGCATAAAGTTCGGACTTTCAATTCGCTTAGTTCTCAGGTAACTCTCACGCAGATACAGTAACCTTATTTGTGGGTCAACGACTAATGATTTAAAGTTATTAAGCCTCCAGCTTGTCCGAAGAAAAATTCTCTACTATAATCAATCTGTTATTATCTGAATTCAAGGAGGAAGTTGTGTCTGAACAGAATACATATTTTGTGGCAGTGATCGGAGCCGGGCCATCCGGACTTTTCGGCGCGCGTGAACTTGCCGCGCAGGGAGTGCGCGTGGCGCTCTTCAATCGCGATATCAAACCCGGTGGTCTGGCCGAATACGGTATCTACCCCAATAAGCATACGATGAAGGAAGGTCTGCGCAAGCAGTTCCGCCAGGCGCTGGATAATCCGAACATTGATTATTACGGCAACGTTGTGATTGGTGAGCACGGTGATTTGAGTCTCAGCGATTTGCGCGCACTTGGTTTTCAAGCCATTTTAGTCACGGCTGGTGCGCAGGGAACCAAATGGCTTGGCCTGCCCGGAGAAAATCTCGAGGGCGTGTATCACGCCAAGGAAGTTGTGTATGGTTATAACAAACTGCCGCCATACAGCCAGAAAAAATTCCGCATTGGGAAACGCTGTGCAGTGGTCGGCGCGGGCAACGTGATGGTGGACATTGTACGGGATATGCTCCAGAACGAAAAAGCGGATGAAGTCATTGCCATCGTGCGGCGCGGTCCGGGCGAGATCAACTTCACCAAAGACGAGATGAAACACATCATCGCCAATCTGGACATTCCTGCTTTTGACGCTGAAATGGCGCGCGTCCTGCCGGCCTTGCAGGCGATCAATCAGGACCCTGAACTGGGCCGCTCAAAAGTGATGGATGCCCTGCCGAAAGCGGATCCCAAAACTGCTGATGGCCACTTCCGTTTTGAATTCCTGGCCTCGCCCGTTCAAATGCTCGGCGAGAATGGCCTGCTGACCAAACTCGAAATTGAAGACAATACTTTGTCCCTGAAAGATGGCGAAGTCAAAGCGCGCGGTACGGGCAACAGACGCACGCTGGATGTTGACACAGTCATCTTTGCCATCGGTGATAAAGTGGATGACGCTTTTGGTTTGCCTGTGGCTTCGAATGAATTCATCAAGTCTGATACGCCGCGCTTCCCAGTGGAAGGCATTTCTTATGAAACTTCCATAGATTGGGTTTTTATCGGCGGCTGGTCGCGCAAGGCCAGCACCGGTCTGGTTGGCTACGCCCGCCGCGACGGCACGAACGCGTCCAAGGCAGTGTGGCAATATTTGCAGACCCTGCAACCCTCTTATGCAAACATAGACGAACTTGCCGCAAAGGTCAGGAGTCTCGCCAAGCCAATCGTGACAAAAGACGACATCAAGAAACTGGAGGTGGTGGAAGCCGCTGAAGCCCAGAAGCGCGGACTGGAAGAATTCAAGTTCGCCAGCAACGAAGAAATGTTGCAGGCCATGGGAATGACGGTCACCGCATAAACGTAAAACATAAGAATCAAAAAGCCGCGAACATCTCGCGGCATTTTGTTGATTAACCAAATCAATTACTGACAAGCCGACAGCTCAGCGACTTCGATGCGCGTGACCGAGTCCACTTGCTGATAAGAACCATTGCCCGTCGGTGGGTCACTAAAGAGAACGGTTTTTGGGAAATAGGTTATCCGATAACAAGTATTGACATCTACTTTTTCGTATGCGTTCTGCGGGACGTTGCAATCATATGCGTTGGGTCTTGCGAATGTCTCCAACACAAAGCGAGTACCGGACCCGCCGTTGCTCCGATTGCCTTGCACAGGTTTTCAAATTGTTTATTGTTCCCCACCGCGATGACAAATCAGCCATCCGGCGCAGCAAAACTTTGATAAGGCACGATGTTGGCATGCGCGTTGCCATATCGTTTTGGCAAATTGCCTGAGATCAAAAAATTGCTGGCCACGTTTGCCAGCCAGCCTAATTGTGAATCAAAGAAAGAAATATCCAGATGCTGACCTTTGCCCGTCATGGTTCGCGCTTGGAGCGCCGCCAAAATCGCGATGACCGCCTTCTGGCCCGCGAACAAATCCGCCACTGCCACACCGACCTTCATCGGCTCGCCATCCGGTTCGCTGGTGACGCTCATGATTCCGCCCATAGCCTGGATCATAAAATCATAGCCAGGTTGGTCGCGCATCGGCCCGGTCTGGCCGAAGCCGATGATCGAGCAATAGATGAGATTCGGGTTGAAAGCGGAAACAGACTCAAAGTCCAGAGAGAAGCGGGCGAGCGTACCAGGTCGAAAATTTTCCATGAGCACACCGCTTTGTCGCGCAAGATCGCAAATGATCTCGCGGCCCTCATCTGTTTTTAAATTAACCGTCATGCCACGCTTGTTGCGATTGACGCACAAATAATAGGCGCTCTCCCCAGCCACGCGTCTCGTCGCCTTCAAGCAGCTCAACCTTGATCACATCCGCGCCCAGATCGCCAAGAACCATCGTACAATAAGGGCCGGCCAGCACACGGTTTAAATCCAACACACGAATGCCTTGAAGTGGTTGCATAATTCTCCTCATGAAACGCGACTTATATTTTAGCAAACCTATCATGAATGCAGCGGGGACTTTGGGATTCGCGCCGGACTTGCGCGCGCTCGTGCCATGGGATGACTTCGGAGCATTCGTTACCAACCCGCTCTCACTTCGACCTCGGGCAGGCGCGGCCCAACCAGCCTTGATCGAATACCCGGGCGGATTCCTGCTTCACACTGGCTTGCCGAATCCCGGACTGAGTTCAGTTCTAAAAAAGAATACGCGGCGCTGGTCGGACTCACCGTTACCAATCATCGTCAACTTGATGGCGGATCGCGCCGAGGAAACAAAACAGATGATCGAGATGCTGGAAGAAGTCGACAACGTCGCGGCAGTCGAGCTTGGCTTTGCTCCGCTTCTGGCAGATGACATTATTGTGGTGGTCGTTGAAATGTGTCTCGGTGAACTGCCGCTGGTCGTTTCGTTGCCGTCTGAACAAATATTGAAAGTGGGGCCGCGCGTGATCGAAGAAGGAGCGCAAGCCATCAGCCTGTCTGCACCGCGCGGCGCGCTGATGAAAGATTCATCACTAGTCGCTGGTCGACTTTATGGGCCATCACTTTTTCCGCAAACGCTTGAAGTCGTCCACTCCGCCGTGAAGCTTGGACTCCCCATCATCGGCGCGGGAGGTGTGTATACTCAAGACGCCGCGCAAGATTTATTAACCGCCGGCGCACTTGCAGTCCAGATAGACGCGGGGTTGTGGCTTCCGAAAGAATAATCCACAAATTACTCAAATAAAAAAAGTCCCTCGTCATTTGACGAGGGACTTTTCAGTGTCAAAGATCAATTACACAATCTTGACGTTGGCAGCCTGCAAACCCTTGGGGCCTTTTTCGATGGCAAATTCCACCTTCTGGCCTTCCTGGAGATTGCGATAGCCTTCGCTGTCGATTGCAGAGTAGTGGACGAAAACGTCCGGGCCGCCCTCGCGTGCGAGGAAACCATAGCCTTTTTCTCCGTTGAACCACTTGACCGTACCGATTACACGTTCTGACATTTTTTGCCTCCTAAGACAAAAAGAAAAATTGGATTGACGCACAGTATGTCATTCATCGGTGGTCAAAAAAACGGCTCAAAGCAGTTTTGCTTTGAGCCGTCGCCTTCAGTTCCAACGAAAACCTACTTGCATCCTACGCGCACAACTTTATCAGCGAAGCCGAATAAAGTCAAGAACGAGTTTTAGCGTTCCAGCCAGATCGCGGCCAGCCCATTTGGAAAATAGCCAACTAGAGTAACGATTATTTATCAGTGAACAAACCTAAGTGCAAACCAATTCGATGGTAAAACGCGGCAAAAGGTGATGGATCAACGTTTCCTGCCCAAATATAAAATCGAGGCGCACCAAACGATATTATTGCAATCACCATTAATGCCTTCATGTATTCGCTTACTTCAAATAACTGACCATGTTTCTGAACTAACCGATAACAATAAAAGAGGCAATGGAATGTTAATCCCCAAGACATCAGAGTGAACACTCGGGTAACATCATAGACAACTAATGTGACAGCATAATTGAGCGAAAACAAGGCAAAAAGGAAAATGAAGTAGCGCCGGTCATGTTTGAAAAATACCAGAACACAAAAGAGCAATGCCAGCCAGTGAATATTTTGCAGTGAGAACCAAGTCAAAGGAAGGTTGAAGGTGTCGATACTTATCCAGGTGGACAACCTTGTCTCTCCAATAAACCCAAATCTTGAAGGAAAAAATTGGATGTTATTAATCAGCAGGAAGGCTCTGACAGCCAGATAACCCAACACTGCCCCGGCGATGCTCACGAATACATGAAGGAGCTTGATTTTTTCGTCCCTGGCGATAAAACGCATCAAAATCAACTCCGGCATTGCCGCCAGCATCATCGAATGATTGGAAACACCCAAAACACTTAAAACGCCAATCAGGATAGGGTTGGCGACAAATAACAATGGAACGGTCAGCAGAAAACTTAAGGGATCCGCCATTCCAATATTTGAAAATAAGACCGTAGTTAATGGATAAGTGATTAATAGAATTGAAAAAAGCAGACCGGGCAAATTGCCAAAAGCTCTACGAGCCAGGAAAGCAAACAACACATAACTGCCAAAGATGATTGCAAAGCATAGGATTAAAAACGATGTTCGAGAGGTCATTCTCGTGAAGTACGCCAGGAGGGGAAGAAGAATATCCTCCTGATAATAATTTGTGTCACCAAGATCATAACGAGTCACAAATGGATTTTGGGACAATAGCTGATACCCACCCGAACCATTTGGAATATTAACTCCGATAATTAGTGCAATGAGTATCAAGCCACCCAACAACGTTATCCAATACCAGCGTGAAGCCAGTTCCATCGTACGAGTATAAAGCTTTTCAACAAGTATGGAAAATGCCATACAATAATCCTCTGGAATACTTGAACAATTACAGTATATGTAATAACCGGCCAATCACAAAATGAACAATTTATTTTTCAAGCCAGATCGTGACCGGTCCATCGTTGTGAATTTCGACTTCCATGTGCTCGCCAAATTTTCCGGTTTGGGTCGGGACGCCATGACTTTTCAGCAATTCGACGAAGTGTTCCACAAGTGGTGCGGCGACTTCGGGCAGAGCCGCGTTGATGAACGAGGGACGGCGGCCTTTGCGCGCGTCGGCGTAAAGAGTGAATTGCGAAACAACGATGGCTTCGCCCTTCACATCCAGCACTGATAAATTTGTTTTGCCCTGCTCATCTTCAAAGATGCGCAAGTTGGCAACTTTCTCAGCCAGGAAGGTCGCCTGCTCCTCCCCATCGCCGTGACCGATGCCCAATAAAATCAACAGGCCTTTTCCAATTTTGGAAATGACCTGTCCATTGACCGTGACACTGGCATTGCTGACTCGTTGCAATAAGATTCGCATTTTTAACACAAAGGGCACGAAGGACACGAAGTAAAATCTTTGTGTCCTTCGTGTTTAAATTCCTAAGGAAGCTGAATAGCCTCGCGTACTTCAATCATCGTCTGCTGGGCAATAGTGCGGGCACGCTTGGCGCCATCGTTCAAAATATCCTGAACAACGTCCGGCTTGGAGGCGAGTTTGGCGCGTTTGGCGCGGAACGGCTCAAGGCTTTTGTTCAAGTTGGCGGCATAGCGCATTTTGCAATCCACACAACCGATACCGGCACGGCGGCATTCAACATTGATCATGTCAACTTCGTCTTGCGGCGAAAAAATCTTGTGCATGGTGAAGACATTGCAAATGTCGGGGTTGCCTGGGTCCGTGCGTTTGATGCGCGCCGGGTCCGTGACCATTTCGCGTACACGCTTGGTGGTCTCTTCGGGTGTGGCCGCCAACTCGATATGATTGTTCAGACTCTTACTCATCTTCTCTTTGCCATCAATGCCGAGCACCTTGAGGATCTTGGTGTTCTTCATCTGTGGCTCGACTAGTGCGTTGGTATGATAACGATAATTGAACGAGCGCACGATCTCGCGCGCAAACTCAATGTGCGGAGCCTGATCAATGCCGACCGGCACGACGTCCGTTTTGTAAAGAACGATATCCGCCGTCATCAGCACAGGATAGCCGACCAAGCCATAGTTTATGTTTTCAGGCTGTTGGCGGATCTTCTCTTTGAAGGTCGGCAGGTCGGTCAGTTTGCCGAGTGGCGTGACCATGGATAGAATCGTGTGCAGTTCCATCACTTCAGGCACATGTGACTGGATGAACATGATCGTCTCTTGCGGGCGGATGCCTGCGGCCAGCCAGTCGAGCGCCATCTCATAAGTATTCTGCTTTAGATTAAGCGTATCTTCCACTGTGGTCAGCGCATGAATATCAACGATGCAGTAGACACACTCGTAATCCTCTTGCAACGCGACATAATTCTGGATCGCTCCCAAATAATTGCCGAGATGCTGGCGTCCTGTAGGGCGGGCGCCGGAAAATACACGTCCCTTTTTTGCCATGCTTTATCCTTCTACCATTTTATGGATAAGACCCAACACCTCACCTGCTTCGGCGTGGCGTTTGGTCTCGAGTTTGGAATAGATCAACTTTCCGTTCACGCTGACCTCAAAGCGCCCTCCGTCCGAGGGAACAAGTGCCACGTTTTCGATCACGTGCTCATAATTCTTGAGCAATTCGCTTGCCAAGCCAACGGCCCGGTCGGTATAGTGTCAAACCGCGCAATAAACGATCTCGATTTTGAGCATAAATGCCTTCCAGTTTGAAAATCAAAATGTTGGAAAATTATAACATGCCGCATCCAAGGCTATACATACAATGACAGCCGCGCTATAATTCGTTATGCTATTCAGGAAGAAGGAAAAAGTTCATGCCAATCTATACTTACCGTTGCGAATCATGTGGAGTGCAGTTCGAACGCCATCAAGGTTTCAACGATGCACCCTTGAAGACCTGCCCGGAATGTCGCAAGAAGGCGCTTAAGAAAGTTATCACCCCAACCAAAATCATCTTCAAAGGTTCTGGCTTCTATGCCACTGACCACAAGTCACCGTCTGGCAGCGGCCCAACAAAATCTGCGAAGAAACAAGATAAAGAAGAAAGCAAACCAGCCGAAAAGAGTGAAAAAAACGAGAAGAGTGAGAAAGCCGTCAAAAGCGAAAAGAGCGAATAGCTTCTAAAAGGCGACGCTACATGTGTCGCTTTTTATTATGAAAACAAAAATCGCCGATCAGACAGTCGGCGATTTTGATTCATCAAACTAGGATGCAGCCATCGAAACGCGTCCCCGGCCCCAGGTCCAGAAAGAGGCGGCCAGGAATGGCAAAACCGCGATGCCCGCGCTGACGAGAGCCATCACGTTGTATCCGAGCGCCGCAAAAATAAATCCACTCGATAAACTTCCGGCGGCAGAAGCCAATCCGACCAGCAGATCATTGAAGCCTTGCGTGCGCGCGCGTTCAGCGGGCGAGAGTTGGTCGGCCAATAAAGTCGAACCGCCCACGTAACAAAAGTTCCAGCCCAGGCCGAGCAAAAATAAAGCCACGCCCAGAGGCAAAACGTCCGGCGAGATCGTCGCGGCCAGACACGCCAGAATCAAAGTGGCCGAGCCGGTGATGATGACCGGCCCACGCCCCCACCGATCGGCCAGACGTCCCGAAAGAATCGAGAAAGCATACATGCCAAACGTGTGCGCTGAGATGACCATCGAAATATCGCCGAGCATGTGGTTGTGATCTTTCATATGCAGAGACGTGATGACCATCACCAGCACCATGACCATTTGACCGAGCAACATGGATAGCAATGCGACAGCCGCGGCAGGCTGGCGCAGGATTTCGAGCACGCCTCGCGCGGGACCGGAAGCGGACGCTGTTTCAGGAAATTGTTCCGCCACCTGACGTCCCACGTCGCGCGGATCGGGACGCAGACCAAAATAGACGATGATCGCACCGATCAAAAATAAAACCAGGCTGACGGCGTATGCGCCTGCCAGTTCATCGCCCGCAATGGGCTTGAAAAAAGCTCCGGCCGGCCCGGCTACGAATGGTCCGACGACCGAGCCAACCGTCCCGCCGATGACAACGTTCGAGATGGCGCGTCCGCGCTCAGACGGCGGATGAACTTCCGCGGCGGCATAGCGCCCCAATGCAACCGCTGCGTTGGCAATCCCCATCAAAAGCATCCCGCCCAGAAAGATGATGAATGATTCTTTTGCAATCGCAAAAAATGCCACACCGGAACCAACCGCACCGATCAGCAGTCCCGCCACCAGTCCGCCGCGCCGACCAATGGCATCGAAAACATAGCCCCAACCAAAAGCCGCCAGAGCACCTGCCAGCAAATAGGTCGCGGATGGAACACCCGCCCAACCCGCGTGGTTCGCCAGCTTCGCACCGACGATGGAATTAAGCGTGGATGCTGCTATAAATCCTGCAGAGGCGAGTGATTGCTGGGCAAATAAAATAGCCGTGATCTTACGAGCAACTGAATGGATATTATTCATATGAGTCCTTCGGAGAGAATACCGAGATTATACCTGTGAACAAAAAAGCTCCACTGAGGGAGCTAAGAGAAAGATGATGTGGAAAGCAAAAGCGAGATAGTCCGTTCCTATTGCGCGGTGGATAGAAAACCCAGATTCCCTTCAGTGGTGAACTGAAGGGAATCCTTTTCGCATTAAAATGACTTTGGTTATTTTCTGTTCATCACCACATATCCGGCGATAGCAAAAACAACACCTACAACCAGGGCTATTATCTGTTTATAGCCAAAACCAGAAACAGCCCCAAGTCCCAGCGAGTCAGCAAAAAGCCCTACGATTAACGCAACAATGCCGACTACCAGCAACGTGATACCGATCGTCTTATTATTCATAATACTTTCTCCTTTTATTCAAGAATTTCATATATTATATACGACAAGTCAATTATTCAAATGCCTAAAGTAGCGCGGCAGATTACCAGTATCGATAATCACTAAACTTTTTCATAGCGAATATTGACATTGGTTTTGCCGTTGCCAAGGTCAACGCCTTGCACAACGATGGCCTGCCCGCTTGGATCGCCATCGAATACTAAACTAAAGGTAGTATCAGTGATAGCCGTGTTGGCGGTCCGCTCCGTGAGACCTTCCTTTGCGAACGCGTCCCGATAAAACCGAATGGTGTCTTTGAGACTCATGTTGGCCTGAAAGTTGATCGAGCCGTTGCCCGTGTCGGTAAAGTTGCTGACATTATCCGGCATGGGGAATTTGGTGTTTTGCCCACTACCACTTCCGCTGCTGGAACTGGCTGTCGGACTTTCATTTGAGCCACTCCCAGTCCCTCCGCTCCCACCCGTGCCCACAGACTTGTTAAACAGAGAACAAGCGAACGAGATCATTACCAATACAGTCAAACCAAGGAACCAGCGATATTTGTTCATGGATTATCTCCTTTTTCCAATATGAGATGCAACAGTTTGAAAACATGTTTCTAGGATACACCAAAGACGTTATCTCCAAAATGCCACCTTTGGGGGACTGAAGTCAAAAAACAACTGTTCAACACGACTTAGAATATGATTAGAACACAGGTCAAAAGATAACCCATTTCATATGGATTGTGATAGATTAAACGAGAAGGAGATCCTATGGATATTGGCGCACCCGAACTGATCATTGTGTTGGTAATTGTTGTCCTGTTATTTGGGCCTGGACGTATCGGCCAGGTTGCCGGGGAAATTGGCAAAGGCATTCGCAATTTCCGCGAAGGCATGTCTGGGAAAGATGATGGCAAACAAGAACCACCCAGCCAGGAACCCCCCAAGGTACCATAAGAGCGGAAAATAATCCACAGGGACTCTCTTTTCTCAGAGAGTCTCTGATATTTAAAGCTCGTTCATTGCCTCATCACCGAAGATTTGAATATCATCTCCAATGGACGCTTCGAACTTAAAACAAAGAGACCTTTTCAGGGTCTTTAGCTCCTCGACCTGGACTCGAACCGGGAACCTAGCGGTTAACAGCCGCTCGCTCTGCCAATTGAGCTATCGAGGAAGGCGGTGGGGATTATACGTATAAGGTAGGGATGTGTCAAGCGTGAAATGGGGAGAGGCTACAACTGCCCGCCGAATGTGCATATCGTGTCCCACCTGCTTTCGGAATATTTCTCACTAAACTTTTGATTTGGGCCTGATGTCGCTTGTGTCTTTCGAGTGCATCAGGAAAATGAATTACTATATCCGGTCATTGGATTGACCCAACAGAATTCTTGCATGTGTTGCCTTGTGTCCCTCTGTCACTTCTTGGCCCGTCCCTTTCCTGATTTTTTTGTGGGTTTATCGAGCATAATACGCTCCAGATCAATCGTCCGAAATTTCTTTCCTCTTCCTCTACCGACAAATGGATACTTGGATATTTCTACTTTGTATAAACCCTGTCTTATTAACCTGCGTATTACCGTTTCTCTATCCAGCGAAGTTCTGGCCCGCATAAATTCTTCGACATCTATATTTGTAGCCCGTGGGAAATGTCGGCTAAGCAAAGACAGCTTCTTGTCAGTTATTTCCAAATCCTTTTCCTCGATTTCCAAGTCTTCCTTAATGATCGCCTGAGGACTTCGAATGAGGCGTATCAGCGCCGAGCCGTATAGCAACAGTGGTTTAAGTTCTCCTATAAATGACCAAACTTCAGAACCGCGGTCTATTTCATATAAATAGATAGGGCCATAGTTTTCATATTCGTGGTCGGAGAAAATTTCTTTTTTTAGGTTGTGGATTCAACTAGTAAGTGCAACAGATGAATGATAGAACACCTCGAAGGGTGTTTTGAAACGGAGAGTTTTTCTGGGTCTGAGATTTAGTCTATG
>Ga0172371_10006809_pt1 | contig 16465 bp, 16 predicted proteins | sample Lak12m_FD_114543 | JGI IMG/M metagenome (GOLD analysis project Ga0172371, IMG submission 114543) | Freshwater microbial communities from Kabuno Bay, South-Kivu, Congo - kab_022012_12m | ecosystem: Environmental > Aquatic > Freshwater > Lake | place: Democratic Republic of the Congo: South-Kivu...
TACTCTGAAAATGTTTCAACTAAAAAATCAGGGGAATATTTTGCTTTTTCTTTTTTTAATTCAAAAATATCTCTCCAAAGTGGATTAAATCAAGCTATTAATGATCAGAATTATTTTGCTCAAATGTTTTTTTCTTCTGCTCTTAGACGTAGAGAAAGCAGGGGTTGTTTTTGTCGGAGAGATTTTCAAAAAAAGAGGGTTATTTGTAAAAACAACTATGCTGTTCTTAGGGGTAAAAAGGTTATTTTCCTCAAAAAACCTCCTTTTGACTAAATTAAAGCATTTTTTCCTTTTTTTTGATGGATGGTAGCTACGTTTTTAAAGGTTGCTTTAGAGAAGTATTGTATTGAGTTGGTGAGTAATTTGACTAGATTGACCAGATTTGAAATGACTCGTGTTTTAAGTGCAAGATCTTTGCAATTGTCTTTGGGCGCTCCTCCTTTAGTTAAAAGGATTAAAGAGTATTCAATGCTTGAAGTTGCTGAGAAAGAATTTGACGCCAAGGTTTTACCTTTAAGTGTTTTAAGAAAATACCCTAATGGGAAGTTAAAAAGAGTTGAATTATTTAATTAATTTGGTGATACAAAATGGGTAAGTCAGTTTCTAAAGTTCTAAAATACAAAGCTGAAGTTCTTTTAAGAGAATTTCCTGATAAATTTGGGAAAAATTTTGAACAAAACAAAAAAGAACTTTCTACAATGGAATTAGGGTTATCAAAAACTACAAGAAATATTGTGGCTGGTTTTATTGTAAGAGTTGCTAAGCGAAAAGAAAAAGAAATGATTGCATAATTGCAATTTTTTCTTATCTATTTGTTTATATTTTCTTCTTTTTTCTTTTTACTATGGAAAAAATATGTTTTGCTACCGGAAACCTTTATCGTTTTATTGGTAAGAAAGATATTTTAGAAATAATATCTAAGCTTGATATTTATGGGGTAGAGTATACTTTCGGTAAAGATATTTATGAAAGACCAATTACAGCAAAAGATTCTAAAATTCTAGAGTATTACTCTTTTCTTTCTTTTCATTGGCCCTTTAAACTTTCCTTAAAATATTTTCAAGAAAATGAAATTTTTTGTCAAAAAGAAATAATAGAATCTTATTATTTAAATTTAGGTGCACAACAAATTGTAATTCATCCCGGGCTTTTGTTTCCAAAAAGTCTTTTTGATAAAACAAAAATGTCTATTATTTCTGAAAATCTAAATGCAACAAAATATAATCCAAATAGGGGTCAATTTGAGTTTGAAGAGGTTTTAAGAAAAAATCCCGATTATGGGTTATGTATGAATGTTTCTCATTGTTATTCGTAGGGTGTTGATGAAACAGCTAGAATTGTTTCTAAGTGGAAAAAGAGAATTAAAGAAGTTCATCTTAGTAATAATCGTTATGGGCGAGATCATCGTTCTTTTGAAAAAGTTTCAAGAGACTTCTTAAAATCCATAGAACCTTTAAGAGAACTTGATGTTCCTATTGTGATTGAAGAGGATATGCGAAGTTGTTCTGTTAAATATGTTAAAGATGAAATTAAGCGAATAAAGGCTTTTTTGGGTTAATTGTTTTATTTTAATATTTCTCAATTTGTATTGTTTCAACTCTTGTTGCTTCATCGTTTCCTTTATCTCTTTGTAGGATGTAAAGGCTACTGCTTGCTGCCGCCTCAAGTTGTTTGTCGTGAGTTATTACAAATATCTGATCTACTAAGGCGGGCATTTTTTCGCGTAACATTTCACTTAGTTTTGTTACAGTGTTTGTGTCAAGATTGTGTGTTGGTTCGTCAAGTATTAACATTGAGAGGTTTTTTGTTAGTACTAGTGCGAAAGCCATTCTTATGCATAAAGCGGCTGCACTTCTTTCTCCTCCTGAAAGTATCCCTTCCACACGTGTCCAATTCCCATTTCGTGTGAGTACTTCCAAATCATATCCGTCTTCTACTACACTTAATCTTGCATTGATAAAATCTCCATAAGGGTAGATTTCTTTCCAAATATCACTCATCGCTTCATTTATTGTTTGGAGCATTTCTTGCCTTAGTTCTGTTTGGGTTGCGACTAGACAATTTGAAAATAAACCCGCTTTTTTGGATGCACTTTCCATTTTACTAATTTCTATCTCGGTTTGTTTCATGCTTTCTTTTATTTGATTAATTTTAGAAAGGGTTTCTTGATAACTTCTAACTAGTTCTTCTTTTGATTTTGCTTTTGAAATAAAAAGTTCGCTTTCATTTTTCTTTTCAAAGTATCTTTCCCTTAATTTATCCATTATTTCTTTATCAAATCCGATTTCTTCCTTTTCTCTCTCTAAATTAGGTGCTTGTGATAAGAGATTACTTAAAATAGTTTTTTTCTCTTGGAGTTCTTTTAGTTCTTTTTCTTTATTTTGTAAAATAATTATTTCTTTTTCTTCGTTTTCATATTTTTTTCTATTTTCATTTAATTCTCTTTCAAAAGATTTAAAGTTGTCCAACAATTTGAATCTTTCTTCTTCGTGTTTTTTCTTTTCTTGTAATATTTTTTGCATTTCATTATGCATATTGTCTATTATTTCTGCTTTGTGTCTTTCATCTAGTAATTGTTTACAAGTGGGGCAGTTTCCTTTTAACCCTGATATCGCTTTCATTTCTTCTTCTATCTTTTTTGCTCGGTATTCAAGCACTCTTATTTCTTCGCTTTCTTTTTTTTGTTTCTCATCTTCTTCTTTGGCTTTTTTTTCAAGAATACTAACTTCATTTTTTATTGTATCTTTTCCTTTTTGTTTTTCTTCAACATTTTTGGATATTTCTTCAAGTGTTTCTTTAAGTTGAGATTTTTTATTTATATCTTCAGTTAGTGTTTCAATTCTTGCTTTATTTTTTATTATTTTTTCATTAATTTCTTTGAATTTTTTCTCTTTTTCACAAATTATTTTATATTCATTTTCTATTTTACTTAATTCTTCTTTAGAAAGTTGTGCTTTTTTGGATAATTCTTCTATTTCTTTTTTTGCATCATTTATTTGGTTTACTAGTTTTTCTTCTTCGTGCCCTTTTAACATTTCTTGTTGTCTTTGTAAGAGTTCTTTTTGTTGTTTAGTTTCTTTTATTAGATCATTTTGGAGTGTTGTTGAGTTTTTTCTTGCAATTTCATATTTTTCTAGTTGTAATAATTCATCAAATTTTTTCTTTCTTTCTGAAGGAGAGAGTTTTAAAAAAAAGTCTAATTCATTTTGTTCAGCATATACTGCTCTGCTGAATAGTTCATAATCCATTCCTAAGATTTTTTCTATTTTTTCATTTACATCTTTTTGTTTTGGTCCACAAATAAATTTTTCATTTTCATATAACTTTGCTTCATTTGTTCCATCTAGCTTGATTATTCTTTCTGCTCTGTATTTGTTTTCTCCGTGATTAAATTCTACAATAACTTCAGATTTATCTGTTTGGTTAGGTCTGTTCATTATTATTTCTTTTAATGATACTTGTTTGCTTTTTAGTTGTGGAAATGTTCCAAATAGTGAATATGATATTGCATTAACTATCGAGCTTTTTCCTGAACCCATTACTCCTATGATTACGTTGGTCCCTTTCCCATATTCAAGTGTTGTGTCAGCGTGGGTTCGCCAATTTTTAATTTTTAAGGAGTTTATCATAGATATGTTTTGTTGGATTAGTAATAAAAAATAGTCTAATGCTTTATGAATTTAAATTTTTGACTTTAAAGCATTTTGTCAATAAGGGTCATTGCTTCTACTTCTACTTCGTTAACGCCTTCAACTCTTCTTACAACTTCTTCAAGTTTATCCATTGCCCCATCAACCTTATCAGGGATAACATATCCTGCTCTAATAACTTCAATTCCAAAACCGATTGGTTCTCTTCTAACTTCTTTACATTCTCCTTCAGAAAGCACTTTTAATCCTGCAGCAACTTTTTCTACATTTTCGGGGTTTGAATAAACCTTAAACACGATTAGTACTTTTCCCATTATTTCACCAGTATAATTTCAAAGAAATAAGATTTATGGTCCTACAAATCCACATTCTTTACAAGTATATGTTCTTGCTGTTTGTTTGCAGTGATTACATCTTATTATTGATGTTTTTCCGCATTCTGGACATTTAAATTCTGTCTTTTCGCCAGCAACTATTGTATTGCATGTTGTGCATGTTTTCATTTTTCTCACCAAGTTAATAACAAAATCTTCTTCTAAAACCTTTTTAAACGTTCTCCCAAAGCCAAAATTTCTTCTTTCCTTAAGCTTTTATTCTTTGGTCTTAATTTAATCCTCGCCACCTCCGCTTGTTCTTGAATTTTTCTTGTTGACTCTGCTTTTCTCGGCTTAACCTTTACCCTGTTTTGAGCAGGGTCGCGCATTGGCTAAAGGGTTTAATGCCTCCAGAGCAGCAGAGCCTCTCCAGAGAAAAACTCGTTTTTTGCGGATGTGGCTTAAATGGTTTTTTCAGATTTTGAATTTCCTGAAGTGACTCGGGAATAAATAGAATCAATTAAATGGATTGCTAAGAACAATCCTGATGATTTGGATTCGAGGGAAATTTGGATTCTTGAGAACCTAGAAGAAGGTGAGGAATATGCCTAGTTCACCACCGGCAGACAACTTTCAAAGAGATTATAAAGATTCAAAAGAACGTTCATTTATGAATGTTGAAATGACTTTTGATTTGGCTGAAATCTGCGGAATTCATGCAGGTGACGGTTATATGCGAAAGCGTGGCAATAGTTATGAGTTAGAAATTAGTGGTGGTTTTGATGAAAAGGAGTATTATGATTTGCATGTTGTTCCTTTGTTTGAAAAGACTTTCAATATTAAGGTAGTCCCTCAGTATTTTCTGACCAAGAAAACATATGGATTTCGTGTTTGCAAAAAAGAGGTTTGTGAAACTTTACATTCGTTTGGATTTCCTTATGGAAAGAAGACATTTATTGTTAGTGTTCCCGAACCGATTTTGAACTCAAAAAATTTGGATGTAATCTATTGTTTCCTAAGGGGTATATTTGATACTGATGGGACTTTGTCTTTTAAAAGAAGAAAAGGGTCGGGTTATCGTCAAATACATACTAAACGTCACACGTTGCCCGAAATTAAATTTGCAAGCCGTTCAAAAAATTTAAGGGACGGAATGTGTAAATTGTTGATAAGAACTGGATTTCATTTCTCCTTTGGGGTATGTAAAGAAAATGGACAAGATAAGGAAGCTTATACAATTTATCTAAAAAGTGATTATGATACTTTACTTTGGATGGGAAACATTGGTTTTAAAAATAATCTAAAACTTAACAGGTTTTTTATTTGGATGAAGTTTGGTTTCTGCCCAAATGGGTTAAATTTAGAGAAGCAAAAAAAGGTTTTGACTGGGCTGATTGACCCAAATTATTTTTATACAAACGAAATTAGTCCTTCGGAAAAGGTATTTTCTGAGGTTACATTAAGGCAATTACTTAGGATAGAATCTCTCGGAATCTCAATCCCTAAAGGTTAAAAATTGACGGGGCTCTATTTATTTTAGTGGCCCTATAAGATAATGGATTAGTCTATCTCCCTTCGGAGGAGAAAATGCGGGTTCGATTCCCACTAGGGCCGCTAATTTTATTTTGGGGATGTACCTAACAGGTACGGTGTTAGATTCCCTCTAGGCCCGTTATTTTGTTTATGGTTTTCTCATTTTTTTTCGTTTGATTTCTAGTGTTTTTGGACTCATTTTTCTCATTAGTTTTAGTGCTTTGTCTACTGTGGGTGTTACTTTTACTCCTGGTCTGTTTCTTTTGTAGGGGTGTATTTCAACTACTGCTCCCGGTCTTGTATATCCTTGTCTTTGTATTGTTAGTCCTGTTGCGAGTTGTGCCATTCTCTGGCTTACTTTTGTTTGAGGTATTCCTCTTCTTGTTGCAATTTTTTTTACTTGTGCTCTTGTTGCTCCGCTTACTCCACCATATCTTCCTATTAAATCACCTTTTTTTATTCAAATATTTCTTTTCCTTCTAAGTATTTTGTAAAAAATTGAGCAAATTCTCCTTTGTATTCTTTTAAGAGGTCTTTTTCTTCAAGAACTTTTGCTTTTCTTAAACAAATAATCATTCCTTCACTTTCATCGGTCTTGCAGGTTTTAATAAATTTTTTTATTGTTTCTTTAGCGTTTGTATCTTCGCGTTCAATTTCAAGAACAAGTCTTCCTTCTTCTATTTGGGGTCCGGATAGTATTTTTCTTTTCTTTTCTAAAAATTTTTCAGAATTTTCTTTATCGCTTGCCAACGGACCAGTTATTTTTTTTGCTTTTTGGAGTGTTAAATTTTCGAGTTCAAAAATAAAAAACACTTTTTCTTCATTACTCCATAAAGTATTTTTTGTTACTTTAAAGTCTTTTTCTTTTAAGTGTGTGTTTATTTTCTTTAAGTATCTTCTTAGTTGTCCCCACATAAGGTCGGGTAGTATTTTTTTAGGAAAGTCAGCTTTGATTGCAAGTAGTTCTTTTTTTGTAAGTTCTTGTTTTACTTTCTTTTTGTCCCATGCTTTTTTAATTTCTGGGAAAAAGAATTTTTCTTTTGGATTTTTTATAAATGATTGTGCGGCGTAGATCATTCTTTCAAATTGTTCGAAAGATAATGCGCTTGCTACGTTTCTGTTTTCGTCAACAGGGTCAATAATTATTAGTGGCGCTCCTTTGAATTGTTTTGTGTTTTCTTCTTTTGCGTTTTCAAAGAGTATTGTTTGACCTATTTTCCAGTTGGAAATTTCTTCTATTGAGTTATCAAAATCTTTGTAATGTAATATAATTAATTCCATTGCATATCCTGGTAGGGCGCAATTTTTTAGATCCGCTCCGTAAGCGTTTATTCCTTTCATGAATTGTTTCATTAGTCTGACATACATTTTTTGTTGTTCACTCATTTTGCTTTTTATGTATTTGTTGTGAAATGGTGTTCTATCAACAGCACTTTTTTTTTCATTTCCTTTTTCAATAATATAGCTTGGGACAATTTCTACATCAAAGCCTTTGTAGTTTCCGCGTATGTAGGGGTGTTGGGAGTATGCTTTTTCCCATTTTTGTCCTCTAAAAACATTTTTCCCGATTTTGAGTCCTTGTTTTTCTAATTCACTTTCACTTGTTTCTTTATCAAACATGACAAAAAGATCAAGATCTCTATCATTGTGCAAGTGTGTTCCTCTCGCTGAACTTCCACACCATTCTACTCTTGCGTGGCTTCCTCCAATTTTCATTATTTTTTCGTTTATTTCTTCAAATGTTTTTTTTTCGCCTAAAAGTTCTTTTTTTGATGGGGTAATTTTTTTTAGTATTTTTTTGTAGAGTTTTGTGTTCATTAAATACACTTCTTTTTTTAGGATTATAAATAGCTTATTATACTTCTTTCTATATAAATGGTTGGAATGGACTTTACTTCGCTTCGTATTAAGAGTATTTATGATTCTCCTACTCATCAAATTTTTGAAGGGCTTTCAACTAATTTTTATGAATTAAAAAATAAGTCTTTTTCTGATAGTGAAGAAAAATTTGCTCGTTTGTTAGGTAAACTTATTTTAAGGCAGGGTTCTTTTTCTGAGCTTGATTCTTTTTCTTTGCCTTCAGATTTTAAAGACGAATTTAGAGATAAGATAGTTTCTTCTGTTGAGTCAAACGATTTGGCTCAAAAAATTCCTTCTACAAAAGTTTTTGTTTCTCTTGTTGAATCTTTGATTCAATTGGTTTCTCCTCTTTCTTTTATTAATGATAAGGCTTTTTTTTGTGAGTTTGTTTTACAAAACGCTTTGGGAATAAAACAATTATCTTTTTTTTATCTTGACAGAGATCTTGAAGAATTAATGGTTAATGGAGTTGATAGTGTTTTTGTTTTTCATAAAAAATTTGGGATGTGTAAAGTTAATGTTTCTATTGATGAAAAAGCTTTACAAATAATTACTTCACGTATTGCTTTTACTGCGGGTAGAGAATTTAATGAATCTCATCCTGTTCTTGATGCTCGTCTTCCTGATGGGTCCAGAGTTAATTCTGTTATGGGTGAAATTTGTCCAAATGGGATTTCACTTACTATAAGAAAATTTTCTCCGACCCCTTTAACTATTCTTGATTTGATTGAGAGTAATGTTCTTTCAAGTGAAGTTGCTTCTTTTTTGTGGCTTATGGCTGATGGGTTTGGTTCTTTTCAAAAAAATATTTTAGTTGTTGGGGGAACTTCTTCAGGTAAGACTACATTATTAAATATTTTAAGTAACTTTTCAAGACTTCATGAGCGAGTGGTTTCTATAGAGGATACTTTAGAAATTTCTTTGCTTGGTCGAGAAAATTGGGTTGCTCTTGAAGCAAGAGATTCTTCACCAGAAACTTCTATGAATTCTTTACTAAAAAATTCGCTTAGAATGAGGCCGGATAGGATTATTGTGGGGGAAGTTAGGGGACAAGAAGCACTTACTATGTTTTCTGCAATGGATAGTGGGCATAAGGGTTGTTTAGGTACAATTCATGCAAATAGTGCACGAGAGTCAGTGACAAAACTTAGTGAAAAACCATTTTCAGTTCCGACAGTTATGATTCCTCTTGTGGATTTGATTGTTGTTATTCAACGTTTTTATTCTAAAGAATTTGGGATAAAAAGAAGAATTACTGAGATAGCTGAAGTCTCTCGGATGGATTCAAGAGTTTTATTATCAAATCTTTATGAATATGATTCTGCGCTTGATAGAATAAAACGCACAAATATTCCTAGTCATTTATTTGAAGTATTATCCTCTCAGCTTTCTTTGTCAAAGAATGATTTGAAAAAAGAGATGGAGATAAGAAAAATGATTCTTGAGTGGATGATTGAAAAGGATCTAAGAAAACCTCTTGATGTTTTAGAAGTTATTCAAACTTATTATTACAATCCTAAAAAAGTGGTTGAAATGATTCAATCTAAAAATTAATTTTTTTTAATTAATTTTATTAATTAACTTATTTTATGCTGTTCTTTTTATTAATTCTTAATCTCTATTTTTTGTTTATATTTTTTAGTAGTTTGGTCAATTAAGATTCTTCTTTGCTGCGGTTGTAAGTTTTTTTAGCACTTCTTGATTTTTTTCATATTTTTGATTTCCTTTTTTTACTAAATATTCAACGTATTTTTTATCTGCAACTATTTTTCCTTCTTTTATTGGAGCATTAATGTTGTGAGTTCCAAGTACTTCTACAATCATTTTTCCATCTTTTGCAACTTTTATTCCTGCTCTTTTGATTCCAATGCTTTCACAAAGATCAAGTATTGTTTTTGCGTGTTCTAAATCTTTTGTTCCAATGTGTAGTATTAATGGTTCTTGTTTAAACCAGAGTACATCTCCTTTGTAAGAATCAATTCCTTCTTGTACTTCTTTTAGTTTAACTTTTCTATGCCATCTTCTATGGAATGCACTTTCTTTCTTGTCTTCATTTTTATTTAACCCTACTAGAGCAATTCTTCCTGCACAGCAACTGCTAGTAAAATAGTTTTCTGTTTTTGATATGTGGTCACAAAAAGGTATGAAGTCTTTGTCCATTTTTCCTTCTTTTTTTGCCTTTAAAAATGTCTCTTTGTGGTGATTTTTGGTCATACTAAATCTTGAATCTTTTCCGTCCATGAAACAACCTTTTTATTCCTTGTGCTACTCAATTAAGTTGATTAGAATGTTTAAAAAAGCGTTGTTTTTTTTAATTTTTTTACTTGCTCTAAATGTGGTTTTTTCTATTCGATTAGTTGACCCTGTTTATCAGGAGAATTTAGCACCAAACTCTTTTGTTGGATCAATAATGCCGGGTAGTACTATTGATTTAATTTTTTCAAAAGAATTTGGTAGGTATCATTCTTTACGTCTTGTTTCTTCTTTGCCTTCTGGTTTTGAAGCAAAAATACTAAATGAAACAGATTATGCAAAATTATCAATTAGTTCCCCAAAGAATGCTGTTCTTGGTGAATATCCAATAACTGTTGAACTTTTGGGTGCTAACAGAAATGATTCTATTAGTGTTTATTTTTTAATAGAAAATGGGTTATTGGATGTTTCTTTAGATAATTACTCTGCAACTACTGTTGTTGGTGAAAAGGCTGTTTATAATTTAACTTTTTTAAATAACTCTTATGCTGATGTGGAGTTTAGGGTTGTTCCTAATGTTCCTCCTTATTGGTTGTCTGAAGGTTTTTCTGTTGGGCAAGATTCAATGATTGTTAAAGTTAATAAAAGGTCTTCAAAAACTGCTACTCTAAATATTTATCCTCATATTCAGGGTCAGAAGATTTTCAATACCACTGTTTTCTTTGATAATTCTTCTTCAAAGAGAACTTTTTCGCATAGGTTGGAAGCAACAACAAGTTTGAAAGGAAAATTACAATCCTCTGTGTATGGTGTGCCTTTCTTTTCTTTTTCAATGCTTCCAAGTTTTTTAGTTAATTATATATTTAATTTATTTTTATAGTTTGGTAAATTAAGTAATTTTTATGGAAGATAATTCTGTTTTTGTTGAGTTTTCAAATAATATTCTTGATGAAATTTCTAGTGGAAAAATTTCTTCAGATAAAGATCTTTCAGAAAGAAGTTTTTTTTGGAGTAAAAAATTAAAACTCTCAAATATGCCCTCTCATCCATTTATTCTTTCTTGTGCAAAAAATAAAACTAAAAAAATGTTGGATCTTCTTTCAATAAAACCCACAAGAAGTCTTTCAGGGGTTGAGGTTGTTGCAGTGATGCTTCCTCCTTTTCCTTGTCCTGGCAAGTGCACTTATTGTCCTTCTTCTTTTGAAGGAAAAACGGCTCCAAAATCCTATACTGGTTTTGAGCCTTCAACATTAAGAGCCCAGAGATTGGGTTATGATCCTTTTAAGATTGTTTCAAACAGAATTGCTCAGCTTGACGCTACTGGGCATTATGCTGATAAGATTGAAATTATTTTTCAAGGAAGTTCTTTTACTTCTCTTGATGAAAAAAAACAAATATCTGTAGTGAAGTCTTCTTTTGATGGTGTTTTGGGTAAAAAAACTAAATCTTTTTTGCAAGCAAAGACTCTTGCTCAAAAATCAAAAAGAAGAATAGTGGGTGTAACTTTTGAAACTCGCCCTGATTATTGTTCTAAGGAAGATGTTAAAAGAATGCTTTCTCTTTGTGGGACTAGAGTAGAGTTGGGTGTTCAAAATCCTGATGATGAAATTTATAAAAAAGTTCAAAGGGGACATTTGGTTAGTGACGTTATTGATTCAACAAAAAGACTTAAAGATTCTTCATTTAAGGTCCTTTATCATTTAATGCCGGGTCTTCCTGGGAGTAATTATAAGCGTGATTTAAAAAATTTTAAATCTATTTTTACAAATCCAGATTTCAAGCCTGATATGGTAAAATTTTATCCCTGTCTTGTGATTAAAGGATCTAATCTTTACAATGATTGGCAAGAAGGGGATTTTGATCCAATTGATGAAAAGTATGCGGTTAAACTTTTAAGCGAAATTAAATCAATAATTCCAAAGTGGGTCAGAATTATGCGGGTGAATAGAGATATTCCTGGGAATATTATTTCTGCAGGAATTACTCAAACAAATCTTCGTCAACTTGTGGAAAAAGAAATGCATTCTAAAGGTCTTAAGTGTAATTGTATTAGATGTAGAGAAGCTGGTCTTCAATCAAGAAATAAAGAAATTGATTTTTCTAAAGCAAAATTACAAAAAGAATTTTACTCTGCTTCTGATGGGGAAGAAGCTTTTATTTCTCTTGAATCAAAAGATGCTTTGTTTGGTTTTGTGAGATTAAGAAAACCTTCAAGTCCTTTTTTGAAAGAAATAACTCCAAAAACTGCTCTTATTAGAGAGCTTCATGTTTATGGCAAAGCTCTTTCTTTGGGGGAAAAAGATGTGGATAGTTCTCAACACAGGGGATTTGGGAAAAATTTGATGCAAGAAGCTGAAAAAATTGCGAAAGAAAAATTTGATGCTAATAAAATAGTTGTGATTTCAGGTGTTGGGGTAAGAGAGTATTATAAGAAGAATTTTAATTACAAAAATGATGGTTATTTTGTTTCAAAAAAAATTTAATTTATTCGGCATATTACTTTGATAACCTTTAAGTACTAGTTTTTTGTTTTATTTCTTGATTTCATGTTTGAAATATTGCTAGGCTTTATAGTTGTTATTCTTGTTTTGTTTTTAATTTTTCTTTTTAGAGAATTTTCTGTCTTAAAATCAAAGTATGATGATTTGCGTTTTTTAAAACATTCTCAGAGTGTAAAATATGGTCAGCTTACTGAGCAATGGATTCCTTTTAGTGAAAAATTTCCTTACAATTCTCAAAACTTTCGTTTTATTGGAAAACCAATTGATGGGATTTGTTTTGAAGATGATAAAGTAGTTTTTGTTGAGTTTAAAACAAATAAAAGTTCGCTTAATGATTCTCAGAAAAAAGTAAAAGAGCTTGTTGAAAAGAAAAAAATTGAATGGTTTGAGCTTAGAGTTGATTAGTTTTTTTTGATTTTTTTTATATTACTCTTTTATTTTTCTAATAATTTTTTATTCTATTTTATATCTGAGTGTACATACTACTCCTCCCATTCCGTGGATTTGTTTTTCTTGAGGGTTTTTTGAAGAAATCAAGTGTATCTCGCACCCGAACTTTTCTGCATTTGTCATTATTTCTTCAGTTTCTTTTCTTTCTTGCATTAATCTTGTTTCACTAATTATTACTTTTTGAGCTGCTCCAATTAGTATGGCTTCGTTTACTTTTTGTGCTCCATACTCAGCTTTTCCTTTTGCTAACATGAAAAGAAATTCTTCAATTACTTTTGCTTCTTGGGTTAGTTGTAATTGTTTTTCAAGGGATGCAAGTTTTCCTTGACTAACAAGTTCTTTTACTCCAGTTTCACCTATTTCGTTTGTAGTTTCAACAATTGCTGTTGGTTGTCCTTTTTGTTTTTTTTCTTCATAGTGTTTTTTGAAGTTTTCTTTTGTAAATCCGGGTCCAGCAATAAGTATTTTTTTAGGGTTAAGTTGGATTAATTTTTCCATTATTCTTTCAAAGTAATCATTTTTTTCTTCAGCGTATCTTTTTCCGCTTTTGTTTGATTTGATAGTTGCTTTTTTGTTTAGTGTGAATTGGCTCACAAAGAAGAGGCTTGCTTCTTCGTCATCAAGGAGTATTGCAAGAAGGCCTGCATTAGTGCTTTCGGTTTCTGCTTTTTTTAATCTATCAATTTGCCATTGTTTTATTTCTTTTTTAAATATTCTAATTTTTTCCCCAATTTCAATATCTATACTTTGGTGACTTTTTAGTTGGATGTACTCTTCAGGTTTTCCTGATAAAATAATTCCCCCTACTTTTAGGTTTCCAATAAATTCAGAAAATTTTATTTCTTCTACTTCTATCTCAACAAATAGTGTTATTCTTTGAACTTTTTCTCCGTCTTTTTCAGCTTTTATTTTTCTGTCAGTTTTTCCTGCGATTTTATCTTTTGGTTCAATTATTTTTTCAAGGTGCCAAAGATCTTCGATAGTTTCAGGTATTAATGTCATTTCATTTGTTCTTTTATCAATTTTTATTATTTTCATTTATAGTACCTACCATCTTGTTTTTGTTCTCTGTCAAGTACTGAATCATATTTGTTTATTCTTGGTCTTTTTGTATCTTTATCTCTTCTTACTGTTATTTCTAGGTATTTGAGTAAATGGTTCATTCCATCTTCTACACTAAATGGTCCTGTTGCTTGTCCTTCTTTTGCACTTTCTCCTTTGAAAACCATTATTTTGTCACTTACATAATCAACAAAAGTTAAGTCGTGATCTATTACAATTGCAGAACAATTTTTTACATCAACATAATTTCTTACAATTTTTCCTACTGCGAGTCGTTGTTCTACATCAAGGTAAGCGCTTGGCTCATCAAGTAAATACACGTCAGCATTTTTACTTAAGCATAGCGCGATTGATAATCTTTGCAATTCTCCCCCTGAAAGATTTTTTGCTTTTTTATCCATTAATTGTTCTAATTCTAATGGTTTTATGAGTGTTTGTTTTATTTCTTCTAAGTTTGCCCCTTCAAATAACTCTATTACTGTTTTTTCTCCAGTATATGCTATATATTGTGGTTTGTAAGAAATTTTTGCTCTTTGGGGTATTTCACAATTATCTGGTTTGATTTCTCCAGCAAGCATTTTCATAAATGTTGTTTTTCCTATCCCGTTAGGCCCAACAATTCCTATGACTTCATTTTTAGAAATTTTATTTTCTTCAACTTCAAGTTTAAACTCTCCTAGTTTTTTTTGTATTAATGGCCACTCGATTACTGTTTCTTTTTTTCCTTTTTTCTCATTTCTCATTGCTGAGTAGAAATTTATTTGGTAATCTCTGAATCTAAAGTTTTCTTCTTTTGAAAATCCTTCTAAATAATCATTAATTCCTTCTCTTGTGCTTTTTATTTGTGAAACAAATCCATAAATTCTTGGCTTTCCATACATTAAGTGCACTAAGTCACTTAAGTAATCAAGAAGTATCATGTCGTGTTCTACTACAATTACTGATGCTTTTTGGGATAATTTTCTAATAAATTTTGCAACACGTAATCTTTCTCGGATATCTAAAAATGATGTTGGTTCATCAAAAAAGTATACTTCTGCTTTTTTTAGTCCTGTTGCTGCTATTGCGACTTTTTGAAATTCTCCTCCTGAAAGTTTTGATGAATCTCTCTCTAATATTCCTTGTATGTTTAGTTCTTCCGCAATTTCTTCAAGTTTATTCTCTTCATCGATTTTACTTAATAATTCTCTTACAGTTCCTTGTGTTTTTATTAGTTCAATGTTTTGGGGTTTTACTGCGATGCTTACTCCTTGGCTATAAAGTTTTTTGAAATATTCTTGTTCTTGTTTTCCTTTATAATATTCAATAACATTATTTTGTCCTTCTTGTTTTGTTGTATTTTTGTTTCCAAAATTTGGGATTATGTTTCCTGCTAGTATTTTTGTTATAGTTGTTTTCCCAATACCATTTCTTCCTATGAGTCCTATTATTGTTTTTTGTTTGGGGTAAGGGAGTCCGTGTAAGCGGAATGAATTTTTTCCAAATGAGTGGATTGGGTCTCCAAGATCAATCATTATATTTACAATATTTATTGCTTCAAAGGGGCATCTGTTTTGACAAATTTCACACCCAATACATAATTCTTCCGAAATTACTGGTTTTTGTAGTTCTTCATGTTCTATGCATTTTTTGCCGTTTCGATTTACTGGGCAAACCTTTTGGCAAAGGTAATTTCCGCATTTCTCAAAATTACAGTTATCATAGTCAATTACTGCAATTCTTTTCTTTCCGTTCATAAAAAATTAAGTTAGGGCAATTATTTTAAACCGATTTTTTGCTATATTGGCTTTGTATAGTTATAAATAGCATTAATATCTGCTGCAGTTAGTTCTTGACCAAAAATCATTACTTCATCAATTTTTCCATTAAAATGTCTGTTATTTGAGCCAAAACCATACCCTCCTATTGTTGTTTGGTTTGCCGTTGGAATTATTGGGGAACCACTAGTGATTGTTTTGTTTAAACTTCCGTCATAATATATTTTCAAGCTTGTGCTTCCATTATATGTTACTGATATATGCTTCCAGCCCGTTCCTGGGTTTCCTCCTGATTGATTATAATGAGGAATATTTTCAAATAAAACCAAAAAGTTGTCTCCTGCGACTTCAAATTTATCGCTTCCAAATCCAATTCCGTATCCGTCTAACCCGTTTGCACTCACCATAATTATTGCTCCTTTTTTTGGGTATGCATCAATATACACCCATGTTGCCATTGTCCATGAGTTGTTTGAGAGTGAAAAATTTGTGGGAATTAGAATATTATTATCAATTCCATTGAAAGAATATGCTGTGTTTTCTAAATCTTCAATTCCTGTTGTCGGGGTCGCGTTTATGTATGTTGGGTTATTCGAATTTGGGCTATTATCTTTTGGGGTTCCATTCATTCTTAACCATAATAATAATTTTTTATCTAAAAAATCAGGTTTATTTTTTACTATAATATTTTTATCTAAAGTATAATTAGTATTGGATTCATTTAGGTTTCTTTGGCAGTTTAATTTTATTATTGATTGTTTTGGGTTTGTTGTTTTAGTGGTTATTATGTCTGTTTGATCACATATTCCGTTGAGTTGTTCTTTTATTATGCTTTGAGAAAGTGTGCTTATGCAGTTATTTATTTCGGAGATTTCTTTTTCCCAATTACAGTCCCATGCTGCTTTATTTAGTGTTATTTCATACATGCTAAGTTTTGACATGTCTTTTGTTATTATCTCTGAAAAGTTGTCAGTATTTTTTTGTATGTTATTTTCATAAAGTATTATGGTGGTGGTAAGTATAATTGCCGTGGCCACAAGTATCCACATGTATCCTTTTTTGTTCATGATTTTTCCTCACAAATTATTCTTGTGTTAATAATTTTAAGTTGGGTATTGTAGTCAGTTATTTTTTCACAGTACCTA
>Ga0172371_10006811_pt1 | contig 16456 bp, 11 predicted proteins | sample Lak12m_FD_114543 | JGI IMG/M metagenome (GOLD analysis project Ga0172371, IMG submission 114543) | Freshwater microbial communities from Kabuno Bay, South-Kivu, Congo - kab_022012_12m | ecosystem: Environmental > Aquatic > Freshwater > Lake | place: Democratic Republic of the Congo: South-Kivu...
GCGAGCTGCTGCCGTGGACCGCCAAGATGGTCGACGACATGTGCTTCGTCCGCAGCATGCACACCGAGGCGATCAACCACGAGCCGGCGATTACCTACATCCAGACCGGCAATATGAACACGGGCCGGCCCTGCCTGGGCGCGTGGATGTCCTACGGCTTGGGCTCGCTGAACGAGAACCTGCCGACGTTCGTGGTCCTGGTCGCCAAGCCGACCAACACCGAGCAGGTCCAGGCGATTTCCGCCCGCTTGTGGTCCTCCGGCTATCTGCCGGGCGAGCACGCCGGCGTGTCCTTCCGCTCGACCGGCGATCCGATCCTGTACATCAACAATCCGCCCGGCGTGCCGGCCGAAGTCCGCCGCCAGACGCTGGACGGCCTCCACGCCCTGAATGAACTCAACCACCAGAACCTCCGCGATCCCGAGACTCTGACGCGGATGGCCCAGTACGAGCTGGCGTTCCGGATGCAGTCCAGCGTGCCGGAACTGGCCGACATCGGCGCCGAGCCCGACTCCACCTTCGCGTTGTACGGCGACGCGGCCAAGACGCCCGGCACGTTCGCCAACACCGCTCTGCTGTGCCGGCGGTTGGTCGAGCGGGGCGTGCGATTCGTCCAGGTCTACCACAACAACTGGGACACGCACTCGAACGTCGCCGGCCGCTTGCCGGACCAGTGCCGGGACGTCGACCAGGCCTGTTACGGCTTGATTCAGGACTTGAAGCAGCGCGGCCTGCTCGATTCCACGCTGGTCATCTGGGGCGGTGAGTTCGGCCGCACGATCTACTCGCAGGGCGGGCTGTCCAAGGAGAATTACGGCCGCGATCACCATCCCCGCTGTTTCACGATCTGGATGGCGGGCGGCGGGATCAAGGGCGGCACGATTTATGGCGAGACCGACGACTTCTCGTACAACATCGTGGCCGATCCCGTGCACCTCCGCGATTTCCACGCGACCATCCTGCACCTGCTGGGCTTCGACCACCAGCGGTTCACCGTCAAGTACCAAGGGCTGGACCAGCGTCTGACCGGCGTAGAACCCGCGCGGGTCGTCAAGGAACTGCTGGCTTAACTCCCGCTGCCCAGCCAGCGCTGGGCATTGCCGCACTCGATCGCCTGCCGTGCGCCGGCGTCCAGTTCCGCCTCGCGGACCTTCAGGACCGCGGACTCCAGGGCGTACAGGGGCAAGTGCGAACCGAAGAACACTCGGCCGTGGCCCAGCGTGCGCACCAGACCGCCCACTCCGCCGACGCCTTCCTGCATGGCGAGGTCGACGCCCAAGCGATCGCTGGCCGCCAGCCGTTGCAGTTCCGCGGCGCGCAGCGTCGCCTGGCTGTTCAACAACAGCAGCCGCAAGTTCGGCCGCGCCGCCAGCAACTCGGCCAACGGCTTGACGTCGACGTCGGCAACCTGCATCAAGGGATGCTGGACCCGCACGTCGTCCATCCGCACCACGATCTGGACGATCAGCTGCCGCTGGTCGGCCAAGTCCAGCAACTGGGCGCACGCAGGGTCGTCCAGGCGATAGCCATGATAGTTCGGATGCAGGCGAAGGCCGGGCATGCGGTAGTCCTCGGCACAACGCCGCACGTCTTCCTGCCAATCGGGCAGCCGGGGATTGACGGAACCGAACGGCACCAACTGGACGCGGCGCTCGCCGCGGCACGCGTCGGCCAGTCGCTGATTGACGCCGCCCAGATCGCGATGGAACAGCCCGTCCAGACTGCCCACCCAAGCCTGCTGGACGCCGTGCGTCTGGAGCTTGTCCACCAGTCGCGGCAGCTCGTCGCACGGCGTTCGCCGAAACGGCCAGCGAGACAGATTGGCATTGACGTCGATAATCACGGGCGAGTCTCCACGCGAGTCGGTTGCCGGCAGCTCTTGGTTGGGCTTCAACTCACTCCCCTGGTCGCTGCCACACGCTTCGGGGAGGAAGGTACTGCCATGCCACGAGCATTATTGCCGCTGGTCCCCGACAGGGCTACTGCGATCAGGGACTTTCTCAGCGTCGTCCGTGAGGGCGGCCGGTGGGCGTACTTCCCGGGCCAGCTTGTTGTCCCGCGCTTGGCCGGGTGGCGCCGGGCAGTCGGTCGCCCAACCCGCACCCAACCGGCCGTTGGCCGCGCATTCGGTGTGGCACGGCTCACTCGCACACCGGCGAAAGCTCTGCCTGGGCGATCCGACGTTGCCGGTGTACGAGTTAGCCGTGCGGGTGGCGCCGGGCAGTCGGTCGCCCAACCCGCACCCAACCGGCTGTTGTCCGCGCATCCGCACTGCTAACTCGCCCGCCGGCATGGCCTGTTCGCCGAGTTTGGGCTGTGCAACGGCGGGCGAGTGAGCAGTGCCACACGCAGGACGGCCTCGCGGTTCGAGAAGCAGGTTGAAATCAGGGCGGGCAGTTGCATCCGGAACGGCGACGGGGCAGAATTCCTGTCAGTTACGACACACGCCTCCGCCAACGAGTGCCAGCGAATCGCAGCAGCCAGCGGGCACACGCGAGGGCTGGCGTCCTGCCTCCTGGAGAGCATCCCATGCTGAAATCTCCGTCTCGCCGCTGCGGCCCCGCTGTCGGTCTGAGTTTTGCCGGCTGGTGGTTGTGTCTGCCGCTGGTTGTTTCCGCTGCCGATCCGGCGGGCGGGGACCCCGCGGACGGTCCTCGGCGATCGCTGCGAGTCGAACTGCCCGGGCAGGAACACAACGTGGTCAAGACGTCGTGGCCGGGCATCGGCTGCTGGTTCTGGACGGCGGCGGATTTCGAGCCCGACGCCTACAAGCGATTCATCGACCTGCATGAAAAGCACTCGGGCTACGGGTTGCTGACCACCAGCATCCGGCACCATGTCGAGGTGACGCAACCGGCCGTGCATGACCAGATCAAACGGGCCGCCGAATACGCCCGGGCTCACGGCATGGAAGTGGTCATGGACCTGGACGTGCGGCTGGCGCGGCAGGCGTTTATGGACAAGTACCCCGGCGAGCTGCAGGAGATCGTGCGGTTGCGCGAGCTGGCGCTGCAGCCGGAAGGCTCGGCGGCGTTGGCGATCGACGCGATCCAGATGTCTGATCACTACACGCCCACGCGCCTGGGCGTCCGGCCGTACGAGTCGCTGGCCGGCCGGTTGCTGCGGGCGTATTCCTACGTCGCCGGACCGCAGGGGATTGAGCCGGCCAGCGTCGACGACATCACCAGCCGCTGCCAGGTGACTCAGGCGGACGCGCGAGGCGTCAAGGTCACCATCCCCGGCACGGCCGCGGACCAAGGGCGGACCGCCTGCCTGCTGGCCGCCTTCACGCTGTTCACGCCGGACGTGTTCGCTCCGCATTTGCCCGAGTTCGAGCGGAGCATCCTTCGGCAGTACGCCGATGTGCCTCTGGCGGGCGCGTGCAAGGACGAGTGGGGGTTTCCGGGACGTTTTGGTCCGCGCCTCGATGATCTGTACTTCTCCTCCGCGATGGCCGACGAGTACGTGCGGCGCCGACCGGGGCGGGATCTGGTCCGCGACCTGCTGCTGATGGTCAAGCCTCACCAGGGTTGGGAAGCCGAGCGGGCGGCGGCGATCAATCATTACATGGAGCTGAATTGGCAGGGCAATGCCGCGGTCGAGAATGCCTACTACCAGGCGATCAAGGACGTCTTCGGGCCGCAGGCCATGTCGGCGACTCATCCGACCTGGTATCCCAATCCGGCGACGCGCGAGGAGGTTTTCAAGAACGGCCTGCACTGGTGGGCCTGCCGCCGGGATCTCGCCCAGACGGACGAGGCGACGCCGTTCTGCGCCCGCACGGCCTTGGCCAAGAAGTGGCACAGCCCGCTGTGGGTCAACATGTATTACGAGCGCACGCTGGAGCCGTACCGTGAAGACCTCTGGCGGCACGCCTTGGGCGGCGGACGAATGAACTTCCACCCGATCTACCCGGCTCCGGCGAACGTCCCGCCGGACCATCGCACGACCTCGTTGCTGGGCGACAGACTGCTGGCCGCCGACGCACGCGTCCGCCTGCTGAACTTGATCTCGACCGCGCCGCTCGACTGTCCGGTGGCGGTTGTCTTTGGGCATCCGGCGGCCCTGAACTGGGCCGGTCCGGGGCTCGCGGACGCCGGACTGGCCGTCACCGACCGGCTGTGGGCCGAAGGCTTCTACGCGGATCTGATCCCCAGCAGCGAGATCGCGGCCGGGGCGCTGGTGGTCGGCCAGGACGGGCGTGTCCAATACGGTGCCCAAGGCTATGACGCCGTCGTGCTGTATCAGCCGCAGTTCGAGCGAGCGGCAGTGGCCGACTTCTTTCGACAGGCCGCTGCCGCGGGCAAGACGGCGTTGTATCGCGTCGGCGACTGGACGCAGGACTTCGAGGGCCAGCCGTTCGACGGCCCGCGAGCCCTGCCCGCATCCATGCGGGCGCTGAGCGATGCGGAGGCTTGTGCCCGCGCGGCCATCACGCAACTGCGGGCCGCCGGCAGGCTCGGGCAGACGCCCTGCACCGTTCGCGGCACGGTGGGGTTCGCCGGCTCGATGATGCCCAAGCCCCGCGGCCAGTGCCGGCTGCTGGACGGCACCGTGATCCTGGCTTCGGGCGAGAACGATGTCCTGGGCGACCCGATCCAGACCACGATCACCGTCCACGGCCACGAAGCGATGTTCGATGCCGTCGGCGTGGCGGCGGTGCGGCTGGGCGCGGGCGGTCAGGTGGCAGCGATGGCTGCCGGCGGACTCAAGGCTTTCGCCTGCGGCGACCTGCGTATCGAGTTGCCGGACCGGGCCGACATCGCCCTGTGGCGCGATGCCCAAGGCCAATGGCAGGGCGTCCAGCAAGGCGGCACCGGTCCGATCCCCGAATCGCTGACCCGAATTACCGCGGACTGGCAGCGTCTGCGGCTTCCCACGCCGTACGAGAACGAATCGCCGCAACGTGAGTAGCACCAAACGGGAAACGGGCTTCCAGTGGTGTCGTTTGTGTCGTCACGCTTTGCGACAGATCGGGCTCAGACGTACAGAATTCAAAATTGGCCGAGCAGGGTTTGGAACCAATGGCTGGCATTAACCTCGGCCAATTTTGAATTCTGTACGTCTGAGCCTGGAGCCGAACCGTGTTTCATAGACGACCCGACGAACCCCCGTATCCCATTGGGTGCTAGGAACAGATTCTTCGCCATCTCGGTATCCAGGCGGTCAGTCCACTCGGCCCGTGGGTCCGAAGCCCCGGGACAGCAAACGCCCGTGCCAGATCAGGGCTGCGTGGGGCAGATGCTGGCACGCCGCGCGGCTGGGCGGACGATACTCGAACCGGAACATGGCTCCCCACAGCCGATTGGACTCGGTGTGGGCGAGCGAAATCGGTGACTCGCCCGGCTTGCGCAAGTCCACGATGAACCACGCTGGGTCCTGGAAGTCGATCGCCAAGGTGTGGACCTGGCCCGGACGAAGCACCACCACATCTTCCGGCCTGGCGGCGGGTGGCGGCGCGTCTCGGCGCACCCAGCCCCAGCTGTCCTCGTTGAAACGCGGGTCCGGCACCAAGGCGAGCGAGCAACCGCCCGGCAGATCCACGATCGCCACCTCTCGCTCGCTGGCGTTCAACAAGTGGATCTTCGCCGCCAGCAGGGCCCCGGGCGGCCCTCGCCCGGTCTCGCTCGCCGCCGGCCGGGACTGCAGGTCCAAGCCGATCCCCACCGCGCACCAGCGATGGTCCTTGATCACCGCCAAGCCGTTGCCCCCGACGGCCACTGCCATTTCCAGCGGGACCTGGATTCCATCGCGGTTCCGCTGCAGCTCCAGTTCCTTGGCCCGGCCCTGTTCCAGGAAGTAGCCCTCGATCCCATACCGGACCCCGATCAGATTGCCGCGCCACCAGGGACTGGACCGCCCCCGCAGGAACAAGCCGTCCGCTGGCCGGACATCGGACAGGGAGACCAATTCCGCCAGGCCGTCGTCGTTCTCGCGGAGCGTGGCGTAGACCTTGGTGTCCCGCGGCAGCCCGGGCGACACGGCGTCCGGGAGGGCGAAACGGCCTCGCCAGCGGCTGCGCGGGACGCTGGACACCTCGTAGTCCAGCCGGACGTAATCGCCCCGCATGACGTCCCGCGGATCGAGGGGAGCCGTCCGCAAGGTCACCACCTGGCCCGTGCGCAACACCCATTCGCGCTCGGCGGCCATGTACGCCAACACCATCCCCTGCAGGACGGCCACCACCCACGCCACATACTTGCTCATCGCTTCTCCTCCGCCGGAACGGTCTGTCGGCGAGCATGCCGGTAGAAGAACCCCTCGGCAAACAGAATCCCACCGATCAGCAGAAAGAGGAACCCGCGAACCGCCAGGCTTTCGAACAGGTCAAAGTACCGCGCGGTCGTCAGGGCGACGAGCATCAACGAGCCCAACAGCATGGGGCGCAACCTTCCCGCGCGGCAACCACGAGCCATCCACATCACGGCCACCGCCAGGAACACCAGGTTGTAGACCGCGGCCGCCGCCCCTGCAGGCACTTCCAACGTCCGCAGGGCGAGCAGCTGGGTGATCAGGGCGGTCAGCGGCAACAGCCAATCCTCCCAGGGCCAGTCGCTCGGCTGGCCATCCGGGGACGGCTGCAGACGATAGACGCAGGCCACCGCCACCCACGCCAGCAGCGCCAGCCCTAAAGGAACTCCGCGATAGCACGTCACGACCGCCGCGGGCTGCTGGCCCGCACGCCACGACTGCCAACCCAATCCTTCCGGCACGAGGTTCGAGAACCCCAGCAGGTAGACCCCCAGCACAAAACCCAGCCAGCCGAACAAGGCCCAGCCCCACTCGCTGCCGACGAACTGCGGCCGCCCACGCACCAGCAGGCTCAACGCCACCAGCAGCGCGGACACGCTGATCTGGACCGGCAACATCAAACCCGAATGGACAACGCTTGTGTTGGCGAGCACCGTCAGCAGCAAGCCCCCCGTGCCCACCAACCACAGCCACAAGGAACGTGTCCGATATGCCAAGCCCACACTCCCCACCGCCAGCACCAGCGGAGCCCAGTGCACGGGAGTGCCGTATTCCCAGGACTCGAGGCAGCCCCACACGGTCAGCAGGCCCGTCGCCAGCAGCCCGTGGGCGACGGAGGGCAAGGCCCAACTCATCGCCAGAACCCCGAGGCCCCAGATCAAGAACCCGTTGGGAAAGTGTTCCTCGATGTGATAGAGCTGGGCGATCAGCCAGATCCCGGCTCCAAAGAACATGCTCCCCAGCAGGCAGACGACTTCGCCCAGGTGCCAGCGCCAGTCGGTCCGCGTGCGGAGCCACAGGCCGGTCGCGTGCGCAGCCGCCAGGACGCCCAAGATGATGGCCAGCTTGCCGAACTTGGGAATGACATGCCAGTTGTAAGCGCCCAGCAGGATCACGCCCAAGCCGGCCACAATCGCCCCGATACCGGAAAATACGATCAGGCCCCAAGGCAGGGCGGCTTGGGGGGCGGGATACAGATCTCGAATCCGTGCCGCCTGGTCGTCGGAGATTAGCCCCTGGGCCGTCCACCGCCCCAGTTGGTCGTACAGCCAGCGGATCTGGTTGCTCATCGGATGCCCGCCTCCCGTTCAAGATCCCGAACATGTGTTCGCGGCGCTCGCCCCCGTCCGCGGCTGGTACGCTCGGCTGCGGCAGCCGGCGGAATGCCGATCGATCAGATTCCCACGTCGGCTCCGGGGGAAGTCCGGATGGTCCTTGTCGTTGGGATTGACTGAGAAGAGACTGGATTCTTGACCACAAACCTGACCATAGCCGGAACGGCTTGGTGAAACAAGAGGGGGAGGACAGAGGAAGGAACTACCCTCGCTGACGCGTCGGGTTGCGATGGAGACCTCGCTGACGCGTGGTCCCCTTGCCGAAAGCAGCACGCTGACGCGCGGACTCCAACGAGCTTCGGACCTTGCCTTGGGGGGGCGCACGAGCCCGTTCGCGTCACGGGCGGCTGCGTCCGTGGTCGATCAGCTCCTGCAGCTTGGCGGCCAACTCGGCCACCAGGTCCGGATGCGCCGCCGCGACGTTTGTCGTCTCGCTCAGGTCGTCGGCCAGGTTGTACAGTTCGCCCCGGGCGGGCGGCAGATCGCGATTGGCCACGGCCTCCGACGGCTTCTCGGGCGTCGCCTTCTTGCGCCGGGCGGCCTTGCCGCCCGGCTGCCCGGGGACGTACTTCCACGCGCCCTTGCGCAGCGCCATCGCGGTGCCCGCGTTGTTCTGCTCGATCAGATACTCGCGGCCGGGCGCGGCCGTCGCCTCGCCCAACAGTTCCGGCAGCACGTTGAGACTGTCGGGGCCGTCGGCCGCGGCCAGCGACTGGCCGGTCAGAGCCGCGAAGCTGGCCAGCATGTCGACTTGGCAGACCAAGGCCCCGGAGACGCCGGGACGGATGCGGCCGGGCCAGCGGGTGATCAGCGGCAGACGCGTGCCCCCTTCCCAGATCGTGCCCTTGGTGCCGCGCAGGACGCCGTTGAACGCATGGCCGTGATTGGCCTCGGGCGAGCCGATGCCGTGTTCGGCGTCGGGGCCGTTGTTGTCGAGGATGCCGCCGTTGTCGCTGGTCAGAATCACCAGCGTCCTGTCCGTCAACTGGAGGCGGTCGAGCGTGTCGAGCACCTGGCCGACGGTCCAGTCGAATTCGACGATCGTATCGCCGCGCACGCCGCACTCGCTCTGGCCGCGGAATTTCGGGTTAGGCACCCGCGGCACATGGATGTTGTGCGTGGCCACTTCCAGGAAGAATCGCTCGTCCTTGTGCTGTTCGATGAAAGCGCAACTCTTCGCGGCGATCACCGTCGACATCTGCTCGTCGTCCCACAGTGCCGCCCGGCCGCCGACCTGCTCGCCGATCCGCGGGATGCCGTTGACGAACGAGCGTGGCTCGCCGCGACTCACCGAGTAGTCGAGCTTGATCGGATCGGCCGGATCGAGGTTGACCACGCGATGGTTCTCGACCCACACGCACGGCACCCGGTCGCCCGTGGCGGGCAGGATCCAGGCGTAGTCGAAACCGACCTCCAGCGGGCCGGGCTTGATCTCGCCGTTGTAGTCGGTCGGGCGGACGCCGAGGCCCAGGTGCCACTTGCCGACGATGCCGGTCGTATACCCGGCTCGCTTCAGCAGGGCCGGGACCGTCGTCCGCCCCGGCTCGATCAGCAATCCTTCCACGCCCGAGGCGATGCCCGTGCCCTTTTTGCGGAAGGCGTATTCCCCAGTCAGGAACGAGTAACGTGAGGGAGTACACACCGAGGCCACCGAGTGCGCATCGGTGAATCGCAGCCCCTGCGCGGCCAACCGGTCCACGTTCGGCGTCCGGACCTTGACCGCGCCGTAGCAGCCGAAATCGCCGTAGCCGATGTCGTCGGCCAGGATGAAGATGATGTTCGGTTTCACGTTTTCGGCGGCCGGGACGTCGGCGCTGGCGAGCAGCGCGACGAGGGCCGCGGAGGCGAGGGAAAACGGTTTCATGGGGTCGGCCTCGAGGGGAGTTGTGAGAGGGAATCGGACTCCTGACCACGGACCTGACCATAGCCGGGAGGGCTTGGCGAAACAAGGGGAGGGCGAGGTCATGAAGGGCGCGTACCGTCCCAAGCCGCGCACAAGCGTAGCGACATCAACGACACCATTTCAGGCCCGTTTCCCGTTTGGTGCTCGCGTTCGCTGCTCGTGCCGCCCTGCCCGGCAGCTCCGGCGTGCGTTTACCGTGGTCGTCCGGGATTTCGTCATCCTATCCCCGCCGGTCTTGTTGTGGAGACATGGCGTCCCCTTTACGATGACAGGGTTCTTTCGAATTCAGGAGCTGACCACATGTCACCAGTCTGGATCAGTGTCTTCCTGCTGACCGCCGGCGCAGCGGATGCCGCCGCGGCTCCGCAGGCCGATCCCGCCGTCCGTGCCTTGGCCCAGGAGGTAGGCCCAAGGGTGGATCGTCTACACCGCCCGGTCCGACCAGGGCGATTGGGACTTGTTCCTCTGCCGGCCGGACGGCTCGCAAGTGCGCAACATCACCCGGACGCCGGAATCCAGCGAGCACTCGCCCCAGTTTTCGCGCGACGGCCTCCGGCTGCTCTATCGCCGCATGCCCCGCGGCGAGACGCTTGACAACAACCACCACGGGACGCAGGGCGCCCTGGTGTTGGCCAACAGCGACGGCAGCGCTCCGCAGGCGTTTGGCGGCGAGGGCGAGTACACGTGGGCCAGCTGGAGTCCCGACGGCAAGCAAATCGCCTGCCTGTCGATCAAGGGCATCTCGTTCCTCGACGTGGCGACCAGGCAAGTCGTGCGCAAGCTGGAGCGGAAGGGCTTCTTCCAACAACTGACCTGGTCGCCGGACGGCCGCGGGCTGTGCGGCGTGGCCAATTCGTTCGGCGCCAGTTGGAGCATCGCCCGCATGAACGCGGATACGGGCGAGGCGACCGCCGTGAATCGCATCGACTGCTGCACGCCCGACTGGTTTCCGGACTCGCAGAACGTGATCTTCTCCTGGCGGCCACGCGGCCAGTCGGTGAACAACGGCTATGGCTGGACGCAGTTGTGGAGGGCCGATGCCGAAGGGAAATCCCGCAGCCTGGTGTACGCCGAGGACGGGCGGCATGTCTACGGCGGGCATGTGTCCCCCGACGGCAAGTACGTGCTGTTCACGGGCAACATGCAGGAGGACGGCGACCCCGGCCGGGCGGGCGCACCGATGGGCCTGATGCGACTGGCCGACGCGCCGATCCTGGGCGGGGATCCCAGCCGGCTCAAAGCCGAGCATCCGCAGTATCGCACCGGGCCCGTGCTGGCGCTGCCGGTCGGCTGGGAACCGTGCTGGACGCGCCACGAATTCCGCTCGGCATCGGAGCCAGGAAAGGAAGCCACGCGATGATGAACTCGACCTCATGCCGCCTGCTGTTGCTGCTGGCGATCCCAGCCGGTCTGGTTGGCTGCCAGCCGCCGGCCGCCCCGCCCCCGGCGGCGGCGCCGGCCGATTCGCCCGTCACGAAGCTAGGCTCGATCGAGGTCACCGCGCGACTGGTGGAGGTCCCGGAGGGAGCCATCTTCCGGCGCGAGTTGTACGACTATGCGACGATCCTGAAGTTCGAGGTGCTCACGACCCAGCGGGGCGAGACGCACGCGAGCACGGTCTACGTGGGCCAGTACAATCCGTTCAAGCCCCGCGACCAGGCCGCCGACCGCCACGTGCCGGGAATCGGCGGCAACGCCCGATCCCTGGCCCCCGGCCGCGTCTACCGGATGGCGCTCGAATCGCCCCTGGACGACCATTTCATGGGCGGGATCGTCAACAAGTATTTCGGTCAAGACACCGGCCCGCTGTATTGGGCCGTCTGGACGGATGCCGCGGATTGAAAACGCCCCGGCCGGCCCCTGGCATCGAGAGCGGTTCTTGATTCCGTTATGGTCTTCAGCTCCCACCTGTTCATCTTCTATTTCCTGACGCTGGTGCTGGTGCTGTACTACGGCATCCCGCTGCGGCGATTCCGCGCCGGCATGCTGGCCGTGGTCAGCTACGCCTTCTACGGCTGGGCCAATCCGCCGTGGGCGCTGATCATGTTCGCCAGCACGATCATCGACTACTTCTGCGGACTGGCCCTGCTCAGGCTGTCCCGCCTGCGGCGCGAACCGGACGGCCATTGGCCTTGCATCCCGCCGACCACGCGGCGGACCCGGTTCATGCTGGCGATTGTCGTCGCATCGATCACCGCCAACCTGGCCCTGCTGGCGTTCTTCAAGTACTACAACTTCACCGAGGAGAACCTCAATCGCGTGGCGCTGGCCCTGGGCGGAACGTCCTGGCTGCCGGTGCTGCGCGTGGTGCTGCCGGTGGGGATCAGCTTTTACACGTTCAAGTCGATGAGCTATTGCATCGACGTCTATCGGGGCGAAGCGCCGCCGATGAGCAACTTCATCGACTTCAACTGCTTCGAGGCCCTGTTTCCCGATCTGGTGGCCGGCCCGATCATCCGCTACGGAGCGATCGAGCAGCAGATGCGCAGCCGCACGCATACGGCCGACAAATTCGCCCGCGGGATCGCCCTGTTCTCGCTGGGGCTGGCCAAGAAGATCCTGATCGCCAATCCGCTGGGGTTCATGGCCGACGCCGTGTTCGAGGCCGGGGCCCGGCCTGCGCTCGAGGCCTGGTCAGGGCTGCTCGCGTATTCCCTGCAGATCTACTTCGACTTCTCCGGCTACAGCGACATGGCCGTCGGCTTGGGGTTGCTGTTCGGGTTTGTCTTGATCCGCAACTTCGACGCCCCGTACCGCGCGCACAGCATCACCGATTTCTGGCGCCGCTGGCACATCAGCCTGTCGACATGGCTGCGGGACTATCTGTACATCCCGTTGGGCGGCAATCGCCACGGGCCGACGCGCACGTACTTGAATCTGCTGACGGTCATGCTCCTGGGCGGATTCTGGCATGGGGCGTCGTGGAACTTCCTGGTGTGGGGCGGAATTCACGGCGGGATGCTGGCCTGGGAACGGGCCGCGGGAAAGGACAGTCTCTATCGCCGCCTGAGGCCGGGATTGCGCGTGGCGATCACCTTCCTGATCGTGTCGCTGGCCTGGGTCTTTTTCCGGGCCGAGACGTTGAGCGGGGCTGTCGCGTACTTGGGGTCGCTCGCCGGGCTCGGCCCGCAGTCCGCGGGTCGCGCGCTCCTGGCGGGCGTGATGTACAGCCCGTATCACCTGCTGACGCTGGCGGTCGCCGCGATCGTCGCGTGGGGCGCACCGCCGGTCTGGAACTACACCCAGCGTCTTACGCCCGTGCGCGCCGGCGTATGCCTGACGCTGCTGCTCGTTTCGATCTTGCTGATGTGGACGCAGACCGAGAATCCGTTTCTGTATTTCCAGTTCTGATGAGTTCGCGATGACGACCGACCGGCCACCCATCGAAAGCCACTCGCCGCCGCCGGCTCCCGACGGTGAAGCCCGGGACGACTGTCGGCGAGGCTTGATTCACACGGAGGTCACGCCAGGTGTCGCGTGGAGCATGATCCTAGTCTTCTTGGGTATGCTCTTCGGCGTCCCCCTGGCCCAGGTGGCGATCGAACTTGCCGGCGGCCAGCGTCCGGGCGTGCTCGACTTATGTTCCAGCGGACGATTTCCCACACGCTCGGATTTGAAGCAATATGAAGATGCCCTCCAGGACCAATCGTACGCCGTCCGGTTCTTTCAGCCGCGTGCGCAGCAGTTACTGACGGCGTGGGGCGGCTGTGGCACCAGGCAAGTCGTCGTCGGCCGCGGGGGATGGTTGTTCTATCGACCCGGCGTCGACTCCGTTACCGGCCCGGGATTCCTGGACCCGCAGACGCTGCGACGCCGGGTGCGCAGTTGGCGCGACGCCGCAGCGACCGAAACGGTATGCCCCGATCCGCGGCCCGCCATCCTGGAATTCCAACAGCAGCTTCGCGCGGCCGGAGTCCGCCTCATCCTCGTGCCGATTCCCGACAAGGCCAGCGTGCAGGCCGCGCAACTGGGCGGGCGCGGCGAGCCCGCCGCCCCACCGCAGAATCCCTCGTTTGCCGGGTTGGTTCAGGAACTGCGGGCCGCCGGCGTCGAGGTGTTTGACCCTTCGCCGCCCCTGGTCCGTCCGGACGAGATCCGGTACCTGGCCCACGATACACACTGGACGCCCCAGTGGATGGACCAAGTGGCCTGCGCCTTGGCAGCCGAAATCCGCCCGCACGTGGCAACGGCCGCGCCGCCCAGGTTGCGGATCGCGCCCCAGACGGTCAGCGGCGTGGGCGACTTGACGGAGATGCTGCGTCTGAGCGACGAGCAAGCGGTCTTTCCGCCGCAGACCGTCACGATCCAGCGGGTGCTGGACGCAACAGGGCAGCCCGTGCGGGCCGACGCGAACTCCCCGGTCCTGCTGTTGGGCGACAGCTTTACGAACATCTACTCGGCGACGCCGATGGGTTGGGGCGGGGGCGCCGGCCTGGCCGAGCATGTGAGCTATCATTTGGGGCAGCCGATCGACTGGATCGCCCGCAACGACGCCGGCGCCCACGCCACGCGCGAAATGCTCAGCAGCCAGCTGGCGCAAGGCCGCCGTCGTTTGGCCGGCAAACGCGTTGTCGTGTGGCAGTTCGCCGCCCGCGAGCTGGCTGTCGGGGATTGGCGCTCCGTCAAGCTCCCGGGGTCCGCGCCGATCCGCGGCCAGCCGCTCGGCCCTTGAATCACGGTCTCGCGACGAATGGGTCCACTTGTTCGCGGGACTGGGCCGCACACCAGCTTGTGGCGGCCCTGCACCTCGCATTTGCCTTGGAGGTTGCTCACCGAATCAGATCTTCGGGGCGCTGCCACTCGGTCTGCTCGATCTGTTTGACTTCGGTTTTCACCCAGCGATCCCAGCCGCGCCGCTGGGCAGCCTTGAGCACGCGTTGCTGGGCGGCTGCGGCCAGATTGCGGATCTGAGCCGGCTCCATTTCATCGGCGACGCGAAGTTCGATCTGGATCGTGTCCGGCTTCTCCGGCGCGTGCCGGTAGCAGACCGACGCCGGTCGATGCACCTCCTGAAGTCCGGCGATGTTCTCCTCCATGTTCAGGACCAGGGCGAGCCATTCGCCGCGTGTCGGAGTGTACGGCGTTCCGCCCCCGGCCTCCTCGCCGCTGCCCAACAGCGGCACGGCCATCGCCGCGACGAGCAGCAAGCCGCCGCTCCAGGCCATGTAGGGCACGAGCTTGTGTTGAAATAACTGTTGCCAACGCGTGACTCTGGCCATGAGCGTGTCTCCGCTTGAAAGAGTCTGCCATCAGAACCGATCTGTTTCACTAGGATAATCTAACGGAATCGACACGTCACCGTCGCAGAGGCTCAGCCGAACGAGATTCCAGGCTTCACAGACAGGCCTCGCCGACACGGGCCTCGCAGACGACCGTTGCACGAAGGGGCTCGGTCGCGTACAAATGGCCCTTGATAAAGATGGGCTTCCGGACGGTCGCTCCGGAGATGCTGTCAAATCCGTGGCAGGAAGGGATCTGATGAAAAGTACCGCACTTGCAGTTTCGATGATGCTTGGTACCGCGGCGTGGGCGGGCGACGCACCGCCGCTGATGGTCCAGCGGGGAACGCAGTTGCTGGACGAGTCGTTCTCCGGCGACTTGGACCCGAATCGGTGGACGGTGGCCGTTGGCCAATGGCAGGTCGAGGACGGCCGACTCGTGGGCACCGAGCGTCCCGCGGACCAGCACGCGGCGGTTATCAAGACGCCCTTCACGAACACGACGGCGGTGGTGCAGTTCTCGTTCATGCTCAAGGGCGAGTCGAGCTTCCATTTCAGCGTCAACGACGCCGGTGGCCACAATTGCCGGATCGTCGTCCGACGCGACGCCGTGCTCATGCGCAAGGACCTGGACAAGAAAGATCCGCGTTCGTATGCCCCGGTGCTGGACGAAGCCGGCGCCGCGCTGGTCCCGGACACATGGCACACCATGGTTGTCGAACTGAACGGCGCCGAAATGCTGGCGCGAATCGACGAGACGCTCGTCCTGTACGGCACGCATCCCGGCATCAACCAAGAGAAGAAGGACTTCGGCTTTCCCGTAACCGGCACGGCCCTGTTTGACAACGTGAAAATCTGGAACGCGACGCCCCAGCCCGCCTGGCCGGTGGAGAGATCCAAACTGCTCGCCACGCTGGCGGCGCGGCCCGCGATCGATCGCTCGGGCAATCCGACCGAAGCGTTTCAGGTGGCCGAGGTGAAGGCGCGCGACCGGCTCATGAAGTCCGACGCCCAGTTCCAATCGCTGGTCGACGCCCGGGCGGCCATCCAGCAGGCCATCGCCAAGGCGTTTCCCGTCGTCAATCGGAAAGGGCCGAAAGCGGAGGCGGAGAAGAAGCGACTGGCCAGCGACGACGTCCAATACAAGAAGCTGACCGCGGACCTGCGTCTGGCGCAGCGGCAGGAACGCGAGTATCTCTTCGCGCAGGCTCCCGAGGTCAGGAAAGCCTGGGAACCGGTCGCCGCCGCCAACCAGGCGAAAGCCAAGGCTGCGGCGGGACGGAACTAGGTGCCGGGGCGAGGAAGGCTAGTACCTCCATGTGAAATCAACCCCCGTAATCAGGTCGGCTGCAGCCGCGTTGAGTCCGAACGCCGTGTTGCAGCTGACTTGCAGACGACGCGAGAGACGGTACGAGACGCCCGGGCCGGCAAAGTGGCTGAACTCGCTCCCGGCCGCCAGGACGCCGAACCACTCGCCATACACGTCCAACCGGTCCGTGAACAGGTAATCGAGCGCGGCTGACTGGCGAAAGTCGAATTCGCGGCCCGCGCCGTCCATCACCCACGCGACTCCCGTGCTCCCGGACAGCAGGAGCGACTCACTTCCGCACCATGCGTACGCCAGCGTCGCCAGCGGATCGAAGCGGTTGGCCAAACTCGTCGCCTCGCCGACTTGCACCGGTGTCGAGAGCGTCAGGGCCGTCCGGGGGAGCACGCCGTGTTGGTCGGTCAGCGAAAGGCGTACCCCC